>Ga0209583_10000112_pt1 | contig 26428 bp, 26 predicted proteins | sample Str014_FD_187201 | JGI IMG/M metagenome (GOLD analysis project Ga0209583, IMG submission 187201) | Freshwater sediment microbial communities in response to fracking from Pennsylvania, USA - Straight Creek_MetaG_SC_2014 (SPAdes) (version 2) | ecosystem: Environmental > Aquatic > Freshwater >... | reverse complement strand
TTGCAGCCCGAGCTTGCCTACGCGCTGCGCGATCGCAAGCTCGCGAACCTCGCGCCGCTCGAGGCACAGGCCATCGTCTCGGCCAACATCGGCTGCATCCAGCACCTGCAGACCGGCACGCGCACGCCGGTGAAGCACTGGATCGAGGTGCTGGACGAGGCGATCACCTGAGCGGTGCCGAAGCCGCCTGCGGCGGGGTGGGCCACGAAGCCGCCTGCGGCGCAGGCCAGAAGCAGCATTGGGTCCACACGAGGCTGACGAGTTCGTCCAGCGTCGCCTTGGCGCCGCTGCTGCTCGCCCACCAACGCTCGCCGTCGTAGTCGCTCGCGCGCGCACTCATCGCGCCCACCTCGACGCCATCGCCCAGCGCCATCCGGTAGATCGTGCGCGAGCGCCGCGCGTGCACGCCGGCCGAGTACACATCGACCGCCGCCAACGCCACGCCCTCGCGCTGTGCCCACTCGCGCACCATCAACGCGCTGAGGTAACTGCGGTCTTTCTTGGTGTCGGCCGCAGGAACGGCGATCACCGGCACATCGGTGAGGCCGTGCGTGCGCAGGTAGGCGGCGGCACGCAGCGCAAAGTTGCGCCAGTTGCCGACATCGATCCACGGCTCGATCGGCCCGCCGGTGGTCAGCACGCGCTCGTAGTGCCCGCGCCGGAACGCGGTGACCGCCTGCGCCATTTCGTCGTCGTCGAGCCAGCCTTCGACGATCAGCGTGCGCGCACCGAGGCCATCGGCCCCGCGTGCGGGCGCGTCGAGTGCGAGCAGCCGGTAGGTCGACAGGCCGAGCGCGACCATCGACGCACCGGCCACCACGAGCAGCATCAGCCATCCCCACAGCGTGGGAAACCAGACCTCGCGCCGGCGAAACAGGAGGCTCAAATGCAGCGCCCGCCGTCCACTTCCATGGCCACGCCGGTGATCATCGAGGCCTCGTCGCTGCACAGGAAGCAGGCGGCGTTGCCCATGTCCTGCGGGGTCGAGAAACGGCCGAGCGGGATGGTCGCGAGAAACTTCGCGCGCACCTCGGGCGTGTCTTCGCCCATGAAGGTTTTGAGCAGCGGCGTCTCGCCGGCCACCGGGTTCAGCGCGACCACGCGGATGCCGAACGGCGCCAGTTCGACCGCCATCGCGCGCGTCGCGGTGATGACCCAGCCTTTGCTCGCGTTGTACCAGCTCAGCCGCGGCCGCGGGCTCACGCCGGCGGTGCTCGCCACGTTCAGGATCACGCCCGACTTCTGCTGCTTGAAGCGCGGCACCACCTCCCTGGCCGCCAGGTAGATCGCCTTGACGTTGACGCCAAGGATGCGGTCGAAGTCGTCTTCGCTCACCGCCTCCATCGGTTGCGGCAGGTGCGAGACACCGGCGTTGTTGACGAGGATGTCGAGGCGGCCGAAGTGGTCTTGCGCGGCGTCGAACATGCGGGTGACATCGGCCGCGTGGGCGACGTCGATCTGCACGCTGCGCGCGTTCGCGCCGAGTGCCTTCGCGACGCGCTCGCCGCCGACCGCATCGCGGTCGGCGATCAGCACTTTCGCACCTTCCGCGACGAACTTCGCCGCGATGCCCTCCCCGAAACCGGAGCCGCCCCCGGTGACGATCGCCACCTTGCCTTCGAGTCTCATGGTGTTGCTCACTCCTTCTTTCTCAACCGTGGTGGATGGCCACCGTCTTCAGCGTCGAGAAACCGTAGAGCGCCTCGAAGCCCTTCTCGCGCCCGTGCCCCGAATGTCGCACGCCGCCGAACGGCAGCTCGACACCCCCACCGGCGCCATAGTTGTTGATGAACACCTGGCCGCACTTCAGCGCACGCGCCATGCGCATCTGGCGGCCGCCGTCGCGCGTCCAGACGCCGGCGACGAGGCCGAACGCGGTGCCGTTGGCGATCTGCAGCGCTTCGGCCTCGCCCTCGAACGCGATCAGCACCTGCACCGGGCCGAAGATCTCCTGCTGGGCGAGCACGTGATCGGGCGGTACGTCGTCGAACAGCGTGGGCCGGACGAAAGCACCGCCGCGCGGCAAGTCGGCCGGCAACTCGCCATGCGCGGCGATGCGCAAACCGGTGTCGCGGCCGATCGCGAGAAAGTGCTCGACGAGTTGCTGCTGCCGCTTAGAGATCACCGGGCCCATGTCGAGGTCATCGACCGCCGGCCCGATGCGCAAGCCGCGGTAGCGCTCGGCCATGCGATCACGCACTTGTGTGTAGACCGATCGCTCGACCAGGATGCGCGATGCCGCCGAGCAGGTCTGCCCGGCGTTCTGCAGGCCGGCGTTGACGAGGAACGGCAGCGCGGCGTCGAGGTCGGCATCGGCGAACACGATCTGCGGGCTCTTGCCGCCGAGCTCCAGCGTGACCGGCACCGCGTTCTGCGCCGCGGCCGACTGGATCAGCCGGCCGGTCGCGACCGAGCCGGTGAACGAGATGTGCTGGATGCCCGGGTGCGCCGACAAGGCCGCACCGGCTTCTTCGCCAAGCCCGGTGACGACGTTCAACGCGCCCGCCGGCAAGCCCGCCTCGTGCGCGATGCGTGCGAACGCGAGCACCGTGAGGCAGGCCTCCTCCGCCGGCTTCAAAACGCATGCGTTGCCCATCGCGAGCGCCGCGCCGACACTGCGGCCGACGATCTGCATCGGGTAGTTCCACGGCACGATGTGGCCGGTGACACCGTGCGGTTCGCGGATCGTGAGTGCGGTGTAGCCGCTCAGGAACGGCAGCGTTTCGCCGTGCACCTTGTCGGCCGCGCCGCCGTAGAACTCGAGGTAGCGCGCGAGCGCGATCGCATCGGCGCGGCCCTGCTTCAGCGGCTTGCCGACATCGAGCGCCTCGAGCATCGCGAGCAACTCGACGTTTTCGAGCACCTTGCGGCCGATCGCACCGAGCAGCCGGCCGCGCTCCGCGGCGGTGAGGCGGCCCCATTCGCCATCGAGCGCGCCCTGCGCGGCGGCGACCGCGGCATCGATGTCGGCTGCGCCGCCGCGGGCGATGCGGGCGAGCTCGCTGCCGTCGGAAGGGTTCGCCAGCCCGAGCGTCTGGCCGCTCGCGGCCGCGCGCCAGACGCCGCCGATGCAGAGCTGGCGGCTGTCGAACGGAATCGTGAAGGTCGTCATTCAGCGCTCCTGCGTCCGGGCACGTGCCGGCTTATGCGCCATGATATTGGCGATGGGCATCTTCCTGATCAAGCGTTTCGCGACCTTCGTGGCCACCTTGCTGGCCGCCTCGGTGCTGGTGTTCGCGGTGCAGGGCGCGCTGCCCGGAAACGCGGCGCAGGTGATGCTCGGCGAATCGGCCACGCCTGAGGTGGTGGCCGCGCTGTCGCGCAAGCTCGGCCTCGACCAGCCGGCGGTGGTGCGCTACGGCCACTGGGTGAGGGGCCTGCTGACCGGCGACCTCGGCACCAGCGTGTCGTACGACGTGCCGGTCGCGCAGCTGATCGGCGAGCGCCTGGCCGTGACGGCGCCGCTCGCGCTGCTGGCGATGGCGCTGACCACGGTGCTCGCGCTGACGCTCGGCATCTACGCCGCCTCGCGCCACAACAAGCTCGGCGATGTCGGCGTGATGACGCTGAGCCAGATCGGCATCGCGATCCCGAATTTCTGGTTCGCGATCCTGCTGATCCTCGTGTTCGCGGTGAAGCTGCAATGGTTCTCGGCCGGCGGTTTTCCGGGCTGGGACGAGAGCGCGTGGGCCGCGCTGAAGGCGCTGATCCTGCCGGCCGTGGCGCTCGCGGTCGTGCAGGCGGCGATCCTCGCGCGCATCACGCGCAGCGCGGTGCTCGACGTGCTGCGCGAAGACTTCGTGCGCACCGCGCGCGCGAAGGGCCTGAACCGGCGCCAGGTGCTGTGGCGCCACGTGCTGCGCAACGCCTTCGTGCCGGTGCTCACCGTGATGGGGCTGCAGTTCGCGAGCCTGCTGACCGGCACCGTGGTGGTCGAGAACGTGTTCTCGCTGCCGGGCCTCGGGCGGCTGATCTTCCAGGCGATCTCGAACCGCGACATCCTGGTGGTGCAGAGCGTCGTGATGCTGCTCGCCGCCGCGGTGATCGTGATCAACTTCGTCGTCGACATGCTCTACGCGGTGATCGATCCGCGCTTGAAGGTCCACAGCGCATGACATTCACTCAGCGCGCGCTGCGTCACAAGAGCTTCGCAATCGGCGGCGTACTCGTCGCACTGCTGATCGCCACCGCACTGCTGTCGTTCGTCTGGACGCCCTACTCGCCCACCGAGCTCGACATCCCGAACAAGCTGCAGCCGCCCTCGGCCGCGCATTGGCTGGGCACCGACAGCCTCGGCCGCGACGTGGTCTCGCTGCTGATCGCCGGCAGCCGCAACTCGATCGCGGTCGGGCTGATCGCGGTCGGTATCGGCATCGCGTTCGGCGTCGCGCTCGGCCTGCTCGCGGCGGCGCGGCGCGGGTGGGTCGAGGAGCTGGTGATGCGCCTGGCCGACTTCACGCTCGCCTTTCCCGCGCTGCTCTCGGCGATCCTGTTGACCGCCGCGTACGGGCCGGGCCTGGGTGTCGCGACGATCGCGATCGGCATCTTCAACGTGCCGGTGTTCGCGCGCATCACACGTGCCGCCGCGAACGGCGTGTGGTCGCGCGAGTTCGTGCTGGCCGCGCGCGCCTGCGGCAAGGGCACGTGGCGCATCACGCTCGAACACGTGCTGCCGAACATCGCGGCGGCGTTGATCGTGCAGGCGACGATCCAGTTCGCGGTCGCGATCCTGGCCGAAGCCGCGCTCAGCTACCTGGGCCTGGGCACGCAGCCGCCGACGCCGAGCTGGGGCCGCATGCTCGGCGAAGGCCAGAACATGATGTACCAGTCGTGGCTGCTCGCCGTCTGGCCGGGCCTGGCGATCGTTTTTTCGGTGCTGGGGCTGAACCTGATGGGCGACGGCCTGCGCGACCTGCTCGACCCGCGCCTCGCACGCCAACGCTGATCAGTGCATCGGCCCCGAGGGCAGCAGATCCATCGGCAAGGTCGACAACCGCGGCGCATCGTTGCCGTCGATCTCGACCCGGTCGCGGCCGCCGTGCTTGGCGTCGTAGAGCGCGCGGTCGGCGCGCTCGATCACCACTTCGAAGCTCTCGCCGGGGGCCCACTGCGCGACACCGAGCGAAACCGTGACCGGCACCTCGCCGGCCGCCGTGCGGATCTGCGAGGCCGCCACGTTGTGCCGCACCGATTCGGCGATGCGCCGGCCGCGGCTCGCGTCGCACTGGCGCAGCACGATCAGAAACTCCTCGCCGCCGATGCGCGCCAGGCAATCGCCCTCGCGCAGCCGCGCGCCGAGCAGCTCGCCGACCGCCCGCAGCACTTCGTCGCCGACCGGGTGGCCGAAGCGGTCGTTGACCTGCTTGAAGTGGTCGACATCGACCATGAACAGCGTGACTGCCTCGGCGCCATCGCGCACCAGCGCGGCCAGCGGCTCGGCGAACGCGGCGATGTGGCGGCGGTTGAAGAGGCCGGTGAGCGGATCGCGGTTGGCGGCGCGGGCCGCGGCGCGCAGCGAGCTGTCCAGGCTGGCGTTCTCGGTTTCCAGCGCGTGACGGTACTGCTGCAGCTCCTGCACGAGCATGGCGTTCTGGTGCTCGGCCTCGAGTGCCTGCAGCAGCGTGCCGTGGCTGCTGGCCACGCGCTGCAGCAGGGCAACGCTGCACAGCAGCGTGCCCAGCGCGAGCACGACCAGCACCAACGCGCCCTGCAGCCCGAAGAACGCGAGCAGCGGCAGCACGCTGCACCCGACCAGCACGAACGCGGCCGGCAGCGCGGCGATGTAGGTGATGCTCAGCAGGGCGATCGAGACGAAGGCCGCGTAGGTCGCGCAATACAGGCTCAACGGCGAGACCCAGGGCCCGAGCACGAGCGGCGCCACGCCCCAGACCGACGAGGCCAGCACGAGCAGCACGTCGTAGACCGGGTCCGAGCGCGGGTCGGCCGGGTCGAGCCGCGCCAGCATCAGGCGCGCCCGCCAAACGCGCACCGCGTAGACACCAGCCAGTAGAGCCCAGGCCGCGATGCGCGGTGCCAGCGGCGCCTCGACGCCGAAGCCGAAGACCAGGATGCCGAACGAGACCAGCGAGAGCCGGCCGTTGCGCATCGACATCTCCATGTAGCGCTGCAGCAGCACGAAACGGATGCGCGCCGGCACGTCGACGACGACCGGCGAGCGCCGGCGCAACGCGGCCCCGACGGAACGAAGATCCTGCTTCAACGACATGCTGGCCGACCATGCGCCCCGAACCCCGAGGCTGTCGCCGATCCTAACCCGCAGCCGCGGCACAATGCCTCGCCGATGCCGAACGAACCGCTGCTCACCGTCACCGACCTGCGCGTCACGCTGAACACGGCGCGTGGCCCGGCCGACGCGCTGCGCGGCGTCGACCTGCAGCTCGACCGCGGCGAAACGCTCGGGCTGATCGGCGAGAGCGGCTGCGGCAAGTCGATGACGGCGATGGCGATCATGGGCCTGCTGCCGGCCGGGGCGGTGGTCGGCGGCAGCATCCGGCTGAATGGGCAAGACCTTGTCAACGCGAGCGACGAGGCGATGTGCGCGCTGCGCGGCAACCGCATCGGCATGGTGTTCCAGGAACCGATGACGGCGCTGAACCCCTTGCACACCATCGGCGAACAGATCGCCGAGCCGCTGCGGCTGCACGACCGGTTGAGCCGCGGCGCCGCCCGCGCCGAGGCGCTGCGCCTGCTCGAACGCGTGCGGCTGCCGCAGGCGGCGCGGCGGCTCGACGCCTACCCGCACCAGCTCTCCGGCGGCCAGCGCCAGCGCGTGACGATCGCGATGGCGCTCGCCTGCCAACCCGACCTGCTGATCGCCGACGAACCGACCACCGCGCTCGACGTGACGATCCAGGGCGAGATCCTCGACCTGATCCGCGAGCTCGTCGACGAGAGCGGCATGGCCTTGCTGATGATCAGCCACGACCTCGGCGTGATGGCGCGCACCGTCTCGAAGCTGCTGGTGATGTACGGTGGCACGGTCGTCGAATCGGGGCCGACGGCCGAGGTCTTCGCACACCTCGCGCACCCCTACACGCGCGGCCTGTTCGCAGCGCGACCGCGCATGGGCGCGGCGCGCGTCGGCGGCCGCAAGCCGCGGCTCGCGACCATCCCCGGCCGCGTGCCCGAGCTGGCCGACATGCCGGCCGGCTGCCCGTTCGCCGACCGCTGCGCCTGGGTGGTCGACGCCTGCCGCGCGGCACCGCCGCCGCCAGTGGTCGTCGGGCCGGCGCATGCGGCGTACTGCCTGCGTGTGGGCGAACTGGAAAAACTCGCATGACGGCGCCGTTGCTCGTCGTCGAGAACCTGGTCAAGCGGTACGCGCTGCCGCGCGAAAGCCTGCTCAAGCCGGCCCCGGTCGTCGAGGCGTTGCGCGGCGTGAGCTTCGCGGTGCAGACCGGGCGCAGCCTGGGCATCGTCGGCGAATCGGGCTCGGGCAAGTCGACGCTGGCGCGGATGGTGATGGCGCTGGAGGCACCGACCTCGGGCCGCGTCAGCCTGCTCGGCCGCGATCTGCATGCGCTGTCACCCACCGAGTTGCGCGCCGCGCGCCGCGATTTCCAGATGGTGTTCCAGGACCCGTACGGCTCGCTCGACCCGCGCCAGCGCGTCGGCCGCATCGTCGCGGAGCCGTTGATCGGCGTGGGTGCGACCACCGCGCGCACGCGCGTGGCCGAAGCGCTCGACGCGGTCGGCCTGCGCGCCACCGATGCCGAGAAATACCCGCACGAGTTCAGCGGCGGCCAGCGCCAGCGCATCGCGATCGCGCGGGCGCTGATCACGCGGCCGAAGCTGATCGTCGCCGACGAGCCGGTCAGCGCGCTCGATGTCTCGGTGCAGGCGCAGGTGCTGAACCTGCTCGCCGACCTGCAGCAGCAGTTCGGCGTGACCTACCTGTTCATCAGCCATGACCTCGCGGTCGTCGACCACGTGTGCGACGACGTGGCGGTGATGCAGTCGGGCCTGATCGTCGAGTACGGCCCGACCGATCAGGTGCTGCAGCGGCCGAGCCACGCCTACACCCGCGCGCTGCTCGCGGCGACGCCCGAGGCGTTGCCTGTCTTTTCGTTACCCGCTTCTTGCTAGAGTCGAATCCAGCGGCTGTGCCGTACACCAGGAGTGAGTTGATGACGTCGAAACCCCGCCTCGCCACATTCATGCTCGCGCTCGCCGCGGCGGCTGCGTTCACCGCGCCCGCGGTGCAGGCCCAGCCCCGCAAGGACAGCGCCGTGCTCGGCATGGTCCTCGAGCCCTCGCCGGGCCTGGACCCGACCACGGCCTCGGCCGCGGCGATCGGCGAGGTCGTTCACTACAACATCCTCGAGGGCCTGACCAAGATCAACATGGACGGCAGCGTCGTGCCGCTGCTCGCCGAGAGCTGGACGATCGACCCCGACGGCAAGCTCTACACCTTCAAGCTCAGGAAGGGCGTGAAGTTCAGCGACGGCGAGGCCTTCGACGCGAGCGACGTGAAGTTCAGCTTCGAGCGCGCGAAGGCGCCGGGCTCGACCAACAAGGGCAAGAAGGCGGTGTTCGACAATATCAGCCGCATCGACACGCCCGACCCGTTCACCGTGATCGTGGTGCTGAACCAGCCCGACGGCAACTTCCTGTTCCGCATGGGCGAGAACACCGCGGTGATCCTCGACCCGAAGAGTGCGGCCACGACCTCGACCAAGCCGGTGGGCACCGGGCCGTTCAAGCTCGATGCGTGGGCCAAGGGCGCTTCGATCACGCTGTCGAAGAACGAGGGCTTTCGCAACCCGGCGGCGATCAAGCTGAAGAAGGTCACGTTCCGCTTCGTCAACGATTCGGCCGCGCAGGTGGCCGCGCTGCTGGCGGGCGACATCGACGGATTTCCGCGCTTCCAGGCGCTGCAGTCGCTGAAGCAGTTCCAGAACGACGCGCGTTTCAGCGTCGTGCAGGGCGGCACCGAAGGCAAGACCATCGTCGGCATCAACAACAAGAAGAAGCCGTTCGACGACGTGCGCGTGCGCCGCGCGATCGCCGCGGCGATCGACCGCAAGGCGATCATCGACGGGTCTTCGGAAGGCTACGGCAAGCCGATCGGCAGCCACATGGTGCCCAGCGACGCGGGCTACGTCGACCTGACCGGCGCGAACCCCTACGACCCCGAGAAGGCCAAGGCGCTGCTGAAAGAGGCCGGCGTCGCCACGCCGCTGAACGTGTCGCTGACGCTGCCGCCGCCGCAGTACGCGCGCCAGGGCGGCGAGATCGTCGCGGCGCAGTTGGCGAAGGTCGGCATCATTGCGAAGATCGAGAACGTCGAGTGGGCGCAGTGGCTCAGCGGCACCTTCAAGGGCAACTTCGACCTGACCGTGATCAGCCACGTCGAGCCGCTCGACTTCGACCGCTACGCCGACCCGGCCTACTACTGGGGCTACAACTCGAAGGCCTACGACGAGCTGTTCTCGAAGTACAACGGCACCACCGACGCGAAGGGCCGGCTGAAGCTGCTCGGCGACATCCAGCGCCAGCTCGCCACCGACTCGGTCAACGTCTACCTGTACCAGCTGCCGCAGTTCGCGGTGAGCAAGAAGCAGCTGAAGGGTTTGTGGAGCAGCTCGCCGGTGTTCGCGAACGATTTGTCGGCGCTCTCCTGGCAGTGACGCGATGAGCGCACTGTGCGACCTGAGCGCGATCGAGCTGCTCGCGGCGTACCGGGCGAAGACGCTTTCGCCGGTCGAGGTCGCGCGCGACCTGCTCACCCACATCCGCGCCTGGGAGCCGCACCTGCATGCCACCTACGCGCTCGAAGGCGACGAGGCCTTGGCGCAGGCCGAGGCGTCGCAAGCGCGCTGGGCCGAGGGCACGCCGCAAGGCCCGCTTGACGGCGTGCCGGTGACGATCAAGGAGAACATCGCGACGAAAGGCGTGCCGGTGCCGCTGGGCACCGCAGCGACCGAGCTCGTGCCGGCCACCGCGGACGCCCCGCCCGCCGCGCGGCTGCGCGAGGCCGGCGCGGTGATCCTGGGCAAGACGACGATGCCCGACTACGGGATGCTGTCGTCCGGTCTGTCGAGCTTTCACCCGCTGACGCGCAACCCCTGGGACCTGCGCAAGAACCCCGGCGGCAGCAGCGCCGGTGCGGCCGCCGCGGCGGCGGCCGGCTACGGCCCGCTGCACGTGGGCACCGACATCGGCGGCTCGGTGCGCTTGCCGGCCGGCTGGTGCGGCATCTTCGCGCTGAAGCCGAGCCTGGGGCGGATCCCGATCTTCCCGCCGTACGCCGGCCGCGTCGCCGGGCCGATGACACGCACGGTCGCCGATGCGGCGCTGATGATGGCCACGCTGAGCTTGCCCGATGTGCGCGACACGATGAGCCTGCCGTACCAGGCGATCGACTGGCAGCGGCTCGACCGCGACATCAAGGGCCTGCGAATCGGCCTGCTGATGCACGCGGGCTGGGGCCTCGCGGTCGAACCCGAAGTGCGCACGGCGATCGAAGCCGCAGCGCGCGCCTTCGAGGCCGCCGGGGCGATCGTCACACCGATCCCGCCCTTCATGACCCGCGCGATGATCGACGGCATGGACGACTTCTGGCGCACCCGCTCCTGGCTGGAGATCGGCGCGCTGCCCGAGGCGCGCCGCGCCAAGGTGCTGCCCTACATCGTCGAATGGGCGCGCGGCGGCGAAGGCCTGTCCGGCGAACGCGTGTTCCGCGGCTACAGCATGATGGGCGCGATGCGCGACGCGGCCGTCGCCGCGATGCACCCCGAAGGTCAACCCCCGTTCGACTTCCTGCTCTCGCCCACCGCGCCGATGCCCGCGTTCGACGCCACCCATGCCGGCCCGACCAACGACCCGGCCAGCCCCTTCGAGCACATCGCGTTCACGCTGCCCTACAACATGAGCGAGCAGCCGGCCGCGAGCATCAACTGCGGCTACACGGCCAGCGGTTTGCCGATCGGGCTGCAGATCATCGGCCACCGCTTCGACGACCTCGGCGTGCTGCAGGTGGCGCGCTCGTACGAGCAGATGCGCCCCGCGCAGCGGGCGTGGCCCACGCCCCCGCAGCGCGCCGACTGAACATTCGCATGTTTGACCCGCGCGGCAACGCCGTCAGCACCCGCTCGGCCGAGGCGCTCGCCGCCATCGAGCGCGCGCTCTGGCGAATGATGTCGTTCTACGGCACGCCGGTCGACGACCTCGCGGCCGCGCACGCCGCCGACCCCGACTGGCCGCTGCCGCTGCTGATGCACGCCGGCTTCCTGCTCAGCCTGACCGAGCCCGCTCTCGCCGGCGAAGCGCGCGCACTGCTCGACCGCGCCGAGCCGATGATCGGCAGCGCCAACCACCGCGAACGCGATCACCTGGCCGCGCTGCACGCGCTGCTCGCCGGCGACTGGCACGGCGCCTGCCGCGCGTGGGAGGCGATCCTGCTGCGGCACCCGCGCGACGCGCTCGCGCTGCAGTGGGCGCACCTGTTCGACTTCTACCGCGGCGACGCCACCAACCTGCGCCAGCGCGTCGCGCGCGTGCTGCCCGAGTGGGACGCGGCCGATGCGCTGCACCCCTACCTGCTCGGCCAGTACGCGTTCGGCCTGGAGGAATGCCAGCTGTACGCTCAGGCCGAAGAAACCGGCCGGCGCGCGCTGAGCGGCGATGCGAAAGTGCCGTGGGCGATCCACGCCGTCGCCCATGTGATGGAGATGCAGGGCCGGCACGGCGAAGGCGCTGCGTGGATGCAGCGATGGCACGGCGACTGGGCCGAAGGCAACGGCTTTGCCGGCCACCTCGGCTGGCACCAGGCGCTGTTCGCGCTCGAAGCACTCGACCACGCCGAGGCGCTGCGGCTGTTCGATGCCCACCTGCACGCCGACCCGACGCAGATCACGCTGCAGCACCTCGACGCCTCGGCGCTGCTGTGGCGCCTGCAGCTGCTCGGCGTCGATGCCGGCCCGCGCTGGCGTGCGCTCGCGGCGGGCTGGGATCTTTCCGAGCGCGCCGCCGGCATCTACCCATTCAACGACCTGCACGCGCTGCTCGCGCTGATCGGCGCCGGCGAGCTGGCGCGCGCGCACGACTGGGCGAGGCAGGTCGCGCTGCACGCCGAGCGCAGCGGCGGCAGCAACCGCGCGATCGCACGCGACGTGGGCGGCCCGCTGATGCGCGGCATGCTGGCCTTCGCGAACGGCCGCTTCGACGAGGCGATCGAAATCCTCTACCCGGTGCGCGCCCAGGCCACCCGCTTCGGCGGCAGCCACGCGCAGCGCGACCTGATCGACCAGACCCTGCTCGCCGCCGCCTCCCGCGCGGTCGACCGATCGGTGGGCCGCGCGCTGCTCAACGAGCGCCGCCTGGCCAAACCGGAAACACCGCTGACCGACCACTGGGCCGGCCGGCTGGGCTTGCGCCGCGCGCGCTGAACCGAAAGGAGCCACCCATGCCGACCCTCGACGAGCAGATCGCGCAAAGCCTGCGCGACGCGCAACGCAGCGGCGAGCTGCAATCCGCCGCGAGCTGGGGCAAGCCGCTCGACCTCGCCGACGGCTACGCGCAGACGCCCGAGGAACTGCGCATGGCCTTCAAGGCGCTGAAGGATGCGGGCTTCGTGCCACCGGAGGTCGAGACGATGAAGAGAATCGCCGCGCTGCGCGAGGTCATCGAATCCGAGCCCGACCCCGCCAAGGCCGATGCCATGCGCCGCCGCATGAGCGAGCTGCAACAGCATCTCGCGCTGCGGCTCGAAAAGCTGCGCACGAGCGGCAGCCTGTGACCGACCCGTGCCGGATGGCACGGGCCGCGATGCCGGGCGCAGGCACGGTCGGCAGCAGGCGGCCGGCAGCGAGACATTTGCACACCCGCGGATGACGACAGCCGGTTACCTTCGGAACTCGAAGCATTCGAGACGACGAACACCGGCAGCACCCCATGATCATCAACGCCCTGAAGTCGCAACTCGGCAACTCGATGGAATCGGTGCTGCGCTTTCTCGAGCGCCCGGTCGGCACGCGGCACCGCCATCCGGCGCCGGGCACCTCGGCCAACCGCGCGCGCGCGCAGGCCCGCGACGAGGAGCGCCACAACATGCACCGCATGCGGCGCGAGGTGTACGAGTTGCTCGAGCAGCATCCGAGCTCGCGCCAGTTGATGCGCCACCTCGACCTGGTCGAACGCACGCTTCGCCGCCAGGGTGTGGCGGGGGTCGAGGCGCTGCCGGTGCGCGTGGTCGCGAAGGCCTTGACCCAACTGGAACGGCTGGTCGGAGACTGGACCGCCGAGGGCCTGGCCGAACTGCGCTCACGCCTGGTGGTGCTCGTCAGGAACCGCGAGGCGCAGGCCGCGCGCGCTGCCACGCCGCTGGCATTCGACCCGGCCATGCCCTTGGCCACCGACGTGACCGAAGTCCGAGACGACGACCTCGCAATGTTCCGGGAAATGGAGCGCAGCTGGGCCGGCCGGATGCCCGAGGCGGTCGCCAAAGCCGCCGCCGCGGGCACCAAGGTGCCGAGCGCGGCCTGAAACTCAGGCGCCGCCGGCGCGCTCGCGCTCGGCGCGATCGGCCTCCACCGCGCGGAACAGATCGGCCAGCGTCTTGCCCGGCTCGTCGCGAAAGCGCGTGGCCAGCACCTCGAGCTCGACGACCCGATCGACGCGGAAGCTGCGAAACCCCTCGCGCACCTCGCACCAGGCGGCGAGCGTCCAGACCGAGCCCCAGTAGAAGCAGCCGAGCGGGCGCACCACGCGCTCGCTGCGCCGCTCCTTCAGGTCGAGGTAGACGATGCGCAGCGCGTGCTTGGCCTCGGCCGCGATGCGCAGCGCCTCCAGGCGCTGGCGCGTGGCTGCATCGGGGCCGAACGGCGGCGCGTAGATCGCCAGGCTCTCCGCCGCTGCGCGCGCGGCCGGCGGCAGCACCGCGAGGATCTTCGACAGCGCGCCCTCGGCGTGCCGCGCCAGCCCCTCGTCGAGCCGCGACTGCGCGAGCCGCACCGAGGCGACCAGCGCCTGCGCTTCGTCTTTCGTGAACATCATCGGTGGCAGGTCGAAGCCCGCTTTCATGCGGTAGCCGACGCCGGCCTCGCCTTCGATCGGCACGCCTTGCGCCATCAGGTCGGCGACATCGCGGTAGACGGTGCGGTCCGAGACCTCGAGCCGCTCGGCCAGGAACGCGGCGGTGCTCAGGCGCCGGCCGCGGATCAGCTGGACCAGGTGGAACAGGCGCTCGGCACGGCGCATGGCTGCGGCGCTTCAGTGCGCCGCGTGCAGGCCGACGCGGTTGCCTTCGGTGTCGGCGATGTGCGCAAAGCATCCCATGTCGCCGGGCAGCGTGACCTTGGGCGTGGTGATGCGCCCGCCGAGGGCCTCGACCCGCGCCAGCACCGCATCGAGCGAGGGCCCGGCAGGCAGGTAGATCAGCGTGCCGCTGGTCGACGGCGCGGGTGCGTTCTCGCCGGCCATCAGGCAGCCGCCGACGCCGGTCTCGTCGTAGCTGAACACGCCGAGCGTGTTGCCGGTGATGGTCTCGCGGCGCAGCGAGGTCGCGAGCAGCGCCTCGTAGAAGGCGGCCGCGCGGTCCATGTCGCGCACCGGGATTTCGAACCAGTCGATCGCGTTGCGGGTGCTTGTCATGATGAGCTCCTGGGTGAGGTTTTGAGGAGCAGCTATCGTGATCGGGGGCTGCTGACAGCGTATTGTCAGCAGCCTGTTTTGCGCATCAGAGCGTGGTCTGCGCGACCGCGTGCTCCCAACCGCGCATCAGCTCGCTCGCCCGCTCGCGCGACATCGTCGGGTGGAACGTGCGCTCGACCGCCCACTGCGCACTCAGTTCGTCCAGGCTCTCGTACAGGCCGCACGACAAGCCCGCGAGGTAGGCCGCGCCCAGTGCAGTCGTCTCGATCACCTGCGGCCGCACCACCGGGATGCCGAGCAGATCGGCCTGGAACTGCATCAGCAGGTCGTTGACGCAGGCGCCGCCGTCGACGCGCAACTCCGCCACCGGCGCAGCGCCGGCCGCGACCGCGTCGCGGCCCATCGCGGCGAGCAGGGCCGCGCTCTGGAACGCGATGCTCTCGAGCGCGGCGCGCGCGATGTGTGCGACCGTGCTGCCGCGTGTGAGCCCCACGATGGCGCCGCGCGCGTCGGCCTTCCAGTACGGCGCGCCGAGGCCGGTGAAGGCGGGCACGAACATCACGCCGCCGCTGTCGGGCACGCTCTCGGCGAGGCTTTGCACCTCGCCGCTGCCCTTGATCGCGCGCAGGCCGTCGCGCAGCCACTGCACGACCGCGCCGCCGATGAAGACGCTGCCTTCGAGCGCGAATTCGGGCGTGGCGGTCGGCTGCGCCGAGCTCGTCGTGATCAGGCCGTTGGTCGACGTTTGAAACTGCGCGCCCGTGTGCATCAGCATGAAACAGCCGGTGCCGTAGGTGTTCTTCGCGAGGCCGGCCTTGAAGCAGGCCTGGCCGAACAGCGCGCTCTGCTGATCGCCGGCGATGCCGCCGATCGGCAGGCTGGCACCGAGCAACTCCGCATTCGTGTGGCCGAACACATGGCTGGAAGGATGCACCGCCGGCAGCACCTCGCGCGGCACCTCGAGCAGCGCGAGCAGCTCGTCGTCCCAGGTGTTGTCGCGCACGTTCAGCAGCATGGTGCGCGCGGCGTTGCTCACGTCGGTCGCATGAACCCGACCCCCGGTCAGCTGCCACATCAACCACGCGTCGACCGTGCCGAACGCGAGCTCGCCGCGCTGCGCCGCGGCACGCGCACCGGGCACGTTGTCGAGCAGCCACTTGAGCTTGGTGCCGGAGAAGTAGGCATCGATGATCAGCCCGGTCTTGGCGCGGATCGTCGGCTCCAGGCCGCGCTCGCGCAGCGCTGCGCAGGTCGGCTCGGCGCGACGATCCTGCCAGACGATCGCGTTGTAGACCGGCTCGCCGGTCTGGCGATTCCACAGCAACGTGGTTTCACGCTGGTTCGTGATGCCGATCGACGCGATCTGCGCCGCCTTCAGCCCGGCCTTCGCGAGCACCTCTTTCGCGGTCGCGAGCTGCGTGGCCCAGATCTCCTTCGGGTCGTGCTCGACCCAGCCAGGTTGCGGATAGATCTGGCGGAACTCGCGCTGCGCCATCGCGACGATGCGGCCGCGCGCGTCGAACACGATGCTGCGCGAACTCGATGTGCCCTGGTCGAGCGCCAGCAGGAAGTTCTTGTCGTTCGTCGTCATCAGGCGTCCTCGGTGCAGGTCACGCAGTTCACGCCGGCATCAAGCAGCAGTGCCGGAAACGGCGCCGGCGGCGGCGCATCTGTAAACAGCATATCGACCTGGTCGAAGCGCGCCAGCTCGACCATCGCCGGCCGGTTGAACTTGCTGTGATCGGCCGCGACCCACACTTCGCGCGAGTGCTCGAGGATCGCGCGCGCCACCTTCACCTCGCGGTAGTCGAAGTCGCGCAGCGTGCCGTCGGGTTCGATGCCCGAGATGCCGATCAACCCGATGTCGACCCTGAACTGCTTGATGAAGTCGACCGTCACCTCGCCGACGATGCCGCGGTCGCGCGAGCGCACGATGCCGCCGGCCACGATGACCTCGCAATCCGGGTTGCCCGACAGGATCGCCGCGACGTTCAGGTTGTTCGTGATCACGCGCAGACCCTTGTGGTGCATCAGCTCGCGCGCGATTGCCTCGGTGGTGGTGCCGATGTTGATGAGCAGCGAGCAGCCGGCCGGCACCAACGCCGCCACGGCACGCGCGATGCGCTGCTTCGCGCCTTCGTTGAGCAGCTGGCGCTGCATGTATTCGATGTTCTCGGTGGTCGAGCTCGCGACGCGCACACCGCCGTGAAAGCGTGCAAGCAGGCCGGCGTCGGAGAGCAGCTTCACGTCGCGCCGCACGGTCTGCAAGGTCACCGCGAACTTGTCGGCCAGCACCTCGACCGAGACCGATCCGCGCGCGCGCACTTCGTCGAGCAGCAGGGCTTGTCGCGGGTTCGGGGTCATGGCTGGCAAGCCTAACGAGGCTTCGCGCACCGGCCATCGCGGAAAGCACGCTTGCGCTTCGTGAATTGTTAAGGTAACAATAGAAAAGAGAAAACCATAAACGAACAAATTCGAACATCACGCGGCAGTGCCCGATGTTCGATTTGCCGCTTCACGAGGAGACCGATGATTCCCCAGCCTCACCCCGACGCGCCCGATGCCGCCGACGCGGGCGTGCCCACGCGCGCCGATGTCGACGTGCTGGTGGTCGGTGGCGGCATCAACGGCGCCGGCATTGCACGCGACCTCGCCGGCCGCGGCCTGGGCGTCGTGCTGTGCGAGAAAGACGATCTCGCGCAGCACACGTCTTCGTGCAGCACCAAGCTGATCCACGGCGGGCTGCGCTACCTCGAGTACCACGAGTTCTCGCTCGTGCGCAAGGCGCTCGCCGAGCGCGAGGTGCTGCTCAGGAGCGCCCCGCACATCATGTGGCCGCTGCGCTTCGTGATGCCGCACGACCCGAGCGACAAGAGCCTGCGGCCGGTCTGGATGATCCGCCTCGGCCTGTTCCTGTACGACCACCTCGCCAAGCGCGAGGTGCTGCCGGCCTCGACCACGGTCGACCTGCGCCAGCACCCGGCCGGCCGTGCGCTGAAGCCGCTGTTCAGCAAGGGCTTCGTCTACTCCGACGGCTGGGTCGACGACGCGCGGCTGGTCGTGCTCAATGCGCTCGACGCGGTCGCGCACGGTGCGCAGGTGCTCACGCGCTGGCGCTGCATCGATGCCCAGCGCGATGCCACGCACTGGCAGGTGCGGCTCGAGAACGAGCGCGGCGAACTGCGCGAGCTGCGAGCGCGCGCACTCGTCAACGCGGCCGGGCCGTGGGCGGCGCAGTTCCTCGCCGAACACGCGCACGACCCGCAACCGAAATCGCTGCGGCTCGTGAAGGGCAGCCACATCGTCGTGCCGAAGATGTTCGACCACGACCACGCCTACATCTTCCAGAACCCCGACAAGCGCATCATCTTCGCGATCCCGTACGAGGGCGAGTTCACGCTGATCGGCACCACCGATGTCGAGCACCTCGGTGCCGTCGGCGAGGCGCGCATCTCGGCCGACGAAACCGCCTACCTTTGCGAGCAGGCGAGCCGCTACTTCGCGCGGCCTGTCGTGCCCTCGCAGGTGGTCTGGAGCTACTCCGGTGTTCGCCCGCTGCTCGACGAAGAACCGGGGGGCGATGCGGCCTCCGTCACGCGCGACTACTCGCTCGATCTGGATTTGAAGAGCGCACCGCTGCTCAACGTGTGGGGCGGCAAGATCACGACCTTCCGCAAGCTGGCCGAGGAGGCCTCCGACCTGCTGGCAGCGCCGCTCGGCACGGCACGCGGCGCGTGGACCCGCGGCACCGCTCTGCCCGGCGGCGACCTGAGCGCGTGGATCGGCGCGGCGCAGCGCCCCGACACCGATTTCGCCCGCTTCGCGCAGGCGCTCGCGCTGCGTCACCCCGACCTGCCGACGTCGCTCTGTCATCGCCTCGCCCGAGCCTACGGCGCCCGCGCCGAGCTCGTTCTCGGCACCGGCGATCTCGGCGCCGAGATCGCGCCCGGCCTGTTCGAGGCCGAGTTGAACTACCTTCACACCCACGAGTGGGCGCGCAGCGCCGACGATGCGCTGTGGCGCCGCAGCAAGCTCGGCCTGCACCTGAGCGCGGCGCAACGCACCGCGGTCGCTGACTGGTGCATCGCCCACTGGCCGGACGCGATCGCATCGCTGCCCTCGAGCGCATCGCGCACCCCGGAGACCGCATGGAACTGAAGCTCGAACGCATCGAGCAACGCGTGGGCGCCAGCACCTGGCTGTACCCACTCGACCTCACCCTCGTGCCGCGCGCCGTCACCGTGCTGCTCGGCGCGACGCAATCCGGCAAGACCACGCTGATGCGCGTGATGGCCGGGCTCGATGCACCCTCGAAAGGCCGCGTACTCGCCGACAGCGTCGACGTGACCGGCCAGCCGGTGCGCCAGCGCAATGTCGCGATGGTGTACCAGCAGTTCATCAACTACCCGTCGCTGACGGTAGCCGACAACATCGCGTCGCCGTTGAAGCTGCGCAAGGATCGAATGGGCAAGAGCGACATCGACGCGCGCGTGGCCGAGCTCGCCGCGAAGCTGCACATCGAGCCGTTCCTGAAGCGCCTGCCGGCCGAACTTTCGGGTGGTCAGCAGCAACGCGTTGCGTTGGCCCGCGCACTGGCGAAGAACGCACCGCTCATGTTGCTCGACGAGCCGCTCGTGAACCTCGACTACAAGCTGCGCGAAGAACTGCGCGACGAGCTCTCGCAGCTCTTCGCGAGCGGCCAGTCGACCGTCGTCTACGCGACCACCGAACCGACCGAAGCCTTGCTGCTCGGCGGCTACACCGCGGTGCTCGATGCCGGCGAACTGCTGCAGTACGGGCCGACCGCCGAGGTCTTCCACCACCCGAAGTCGATCCGCGTCGCGCGCGCTTTCAGCGACCCGCCGATGAACCTCGTCCAAGGCAGCGCGAACGCGAGCGGGGTGAGCCTGCCAGGCAACGTGCAACTGGCGCGCGCGCTACCCGCCACGGCGAGCGCGTCACTGACGGTCGGCGTGCGCGCCGGCGCGCTTCGCGTGACCGGGCGCGAAGGCGACATCCCTCTGCCCGGCAAGGTCGAGCTCGCCGAGATCTCGGGCTCCGACACCTTCGTGCACGTCGCCACATCGATCGGCGAGCTCGTCGCACAGCTCACCGGCGTGCACCAGTTCGAGCTCGGCGCGCAGGTCACGCTCTACCTCGATCCGGCGCGTGCCTACGTGTTCGGCGCCGACGGCAACCTGCTCGTGGCGCCGAAGGGAATCTGACCATGGCCCGCATCGACCTCGACCTCGCCCACGCCTACAAGCCGAACCCGCAGCGCGACGAAGACTACGCGTTGCTGCCGCTGAAGATGACGTTCGAAGACGGCGGCGCCTACGCGCTGCTCGGGCCTTCGGGCTGCGGCAAGACGACCTTGCTCAACATCGTCTCGGGCCTCGTCAAGCCCTCGCAAGGCAGCGTGAAGTTCGACGGTGTCGAAGTCACCGGCCGCACACCGCAGCAACGCAACATCGCGCAGGTGTTCCAGTTCCCGGTGATCTACGACACGATGACCGTCGCCGAGAACCTCGCGTTCCCGTTGCTGAATCGACAAAAGGGGCCGCGCGGCGCGAGCGCTGAATACATCAAGCAGCGCGTCGGCCGCATCGCCGAGATGCTGGAGATGAGCAACCAGCTCGACACGCGCGCCGCCGGCCTCGCCGCCGACGCGAAGCAGAAGATCTCGCTCGGCCGCGGCCTCGTGCGCGAAGACGTGAGCGCGGTGCTGTTCGACGAGCCGCTGACCGTGATCGACCCGCACCTCAAGTGGCAGCTGCGGCGCAAGCTGAAGCAGATCCACCACGAGCTGAAACTCACGCTCGTCTACGTCACGCACGACCAGGTCGAGGCGCTGACCTTCGCCGACCAGGTCGTCGTGATGACGCGCGGGCGCGCGGTGCAGATCGGCAGCGCCTCCGACCTGTTCGAGCGGCCGCAGCACACCTTCGTCGGCCACTTCATCGGCTCGCCCGGCATGAACTTCCTGCCCGCCGCCGTGGCGCCCGGCGCGCCGGTGGGCGCCACGACGCTCGGCGTGCGGCCGGAGTACGTGACGCTGACGGCGCCGAACGCCGAGGGCGCGGTACCCGCCACGCTGACGCAAGCGCAAGACATCGGTACCTACTGGCTGCTGACCGCGAAGCTCGCCGACGACACGGTCGTTCGTGCCCGCCTCACCGGCGAGCAGGCGGTGCCGAAGGTCGGCGATGCGGTGTGGCTGGGCGTCAAGGGCAGCCACACCTGCTACTACAAGAACGAGGAGTTGCTGGCATGAAGCCTGTGAATCAGAAGGCGTGGTTCCTGATCCTGCCGGTGATCATCTGCGTCGCGTTCTCGGCGATCCTGCCGCTGATGACGGTCGTCAACTATTCGGTGCAGGACATCATCTCGCCCGAGCGCCGCGTGTTCGTCGGCACCGAGTGGTTCAAGTCGGTGATGCGCGACGACGACCTGCAGGGCGCGTTGCTGCGGCAGATCACGTTCTCGCTGTCGGTGCTGCTGGTGGAGATCCCGCTCGGCATCATGCTCGCGCTGGCGATGCCGGCGAAGGGCTGGAAGTCCTCGGCGGTGCTGGTGCTGGTCGCGATCTCGCTGCTGATTCCGTGGAACGTGGTCGGCACGATCTGGCAGATCTACGGCCGCACCGACATCGGCCTGATGGGCGCCGCCTTCGCCAAGCTCGGCATCGAATACAACTACACCGGCAATGCGCTGCACGCCTGGCTGACCGTGCTGTTGATGGACGTGTGGCACTGGACGCCGCTGGTCGCGCTGCTTTGCTTCGCCGGCCTGCGCGCCATCCCGGACGCCTACTACCAGGCCGCGAGCATCGACGGCGCCAGCAAGCTCGCAGTGTTCCGCTTCATCCAGCTGCCCAAGCTGCGCGGGGTGCTGATGATCGCGGTGCTGCTGCGCTTCATGGACAGCTTCATGATCTACACCGAACCCTTCGTGCTGACGGGCGGCGGGCCGGGCAACGCGACGACCTTCCTGTCGCAGTACCTGACGCAGAAGGCGGTCGGCCAGTTCGATCTTGGGCCTGCCGCCGCGTTCTCGCTGATCTACTTTTTGATCATCCTGCTGCTGTGCTTCATCCTCTACAACTGGATGCAGCGCGTGGGCACGGCCGACAAGGAGCCTGGCCATGGCTGAACCACGCTTTCAGAAGCGCACGCTCTTTCTCGTTGCTTACCTGGTGTTCGCGATCCTGCCCGTTTACTGGATGATCAACATGTCGTTCAAGACGAACGAAGAGATCCTCTCCACCTTCAGCCTGTGGCCGCAGCAGTTCACCTGGGATCACTACAAGACGATCTTCACCGACGAGTCCTGGTACTCGGGCTACATCAACTCGATGATCTACGTGGCGATCAACACGGTGATCTCGTTGCTGGTGGCGCTGCCGGCGGCGTATGCCTTCTCGCGCTATTCGTTCCTCGGCGACAAGCACGTGTTCTTCTGGCTGCTCACCAACCGGATGACGCCGCCGGCCGTGTTCCTGCTGCCGTTCTTCCAGCTCTACACCACGCTCGGGCTGATGGACACGCACATCGCGGTCGCGCTCGCGCACCTGCTGTTCAACGTGCCGCTGGCGGTGTGGATTCTCGAAGGATTCATGAGCGGCATCCCACGCGAGATCGACGAGACCGCGTACATCGACGGCTACTCGTTCCCGCGCTTCTTTCTCACCATCTACATCCCCCTCATCAAGGCCGGCGTGGGCGTGGCGGCGTTCTTCTGCTTCATGTTCAGCTGGGTCGAGCTGCTGATGGCGCGCACGCTGACCAGCGTGAACGCGAAGCCCATCGTCGCGGTGATGACCCGCACCGTGAGCGCCTCGGGCATGGACTGGGGCGTGCTCGCCGCGGCCGGCGTGCTCACCATCGTGCCGGGCGCGATCGTGATCTGGTTCGTGCGCCACTACATCGCCAAGGGTTTCGCGATGGGCCGGGTTTGAGGAGAAACATGATGCCCCCAAGTTCACTTCGTTCACTGCCCCCCGAGGGGGCGCAGGCCTCCCTTGGGACGGCCCGGCGGGAGACCTGAGATGTTCGAATGGATGGCCTGGACGCTGCCGGTGGCGGTGTTCTTCTGCTGCATCGTGCTGATGCTGGCCGGCATGACGGTGTGGGAACTGAAGTCGCCGACGATCGAGCGCAAGGGCTGGCTGCCGATCACGACGACGCGCGGCGATCGCCTGTTCATCGGCTTGCTGTCGGCCGCGTGGGTCAACCTCGCGTTCGTCGCCGTCAGCGAGAAGATGGTCGCTTGGTTCGGCCTCGCCGAGGAGCCTTCGATCTGGATCAGCTTCGTCGTCTCGATGCTGCTCTTGGGGTTGATCCTGCGCAAAGGCTGACGGGATTTCCAAGACACTCGGCCATCCCTTCCCAGCCGGCGTGTCGCTTCATCAACGGGAAGTGATTCAGGAGACCTTCAAATGAAACTGCGCTTGAATACCGTGGCCCTGGCCGCTGCCGCACTGGCCATGGGCCATGGCGCGTGGGCTGGCGAGGCCGAGGCCAAGAAATGGATCGACGCCGAGTTCCAGCCCTCGACGCTCTCCAAAGACCAGCAGATGACCGAGATGAAATGGTTCATCGAGGCAGCCAAGAAGCTCAGCGCCAAGGGCGTGAAGGAAATCGCGGTCGTCTCCGAGACGCTGACGGTGCACGAGTACGAATCGAAGACGCTGGCCAAGGCCTTCGAGGAGATCACCGGCATCAAGGTCAAGCACGACATCATCCAGGAAGGTGACGTGGTCGAGAAGCTGCAGACTTCGATGCAGTCGGGCAAGTCGATCTACGACGGCTGGATCAACGACTCGGACCACATCGGCACGCACTACCGCTACGGCACCGCGATCGCGTTGACCGACGCGATGGCCGGCCCCTGGAAGGAATTCACCAACCCGGGTCTGGACCTGAAAGACTTCATCGGCACCAGCTTCACGACCGCGCCCGACGGCAAGCTGTACCAACTGCCCGACCAGCAGTTCGCGAACCTCTACTGGTTTCGCGCCGACCTGTTCGCACGCAAGGATCTGAAGGACAAGTTCAAGGCCAAGTACGGCTACGACCTCGGCGTGCCGGTGAACTGGAGCGCCTACGAAGACATCGCCGCCTTCTTCACCGACGACGTGAAGACGATCGACGGCAAGCCGATCTACGGCCACATGGACTACGGCAAGAAGGATCCTTCGCTCGGCTGGCGCTTCACCGATGCATGGCTCTCGATGGCCGGCGCGGCCGACAAGGGCATCCCGAACGGCCTGCCGATCGACGAGTGGGGCATTCGCGTCGCAGACGACAAGTGCACGCCGGTCGGTGCCGCGGTCGAGCGCGGTGGCGCGACCAACTCGCCCGCCGCCGTCTACGCGCTGACCAAGTACGTCGACTGGATGAAGAAGTACGCACCGAAGGAAGCCACCGGCATGACCTTCGGCGAATCCGGCCCCGTGCCCGCGCAGGGCCAGATCGCGCAGCAGGTGTTCTGGTACACGGCCTTCACCGCCGACATGGTCAAGAAGGGCCTGCCGGTCGTGAACGACGACGGCTCGCCGAAGTGGCGCATGGCCCCGAATCCGCACGGCCCGTACTGGAAGGACGGCATGCAGAACGGCTACCAGGACGTCGGCTCCTGGACCTTCCTCAAGTCCAACAACCCGGACAAGGCTGCCGCGGCGTGGCTCTACGCGCAGTTCGTGACGGCCAAGACGACCTCGTTGAAGAAGTCGATCGTCGGCCTGACCTTCATCCGCGACAGCGACATCCGCTCCGAGTACTTCACGAAGAACGCCGACAAGTACGGTGGCCTGATCGAGTTCTATCGCAGCCCGGCGCGTGTCGCTTGGACGCCGACCGGCAACAACGTGCCCGACTACCCGAAGCTCGCGCAGCTCTGGTGGAAGAACGTGGCCGTGGCGGTGACCGGCGAGAAGACGCCGCAGGCCGCGATGGACAGCCTGGCCAACGAGATGGACGACGTGATGGGCCGCCTGCAGCGCGCCGGCATGGCGCACTGCGCGCCGAAGCTGAACCCGAAGGGCTCGGCCGACAAGTGGCTCTCGGACCAGCACGCACCGTGGAAGAAGCTCGCCAACGAGAAGCCCAAGGGCGAGACCGTGGCCTACGACCAGCTGCTGAACGCCTGGAAGGCCGGCAAGGTTCGCTGAACTTGCCACAGCCGTGGTGAATGCGCCCTGTCGGCCTCGCGGCCGGCAGGGCGTTATCGTTGGCGCCCCATGAACATCACCTTCCGCTGCGACCCCGCGCTGATCGACCTGCTGCCGCGCCCCGTGCCCGCGAAGGCGATGCTGCCGACCTGGCTGCGGCAGATGGCGCCGCGCGTGGATTCGGCCGTGCACCAGCGCAGCATCCGCACCGTCAAGCAGTGCCCGCCGTTCGTCGATGCGATGGCGCACGGCTTCATGTTGCTGCTGCCGTGCGATGTGCGCGTGCGTGCCGGCGAGTTCAGCTGGGACTGGCCGCTGCCGCCACTGAAGCTCGAAGGCCACCCGCGCGCGCCGCTGAGCTTCCACGTGCCCGAGCAGATCGCCGGGTCGCCGCTGGCCCGCGGCGGGCCTGAAGGCGCGCAGTCCGCGATCAAGTTCAACAGCTTCTGGACCATCGAGCTGGAGCCCGGCTGGTCGCTGCTCGCGATGCATCCGGTGAACCGCGACGACCTGCCGTTCCGGCTCGTCACCGGCCTGGTCGACGCCGACCGCTTCAATGAGGTCGGCATCAATTTCCCGGCGATCTGGACCGACCCCGACTTCGACGGCGTGCTTGCCCGCGGCACACCGATCGCGCAGTGCTGCGCGGTGCCGCGCGAGGCGCCGACGCTGGTGTGCGAGCCGATGTCGGCCGCGCACCTGGCCGGCTACGACACGCTCGCCGAGAAGATCATGGCCGGCCCGGGCGTGTACCGCAAAGGCTATCGGCGGAAGCCAGGGCCGGCCTGATTCAGGAGCATGCGCGCAGCGTGGCGCGCAGGTCGTCGAGCCGCAGCCACAACCGGCCGGCACTCGCCACCGAGAGCGCGTGGGCGATGCGGCCGAAAGTGTCTTCGCGCAACCGGTAGGCGCGGCCGTATGCGACCATGGCCTCGTCGACGCGGCCGCTTTCCTGCAGCACGATGCCGAGGTTGACCTCCGCCTCGGCGCGCTCGGGCGCGAGCCGCAGCACGGCGTGCAACGCCTGCGCGGCGACCTCGAGTTGCTTCAGGTCGTGGGCCCGCAGCGAGAGTTGGAACCAGGCGTCGGCCAGCACGCGCTGCGTCGGCGCGTGACCGGGCCGCAGCGCGAGGCTGGCCTCGGCCCGCTCACGGGCGCGTTCGGGCTCGCCCTGCTGCAGGTCGAGCGTCGCGAGCAGTTGCAGCACGGCCGGGTGCGGCGGGTGGACGAGCGCGGCACGGTCACACAGGATGCGCGCCCGCTCGGGCTGGCCTGCGTTGACGTGGCGGATCGCCAGACCGAGAAACGCTTCGACGGAAGGCTCGGCCTGCCCCATCGGCATCACGACGCGGCGGCGGCGCGCTTCTTCGCGGGTGGCGGCACTCTCGCAGGCGCCCGCGCCACCGGCCACGAACGCATCGCCATCTCGACGCTGCCCAGAAGGCTCTCGCGCGTGGCGCCGTCTTTCGCCTGCATCGACATGCCCTGATAGACCGTCGCGTAGAAGTTCGCGAGCGCACCCGCATCGGTGCCGGCGGGCATCTCGCCGTCGTCGATGCCGCGCTGGATGCGCGCCTGCATCAGGCCGATGCCGAGCGCGCGGCGCCTGACCAGCGCCTCCTGGATGTGCTCGGCAGCGACCGA
>Ga0209583_10000111_pt1 | contig 26547 bp, 27 predicted proteins | sample Str014_FD_187201 | JGI IMG/M metagenome (GOLD analysis project Ga0209583, IMG submission 187201) | Freshwater sediment microbial communities in response to fracking from Pennsylvania, USA - Straight Creek_MetaG_SC_2014 (SPAdes) (version 2) | ecosystem: Environmental > Aquatic > Freshwater >... | reverse complement strand
ACTGCCAATCATGTTTGAACGCGCTCAATCGACCATCGCCAACGTCGACCCCGAACTTTGGTCCGTCGTCCAGCACGAGAACCAGCGCCAGGAGGCGCACATCGAGCTGATCGCCTCGGAGAACTACGTCTCGCCCGCCGTGATGGCCGCGCAAGGCACGCAGCTGACCAACAAGTACGCCGAGGGCTACCCCGGCAAGCGCTACTACGGCGGCTGCGAATTCGTCGACATCGCCGAGCAACTCGCGATCGACCGCGTGAAGCAACTCTTCGGCGCGCAGTTCGCCAACGTGCAGGCCAACTCGGGCTCGCAGGCGAACCAGGCGGTCTTCTTCGGCCTGCTGCAGCCCGGCGACACCATCATGGGCATGAGCCTGGCCGAGGGCGGCCACCTGACCCACGGCATGCCGTTGAACATGAGCGGCAAGTGGTTCAAGGTCGTCAGCTACGGCCTGACCGCCGAGGAGGCGATCGACTACGACGCGATGGAGCGCCTGGCCCACGAGCACAAGCCCAAGCTGATCATTGCCGGCGCCTCGGCCTACAGCCTGAAGATCGACTTCGCGCGCTTCGCGAAGGTCGCCAAAGACATCGGCGCGTTCTTCATGGTCGACATGGCGCACTACGCCGGCCTGATCGCCGCGGGCGTCTACCCGAACCCGGTGCCGCACGCCGATGTCGTCACCTCGACCACGCACAAGACCCTGCGCGGCCCGCGCGGCGGCATCGTGCTGATGAACGACGAGGCCATCGCGAAAAAAATCAACAGCGCGATCTTCCCCGGCATCCAGGGCGGCCCCCTGATGCATGTGATCGCTGCGAAAGCGGTCGCGTTCAAGGAGGCGTTGCAGCCTGAGTTCAAGGCTTACCAGCAGCAAGTGGCCAAGAACGCGGTCGTGCTGGCCGAAACGCTGATCGAGCGCGGCCTGCGCATCGTCAGCGGCCGCACCGAATCGCACGTGATGCTGGTCGACCTGCGCCCGAAGAACCTGACTGGCAAGGAAGCCGAGAACCTGCTCGGCGCGGCCCACATGACCTGCAACAAGAACGGCATCCCGAACGACCCGCAAAAGCCGATGGTCACCAGCGGCATCCGCCTGGGCACGCCGGCGATGACGACGCGCGGCTTCAAGGAGGAGCAGGTGCGCCAGACCGCGCACCTGATCGCCGACATCCTCGACAAGCCGAACGACGAGGCCGTGAGCGCGGCGGTGAAGGCCAAGGTCGCGGTGTTGACGAAGGACTTCCCGGTGTATCGCTAACAGGAGGGCGGGGTCGCTTGCACGACCCCTACTCAGCGAATGCGTTGTCCTTTTTGCTCCCACGAAGAAACCCAGGTCGTCGAGACCCGCGACTCCGACGAAGGCGACGTCGTGCGCCGCCGCCGTCGCTGCCACAGCTGCGACAAGCGCTTCACGACCTACGAGCGGCCCGAGATCGCGCTGCCCTCGGTCGTGAAGAAGGACGGCACGCGCGCCGACTTCGACCCCTCGAAGATCCGTGCCTCGATGACGCTGGCGCTGCGCAAGCGGCCGGTCAGCGTCGAGCAGATCGACGCGGCGATGGAGCGCATGCAGGACAAGCTGCTGAACAGCGGCGCGAAGGAAGTGCCGTCCACGCGCCTGGGCGAGTTGGTGATGCGTGAGCTCAAGCGCATCGACAAGGTGGCGTACGTGCGCTTCGCGTCGGTTTACCGCAGCTTCGAGGATGTGGACGAGTTCCGTCAACTCATCCGCGACATCTAGAACGACAACCCCCAACGGGGTGTGAGCGCCGGGGGAGCCCGCAAGAGGCCACGCCCTCCCCACCTCTGCGGGTCGCGCTGCGCGGCGCCGATTTCTACAGTCTGCACATCGGTTGACACCCCGGAGTGCAGATGCAAACCCAACCCCGCCAGACCCGCAAAACCCGCCATCGCGGGATCACGCTGATCGAGGCGTGCATCGCGATGGCGATCGCGGCGATCGTCGCGAGTTCGGCCGCGCCGGGCATGCGCAACCTGATCGACGCGCGCCGACTCGATGGCGCGGCGACGCAGCTCGCGACCGACATCCAGTTCACCCGCACCGAGGCCGTGGCCCGCAACCAGCCGCTGCGCCTGAGCTTCCACCCGACTGTGGCGGGCAGCTGCTACGTGATCCACACCGGCAACGCCAGCCAGTGCACGTGTGTGGCGGCAGGGCCGGCTCAATGCAGCGGCGGCGCGCAGCAGATCCGCACGATCAACATTGCCGCCGCCGACCGGCTGGCGCTGCAGGCCAACGTCGGCTCGGTGCTGTTCGACCCGCTGCACGGCACCAGCACGCCGACCGGCACGCTGCGCCTGATCGGCGCGAACAACCGCGCGATCCATCACGTCATCAACATCATGGGGCGCGTGCGCTCCTGCTCGCCGCAAGCCGCGGTTCGCGGCTACCGCGCCTGCTGAAGTCTCGGAGCACCGCCATGCAAGCGAACACCCAAACGCGCCAACTCGGCTTCACGCTGATCGAGCTGATGATCGGCGTCTCAGTCATCGGCATCGTCTCGAGCTTTGCACTGCCCGGCTTCGAGAGCCAGCTGCACAAGGCGCGCCGCTCCGACGTGCTGGTCGCGACGATGACGGTGCAGGCCGCGCAGGAGCGCTTCCGCAGCAACAGCGCGGCCTACGGCAGCCTGGCCGACATCGGCTTGCCGAGCACCTCGCCCGCGAAGCACTACACGCTGCAGATCACCGCGAGCGACGGCGAAGGCTTCGAGCTGCTCGCCACCGCCACCGGCGCGCAGAAGCGCGACGCGGCCTGCCGCCACATGAAGTTGCGCTCGACCGGCATGAACCTGGTCTACGGCTCGGGGCCGGACGCGAGCGCCGCGAACGACGCCGCCGCGAACAAGAAATGCTGGAGCCTGTGATGAAGCGCGCCCAGCAAGGTCTGTCGCTCGTCGAGCTGATGGTCGGCACCGTGATCTCACTGCTGATCGCAGCGGCCGGCGCGACGCTGCTGACGAGCCAATTGCGCGAGAACCGCAGCCTGCTGCTCGAAGCCCGCCTGATGCAAGACCTGCGCACCGCCGCCGACCTGGTCGCGCGCGAGCTGCGCCGCGACGGCTACTGGGGCGCCGCCACCGACGGCGTGTGGGTTGCCGGCGCCGGCAGCGTGGCCTCGAACCCGTATGCCGCCATCGCGCCTGCGGCCGCCGCCTCCGACGCGGTCAGCCTGCGCTACTCCCGCGATGCGATCGAGAACAACGTGGTCGACGCCAACGAGCAATTCGGCTTTCGGCTGCGCGCCAATGCGGTCGAGATCCAGCTCGGGTCGGGCAACTGGCAGGCACTGACCGACGCCGGCACGCTGACAGTGACCGGCTTCGGCGCGACGCCGACCGTGCAGGATGTGAGCCTGGAAGCCTTCTGCGCGCGACCCTGCACCGCTGGCGCGGGCACCTGCCCGCCGCGTCTGCAGGTGCGCAGCGTCGCGGTCGTGATCAGCGGCCGGCTCGTGGGAGATGCCTCGGTGGTGCGCAGCGTGCGCAGCACCGTGCGGCTGCGCAACGACCCGGTCACCGGCGCGTGCGCCGCCTGAAGGAACAACGCGATGCGTCCGGTTCTTCTGTCACCCCGCCGCCAGCGCGGCGCGGCCGCGCTGCTCGTCACGCTGATGCTGCTGTTCGCAATGGCGTTGAGCGCGGCGTTCGCGAATCGCAACCTGCTTCTCGAGCAACGCAGCTCGGCCAACCAGTACCGCTCGACGCAGGCCTTCGAAGCGGCCGAGGCCGGCCTCGAGTGGGCGCTCGCACAGCTGAACGCGAACCAGCGCATCGGCGCCGATTGCCTGCCGAGCGCCGACCCTGATGCCGATGCGAGTGCCGGCTCGTTTCGCAGCCGCTACCTGGGCATCGCGCCACTCACCGGCACTGTGACGCCCCGACAGTGGAACGCGGCCGGCGTGCCGACCGCGCTGCTGCCGGGCTGCGTGCACACCGGCAACGGCTGGTCGTGCAGTTGCCCGTCGAACGGGCTGCCGACCCTCGTCGCACCGGTCGGCACGGCGCCGGCGGCAGCGTTCTCGCTGCAATTCTTCCCAACCGGCAAACCCGACGTCGTGCGCGTGGTCTCGAAAGGCTGCACCCAGCTCGCCGGCGCCTGCCTCCCGGACTCGACCGGGCGGCCCGACGCGAGCGCGCGCATCGAGGTCGCGTTCGGCCTGGTCGCCGGCCTGCGCACGCCACCGGCCGCGACGGTCACGACCCGCGGCGGGTTCGACGCTGGCGGCGCCGGCATCGGCCTGCACAACGCCGACCCCGCGACCGGCATCCTCGTCGATGCGGGCGGCGCGATCGACGCGCCGGCCGCGCGGCTCACGCCACCGGCCGGCACGCCGATCGGTGGCGCGCTGGTCGGCCACGATGCGGCACTGGCAGCGTCGGCCGCCGATCGCTTCTTCGCGAGCCACTTCGGCGTCGACAAGGCCGCGTGGAAAGCGCAGCCTGCGGTAACGCGCCTGCGCTGCACGATCGACTGTGCCGGCGCGCTGCTCGCGGCGCTCGGCGCCACGGCCGACGGCGCGCTGATCCATGTCGACGGTGACCTGTCGCTCGCCGGCCCGACGACGCTGGGCAGCGTCGAGCGCCCGGTCGCGATCGTCGTCAGCGGTGCGGCGCGGCTGGACGGCGCGGTCGCGCTGCACGGCGTGCTCTACGCCGCGTCGCTGAGCTGGGGCCTGACCAACGGCGGCGCGTTCGTGCGCGGGGCGCTGCTCTCGGAAGCCGGCTACCACGGCCAGGGCGCGCCCGACCTCTTCTACGACACCACCGTGCTGCACACGCTCTTGCACACCACCGGCAGCTTCGCGCGGGTGAGCGGCAGCTGGCGCGACTTTTGAAGGACCGGCCATGCGCACATCCACCACCCCGCGCCGGCAGCGCGGCATCGGGCTGCTCGACGCGTTGATCGCGTTCCTCGTGCTTTCGCTGGGCATGCTCGCGATCGCGCGGGTGCAGGGCCAGATGCGGCTGAACGCCGAGGTGGCGCGGCAGCGCTCCGAGGCCGTCCGGCTGGCGCAGGAAGACATGGAGTCGATGCGTGCTTTCGGCGTGCTCGCGAGCGAGACGCACACGCTCGACGCAAGTGCCGGCCACGCGACGAACACGGCCTACCGCGTCGTGCGGCAGATCGAGCCCGCCGCCGCTGCACTGCCGGCCAAGACCGCACGCATCACCGTGGGCTGGGCCGACCGCCAGGGTGGTGCCCAACAGATCGCGCTCGCGTCGGTGATCGCCGGCAACGCGCCGGCATACAGCGGCGCGCTCGGCCTGTCGCGCCCCGGCACAACGGCGAAAGGGCCGTTCGGCCGCTCGGCGCGCATCCCGACCGCGGCGAAAGACCTGGGCGACGGCCACAGCGCGTTCAAGCCGGTGGGCAACGGCAGGGTCGCATTCGTGTTCGACAACGGCAGCGGCTCGCTCGTCGGCCGCTGCACGGCGGTCGCCCCGATCACGCCGACGAGCGGCCTGACCGCGGCGAACATCGGCCCGTGCGACACGCGCAGCGGCAAGCTGCTGAGTGGCGTGGTGCGGTTCTCGTCGGCATCGCCGCCGGATGCGGCGCAGGCGAACGAGGCACCGCCATCGCTGTCGATCGCCATGGCGATGACCGGCGGCACCTACGCGGCCGCGCCCGCGTGCAGCACCGAGCCGATCACGAGCGCCAACGGCGATCGGTTCGTGGCCTGGTATTGCGCCGTGTATCCGCTGGCGAGCGGGCAGTGGTCGGGCCGCGCATCGCTCGTGCCGGTCGGTTGGACGATCGGCACGAGTGCTGCCGACAAGCGCGTCTGCCGCTACAGCGCCGACCTCGACGGCAGCGGCGCCGTCGACGCGAACATCGAGCACCCGGCGGCCTGGGTCGGTGTCGACGCGAGCCTGCCGAACCAGAACTTCCTGGTGATCAAGGGCAGCGAACACTGCCCCACCGGCCGCGCGGCGCGGGTGGCAGGCAACAATGGCGACGTGTACGTCGACCTGGGCACCACGCAGCATCAGCCATGAATGACAACTTTCCGACGCCGATGCACGAGGCCCTGTCGCTGGCGAAAACTGCGATCGGCCTGACCGACCCGAACCCGCGGGTCGGCTGCGTGCTGGTGGCAAGCGACGGCCGCGTGATCGGTCGCGGCCACACACAGCGGGTCGGCGGCCCGCACGCCGAGGTGATGGCCTTGCGCGACGCGCTCGCGCGCGGCGAGAGCGCACGCGGCGCAACGGCCCACGTCACGCTCGAACCCTGCGCACACCACGGCCGCACGCCGCCGTGCTGCGACGCGCTGATCGAGGCCGGCATCGCACGCGTCGTGATGGCGATGGAAGACCCGTTCCCGCTGGTCGCCGGCCAGGGCGCGGCGCGGCTGCGCGCCGCCGGCATCGAGGTGATCGAAGGCGAGCTGGCCGACGAAGCGCGCGAGCTCAACATCGGATTCTTCTCGCGCGTGCAGCGCGGCCGGCCCTGGGTGCGGTTGAAGGCGGCCGTCTCGTTCGACGGCCGCACTGCACTGAACAACGGCGTCAGCCAGTGGATCACCGGGCCGGCCGCACGCGCCGACGGCCATGCGTACCGCAAGCGCGCCGGCGCGGTGTTGACCGGTGTGGGCACCGTGCTCGAAGACAACCCGCGGCTCGATGTGCGGCTGGTCGAGACCGTGCTGCAGCCGCTGCGCGTGGTCGTCGACTCGAAGCTCGACTCGCCGCCCCCCTCGCGCATCCTCGATGCGCCGGGCAGCGCCTTGATCTACGCCGCCGCGCCCGACGAGGCGCGTCGCGCCGCGCTCGAAGCGCGCGGCGCGCAGATCGCGCTCGTGCCCGGCGCGGGCGGCAAGGTCGATCTGGCCGCGATGCTGGTCGACCTCGCCGCGCGCGGCGTCAACGAGTTGCATGTGGAAGCCGGCCACAAGCTGAACGGCTCGTTCGTGCGCGAACGGTTGGTCGACGAGTTCCTGATCTACATGGCGCCGAAGCTGATCGGCGCCGGCCGAGAGCTGGCGGCGTTCGGGCCGCTGGAGCAACTGCAGGACAGCCTCGCGCTGCGCTTCGTCAGCGTCACACTGATCGGCGACGACCTGCGTCTGATACTTCGCCCTGCGACAATGCCCTGATGTTCACCGGCATCATCACAGGCCTCGGCCGCATCACCGAATCTCGCCCGCTGGGCAGCGACGAAGCGCACGGCATGCAGCTCACGGTCGAGGCGCCCGCCGGCTACCTCGACGACGTGCAGCTCGGCGACAGCATCGCGCTGAACGGCGCGTGCATGACGGTCACCAGCTTCGACACCGCCGCGAGCCGCTTCACGGTCGACATCTCGCACGAGAGCCTGGACAAGACCTCCGGCCTGGCCGAGCCCGGCCCGGTCAACCTCGAGAAGGCGATGCGCGCGAACGACCGGCTCGGCGGCCACATGGTCAGCGGCCATGTCGACGGCATCGGCAGCGTCTCGCTCTTCGCACCGGTCGGCGAGTCTTGGGATCTGCGCATCGAGACGCCGCCCGAACTCGCTCGCTTCATCGCCTACAAGGGCTCGATCACGGTGAACGGCGTGAGCCTGACCGTGAACCGAGTGGTCGACGCCACCGGCGGCTGCGAACTCAGCATCAACCTGATCCCGCACACGCTGGCGAACACCACGCTCGGCACGCTGCAGGCAGGCCAACGCGTGAACCTCGAGATCGACCTGATCGCGCGCTACGTGGAACGCATGTTGACCGCGCCGGGTGGGTCGGCGGAGTGCCACGCTCCTTCTTGATCGCAAAAAAGAGCGTTGGCTCGCTCGACCCCTGGTGAAGGGAAGCAGCCACCTACAATTCCGAGATGGCAATCTCCCCCATCCCCGAGCTCGTCGCCGAGCTGGCAGCGGGCCGCATGATCATCCTGGTCGACGAGGAAGACCGCGAGAACGAAGGCGATCTCGTGATCGCCGCCGACTGCGTCACCCCCGAGGCGATCAACTTCATGGCGCGCTTCGGCCGTGGCCTGATCTGCCTCACGCTCACGCCCGAGCGCTGCGACCGGCTCCAGCTGCAATCGATGACCGCCCGCAACGGCACGCGCCACGGCACCGCGTTCACGGTGTCGATCGAGGCCGCGACCGGCGTCGACACGGGCATCTCTGCGGCCGACCGCGCGCGCACCGTGCAGGCCGCGGTCGCGCGCGACGCGAAGGCGACGGATCTGGTGCAGCCCGGCCACGTGTTCCCGTTGCGCGCGCAGGAAGGCGGCGTGCTGATGCGCGCCGGGCACACCGAAGCCGGCTGCGATCTGGCGGGCATGGCGGGCCTCTCGCCCGCCTCGGTGATCTGCGAGGTCATGAAAGACGACGGCACGATGGCGCGGCTGCCCGACCTGATGCTGTTCGCCAAGGAGCACGGCCTGAAGATCGGCACGATCGCCGACCTGATCGAGCACCGCAGCCGCCACGAGACGCTGATAGAGCGCGTCGGCCAGCGCCCGCTCGTCACCGCGCAGGGCGAGTTCGAGTGCAGCGCATTCCGCGACCGCACAGGCGGCCTGCATCTGGCGCTCACCAAGGGCCGCTGGGGCGCGAGCGACGAGGTGCTGGTGCGCGTGCACGAGCCGCTCTCGGTGATGGACCTGCTCGATGCCGGCGCCAACTGCCAGCACTCGTGGCCGCTGCCGAAGGCGCTGGCCATGCTGCAGACGAGCCCGCGCAGCGCAGCGCTTCTGCTGAACTGCGGCGAAGACGTGGCCGCGCTGGTCCCGCACGTGCTGCCGCCGACCAACGGCGCGGCCCGCGAAGCGCGCGCGCAGGGCACGATGGACTTGCGCACCTATGGCATCGGCGCGCAGATCCTGCGCGAACTCGGCGTCACGAAGATGAAGCTGCTGGGCAGCCCGCGCCGCATGCCCAGCATGACCGGCTACGGCCTCGAGGTCACCGGCTTTCTGGCCGCAGAACCACAATGAACAGGAAGCCCGATGCAAGACGCTGACAAAGGCGAAACAAGAAGCGGTGGCCTGCAGGCACAGATTGACGGACGCGACCTGCGCATCGGCATCGTGCAGGCGCGCTTCAATGCAGCGATGACCGACAAGCTGGCCGAGCAGTGCCTGGCGGAGTTGCAGGCACTGGGCGTGGCCGCGAAGCACATCAAGCACGTGACGGTGCCGGGCGCGCTCGAGATCCCGATCGCGCTGAACGCCCTGGCCGAGAGCGAAGGCTACGACGCGCTGATCGCGCTCGGTTGCATCGTCCGCGGCGAGACCTACCACTTCGAGCTGGTCGCGAACGAGAGCGGCGCGGCCGTCACGCGCGTCGGGCTCGACCATCAGATACCGATCGCGAACGCGATCCTCACGGTCGAGAACGAGGCCCAGGCCTGGGCACGCGCCGAAGAGAAGGGGCGCGACGCAGCCCGCGTGGCGGTCGAGATGGCCAACCTGATGGAAGACCTGTCGTGAGCGAACCCGTGGTTCCCAAGCTCGCCCCCGACGAGGCCACCGCACCCAAGCCGGCCGCGAAGAAGCGGCCGTCCGGCAAGCCGGCGAAACCGAAATCGGCGCGCCGCCGCTCGCGCGAAATCGCGCTGCAGGGGCTGTACGAGTGGCTCGTGTCAGGCGCCGAGGCGAGCATGGTCGAGGCCCATGTGCGCGAGCAGGATGGCTTCGACAAATGCGATTCGGCCCACTTCGATGCGCTGCTGCACGGCTGCATCGAAGAGGCCGTGACGATCGACGCGGTGCTCGCGCGCCACGTCGACCGCAAGACCTCGCAGCTCTCGCCGGTCGAGCACGGCGTGCTGATGATCGGCGTGTACGAGCTCACGCACTGCATCGAGATCCCGTACAAGGTCGCGATCAACGAGGCGGTGGAGCTCGCCAAAAGCTTCGGCGGCACCGACGGCCACAAGTACGTGAACGGCGTGCTCGACAAGGCGGCGGTGGATCTGCGGCCGGTCGAGGTCGAGGCAATGCGCGCATCGCGGCGATGAAGCTCGCTCGGCGGCTCGACCACATCGAGCCCTTCTACGTGATGGAGTGCGCCAAGGCAGCGACCGAGCTGGCGCGCAGCCCCGAGTGCGTGGACTCGCCGATGATCTTTCTGAACATCGGCGAGCCCGACTTCACCGCGCCGCCCTTGGTGCAGGAGGCCGCGGAACGCGCACTGCGCGCCGGCCGCACCCAGTACACCGACGCGACCGGGCTGCCGGCGCTGCGCGAACGCATCAGTGCCTGGTACGCGCAGCGCTTCGGGCTGTCGATCGCGCCGCGCCGCATCGTCGTCACCGCCGGTGCCTCGGCCGCGCTGCAGCTCGCTTGTCTGGCGCTCGTCGACCGCGACGACGAGGTGCTGCTGCCCGACCCCAGCTACCCCTGCAACCGCCACTTCGTCGCCGCTGCCGAGGGTGTGCCCGTACTGCTGCCGGCCTCACCCGAGGCGCGCTTCCAGCTCGACGCGGCCGGCGTTCAGGCAGCCTGGACGGAACGCACCCGCGGCGTGCTGCTCGCCTCGCCCTCGAACCCGACCGGCACCTCGATCGACCCCGACGAGATGGGCCGCATCGTCGCCGCCGTGCGCGCACGCGGTGGCTTCACGCTGGTCGACGAGATCTACCTCGGGCTGAGTTTCGAAGAGCGCTACGGCCACAGCGCCCTCGCTCATGGCGACGACGTGATCTCGATCAACAGCTTCTCGAAGTACTTCTCGATGACCGGCTGGCGGCTCGGCTGGCTGGTCGTGCCCGAGGCGCTCGTGCCCGCGGTCGAGAAGCTCGCGCAGAACCTCTACATCTGCCCGTCGACCGTGGCTCAACATGCCGCGCTCGCGTGCTTCGAGCCCGAATCGATCGCCGAGTACGAGCGCCGCCGCGGCGAGTTCCGCGCCCGGCGCGACTTTCTCGTGCCGGCCCTGAACGCGCTCGACCTGCCCGTGCCGGTGATGCCCGACGGCGCGTTCTATGCCTGGGCCGACTGCTCGGCGCACTTCTCCGGCACCTGCGCCAGCAGCTGGGATTTCGCCTTCGACGTGATGCGGCGCGCGCACGTCGCGATCACGCCGGGTCGAGACTTCGGCCACTTCGGTGCCGAGCGCTTCGTGCGCCTGTCGTATGCGAGCGGGCTGGCGCAACTGCAGACGGCGGTCGAGCGCCTGCGCCGGGCCCTGTGACCTGCGCACGCCGCGTGTGGCGTTCACGCCGAAACGGGCGCGTGAATGGCGCGAGGATGTGTGACGAACACGGGTATGAGCCCGCTTTTCGTGCGTTCGTGCCACCTGCACTGGGCTAAGCTGCCGCCGTGAGCTCGTTCGCCCCACCCCCACCCGTGCCCGCGCCGAGAGACTCGGAACCCGAGCCGGCGCCTACCCTGCCGCCCAGCCTGCCGGCCGACCTGGGTCTTTGGGACGACGAAGCCGACCAGCAAATGATGCGCGGCCCTTCCGCCGCCTACGCCCACACCCCGACCGATCGCGACGGCCCCGCGCCCACGATCGGCCACATCGGCCGCTACGCACTCAAGTACCAGCTCGGCGAAGGTGGCATCGGCACCGTCTATGCCGCGCACGACCCGCTGCTGACGCGACTGATCGCGGTGAAGACGCTGCACGTCGAGGTCGCCGAAGCCGAACGAGAGTCGTTCAACGCGCTGTTCCTGAACGAAGCGCGCGCCGCTGCAGGCCTGAGCCATCCGCACATCGTGACCGTGTTCGACGCCGGCATCAGCGACGACCGCGCCTACATCGCGATGGAGCTGCTCAAGGGCCGCGACCTGCGCCAACTGCGCCAGGAGGGCTGGCGCGCCACGCCGGCGCAGGCCGCGCTGATCGTGCGTCGCGTCGCGGATGCGCTGGGCTACGCGCACAGCAAGGGCGTGGTGCACCGCGACGTGAAGCCGGCCAACATCTTCATGATCGGCCGCACGCAGCCGAAGGTGCTCGACTTCGGCATCGCCCGCATCGCCCACCAGCACGAGGGCCAGGAGGGCGCCGACATCGCCGCCGGCTCGCCGTACTACATGGCGCCCGAGCAGGCGCGCCACGAGCCGACCGACCGGCGTGCCGACGTGTTCTCGCTCGGCGTCGTGCTCTACGAACTGCTGACCGATCTGAAGCCCTTCCGCGGCAACACGCTGGACGAGATCACCGCCGCGGTGCTGGCGCACGAGCCGCCGCTGGCCAACGCGATCGACCCGGGCGTGCCGGAGGCGCTCGCGCAGATCACCGCGAAGGCGCTGGCGAAGAACCCCGATCACCGCTACCGCTCGGCCCGCGCGTTCTCGCGCGAGCTGCGCCACTGGCTCGACGAGAACACCGTCTCGACCGAAGGCGAGGTGCAGGGCGACCCCTCGCCGCCGCTGAGACCGCTGTGGATCGGTCTCGCCGTTGCCGGCGTGCTCGGCCTGGCCGCGCTCGCGTGGGCGACGCTGCGCCCGCATCGCGTGGACGATGCGGCGCCCGAGATCGCGCTCGTTTCGGCCGATGCGCCAGCCTCGGCGGCGACTTCGTTCCCCGCGACCTTCGTGGCACCGACACCTGTGCCGACACCTGCGCCGGCAGCCCCGATCACGCCCGCCGCCACCGTCGCACCCGAGCAGACACTGGCGCTTTCGCCCACCGCCACACCGGCCGCGGACACGGCGGTACCCGCTGCAAGCGCGACGGCGCCGCCCCTCCCGCCGACCGTGACGAAAGCGCCGCCGAACGCAAAGGACGCGAAGCCCAAGGAGACCCCGAAGGAGCGACGCGCGCGCGAAGCCCGCGAACGCGAAACGCGCGGCGCTGCCGGCGCACCGACCGCCGCCGTGCCCGTGCCGACCGGGCTGGTGCGCATCGCGATCAGCCCGTGGGGCGAGATCGAGGTCGATGGCCGGGGCGTGGGCACCTCGCCGCCGCTGACCGAGCTCAACCTGAGCGCCGGCCGACACCAGATCGTCGTGCGCAACACCGATCTTCCGGCCTTCAGCACCACCGTCAACGTCACGGCCGATCAGCCGGCCACCCTCAAACACAAGTTCTGACCATGAAGATTCTGCTGATCGCGTTGCTCGCCGGCACGGCCCTGCTCACCGGCTGCGCGATGCCGCCGCCGGCGCCGCCCGGCCTGATCGACGTGGCCGAGCGCCCCGCCGAGAAAGCCTTGCTCGCCGGCATGCGTGCCTACGACGACGCGCAGTACCCGCAGGCCGAGCAGTCGCTGAAGCAGGCGCTGACGGCCGGGCTGGCCTCGCCGCGCGACCGGGCAGTGGCCCACAAGCACCTCGCGTTCATCTATTGCACCAGCAACCGGGTACCGGCCTGCGAGGCGGAGTTTCGCGCCGCGCGGGCGGACGACCCCGCGTTCACGCTGAGCAAGTCGGAAGCGGGTCATCCGCAATGGGGACCGGTCTGGCGCAAGGTCGGTCAATAGGGAGTGACGCGGGGGCGTGCCGCGCCCGCGGCGATAATCGCGGCCGATGCACGAAAACGCCTCACCGCCCTTTCGCTTTCAGATGCGCGTCTACTGGGAAGACACCGACGCCGGCGGCGTGGTCTTCTACGCCAACTACCTGAAATTTTTCGAGCGCGCGCGCACCGAGTGGCTGCGCTCGCTCGGCCACCAGCAGGAAGCGATGCGTGCCGAGACGGGCGTGGTCTTCATCGTCACCGACACGACCGTGCGCTACCTGCGCCCGGCTCGGCTCGATGACCTAATCGCCGTCACCGTCGACGTGAAACACGCCGGCCGCGCGCAGATGACGATCGCGCAACAGGCGTTCCGGCATTCGGCCGACGGCGCCGCCCAAGAGTTGCTCGCCGAAGGCACGATCCGCATCGGCTGTGTCGATGCCGGAACTTTCAAACCCCAGCGCATTCCGAATTCAATCGCCCAATCTCTCCCCACATGAATCAAGACTTTTCGATCTTCACACTCGTCACGCAGGCGAGCTTTGTCGTTCAGCTCGTGATGGCCGGGCTGATGATCGCCTCGCTCGCGAGCTGGACCGTGATCTTCGGCAAGCTGTTCGGCCTCAAGCGCACGCGCAGCGACAACGAAGAATTCGAGCGCGAGTTCTGGGCCGGCAAGAACATCAACGACCTGTACGCCGATGCCGTCAAGCGCACCGACGGCTCGCCGATGGAGCGCATCTTCGCCTCGGGCATGCGCGAGTTCATGAAGCTGCGCGAACGCCGCGTGACGGATGCCGGCTCGCTGCTCGACGGCGCGCGCCGCGCGATGCGGGCCAGCTTTCAGCGCGAGCTCGACACGATCGAGGCGAATCTGTCGTTCCTCGCGACCGTCGGTTCGGTCTCGCCGTACGTGGGCCTGTTCGGCACGGTGTGGGGGATCATGCATGCCTTCGTCGGCCTCGCGAACATGACGCAGGTGACGCTCGCGACCGTGGCGCCCGGCATCGCCGAAGCGTTGGTCGCCACCGCGATCGGCCTCTTCGCTGCGATCCCGGCGGTGATCGCCTACAACCGCTTCGCGCGCGACATCGACCGCATCGCGATCCAGCTCGAGACCTTCATCGAGGAGTTCTCGAACATCCTGCAGCGCAACGTCGGCACCGCCGCAGCGGCGAACTGACATGCCCAATGTCAGCCACCGAGGCAGCGGCTCGCGCCGCCGCACCATCAACGAGATCAACATGGTCCCGTTCATCGACGTGATGCTGGTGCTGCTGATCATCTTCATGGTCACCGCGCCGCTGATCACGACCGGCGTGGTCGATCTGCCGAGCGTGGGCAAGAGCTCGAAGCGGCCCGACCACGTCGTCGAGCTCGTGGTCGGCAGCGACGACCAGGTCAAGCTGCGCATCGACGGAAAGGACGGCGCGCCGGTCGCGATGCGCGACGTGGCCGCGAAGGTCAAAGACTTGCAAGGTGGCGACGCCAACACGCCGGTCGTGATCTCGGCCGACAAGGCGGTCAAGTACGAGACGGTCGTGAAGGTGATGGACACGCTGCAGAAGGCCGGCGTGCTGCGCGTCGGCCTGTCCGTCAAGAACGGTGCCTCCTGAGTGCAGCTGCGATGAACACGGCGACGCTCACACGCGACCCGTTCATGCCGCAGGCGCCGAAGGTGCGCGGCCGGGCGATCGCGCTCGCGGTGCTGGCGCACGTGCTGTTGATCGTCGGCCTGATGTTCAGCGTGAACTGGGGCAGCGAAGAGCCCGCGACGGTCGCGGCCGAGCTCTGGTCGGCCACGCCGCAGGCGGCAGCCCCTCGCGCGGTCGAGCCACCGCCCCGACCAGCGAAGGTCGAGCCGGTCGAGAAGCCCACGCCGAAGCCACCCGAGCCGGTCGTCGCCGCCAGGCCACCCACACCCGCACTGCCCGATCCGCAGATCGCGATCGAGAAGGCGAAGCAGGAAGACGCGAAGCGCATCGCGGCGGAGCAGGAAGAGGCGAAGAAGCAGAAGCGCCTCAAGAACGAACAAGAAAAAGCCGAGCGCGACCAGAAGGCACTCGCGCAGAAGAAGCTGGAGAAGGACAAGCTCGACAAGCAGAAGGCGGAGAAGGCCGAGGCGGCCCGCCTCGACGCGATCCGCGACGCGCAGATGAAGCGCATGGCCGGCATGGTCGGTGCCACCGGCGGCTCGACCGACACCGGTACGGCGCTGCGCAGCAGCGCCCCCTCGGCCAACTACGCCGGCCGCGTGATGGCGCGCATCAAGCCGAACATCCTGCTGACCGACCCGGTCGACGGCAACCCGCGTGCCGTCGTCGAAGTGAAGCTCGCGCCCGACGGCACGATCATCGGCAAACGCCTCGTGCAGAGCAGCGGCGCGAAGGTCTGGGACGACGCGGTGCTGCGCGCGATCGAGCGCACCGAGATGCTGCCGCTCGACAACGGCCGCGCGCCGCCGGTCTTCGAAATCGGCTTCAGGCCGCGCGACTTGTAGGCGGCTGCAAGGCCACGCCGCGCAGCCAGGACTCGCGCAGCGCGGTCGCCAGCCACGCGGTGAAGTCGAAGCCCTTGCCGGCCCGTGACAGCGCAGTGTCGAGGTCCACGCCGTCGAGCACGTCTTGCGTCCACGCAGCGGTGGCTTCGTCCACCTTGTGCACGTTCCCACGCCAGCCGCGGCGCGCGACCAGCACGGTTTCGCCGCGCCGCGCAGCAACGCACTCCCGCACGTCGGCAAAGGCACGCTCGGCGGGCTCGCCTTCGAGCTGGTGCGCGCGGTGGATCGCCGCGATCGGCCATGGCGACCGCAGCAACGCGGTGCCGGGCATCAGCACGAGCTGCAGCTGTGCGGGGTCGGTGGATTCGAGCCGGGCGAGCGATTGCGCATCGAGTGTCGCGTCTTCGGCGCGCTCGCTGCGGTGCAGCGCGTTGTCGAGGCGCGCGCTGTCGGCCAGCCACGGCCACGCACGCAAGCCGGCGTGCCCTTCGAGCCACGCCGGCAACGCGTCGCCCCACTCGCCCAGGTCGCCGCGCTCGGGCGGATGGGCGAGCCGGAACTCGCGCGCGAGGTGCCGGAAATCATCGGCGCCGACCATCGCCTTCACGGTGGCGAAGCTCGACGCGAGCGCGCGTTCGGCGATCGATTCGGCGTTCGCGCGGTAGGCCTCGAGGCCGCGTGCCGCGCGCGCGCCGGATTCGCGCAGCATCGCGTTCGAGGGCGCGCCGCCCGCAAGCGCCGCGAGCACCTCACGCTGACGCTGCGCCTCGGTCATGCGCCAACGCGCGCAGCCAATTGCGCCGCATGGGCTGCCTCGCCGAGCAGCACCTCGAACGCGGGCAGGTCGGTGTCCCACTCGATCAGCGTCGGCACCGTGCCGAAGCGGCGCAGCGCGTGTTCGTAGACGCGCCACACGGCCGGCCGCACGCGGCTGCCGTGGTCGTCGATGACGATGCCGTCGTTGTCGTTGTCGTTGTCGTTGTCGTTGTCGCAATATCCGGCCAGATGGATCTCGCCGACGATGCCCGTGGGCAGCGCATCGATGAACCCGCAGCAAGCCGCGAGCGGATCGACCGCACCCGCGTTCAGCGCGTTGACCATCAGGTTGTTGACGTCGAGCAGCATGCCGCAGCCGGTGCGCCGGCACAGCGCGGCGAAGAAGTCGGGTTCGCTCATCGAGTCGTCGACGAACGAAACGTACGACGACAGGTTCTCGACCAGCATCGCGCGGCCGATGCGCTCCTGCGCGTGCGTCACGTTGCCCGCGATGATCTCGAGCGAGGCATCGTTGAACGCGATCGGCAGCAGATCGTTCGCGTGCACGACCGGGGCGCCGCCGGCGGGCGCGACACGCGCGAAGCAGGCGTGGTCGGAGACGCGTGCCGGTTCGATGCGCTGCACCAGCCGCGCCAGCCGATCGAGGTGCCAGGGGTCCAGACCCGCCGCCGAGCCGAGCGCGAGACCCACGCCGTGCAGGCTCACCGGATAACGCTCGCGCGCCCGGTGCAGCACCGCGAGCGCGGCGCCGCCCTCGGCGAAGAAGTTCTCGGAGTGGACTTCGACGAATGCCAGTGGCGGGGTCGTCTCGAAAAGGTTCGCGTAATGCGGCTGGCGCAGGCCGATGCCGACCGCGCGGTCGGCGGCCGCGGCCTCGCCCATCACTTCTTCGCGATCAGCGCCTTCGCTTCATCCTCGGACTTGCCGCCGATCTTCTCGCAGGTGCCCTTGGCGACGTAGTTCCACTCGTCGGCCGCCATCGCGTTCTTCGATTGGCCGGCGCACGAATGGCTGCCCGAAAGGTTGGCGCAGTCGTTGGTGCCGGCCTTGGCGATGCCGAAGCACTTTTCCTTCTCCTTGCCCGGATCGGCGGCGTGCGCGGCCGACAGGGCGCCCATGGCGAGAACGGAAGCGAGGGCGCCGGAGGCGATGAGGCGGGTGTTCATGGTGAGGTGTCTCCGTGGGAAGGTAAGGCTGATGCGATGGCCCGGACCGGATTGTGGGCAGCGCGCCGGGCATGAGTCGTCGCTGCGGGGATGACCTTACACCATCGTCGTTCGCCGCCCCCCCGAGCCGGCCAGCAGAAATCCACGCCGCGCCGCAGAATACGTCGGCCCGATGACCGCTTTGGGAGTTCGCCATGTTCAAGTCCCTCGCCTGCGCCTTGTTCCTGACCCTCAGCGCGCTCGGCGCACTGGCGGACGGCCCGCCCAAACCCAACGAGGTCAGCGAGGTCGACGCGCACGCGGTGCGTGCCGTCGTCGAGGCGCAGCTGAAAGCGCTCGCAGCCGACGATGCGGTGCAGGCCTTCTCGCACGCGTCTCCGGCGATCCAGAAACAGTTCCAGGATGCGCAGACCTTCGCGCAGATGGTGCGCCACGCCTACCCGATGCTGATCCGCCCGGCATCGATCAGCTTCTACCGGCCGATGGCCAACGAATCGGTCGTCACCCAGCCGGTGATGTTCCGCGACGGCCAAGGCCGCGTCTGGCGGGCCGACTACCTGCTGCAGCGCCAGCCCGACAAGCACTGGCGTATCGAGGGCTGCAGCGTCGTGCCGAGTGACGACGCGTCGACGACCTGAGTTCAAGCAGCGCCGTAGCCGCCGCCGCCCGGCGTCTCGATCACGAACACGTCGCCGGGCGCCATCTCGACCGAGCCGATGTGGCCTAGCGCCTCGCGTGTGCCGTCGGCGCGCTCGACGCGGTTGATGCCAGGTTGCCCCGCTGCGCCGCCAGCCATGCCGAACGCGCCGTGGCGGCGGCCGTTCGACAGGATCGACGCGGTCATCGATTCCAGAAACTTCACCCGCCGCACGCCACCGTCGCCGCCCTTGTGCCGGCCCGCGCCACCGGAACCCTTGCGGATCTCGTAGCTCTCGAGCCGCACCGGAAACCGGAACTCCAGAACTTCCGGGTCGGTCAGCCGCGAGTTCGTCATGTGGGCCTGGACGAGCGAGGTGCCGTCGAAGTCGGGCCCGGCGCCGGTGCCGCCGGAGACGGTCTCGTAATACTGGTGGCGCGCATTGCCGAAGGTGAAGTTGTTCATCGTGCACTGGCCTGCGGCCATGCTGCCCAGGGCGCCGTAGAGCGCATTGGTGATGCAGGTCGAGGTCTCGACGTTGCCGGCCACGACCGACGCCGGCGGGTGCGGTTTCAGCATCGAGCCTTCGGGGATGATGACCTCGAGCGGCTTCAGGCAACCGGCGTTCAGCGGGATGTCGTCGTTCACCAGCGTGCGGAACACGTACAGCACCGCGGCCATGCAGACCGCGGTCGGTGCGTTGAAGTTGTTGACGAGCTGGGCGGATGTGCCGCTGAAGTCGATCTCGGCGCTGCGTGCGGCCGCATTCACCCGGATCGCGACGCTGATCTGCGCGCCGTTATCGAGCGGCAAGGTGAACGCGCCGTCTTTCAGCTTGGTGATCACGCGGCGCACCGATTCCTCGGCGTTGTCCTGCACATGGCCCATGTAGGCCTGCACGACGGCCAGGCCGAACTGGTCGACCATCCTGCGCAGCTCCTGCACGCCCTTCTCGTTAGCGGCGATCTGCGCTTTCAGGTCGGCCATGTTCTGCGCCGGGTTGCGCGACGGGTGCGCACCGGCCTTCAGCAGCGCCAGCATCTCGGCCTCGCGCAGCACGCCGCGGTCGACGAGCTTGACGTTGTCGATCTGCACGCCTTCTTCCTCGATGCGGGTCGAGAACGGTGGCATCGAGCCCGGCGTGGTGCCGCCGATGTCGGCATGGTGGCCGCGCGAGCCGACGTAGAACAGCACGATCGCCTGCGCCGCATCCCAGACCGGCGTCACGACGGTCACGTCGGGCAGGTGCGTGCCGCCGTGGTACGGGTCGTTGAGCACGTACACGTCGCCCGGCTTCATCGCGCCGGCATTGCGCGAGACGACCGTCTTGATCGACTCGCTCATCGAGCCCAGGTGCACCGGCATGTGCGGCGCGTTCGCGATCAGGTTGCCGCTGGCGTCGAACAGCGCGCACGAGAAATCGAGCCGCTCCTTGATGTTCACCGAGTAGGCGGTGTTCTGCAGCTGCAGCCCCATCTGCTCGGCGATGTTCATGAACAGGTTGTTGAAGACCTCGAGCATCACCGGGTCGACCGTGGTGCCGATCGCGCGACGCTGCTCGCGCGGCTGAACGCGGTCGAGCACCAGGTGATCGAGCGCAGTCACGCGCGCCTGCCAGCCGGGCTCGACGACGGTGGTCGCGTTCTTCTCGGCGATGATCGCCGGGCCGTCGATCACGTGGCCGGGGCGTGTGTCTTCACGCACGACAAGCGCCGCATCCGACCAGCGGCCGCCGCTGAACAGGCGCACGGTCGCGGCGGCCGGTGCAGCACCCGATGAGCGCACATCGAAGCGTTGTTCGGCCGGCGCATCGCCCTCGCCGATCGCCTCGACCGAGACGGCTTCGACGATCAACCGCCGCTCGCTCATCAGGAACGCGAAGCGCTGGCGGTACGCTGCCTCGAACGCGTTCTGGATCTCGGCGACGCTGCCGAACGGCACGACCAGCGCCGAATCGGTGCCCTCGTAGCGCACGTGCACGCGCTTGTGCACATGGACGTGGCCGCTGCTGACACCCTGGCGCGTGAGCTCGTCGGCGGCCTCGCGCGCGAGCGCGTCGACGCGCGCCGTGACCGCCCCGAGCGCGCTCGCGAGCGGCTGCTCGATCGACGCCTCGCGCATCACGCTCTGGTCCGCCAGCCCCATGCCGTAGGCGGAAAGCACACCGCCCAGCGGATGCGCGAACACGCGGTCCATGCCGAGCGCATCGGCGACACGGCAGGCATGCTGGCCGCCCGCACCGCCGAAGCATTGCAGCGCGTAGCGCGTCACGTCGTAGCCGCGTGCGACCGAGATCTTCTTGATCGCGTTGGCCATCGCGCCGACGGCGATGTCGACGAAGCCTTCGGCGACTTCTTCGGGCGAACGCTTCACACCGGTCGCGGCTTCGATATTCGCTGCCATCGCAGTGAATTTCTCGGCGACGACCTTCGCATCGAGCGCTTCGTTCGCCGCCGGCCCGAACACTTTCGGAAAGTACGCCGGCTGGATCTTGCCGAGCATCACGTTCGCATCCGTCACCGCCAGCGGGCCCCCGCGGCGGTAGCAGGCCGGCCCGGGGTTCGCGCCTGCGCTCTGCGGACCGGCGCGAAAGCGCGAGCCGTCGAACGACAGGATCGAGCCCCCGCCGGCCGCGACCGTGTGGATGCTCATCATCGGCGCACGCATGCGCACGCCGGCCACCTGGGTCTCGAACGCGCGCTCGAATTCGCCGGCGAAATGGCTCACATCGGTCGAGGTGCCGCCCATGTCGAAACCGATGACCTTGTCGGTGTCGAGATCCTCGCGTGCGAGCTGGGCTGTGCGCACCATGCCGACGATGCCGCCGGCCGGGCCGGACAGGATCGCGTCCTTGCCCTGGAACGCGTGCGCGTCGGCCAGGCCGCCGCTCGACTGCATGAAGAACAGCTTCACGCCCGGCATCTCGCCGGCGACCTGCTCGACATAGCGGCGCAGGATCGGCGACAGGTACGCATCGACCACGGTCGTATCGCCACGCCCGACCAGCTTCATCAGCGGGCTGACCTGGTGCGAGACGCTGACCTGCGTGAAGCCGGCTTCCTTCGCGAGCCGCTGCGCCGCGAGCTCGTGATCGGGGTAGCGGTAGCCGTGCATGAACACGATCGCCACGCTGCGCAGGCCGGCATCGAACGCGGCCCACAAGCGCTCGCGCAGGTGCAACTCGTCGAGCGGCTGCACGACCTCGCCGTGCGCGCCGACACGTTCGACCGCTTCGATGACGCGGGTGTAGAGCAGCTCCGGCAGCACGATGTGCCGATCGAAGATGCGCGGGCGCTCCTGGTAGCCGATGCGCAGCGCGTCGCGAAAGCCCTTGGTCGTGACCAGCAGCGTCGGTTCGCCCTTGCGTTCGAGCAGCGCGTTGGTCGCGACGGTCGTGCCCATCTTCACGCACTCGACCAGCTCGGGCGTGACAGCGTCGCCCGACTTCAAGCCGAGCAAATGGCGGATGCCGGCCACCGCCGCGTCGCGGTACTGCTCGGGGTTCTCGCTGAGCAGCTTGTGGGTGACGAGCGAACCATCCGGCCGCTTGCCGACGACGTCGGTGAAGGTTCCGCCGCGGTCGATCCAGAACTGCCAGCGGTCGGTGGAAGGATTTGCTTGCATGACAGTGTTTTCCTTGGCGGTCCGCGCGCTCACAAGCCGAGGTAAGCCTTCTTGACGTCGTCGTTCGCGGCGAGTTCGGCACCACTGCCCTGCATCACGATGCGCCCGGTCTGGATCACGTACCCGTGGTGCGCGATCGACAGCGCCTTGTGCAGATTCTGCTCGACCAGCAGCACGGTCACGCCGGTCTCGTTGACGCGCTGGATCACGTCCAGCACCTTGGTGACGAACTTCGGCGCGATGCCCCACGAGGGTTCGTCGAGCATCAAGAGCCGCGGCTGCGCCATCAGGCCGCGCGCGATCGCGAGCATCTGCTGCTCGCCGCCGCTCATCGTGCCGGCGAGCTGGGTCTCGCGTTCCTTCAGGATCGGGAACAGCGCGAACATCCGGTCGATGCTGGCGGCGACCTCGTGTGCATCGAGCCGGGTGAACGCGCCCAGTTCCAGGTTGCGCCGCACGGTGAGCCGCGGGAACAAGCGTCGACCTTCAGGCACCAGCGAAAGGCCCAGCGGCACGCGCCTGAACGCGGGCACGGCCTGCACCTCGGCGCCGTCGAAACGGATCTGACCGGCCTCGACCGCATTCAGCCCGGCGATCGCGCGCAGCGTGGTCGACTTGCCGTTGCCGTTGCCGCCGACCAGCGCGACGATCCGGCCGCGCGGCACGACCAGGCTCACGTCCGACAGCGCGAGCACGCCGCTGTAGCTCACGCGCAGGTTGCTGACTTCGAGCAGGTTGTCTTGCGCGGGTTGGTGAGGTACAGCGGACATCACACGTCCCCCAGGTAAGCGGCGATCACGGCCGGGTCGCGCGAGACCTCGGCAGGCGTGCCGTCGGCGATCTTCAGGCCGCGGTCCAGCACGACGATCTTGTCGGCGATCGGCATGATGCCTTCGAGCACGTGCTCGACGATCAGGCAGGCGATGCCCTGGTCGCGGATCGCCTTGACGACCGCGACCATTTCGCGCACCTCGGAGGGGTTGAGCCCGGCCATCACCTCGTCCATCAGCAGCAGCTTGGGGCCCGTCGCCAGCGCGCGGGCGACCGCGAGGCGTCGCTGCTCGCTGATCGTCATGCTGCCTGCGGGCTTCTCGGCAAAGCGTTCGAGGCCTACGAAGGCGAGCCACTTCAGCGCGGTGATGCGCGCTGCCGCGACGCGGCGTTCGTGCAGCAGCGCGGCGGCCATCACGTTCTCGACGGCCGTCATGCTGGTGAAGGTGCGTGCGACCTGGAAGGTGCGGCCGACGCCGGCCCGCGCGCAGGCCTCGGGCGACAAGCCGGAGATCGTCTTGCCGTCGAGGTCGATGCGGCCCGCGCTCGGCGTGTAGTAGCCGGCGACGCAGTTGAACGCGGTCGTCTTGCCGGCGCCGTTCGGGCCGATCAGGCCGACGATCTGGCCGGCCTCGACCGTGAACGAGACCTCCTGGTTGGCGAGCAAGCCGCCGAAGCGCTTGGTGACGCCGTGCAATTCGAGCAGGCTCATCGCGCTGCCTCCTGCGCGAGTGACGCGCGCTCGGCCCTGCCGCGCGCCCGTCGCTCGCGCACCCAGCCCAGCAAGCCGTTCGGATAGAAGACCGCGATCACGATGATCAAGCCGGCGTAGATGATGGTGTCGGTGCCGCGCCCACTGCCGCCGAACGCGACGCGCGTCAGCTCCTCGATCACCGTCAGCACGACCGCACCGACCACCGGCCCGAACATGGTGCCGACGCCGCCGAGGATGGACACCAACGCCATCTTGATCGACAGCCCCGTGCCGAGCACCGAGGCCGGGTCGATGTAGAGCTCCTTCTGTGCGTACAGGCTGCCGCCGAGTGCGGTGAAGAAGGCGCTCAGCGACAGCGCGATCTGCTTGTAGCGTGCGATGTCGATGCCGATGCTGCGCGCGGCGTCGGGCTCGTCCTTGATCGCACGCAGGTAATAGCCGACGTGGCTGCGCTCGACCGCGAGCGTGGCGGCCAGCGTCAGCACCAGCAGGCCGAGCGCGAGCCAGTAGTACGGCGCCTTCTGCGCGAACACCATCGCGCCCCATCCCTGGTGACTCATCGGGATCGTCAGGCCGACGGCGCTGCCGGCGTAGTCCCAGTTCGTGAACACGATCTGCACCAGCTCGGCGACCGCGATCGTCGCCATCGCGAAGTAGTGGCCCTTGAGGCGGAAGCACGACCAGCCGAACAGGAAGCTCAGGGCCGCCGCGATCACGCCGCCGAGCAGCATGCCGAGCCACGGGTTGATGCCGAAGTTCAGCAGCAGCATCGTCGACGCATACGCGCCGATGCCGTAGAAAGCGGCATGGCCGAGCGAGACCTGGCCGGCGTAACCGCCGAGCAGGTTCCACGCGACGCCGAGCTGCGCGGCCATCAGCACCAGGATCGCGAGGTTCAGGTGCGTGGGGTTGCTGGTCGCAAGCGGCAACAAGGCCGCTGCGATCGCCAGCCCCGCGGTGATCTTCAGGCTGTTCATGCTTTTCCCATCAAGCCTTGCGGCCGGAACATCAGCACCGCCAGAAACAGCACCAGCACGACCGCGGTCTTGTACTGCGGCCCGAGCAACAGCCCGCCCATCACCTCGATCACGCCGACCAGGATGCCGGCCCAGAACGCGCCGGTCACGCTGCCGAAGCCGCCGAGGTTCACGACCACGAACGCGATCAGGATGAAGTTCGCGCCGACCTCCGGAAAGATCGGAAAGAAGGTCGCAAGCAGCACGCCCGCCGCGCCGGCGCAGGCCGCGGCGATGCCCCAGGCGAGCGCGAACATGCGGTGCGAATCGATGCCCATCAGCTGTGCGGCTTCCTTGTCGGCGGCGGTGGCTTCGAGCGCGGCGCCGAGCCGCGTGCGCGTGAGGAAGGCGTGGATCACCGCAGTGATCACGACCGCGCCGACGCCTGCCACCAACTGCGGCTTGCCGAGCTGGATGCCGGCGAGCTTGACGCTGCCGGCGACCCACGAATTCTCGATCGAGCGGAAGTCGGGCTTCCAAAGAAATTGCGCCGCGCCGCGCAGCAGGATCATCAACCCGAAGGTCGTGAAGATCTGGCTCAGCATCGGCGCATTGACGATGCGCTTGATCACCAGCTTGTAGAGCAGCATGCCGAACGCGAACAGCATCAGCACGGTGAGCGGCAGCGTCAGCAGCGGGTCGAGCGCAAACAGCGCGAACAGCCAGAAGGCGCTGTACATGCCCAGCATCAGGAACTCGCCGTGGGCGAAGTTCACGATGTCCATCACGCCGAAGATCATCGTCAGGCCGATCGCGACCAAGGCGTAGATCAGCCCGATCAGAACGCCGGACGCGAGGGTCTGGGTGAGGATTTCGGCGGTCATGTTCGCGTCGCCTGCCTACTTGCGCGCGTCCCACTTCGGCATCGGCCAAGTCACCTCGCGCGAGGCCATCGCGAACGGCCACACGGTGTTGTACTTGCCGTCGACGATCTGCACGAGGATGCCCTGCCCCAACGTGTTCTGACCGGTCGCGTCGAACTTCACGCCCTTCCACGGCATGATGAGTTTGGAGCCCGGCAGGTCGGTCGCCGCCAGCGCCGCGCGGATCGCCTCGGGTTCGGTCGAGCCGGCGCGGTTGATCGCGTCGGCCATCACCATCAGCCCGGTGAAGGTGCGCGAGGAGTTGCCGGTGAAGTTGATCTTGTAGCGGCTGCTGAACAGGTCGTTGACCTGCTTGATCAGCGGGTTGCGCCCCGCCAGGTCGAGGGCCCAGACCTCGCGCGTGATCACGTATTCGGCGTCCTTGCCGAGCGTCTTGATGAAGTCGGTGTCGGTGAAGCCGGCGTTGTTGGCCAGGATCATGTCGGGCGCGAAGCCGAGCTCCTTGTAGGTCTTCATCGACAGGATCGCATCGGCCGTGTACGACGACTGCAGCACCAGGTTCGGGTTCGCCGCCTTGAGCGTCTGCACCTCGGAGGTGAGCTGCGTCGTCTTCGCCGGGTAGACCACCTGTTTCACCAGGTTCATCTTGAACTCGGGCGCGAGCTTGGCTTGCAGCTTGGTCGTCTCGGTGCCCCACAGGCCGTTCTCGTTCAGCGACACGACCACGCCGGGCTTGATGCCCTTCTTCGCCTCGAGCTCCTTCAGGAACTCGAACGCGTTGTGCACGAACAGGTCGTCGTGCGGCGTGGTGCGGAAGAACCACTTGAAGCCGCGCGCGGTGAGAGACGCCGACGACGATTCCGGGTTCAGGAACGGGATGCCGGCGCGCTCGGCGACCTGGCTCGCCGTGGCCGTGACCGCACTGTTGTAGCAGCCGACGATCGCGACCACCTTCTCCTGCGTGATCAGGCGCTCGGCCTCGGTCGCGCCGGTCTGCGGGTTGGCCTGGTGGTCGGCGAACACCAGCTTGATCTTCGCGCCCTTCAGGCCGGGCAGACCCTTGCCGGCGGAGAACGGCAGCTCGTTGATGCCGGACGCGCCGTTGTTGATGATGTCCACCGCCAGCTCGAGCGCGCTGCGCAGCTCCGCACC
>Ga0209583_10000110_pt1 | contig 26734 bp, 17 predicted proteins | sample Str014_FD_187201 | JGI IMG/M metagenome (GOLD analysis project Ga0209583, IMG submission 187201) | Freshwater sediment microbial communities in response to fracking from Pennsylvania, USA - Straight Creek_MetaG_SC_2014 (SPAdes) (version 2) | ecosystem: Environmental > Aquatic > Freshwater >... | reverse complement strand
CCCCCAAGGCGGCGACGGCCGTCACGAACGAGACGGGCCCGCCGGACCGCGCGGCCTTCAGATAGCGCAGACAAATGGCCCACGGCGAAAAAAACGATGATTGCAACCGCGATACCGACGAGGGCAATCGTGCGATATTGGCGGGTAAGATAGGCTTGAGCGCCCTCTTGGATCGACACGGCGATGGCTTGCATCGTCTCATTGCCCGCCGACATAGCGAGCACTTGGCGGCTGGTGATGATGCCGTAAAGCACCGCGACCAATCCGCACAGGATGGCAATGGTAACAACTGTCATGCGAATGACCTCTCTTTTATGTTTCTATTGAAGAGCGCAAAGAATCCCGCGCCCCCGCGAACCATTGAAACATAGCGGCTGATTTGTTGGCATTGCAAGCGTTTAGCGGGAATTAATGTTCCCAGCCCAAGCGATGGGGGAGCACAATCGCCCCGTCAGCGTCATGTAACTGCACGCCATGCCCGGCAATCACCGCGCCGATGCGGGTTATGGCGCAGTTGAGGTTGGGGGGGAGCGCGCTTGACGTGAACAATAATTGATAGTCGTCACCGGCGGTGACGGCCACAAGCCGCGCCGCCTGATTTTCGCCCCCTAGGGCACGATAGGCGTCCGAAAGCGGGATCGCATCAAGATCGATCGCGATGGCGATGCCGCTGGCGAGTGCCATGCGCTGCGCATCAATCAGCACGCCATCAGAAACATCCATCATCGCGCTCACGAGGGGCGCGAGGACCTGCCCTGCCGCGACTTGCGGCATTGGGCGGCGATAGGCATCACGCAATACCGGACAGTCAGCCTCACCACGCGCTACCTTCAAACCCAATCCTGCGTCGCCGATTGTGCCCGTTACGAACACGCCATCGCCAATTTGTGCGCCACCTCGCGACGGCACAACCGCTCCGGCACGCCCAATGGCCGTCAAACCGAGTACCCGCGGCGCGGCATGTGGCAGCCTCACAGTATCACCGCCCAGCAGGGCAACATTGAAATGATCAAGCCCCATTTTGAGACCAATAACAAATTGCCGGTCCCACTCCTGATCATCAGAAAGACAATAGCCCATCAGCACCGCAAGCGGGGTCGCGCCCTTTGCGGCGAGATCAGAGAGGTTAACCGCGAGCAGCTTCCACGCGACGTCCTGTGGCGGGTCGGTTGGCAGGTAATGAATACCCTGTGCGAGCATATCGTGCGTGAACACCAGTCCTTCGAACACCGCCGCGTCATCAGCCAGCCCGCGCGCGCCCGGGTGCGTGCCCAATGCGCGCAAAGCAGAAATAAATTTCGCCTCGTCGCTCATCTGCTTCCGCTCACTTCGCTGCGGCGAGCATATCCAACATCGCGCGAATCGGCGCCAAATCATAGCCCGCTGCGGCGGCCTTGGCCTCAAGTTCTGCGGGTGCGACGCTGAGCTTCGCCTGTGCGAGTGCCCAAAGCAGCGTCGATCGCGTTCCCGAGCGGCAGAAGGCGAGCACAGGTCCCTCGGCACGGCTCAACGCAATCACCATCTCATCGATCTGGAGCTGCGAAAAGCCGGCGTGCGTTACCGGAATGGCTTTGTACCGCATCCCCATGGCTTTGGTGAGCCGCTCAAGCTCCTTCCCTTCGGGTTGACCCGCATCTTCGTTATCGGGACGATTGTTGATAATGAGCTTTATACCCTGCGCCGCTGCGGCATGCAGATCGTCAGAGTCGATCTGACCGGCAACGAACATTGTCTTATCAAGCGGCTTGAACATCATCCGGTTCCTTTTCCTGCTCTGCTGCTTGGCGCATCCACATCTCGGCGTAAAGGCCATTTTGTCGGAGCAGCGCCGCATGGGAGCCCCGCTCGGCTACCCGTCCTGCCTCTAATACAACGATTTCGTCGGCATCAACGATCGTGGACAGCCGGTGCGCAATGATGATTGTGGTGCGCCGTGCTGAAACTTCGTCCAGTGTCGCTTGAATTTCTGCCTCTGTCCGGCTGTCGAGCGCGCTGGTCGCCTCATCAAGGATCAGGATGGGTGGGTCCTTCACCAAGGTGCGCGCGATAGCCACACGCTGCTTCTCGCCGCCCGAGAGCTTCAACCCGCGTTCACCCACCTTGGCGTCATAGCCCTCCGGTAAGCGCGCGATGAGATCTGCTATGGCCGCACCTCGCGCCGCCGCCTCCACCTCGCGCGGGCCGGCACCCTCACGGCCATAAGCGATGTTATAGCCGATGGTATCGTTGAAGAGCACGGTATCTTGCGGTACGATGCCGATGGCGGCGCGCAAACTCGCTTGCGCCACGTGGGCAATGTCCTGTCCGTCAATGAGGATGCGCCCCTCACTTACATCATAAAAGCGATAAAGCAGTCGTGCGATGGTCGATTTTCCAGCGCCCGACGGCCCAACAATCGCGAGTTTGTGCCCGGCTGGAACGCTGAATGAGACGCCTTTAAGGATCGGCCGCGCCGCATCGTAGCCGAAATATACATTTTCAAACGCCAACGCGCCCTCTGCGACGCGAAGCACCGGCGCATCTGGGAGGTCAATGACTTCGGCGGGGGTATCAACGAGCGCGAACATGGCGTCCATATCAATAAGGCCCTGGCGGATGGTGCGATAAACCATGCCAAGCATATCGAGCGGGCGAAACAGCTGCGTGAGCATCGTACTCACGAACACCACTGAACCCGTTGTGAACATATGCCGCGACCAGCCCCAGACCGTGAACGAGAGTGCGCCGGCCATCATCAAATTCGTGATCAGCGACTGGCCGACATTGAGCCACGCAAGGGACACCTCATTCTTGACCGCTGCATTCGCATAGCGCTGCGCGGCGCGACCATAGCGCGCGGCCTCACGTTCCTCGGCATTGAAATATTTTACCGTTTCATAATTGAGCAACGAGTCCACTGCGCGCGCCATCGCGTTTGTGTCCATGTCGTTCATTTCCATCCGCAACTTGGTGCGCCAATCGGTCACGATGCGTGTGAAACTAATGTAAACGACAACGGCAGCCGATGTCGCCAAGACCAATCCAGTCCCGTACGTGCGTCCGAATATCACCAGCACAACCACAAGCTGGATGACCGTCGGCGCAATATTAAACAACATGAAATAGAGCATCGTATCAATGCTCTTGGTGCCGCGTTCAATCACCTTGGACACCGCGCCCGTGCGGCGGTCAAGATGGAAGCGCAGCGAAAGCTCGTGCAAATGCCGAAAAACGCGCTCCGCGAGCCGCCGGGTTGCGTCTTGTCCCACCCGTTCAAAGACGCCGTTACGAAGATTGTCAAACACAACGCCAAGGAAGCGCCCACCCGCATAAGCGCAGACCAAGCCAATCGCGACGCCCACAGCGCTCTCGCGCCCGGGTAGCATCTGGTCAATTGCCCAGCTCAGAGCATAGCCATTGAGAATCGTAACGCCGATCGACAGCAGCACCATGACCAGCGCGGCGATGACCCGCAGCCTGAGCATCGGCGCGTCATTCGGCCAGAGGTAGGGCAAAAAGCGGCGCAATACGCCAAAGCCAGGATTAGGCTTGTCTTCGGTTTCGGTGATGGGAGGCATGATCGCTCTGTAGGGGATGCGGTGAGCAAGCGAAAGGGGCTGCGAAAAAGGGCCGAAGCGTCGCCGCTCCGGCCCAAGTTCGTGGTTCGCAGGAGGAACCCATGGAGAGGCGAGCGTGAGCCAGCCCCAAACTTGATTAATAGTTGTAAGCGCGTTCGCCGTGGTCCGACAGGTCGAGGCCGGTTTGTTCGGCTTCTTCTGAGGGACGCAGGCCAATAACCTTATCAACAATGAAGTAGAGGATCAGTGAGCCGATACCCGACCAAAGCAGGGTAATGATAACGGCGAGCGCTTGGATTTTCAGTTGGCCAAGGTAATCGAATGCCGCTTTTGGATCGACAAAACCGCTGCCGGGCGTGTGTGCATAATCGGTGATGCCTTGTCCGCCGAGCGCGGGAGCGACCAGGATACCCGTCATCAAGGCTCCGAAGATACCACCAATGCAATGAACACCAAACACGTCGAGCGCATCGTCGTACTTGAACTTGTTCTTTACCACCGTGACGAAGAAGAAGCACAGCGGCGAGACGAGGAATCCAAGAACCATCGAGCCCATCACTCCGGCATAGCCTGAGGCTGGCGTGACGGCGACGAGACCGGCAACGACACCCGAACACGCACCGAGCAATGAGGGCTTGCCGTGCATAACTTGGTCGCACAGTGCCCAAGACAGACCCGCAGCGGCGGTGGCCATAAAGGTGTTCATGAAGGCAACTGACGTGACGCCATTGGCTTCGAGATTGGACCCAGCATTGAAGCCGAACCAGCCCACCCACAACAGCGAGGCGCCGATCATCGTCATTGTCAACGAGTGTGGGGCCATAATGTCTTTGCCAAAGCCCTTGCGCTTACCGATGTAGAGCGCGCCAACGAGGCCCGCGATACCAGCGTTAATGTGCACCACGGTGCCGCCAGCAAAATCGAGAGCGCCCCATTGGTTGAGCAAGCCAGCATGGCTGACGGCCGCGTCAAAGTTCTTGGTCGCGTGCGTGCCAAGGTCTTTGATCGCTGCTGCGCCATAAGCGTCTGGCCCGTCCCAGCACCACACCATATGGGCGATCGGGAAATAAATAAGCGTGACCCAGAGCACCATGAATACCATCATGGCACTGAACTTGATCCGCTCGGCAAAGGCACCGACGATCAACGCAGGCGTAATGCACGCAAACGTCATCTGGAACCCGACATAGACCATCTCAGGCAGATAAACGCCATTTGAAAAGGTTGGCGCGCCGGTCGCCGAAACCACACCTTTGGCGTCTGTCGTGATCCCAGCGGTATCAACACCCATGAGAAACGCTTTGGTGAAGCCGCCCATGAAGCCATTGCCGGGCGTAAACGCCATCGAATATCCATAGCAGCACCACAGCACGGCCACGACACAGACAATCATCAGCACTTGCATCAAAACAGAAAGCATATTTTTGGTGCGCACCAAGCCGCCGTAAAACAGCGCAAGGCCAGGGACCGACATCATGAGCACGAGCGCTGTGGAAACGAGCATCCACGACGTATCGCCCTTGTTGACCGTGGGCACAGGAATGGTCGGCGCGGCCGCGAGCAGCGGCGCCGCAAATGAGGCAGCGGCGGCAATGAGCCCCGCTTTCACCCATGGATTCAGTTTATTTTTCATGTTCACCCCTTATGTTTTAGAGAGCAGTATTATCGGTTTCGCCGGTACGGATGCGCACCGCATGGCTGACGTCGAGTACGAAAATCTTCCCATCCCCAATGGCCCCCGTATTGGCGGACTGTTGAATAGTCTCGACCACCCGATCAGCAAGGCCGGTATCGCAGACCACTTCAATCTTGATCTTGGGCACCATGTTGGTGGTGTATTCGGCGCCACGGTATATTTCGGTCTGCCCTTTCTGGCGGCCAAAGCCCTTCACTTCACTCACGGTCATACCGGCGATGCCAATCTCGGTGAGCGCGTCGCGCACGTCATCGAGCTTAAACGGTTTAATGATGGCGATAATCAGTTTCATAGCGCTCCCTTTGCTTGGATTCGATTAAGCCATGCAAAGCGTGTGCCAAGTTCGATAACCTACCGGTCGGCGCGTTGCAGCGCGTGCGCCCGAAACGCACGGCTCGATTCTTAATCAATTGTAAAACAATGCCTCATTTTTGGGCAATAATGACAAGCTGCACGTCATCGCGGCGCGCGAAGAGCAGACTCACACTAAAGACTGGTCGTGGCACAATGAATGTCAGAAAATCAGGCTCAGGACACTGTCCCTCCAACGGTTATCCCGCTCACCAAAAGCGTTGGCTGGCCGACGCCCGCTGGCACGCTTTGGCCGCCTTTGCCGCACATGCCAATGCCCTCATCGAGCGCGAAGTCGTTACCGATGCCCGTGACTTTCGTGAGCACGCTGGGCCCATCGCCGATCAGCGTGGCGCCTTTGATGGGGGCACCGATTTTGCCGTTTTCAACCAGATACGCCTCGGTGCAGCTAAACACGAACTTGCCTGAGACAATATCCACCTGCCCGCCGCCGAAGCTCTTGGCGAAAATGCCTTTCTTGACGCGCGAGAGCAGCTCGGCGGGATCATCATTGCCCGCCTTCATGAAGGTGTTGGTCATGCGCGGCATGGGGGCGTGGGCGTAACTCTCGCGGCGGCCATTGCCGGTGGGGGCCATGCCCATCAGCCGCGCGTTGAGCCGGTCTTGCATATAGCCGCGCAAGATGCCGTCTTCGATCAGCACGGTTTCTTCAGTGGGCGTGCCCTCATCATCTATCGTCAGCGAGCCACGCCGATTGGCGATGCTGCCATCATCAACGACGGTGACGCCCTTCGCGCCGATCCGTTCGCCGATCCGGCCAGAGAAGGCCGACGTGCCCTTGCGGTTAAAATCGCCCTCCAGCCCGTGGCCAATCGCCTCATGCAGAATGATGCCGGGCCAGCCGGGGCCGAGCAGCACGGGGAACTCACCCGCAGGTGCAGCGACGCTGTCGAGATTAACCAGCGCCTGCGCCAGAGCCTCATCAATCGCGCGGTTCCACGTCTCGGGCTTCATCAGATCATCGTAAAGATAGCGCCCGCCTAGCCCAAACGAGCCGCTCTCGCGCCGCCCATTCTGCTCGGCCACGATGCTTACATTGAGCCGGACGAGCGGCCGGATGTCGGTGGCGGTGAAGCCATCGGCGCGGATGATCTCGACCACGCTCCATGACCCTGCGAGCGAGACTGAGACTTGCGCAACCCGGGGATCACGCGCGCGGGCTGCGGCATCGATCGTTTGACACAGGGCGACCTTGTCCGCGAATGGGATAAGGTTCATCGGGTTAGCATCAGAATATAGGCGCTGATTCGACTTTCGGGGTGCCGCTGCGGGACCCTGCGTCGCCGGATCGAGCAGTCGCATCGTCTCTCCCGCGCGCCGGATCGCGGAAACGGACAATTCATTGGCGTGCGCAAACGCGGTCGTTTCTCCAGAAACCGCGCGCAAGCCAAAGCCAGCATCCGAAGAATAATCTGCCGTCTTCAGCCGCCCGTCATCAAAACCAAAACTCTCGGACGAACGATATTGAAGATAAAGCTCGCCATCGTCAGCTTGTCCCAATGTTTCGGCAGCGAGTGCGCGCGCAGTGTCAGGGTCGAGCGCATCTTCGCGGTAGAGGAAGGCGCGCGGATCGGCAGAGGAAGGTGTGTTGATCATAACCGCCATATAAGCAGCCCGGCGTAAAACGCCACCCGCCTTTCGGTCATCCCGTGTTAGCCTGGCACGGCATGTCTGGCGAGTTCGGCGCGAGCGATGGTGCGGTTGTGCACTTCATCGGGGCCGTCGGCGAGGCGAAGCGTGCGGATGCCCGCCCAGGCATTGGCGAGTTCAAAATCTTGACTCACGCCGCCGCCGCCATGCGCTTGCACCGCATCGTCAATAATCTTGAGCGCCATGCTCGGTGCTTGCACTTTGATCATCGCGATTTCAATACCCGCCGCCTTATTGCCCGCGCGATCCATCACATCGGCAGCCTTGAGACACAATAGCCGTGACATTTCAATATCGATGCGGGCGCGCGCCAAACGCTCTTCCCACACGCTGTGATCGGAGATGCGCTTGCCAAATGCGATGCGCGTTTGCAACCGCCGCGCCATGGCACCAATCGCTTCTTCGGCCACACCAATCGTCCGCATACAATGGTGAATGCGCCCCGGTCCGAGCCGGCCTTGCGCAATTTCAAACCCCCGACCTTCACCGAGCAACATATTCTCAGCTGGGATACGGACATTTTCGAGCACAATCTCAGCATGGCCGTGCGGCGCATCGTCATACCCATAAACGCTCAGCATCCGCCTGATTTGAACACCCGGCGCATCGAGCGGCACGAGCACCATCGACTGTTGCGTATGACGATGGCTCTCCGGATCGGTTTTGCCCATCACAATCGCGACCTTGCAGCGCGGATCACCCGCCCCGGATGACCACCATTTGCGGCCGTTAAGGACATAATGGTCGCCGTCGCGTTCGATTCGTGTTTCGATGTTCGTGGCGTCGGACGACGCGACCGCAGGCTCAGTCATGAGGAACGCGGAGCGAATTTCGCCGCGCATCAGGGGCGTGAGCCAAGTGTCTTTTTGGGAACGGGTGCCATATCGCGCGAGCACCTCCATATTGCCAGTGTCAGGCGCGGAACAATTGAACACCTCAGATGCCCACATGATGCGCCCCATCTCCTCGGCACACAACGCATATTCGAGGTTGGTAAGTTGTTCGCCCTCAAACTGAAACGTGTCATCGACACGCATAACGTTAGGTGCGGGCGGCATGAACAGGTTCCAGATGCCCTTTGCGCGCGCCTTTGGCTTCAACGCTTCGATAACGGGGAGCACTTTCCAGCGCCCGCCCTCGGCTTGCTGCGCATGATAATCTGGTACACGCGGGCGCACCTCCGCCTCAATAAAATGCCGGACCTGATCGCGCCAAAAGGATTGGCGCTCGGTAAGGTTGAAATCCATCTTTATAGCACCTCAAAAAGTCCGGCAGCGCCCATGCCGCCGCCGACACACATGGTAACCACGACATAGCGCACGCCGCGCCGCTTACCCTCAATGAGCGCGTGGCCCGTCATCCGCGCCCCCGACATGCCGTACGGATGTCCAATCGAAATCGCACCGCCATCGACATTGAGCCGATCGTCAGGAATACCCAACTTGTCCTGACAATAGAGCACCTGCACGGCAAAGGCCTCATTAAGTTCCCACAGGCCGATGTCGTCTATCTTCAACCCAAACCGGTGCAACAATTTGGGGATCGCAAAGACGGGGCCGATACCCATTTCATCTGGCTCGGTGCCCGCAACCGCCATCCCGACGTAGCGTCCGAGTGGCGAGAGCCCCTCGCGCGCAGCAAGCCCTGCCTCCATCACGACAACGGCTGACGCACCATCAGACAGTTGGCTTGCATTGCCTGCCGTGATGACGCCGCCGGGCCGCACAGCGGCGAGCGCAGCAAGTCCCTCAATTGTCGTTTCAGGGCGATTTCCCTCGTCCTTCGTGAGCGTGACGTCGCGCTGGGTCACCGCGCCGGTGACTTTATCGGCGACATTCATGATCGCGGACATTGCGACAATTTCGGCGTCAAACCGCCCTGCCGCTTGTGCTGTAGCTGTGCGTTGTTGCGACTGGAGGCTATAGGCATCTTGCCGTGCGCGCGCGATGCCATAGCGGCTCGCCACGGTCTCTGCCGTATCAAGCATCGCCATATGTGCATGGGGGTGCATTGCGAGCAATCCGGGATCGGGCGCGACGAAAAGCTGCTTTGTTTGTACCATCGAGATCGATTCGACCCCGCCGGCGACGATCACATCCATCCGGTCAATGATAACCTGCTTTGCAGCGGTCGCGATTGTCATCAGCCCCGACGCACATTGGCGATCAATCGTCATCCCCGGTACCGTCACCGGCAATCCTGCACGAAGCGCTGCAGTGCGCCCGATCGTCGCTTGTGAGCCCTGCGGCAGCGACGATCCAATGATGCAATCGTCGATCATCGCGGGGTCAATCTTGGCCCGTTCGACGGCCGCTCGAATGGCGTGCGCGGCAAGCGTCGGCGATGGTGTGGCGTTAAACGCCCCGCGATAAGCGCGGCCAATCGGTGTGCGCGCAGTGGATACAATAACGGCGTCTCTACTCATACGTCTCTCCTGAAAATTGCTCTGGCTGACGATCAACCGTCGATGCCGTTGCCCAACTGCGCATTGACGATCCCACCATCGACCGTGAGCGTTTCGCCAATGACATAATCGCCGGCGCGACTGGCTAAATAAATCGCAGCGCCAGCCATGTCTTCTGCGGAGCCGATCCGCTTCGCCGGAATTTTTTGAGCGACCTCGTCGGCATGATCACGCGCCGCGCGGTTCATCTTTGAGGCGAAGGCCCCCGGCGCAATTGCGGTTACATAAATGTGATCACGCACTAACTCCGCCGCCATGCGTTTCGTCAGGTGGAGTATTGCCGCTTTTGAGGCATGATAACTATACGTGTGCCACGGGTTGTTTTGTAAGCCATCGATCGACCCAATATTGATCACTTTGGCGGGCTGTGTCGCACTGGCCCCAGCCTTGAGGGCCGGGAGTAGCTTTTGGGTCAGGAAAAAGGGTGTTTTGACGTTGAGGTCCATGACCTTATCCCACCCAGCCTCAGGGAAGGTCTCAAACGGCGCCCCCCAGGCCACACCAGCATTGTTGACCAGAATGTCGAGCTTGGGTTCAAGATGAGCGAATGCAGCCGCGAGCGCCTCGCACCCTGCGACGCTCGAAACGTCGGCGGGTATCGCAATACAGTTTGCGCCAAGTTCCGCACACGTTTCGGCACAAGCATCAGCGTCGCGCGCCGAAATATAGACCTTTGCACCTTGCGCAACGAAGCCAGCGGCGATCATTTTACCAATACCGCGCGACCCGCCGGTGATCAGTGCCGTGCGCCCAGTCAGCGAAAAAAGGCTCGTAAAGTCCATAATCTCTCCATAAATTTTTTTGGCGGGCGCGTGATCATCTGAATGCGCGCTCGTGAATCCTAAATCGTCACCGACGAATAGAAAGCGCGTTCCGTGCCGAGTCAAGCGCTGTTGCTGCTTTTGGGGATTTCATCAAAATAGTGGCGTCGAGGCCAAAGTGGCGATTGACATCGCTGGGAAAAAAAGGCGTGTTATGCGAGCAACGCAGTGAGGAATTCGTATGTTGGAAATTGCCGGGCTTACCAATGTCTATCCCAACGGGACGCGCGCGCTCGACGACGTAACATTGTCTATTCCGAACGGCATGTTTGGGCTTTTAGGGCCAAATGGCGCGGGTAAGTCAACGTTGATGCGGCTCATCGCGACGCTGCAAACGCCGACGTCCGGCGCCATCACCTTCGAGGGTATCGACGTTGTAAAAACTCCCGAGGCGTTGCGCCGGGTGCTGGGGTACTTGCCGCAAGATTTTGGCGTTTATCCGCGCGTTTCAGCCTATGCGATGCTCGATCATATGGCGATTTTGAAAGGTGTCGTCGATAAAGGCCAGCGCCGCGCGCTCGTCGGTGGCCTGCTCAACCAAGTCAATTTGTGGCGCGTTCGTGACAACGCCCTTGCTGGCTTTTCGGGCGGCATGCGACAGCGGTTCGGGATCGCACAAGCCTTGATCGGCAATCCGCAACTGATCATTGTTGACGAGCCAACAGCAGGGCTTGATCCTGAGGAACGCAATCGATTTCTCAATTTGCTCGCCGAAATTGGCGAACAAGTGACCGTTATCCTGTCCACGCATATTGTTGAGGACGTTTCCGACCTCTGCCCGCGGATGGCGGTGCTTGCGGCTGGGCGCATTCAACTAGAAGGCGACCCGAATAAGCTGATTGCTGAGTCCGAAGGTCAAATCTGGCAAAAGACGATTACACGCTCAGAATTGGTGGACTATCGCGCCCAGTATCAGGTTATCGCGACGCGTTTGCTGGCCGGGCAATCGCGCATTAACATTCTGAGCGATCGTGACCCCGGCAATGGCTTTGTGTCTGTCGGCGGCGGGCTTGAGGATGTCTATTTCGCCACACTCGCGCGCACACAGGGCGCATTATGAAAAGTCGCAGTCATTTTTTGAGTATCGCGCGCTTTGATCTCGGGCTGATGATGCGCAGTCCAGTGTATTGGATTGTGGTCGTCATCTTTTTTACGCTGGCGATGTTTGCGGTCGGCTCCGAGAATATCAGTCTTGGCGGCGGCGCGCAGGTGCATAAAAATGCGCCACTCGCTATCATCATCGCAAATTCGGCATTTGTCCTGTTTTACCTGTTTGCCGTTACCGCCTTTGTCGCGAGCGCCGTGGTGCGCGATGATGAAACAAAATTTGGCCCGATCCTCCGCGCAACGCCCATTACCAAATTTGACTATCTTTTTGGGCGGTTCACGGGATCATTTATGGGCGCAGCGCTGGCCTATCTCGCGCTGCCGCTGGGACTTTATCTGGCAACTTTCATGCCGTGGATTGACCCTCAGCGACTAGGGCCCAATCGGCTTTTATTTTATGTCTATGGGTATGCCATCGGTGCGCTTCCGCCGATTTTCCTGATGTCGGCACTCTTTTTCGCGTTGGCGACGACTGCACGCTCGATGTTGGCGACATATCTGGGTGCGGTGGCGGTGTTCATTCTGTATTTCGCCTATTCGCTTGCCGCAGGGCAAATGCCCGAACTGCGAACGACACTCGCCTATTTCGATCCGTTTGGGGCCGGTGTCATTGGATTGGAGACCGAATATTGGACGCCAGCGGAGGCTAATGTGCGCCTGCCACCGCTTATTGGCCCGATTCTGTGGCACGCGCTGATCTGGTTAGGCGTTGCGGCCGCCTTTTTGGCCGTCGCTTACAACCGCTATCAATTCGCTGAGCGTGGATTGTCAACGCGGGCCGCCAAGCGGGCAATGCGTGCGGACGCGCGAGCGGAGATGGTCGCGGTGAATGCCGCTCCCGAACATGTCGATGTGGTCACGCACGGTTTGGGTCTCGCCGTCTTGCAACTCTGGGCGCGCACGCGGCTCGAAGTGGGGCAAGTATTGCGCAGCCCCGCGTTTCTTGTGCTGTTGGTCCTCGCAGTCGCTTTTTCGGCGCTGGTGCTTTACCTCACACCCGAACTTTTTGGGGCGCCGAGCCTGGCGATCTCACGACATGTCGTCGAACAAGTTTCCGCCGGCTTTGGTTTTTTTACGTTTATCATCATCGTCTTTTATGCCGGTGAATTGGTGTGGCGAGAACGGCAATATCATGTTGATGGCCTGATCGACGCCTCGGCGATGCCGAATTGGGGTTATGTTGTCCCCAAAATGCTCGCGCTCTGTGTAGTGATTGTTGCGGTCCTGCTCATGGGTTTGGTGGTCGGCATCGGCTATCAAATCAGCACCGGTTTTACCGACATTGAATTCGGCAAATATCTGAGCTGGTTTCTGCTGCCGCGCGCGATTGGGTATATGCTGCTGGCCGCATTAGCGGTTTTCATTCAAACGCTTAGTCCCAATAAATATGTCGGCTGGGGGGTACTGGTTGTCTACTTCATCTTCACGATCAGCGCACGCCTGCTGGGACTGGAACATCACCTTTACCTCTACCCCTCAGCTCCGGGGATGCCACTGTCCGATATGAACGCGGCGGGCATACCGGTGGGCGGCGAATGGTTCACCGCTTACTGGAGCGCCTTCGCGTTGATCTTGCTCGTCGGCGCCCATCTGCTCTGGGCGCGAGGGGTGGGGACGCCCCTGCGCACACGACTGGCGGGGCTACCGAGCCGATTGCGCGGCGCGGCGGGCCTATTCGCCGGATTATGCGCGCTCATCTTTGTCGGTATCGGTGGGTTCATTTATCACAATACCAATCAGCTCAATACCTATCGTACCACCACGCAGGAGGAAGCGCAGGCGGCTGAGTATGAAAAGCGCTTTCTCAAATACGAGACGCTACCGCAACCGGCGGTCGCTGCCGTCACGATCAACGTCGATCTGTACCCCGCTGAATTGCGCATGGCGGCGCATGGCACATATCTGCTCAAGAATCTGACCAACCAGCCGATCACGCAGATTCATGCGCGGTTTGGGGAGATTGACAGTCCCTCAACCGTATCAATCGCTGGCGCGCAGCGCGTGTCGTACGATGAGCGCTACAAATATTCGATTTTTGTGCTCACGGCGCCTATGCGGCCAAGCGAAACGCGCGTGCTCAGTTTCACGAGTGCACGCGCCCAAATCGGCTTTCGTAACAGTGGGAATGACGTCCGCCTTGTTCACAACGGCACATTCCTGAACAATTTCGAAATCGCCCCAGTGATTGGCATGGATCGACAGTCGCTGCTCAAGGACAAGAGCAAGCGCCGCAAATATGGCCTGCCCCCCGAGCTCCGTGTTGCGAAGCTGGAGGACCGCAGCGCGCAAGTGCACCCGTACTTCCCGGCGGATTGGGCGACAACCGATATTACAGTGTCAACGCAAGCCGATCAGATACCGATTGCACCTGGAAAACGCATTGCCGACGTTGTCAGCGCAGGCCGACGAACCGCCCGTTTTGTGTCCGGTAAGCCGATTCTTAATTTTTATTCAATCCAGTCAGCGGCTTATGCCGTGAAACGCACGCGTCACGCCGGGATCAATTTGGAGGTCTATTATCATCCGGCGCATTATTGGAATGTTGATCGGATGATGACGGCGATGGCGCAGTCATTAGACTATTATCAGGCTAATTTTGGTCCGTATCAGTTCGATCAAGCGCGCATTCTTGAGATGCCCGCTTATGCAAAATATGCGCAGTCATTTGCCAACACGGTGCCCTATTCGGAGGACATTGGATTCACGACCGACATTCGCAATCCTGATAAAATCGACATGGTGACATATGTGACCGCGCACGAGATTGCCCACCAATATTGGGCCCACCAAATTGTGGGTGCCAACATGCAAGGCGCGACTGTTTTGAGTGAAACGCTGGCCCAATATTCAGCGCTGATGGTGATGAAGCATCGCTATGGGCCGGACAAAATACGTCGTTTTTTGCATATCGAACTCGACAATTATCTCAAAAGGCGGTTTCTCGAAGGTATTGAAGAGGTGCCGCTGGGTCGCGTCGAGAACCAACAATATATACACTACAATAAGGGCTCGCTGGTCATGTATCTGTTGCAGGACAGGCTTGGTGAGGACCGCGTTAATGCAGCATTGCGGGCCTTATTGGCGAAATACAAGTTTAAGGGCGCACCTTATCCGCGCTCGGTTGATCTCGTCGATGCCTTGCGGGCGCAAGCCTCCACACCAGAGCAACAAGCGCTTATCACCGATTTGTTTGAGCGCATTATTGTTTATGACCTTAAGGCCAAAACAGCGGCCGCGACCAAGCGCGCGGATGGTCGTTGGGACGTGAGGTTCTTAGTCGATGCCAAGAAATTCGTGATCAGTGGCAAAGGCGTTGAGAAGGCGATTCCTTTCGCGGAAAACATCGCGCTCGGCGTGTTCAGCGCAAAGCCGGGGGATGGTGCTTTCGACCAACGCAGTGTTTTATGGCTTCAAAACAGTCCGATTCATACCGGCACGCAATGGGTGCATCTGGTGGTGCCCACCAAGCCTCGTTACGTTGGTGTTGACCCGTATAACATGTTCATCACGCGCACAGCCGATGACAATCTCGCAGGAGTGCCGTGAGCAAAACGTTTTGCTCAGTTGAATACGTTGGTTTGTTAATCGAAAAACGAAAGACCACGCCTTATGACCATGACCGTCACAACGAGCCATCACGCCCATGTGGGGGAGATTCGCTTCTCGCGTCCGCCGCATAATTTTGCCTCACCTGCGTTGATCGGCAGGATTGCCGATGCGCTGGAGGCCTTCGATGCTCACCCGAACATCCGGTGCAGCGTGCTGGTGGCGGAGGGCAAGAGCTTCTGTGGAGGAGCCGACCTTGGCGGCGATGATAGCCTTGTCGGTCAGGCGGGAATGGATGTCGTTGGCCAGCTTTATCAGCAGGCCGCACGGCTCCACCGCCGCAAGAAACCGATGATTGCGGCGGTGCAAGGCGCGGCGGTGGGTGCGGGACTGGGCCTCGCACTCGCGGCCGATTTTCGCGTGGCCTCACCCGAGGCGCGTTTTTCGGCAAATTTCGTGCGGCTTGGCTTTCATCCGGGTTTTGGTTTGACGCATAGCGTGCCACGGCTAATCGGCGCTCATCGCGCGACGTGGATGATGCTATCGGCTGAGCGTGTGAAACCTGATGTCGCACTTGAATGGGGATTGATCGACAAATTGACGCCGTTGGCGGGATTATTGGCGGAAGCGCACCGCATGGCGGATGAGATTGCACAGAATGCGCCATTGGCGCTCATCGCTGTGCGCAAAACGATGCTCGCCGGCGTGGCCGATCAGATGGAAGCCGCGATGCGCCAAGAGCATGCGGAGCAAACCATCCTCAAAGCGACAGCGGATTATAAGGAAGGCGTCGCCTCAGTCTTTGCGCGGCGCGACGCCCATTTCAGCGGGACATAAAGCGATCATGGAAGGGGGCTGGGGCAGATCAGATTCGTTATCTCCAGCGGTTAATCAACCAAATAATTGGGACCATTTTTGGCTCAATTTGCTAAAATATTGGCTAGGCCGCCGGAGCGAACCGTCAGGTTGGGTTTAGTGGGTTGCACAATGGTAGCGCTACCTATACCCCTTCGACAATAACGACAAAAGAGAGGCTCCTTATGATTCGTAACATCCGCCAGCCGGTGACGGCGCTACCCGTGAGTGAGTTCGGTCGTCGACTGCGAATGTTTGCCTTGGTGATCGCTTGTGCTTCGGCGACGCCATCGCTCGCACAAAACGAAACGATGACGCCGGTCGCGACGCCCGCACAGACTGATGCGATAATATTGGGGACTGGAGCCCTTACCAACGCCACCGCCCGCGAGGCTTGGCATCGGCAGTATGGCAGTCTCTTTGCGCGCAATGTAACCGTTGCGACACTGACACCCTTTTTACCAAACCCAAGTAAGGCCAATGGCACGGCCATAATCGTTGCTCCCGGCGGCGGGTTTCGGACATTGTCGATGGAGAATGAGGGCTCGGATGTGGCACGCGCGCTGGCCGCGAAAGGTGTTGCCGCCTTTGTGCTGAAATATCGACTGAACCAAACGCCAGAAGATATGCCGTCGTTTGAACGATCAATGGCCTCAATGTTTAATGCAAGCGCGGCGCGCCCGGCGCCTGATCCGCAAGCGATGATCGCCAATCTCGCTCCGCAGATTGCCGATGCTCGGGCGGCGATTCGCTTAATCCGCTCACGCGCTCACGAATGGCATCTTGATCCGCATCGCATCGGGATGATCGGTTTTTCGGCTGGGGCCATGCTCACGATGACCACAACGCTCTCGGACAGCCCCGACGGCGACGACGCGAGGCCAGCATTTATAGGTAACATCTACGGGCCACTCACCGCCGTTTCGGTGCCCGATAACGCGCCACCCCTGTTTGTCGCCCTCGCCGCTGACGACCCCTTTTTCGGCAAGAGTGGATTTGGTCTCATTGAGAGTTGGCGCGCCGCCAGGCGCCCCGTCGAGTTTCATTTGTTCGAGCAGGGCGGGCACGGCTTTGGCATGTATCCTAAATCGACGACAAGCACCGGCTGGTTCGATGAATTTGCGCGTTGGCTCGACATGCATGGCTGGCTCAAACCTGCACAATAATCCGGCGGATGACATCACGCGACCACCGCGCCATTATAATCGAAGGAGACCGACAATGCAGAAAATAGTCACAGCATTACTCGCATCGTCGTGCTTGACGCTGGAGGCCTCGGCGGCATGCGCGGACTCGTTGCACGTGACCCCTGCGCAAACGCTGGAGCAGCGCGGCCTGACCGTTATTGTTGATCAAAATCAGTTCAACCCCATATTTTTTGACGAGAAGAACGCTGGAATTCAGATCGTATTACATGGTGAGCGGATTGCAACCGACGGTGCTGTGCGGCTCGACCGAACGCCTGAACAATGGGCCGCGGTGCCCGGCTTTGTGAGCCGCACGCGCGGTACAACACCCGATCAGGTAATTGTTCGCTCGGTATATAAGGATGTCGATCTTGCGTATAGCGTCAGCGTCACTGCCGAGGCCGATGGGTTCCGCATCGCAGTCGATCTCGATAAGCCGCAGCCTGCTAAGCTCGCGGGTAAGGCAGGCTTCAATCTCGATTTCCTTCCGACGAGCTATTTCGGCAAAACCTATATGACCGATGCCACGTCCGGCTTATTTCCGCGCCATCCGGCTGGGCCAATGTCAAACGATGGTTCGGGTGATCCACTGCCGATGGCGACGGGTGCGAAGTCGATCACGCTTGCTCCGGAAGACCCTCTGACACGTGTCACAATTACCTCCGATACCGCGCCCGTCCAGCTTTATGACGCCCGCAATCGGGCACAAAACGGTTGGTTTGTCGTTCGTTCGGAAATCGCTGCGGGGGCGATGAAAAACGCGATCGTTTGGCATGTGCAGCCCAATGTGGTGAAGAATTGGGTGCGCCCGCCCGTCGTGTCATTCAATCAAGCTGGCTATACGTTGAACCGCGCGAAGGTTGCGATAATCGAGCTCGACCCGAATTTTGCTGGCCCCGCGTCCGCGGAACTCGTCAGGCTGAACGCTGACGGGAGTAAAAATACGGTTTTGACGACACGCATTCAGTCGCAGGGGCGATGGATGCGCTACAATTATGCCAGTTTCGATTTCTCGTCGGTTCGCCAACCCGGTGTTTACGCAATATCCTATGGCGGCAGTACAACCAATCCGTTCCGCATTGCGGCCGATGCCTATGCGCGGATTTGGCAGCCGTCGCTCGATACGTATCTCGCGGAGCAAATGGATCATGTGGGTGTGCGCGAGCAATATCGCGTCTGGTCATCGCCGTCTCATCTCGATGACGCGCGGCAAGCCCCGCCCAACACTGTTCATTTTGATGCCTATCGGATGGGCGCGACGCTCGACTCGCCGTTTAAGGCGGGCGAGCATATTCCGGGCCTCGCGGTTGGTGGCTGGCAGGACGCGGGCGACTACGACATTCAAACGCCTGAAAACGCTTCCGTGGTGCGTGATCTTGTCTGGGCCCGCGAGCTGTTCGGTCTTGATTGGGACGAAACCAGCATTGACGAGGCGGCCCGCGCGGTTGAAATCCGCAAGCCCGATGGCATTGAGGATGCGGCGCAGCAAATTCGCCACGGCACGCTGCAGTTGCTCGCGCAGTATAAAGTGTTCGGACATGCGATTGTCGGGATCGTCGATCCCGTGCTGCGGCAATATACCCATTTGGGCGATTCAGGCTCACAAACGGATGGTCTGGTTTACGATCCGACGTTGAAGCCGAACGAGCGCAATGGCGTCACGTCGGGCAAGCCTGATGATCGTTGGGCGTTTACGACTAATTTTTCGGCCAATAATCTTTTGGTCACGGCGGCACTAGCGGGTTCGAGTCGCGCCTTAGCGAGGCTGGACCCTGCGCTGGCAACAGACGCAATCGAGGCAGCAGAAACGCTCTGGGCGCGGGAACAGAACCGTGCGCTCCAGCCGGGAGACGGTCGCGATGACTCGATGTCACGGCGGTCGGCGGACGTTGCCAATGTAACCGCAACAGTTGAACTGCTCATCACCAGCAAAGGCGCCGCGAAATATGCCAATCGGCTGCGGCAATTATTGCCCGTCATCCGCCAGCATTTCCAAGATCTAGCCGGTGCGGCGGTGCGGGCGCTCCCTTATATGGACGGAAGTTTTCGCACCCAACTTGTTCCGCTCGTGCAAGCGCTGAAGGCGGACGTTGATAAAGACACTGCGCGCAACCCGTTCCATGTCCCGATCAACGAAGGCGGCTGGGCGGGGTCAAATCAAGTCGTCAGTTTTGGTTCAACAATGTATCTGTTGCACCAAGCCTTCCCAGACATTGTCGGCGTGCACTATACGCTCGATGCCATCGACTATGTGCTTGGCCGGCACCCCGCAAACAATCTTTCACTCGTCTCAACGGTTGGGACTGCGTCAAAATTGGTCGCCTATGGCCATAACCGAGCCGACTACAGCTTTATTCCGGGCGGGATGGTTCCTGGCGTGCTCATTATTAAGCCCGACTTTCCCGAGGCGAAACCCGATTGGCCCTTTCTGTGGTTTGAGAATGAATACACCGTAAGCACAACCAGCGCCTATATTCTCGCGGCGCGCGCAGCGGCAGCGGCAGCCGATGAGGCGAAATGAGCTTGGCGGCATCGCGTTGAAAGCGGCTACGCGTCAGCGCTCGCCACACTGACGCAGCTGCACCCAGCCGCTAAGGAACGAGCATATGGTCGTGAGCGATGGCGACGGTCGCGGACTGCGATGCCACACCGTCCGCCGGCTGCCCTGAGCCGACCGACACGCGATAACTGCCCGCAATCACTTTGCGTTGGCCATCGCGGTCAACAAAGCTGAGGTCACGCGGCGAGAGATCAAAGCCAATCTGACGCGACTCCGCTGGCTGCAAGCGCAGACGTTGCACACCGCGTAAGGCGAGACGCGGCGCGCCCTCGAAATTCGGCGGTGTCAGATATAGTTGTGCGATTTCATCACCCGCACGCGGCCCGGTGTTGCGAACTGTAACCGAAACGTGAAACCCATTGTCCGCATTGCCCCTGATCGGCGCGACGGCGATACCTGTGTACCCGAAGCTTGTATAGCTGAGACCATAGCCAAAGGGGTAGACTGGTTTGCCCGCAAAATACCGATAGGTGCGGCCATGCATCGTATAGTCATCGAAGGCCGGTAAGTCTGTGAGGCTTTGGTAGAAGGTGAGCGGCAAGCGTCCGCTGGGGCTGACTTGACCGCTGAGAACCTTTGCCACTGCGGTGCCGCCCGCTTGGCCCGGATACCAAGCCTCGACAATCGCTGCGGCGTTGTCCTTGGCCCATTGCAAGTCAATTGCGCTGCCATTCATCAGCACGACAATGAGGGGTTTGCCGAGCGCCTTAGCCTGTTCGAGCATCAGGCGCTGATCTGCGGGCAAATCGAGCGATGTTTTGTCGCCGCCGCTGAAACCGTCGACCTTGAGCGGCATTTCCTCGCCTTCAAGGTCGGACGTCAGGCCCACGACGGCAACAACGACATCGGCATTCCCAATTCCAATCCGAAGATCGGCGGATTCGTCGGTCGAAACACGCTTCCAAAACAGGCCTGGATTGGCGGAGGCAGCACTTTCAGTCTCGAACCGCAGTGGGTAACGCGCACCCTTTTTCAGCGACACGGTGACGAGCTTGAGCGGCTCACCCCAGTGCGAATAACTGTCAGCACCGACAGCGGATGTACCGTCGATGATCAGTGCGCCTTTCACCCCCGTGACGGCCATCCGGTAAATTCCCGTTTCCGGGGCGACCAGCGCGCCGGTCCACACAATTTTGTGGTGATCGTTGACCTTTGCGATCTGCCCGGCTGCCGAATGGACGCCTGGCTCAACGCGCGACACGACGGGCGTGGCCGCGAACGCAGCGCCATCAGCGTTATAGTAGTCTGCCCGCAGTCCCGTCGCGCCGTCGGGCGTTACGAATGCCGAGGCGGGGACAATATCCCCATCGGTGATCGAGGGGCTAAAGGGGATGAGCGTGACTTTGCTCCCGGACATCGTCTGCCGCAGACCGTCGACGATTGAGACGGGCGGAGCGCTGAGCGGAGAGGAGTAATTCCCGCGCAGCACGCGGGTCGCATCAGCGAGGGGACCAATGACCGCGAGCTTAAGGTTCGGCTTGAGCGGCAGTGTGCCGTCATTTTTGAGCAGTACAAGCCCCTCAATTGCCGCTTTCAGCGCGAGCGCCTGATGCGCAGGCGTGTTGATTGCGTTCACCGGCACGGGGGGATCGGTGCGGATGCCGGGTAGGTCGCCGGAGCGCAATCGAGCGGAGAATAGTCGGATAAGCGCGCGATTAATATCCGCCATGCTGATCAGCCCACGCGTATAGGCCTCTTTGTAGCGCGCGCTCAGGTTGGGCACACCAGCAAGCGTTTGGGTGTTGCACTCGTTATCGACACCAGCCTTGAGCGCGACAGCGGCAGCTGCTGCGGGGTCTGTGGCGTATTTGTGGCGATCGGAGATGTCGGTGACGGCATCACAGTCAGACACGACATAGCCTTGAAAACCCCAGGCACCGCGCAGATGCTCCCTAAGCAACAGGTCGCTGCCGCAGGCGGGCTGACCGTCGACGCGGTTATAAGCGCACATAATCGAACCCGCATGCCCCTCGACAATCGCGGCGCGGAAGGCGGGCAGGTAAGTGTCCTCCACATCGTGCTTCGAAACAAAAACGTCGGCGATGTGGCGCGTTGGCTCGGGCCCGCTATGCACAGCAAAATGCTTGGGCGTCGCAATCACATTGGGGAGATCGGCGTTCGGCCCCTGCATCCCTGTGACGAATGCGACCGCCATGCGTGCCGTGAGATAGGGGTCTTCGCCATAGGTTTCCTGCCCACGGCCCCAGCGCGGATCACGAAAAATGTTGATATTGGGCGACCACGTATCGAGCCCCGTGCCGATTTTGCCAAGGTGACCAGTCTGCCGCCCCAGCGTGTGGAGCGCGCGTACTTCGGTACTGATCGCGCCCGCGACATCATGGATCAGCTGCGGATCGAAGCTGGCCGCCAACCCGATGGGCTCAGGGAAATTTGTGGTCGGCACCGCGCCGATCGCGCCATGCAAAGACTCAGTCCACCAATTATAGGCGGGAATATCAAGGCGCGGGATCGCGGGCGCGACATTAAGCAACTGCTCGACCTTCTCATCGAGCGTCATTTGAGCAACAATCGCGGCGGCCTTGGCGTCAGCATCGGCGCGAACTGACGTGGGTGTTGTGGTCTGTGTGTGCGCCTGCGTGGCCAGCAGGCCTAGTGCAATAACCAAAAGCGATGATCTCATGTGCCGCATTGTCTTCCCCTTTCTCAGTCGTCCGTTTTAGCGATCCAGCGACACCACCGTCACCGACTCAGGCGCAAGGGTCAGCGTGAGCGCGCCTTCCTTGACGGTCGCGCTGATCGGTTTCGGCTTCACCATGTCCGGGTGCGCAAAGTCATTTACCGCATCGATTTTAGGCGCGGTGAGTGTCTGGCCCGTCGCCGCAGACGCACCAAATCCAAGCGCCGCCACATTCACATCGAGCGGCTGGTGCGGATCGAGATTGGTCAGCGACAGCCAGATTTTTCCGCCCGCATCACGCGCCGCAATCGCATCGAGGCGGGGCAAAGTCGTGTCACCATGGACATAGCTGCCCGCGTCATACGTCAGCGGCAGGACGGTCGCATCTTGAAACGGCACATAAAGTTTGAAGACGTGATAGGTGGGGGTGAGGACCATCTTCGGCCCATCGGTCAGGATCATGGCCTGCAGCACGTTGATCATCTGCGCGATGTTCGACATGCGAACACGATCGGCATGGCGCGCGAAGATATTTATGTTGAGCGCGGCGAGAATGGCATCACGTTGCGAGTTCTGCTGGATCAGGAAACCAGGATTGCTGCCAGGTGCCGGGGCATACCACGCGCCCCACTCGTCCACGACAAGCGCGATTTTCTTCTCGGGGTCATATTTGTCCATCACCGCAACCTGCTTCTGGATCAGCGGCTCCATTTTCAGCGTCTCGCGCAGCACATGCGCATAGCCCGTTTCATCAAAGCCGGTGGCGGGGATGTGCGGCGGCCAGCCCTCATAAACGGTGTACGAATGCAGCGACATGCCCTGAATGTCGAACGACCAGCCGCGCCGCTCTTTCCAGCTTTTCATCACCGCCTCGGTCCAAACTGTATCATCCGTTCCGGGACCTACCGCTATTTTCATCGTCGGCGATTTGGGATTGTAGCTGCCGACAAAGCGCCCGAAGCGGCGCATCTGGGCGGTATATTCATCGGGCGTCATCAGCCCGCCGCAATCCCAGCTTTCGTTGCCGATTCCCATGAACTTGACCGCATAGGGCGCAGGATGGCCATTCGCCGCCCGCTCTTTGGCGAGCGCGGTGGGCTGGTCGGCGGTCATATATTCCATCCAGTCGGCCCCCTCTTGCACGGTGCCTGACCCGACGTTGATCGAGAGATAGGCATCCGCCCCGACTTGGTTGATGAAATCCATATATTCTTCGGTGCCGAAGTCGTTGGTATCGACCACGCCGCCCCAATTGGTGTTGACCCGCGCGCGGCGGGTGCGCCCAATGCCGTCGCGCCAGTGATAGGTGTCGGCAAAACAGCCGCCAGGCCAGCGAATGTTGGGGACTTTGATTGCGCGCAGGGCGGCCACCACATCATTGCGAATGCCCCGTGTGTTAGGAATGGACGAGCTTTTGCCGACCCAGATTCCACCATAAACGCCACTGCCAAGATGTTCAGCAAATTGGCCGAAAATTTGGCGGTCAATTTTGGTACCCGCTTTGCTCGGGTCGACGGTGACCTTTATCGCTGGCTCAGAAGCGCTTAATTGGGGAAGTGCAATGGTCGCAAGCGTAAAAGCGGCGACCACCCTACAAGTGAAATTACGCATGAACGCTCCTCATCCAGCAGCCTACCATCGTGTGATTAACAGTGATGATGCCTGCCATTTTTCGTTGATCAATTTCATGATAGCGCTATCACGAAGACTGTTGCGACGCAATCCTCCGAGGCCAGGTTCACGGGACTAAGTTTCGACCCCTCGTAAGACAGGCTCTGGAACATGCCCGCGCGGCAACAAGGCTTGGCGAGCCGGTCCTTGCCACGAAAACAATCAAAGACGATCCGAATTTTGTCCTACGCAGAATAGTCTTGCGCGTCGCACAGCGGATATCGTTCACAATAATCACCCCAGAAACGCGAATTTTCCCTCGATGCCCGCATCTTGCGCAGAGGCCGCTACCCAAACACTGAACGTTCCCGACTCAACTGTTGGCAGGTTGTGCAATCCATAAAAGAGCAAATCAGCGCGACTGAGCCGAAAGGACACCGTCTTCGACTCGTTCGGTGCGAGGGTAATTTTCTGAAAGCTTTTGAGCTCCCGCACGGGTCTGGTCACGCTCGCCGCTGGATTGTGCAGGTAAAGTTGCACCACCTCTTCCACTGCAGATTGCCCCGTATTGGTAACCGTGGCGCTGATGTTGATCGTGCTGGTCTTGGTCAGCGTGCGGCTACTCAATTGCAAGTTGGAATACGCGATCTTCCCATAAGTCAGGCCGTGACCGAATGGATAAAGCGCCGCGTTGGGTGACGTGCGATACTGCGCTTTATACGGCTGGCGCGGGCCAGCAGGCTGTGGTCGTCCGGTCGCCTTATGATCGTAATGATAAGGTTCTTGTCCCGACTCAAACGGAAAGCTCATCGGTAATCGACCCGACGGGCTTTTCGCACCGTAGATGATGTCGGCAATTGCATTGCCGCTCTCTGAGCCAAGGTACCAGGTGACGAGAATGGCCGCTGCGTCGCGCACAGCGCCACGCAAGGCAAGCGCACGCCCATTCTTGAGCACGACCACCACCGGCTTGCCCAGACCGCACACGGCCTCCGCCAGCGCCTGTTGCGCCTGCGGCACAATAATATCGGTGCGCGATTGGGATTCGCCCGACATATCTTGCGATTCTCCAATTGCGAGAACGACGACATCCGCAGCTTTCGCAGCCGCGACTACAGCCTCGATTCCGCCCGCCAGCGGCGCATCAACTGCCGAGCCTGCGGTTACCGAAACCGTCCCGCCAGCGTTGCGCAGCCCCGTCGCAAGATCAACCGCCTGCGCATCATCACCATAGACGCACCACCCCCCGATCAGATCATGCTGGCCATCGCCAAACGGGCCAATGATCGCAACTTTGGCGCTTTTGTTGAGTGGCAATACGTCGCCACTGTTTTTCAACATCACGATCGATTTGCACGCGGCTTCACGCGCCAGCGCGAGGCTAGCGGGGAGGCGAGATCTCGCGACTTCCCGCTTGAGGTCGATCCGACGAAACGGATTATCGAACAGCCCCAGCATTGCCTTCATTGCCAGCACTCGTCGTACCGCCTGGTTAACCCGCGCAACCGGTACCAGACCCGCCTGCACCAAGTTTGGCAAGTGGAGGTAATACAAGTTGCTCTGCATACTGATGTCGACACCGGCGAGAATAGCCAATCGAGCAGCATCTCTGCCGTCTTTTGCAATACCGTGCATGATGAGTTCTTCATCGCCCGTGTAATCGGAAACAACCACACCAGGGAAATGCCACTCGTCTCGCAGCACTTCAGTCATGAGCCAATGATTAGCTGTGGCGGGGACGCCAGAAATCTCGTTAAATGCCGCCATGGTTGTGCCCGCGCGCGCTGCAAACGCGGCCTGAAACGGCGGGAAATAAACTTCGCGCAATGTCCGTTCCGACACATCCACCGTGCTGTAGTCGAGCCCAGCCTCCGCGGCCCCATAAGCCGCGAAATGCTTGGCACAGGCCATGACCGCATCATCAGCTTTCAAGTCGTGCCCCTGAAACCCGCGCACACGCGCTGCGGCGAATAATTTGCCGAGCAAAATATCTTCGCCCGCGCCTTCCATACCACGCCCCCAGCGCTGGTCGCGCGCGATGTCGACCATCGGTGCGAACGTCCAATCAATGCCTGCGCCCGCGGCTTCAAATGCTGCCACCCTTGCAGTGCGTTCGGCGAGGTCAGGTTCAAAACTTGCAGCCTCAGCAACCGGCGTCGGGAAAATAGTGCGATGTCCGTGGATCACATCTGCCGCAAAAATTAGCGGAATTTTGAGCCGCGAATGTGACATCACTGCCGTTTGCAGCCGCAATGCCATCGCCGCCCCATTACCATTAAAAACGCCAGTCAACTTGCCAGCGGCGGCATCGGCAACCTGTTGCTCAAAACTTGGCCCGTTTGACGGCGGATTAAGCGCTGTCGCAATTCCGCCACCCCATGCCGACGCCATAAGGCTGAGTTGCCCCGCTTTCTCTTCAATCGTCATTTTTTCGATCAAAGCATCAACAAATTTCGGCACGCTGCGGGCGTCCAAAGCCCGAAGCATTGCACTTATTGGACTTGCCGCCCAAGCAGTCGTAAGCGACAAACCGGTCAATACGCCGCGCCGCGACATGCGAAGGATGGGCATCCTTAAATTCCTCTCTCTGGCTTCACTGCCAATGCGTGGGCTGAGTCAATCGCTACGAAAATTAATAGCCAGTTGACCTGCCCCCGTAACCGGTTACGT
>Ga0209583_10000109_pt1 | contig 26921 bp, 18 predicted proteins | sample Str014_FD_187201 | JGI IMG/M metagenome (GOLD analysis project Ga0209583, IMG submission 187201) | Freshwater sediment microbial communities in response to fracking from Pennsylvania, USA - Straight Creek_MetaG_SC_2014 (SPAdes) (version 2) | ecosystem: Environmental > Aquatic > Freshwater >... | reverse complement strand
GCGCGCAGCGGGCCCGTGTGCATGGCGACTGGCTGCTGCCGCTGCCGGCCGGACTCAGCACGCGGCAGGCAATGACAGTAGGCACGGCCGGATTTACCGCGATGCTCGCAGTGATGGCGCTCGAGGCGCAGGGCCTGAACACATCCAGCGGCGAGCTGCTGGTGACCGGCGCGGCCGGCGGCGTCGGCTCGGTGGCGACGGCCATCCTCGCGAAACGCGGTTACCCCGTGACCGCTTCCACCGGCCGGGAGGCCACCCACGACTTCCTGCGCGCATTGGGTGCGAGCTCGGTGATTGACCGCTCGGCGTTCGCCGAAGCCGCCAAACGGCCGCTCGAAACCGAACGCTGGGGCGGCTGCGTGGACTCGGTGGGTGGCAACACACTGGCCCGCGTGCTGGCGCAGACCCGCTATGGCGGCTCGGTGGCTGCGGTCGGCCTGGCCGGTGGCAACCGGCTGGAACACACCGTGCTGCCCTTTCTGCTGCGGGGCGTGAACCTGCTGGGCATCGACTCGGTGATGTGTCCGGCGCCGCGGCGTACGGCGGCGTGGCATCGCATCGTCACCGATCTGCCGCTGGACCGACTCGCGACGTTGAGCAACGTCGTACCCCTGGCCGAGGTGCCGCGCGTCGCCGGCGAGATCCTGCAGGGCCGGGTGCGTGGCCGGGTGGTCGTCGACGTCAATGCCTGAGACGGCAAGGCCTGCATGGAGTAATCAATGGCCGAACGCCCGCTGATCGAATCGCATTCCATCGACTACATACCGCTGGCCGAACGTCATGGCAAGGTGCGGGATCTGTGGCCGGTGTGGTTCTCCGGCGATGCGCACCTCGCGACACTGGCGGTGGGCGTGCTGGGCATAGCGCTCGGCGGCACACTGCTGTGGACCGCGACCGCAGTGATTGGCGGCTGCTTGCTCGGCACTTTCTTCATGGCCTTTCATTCGACCCAGGGACCGCAGCTGGGCCTGCCGCAGCTGATCCAGTCACGGCCGCAGTTCGGGTACCTCGGCGCGCTGCTGGTTTGGTTTGTCGCCATGGTGGCCTACATCGGCTACAACGCCTTTAACGGCGTGCTCGCGGCGCAGGCCGTGCGTCAGTTGACCGGCGCGGGCAGCGCCATGGATGGCACCATCATCGCCTGGTTCCTGGCCGCCGGGCTGGCGCTGGCCGTGGTCGGCTACGACTGGATCCATCGCTCACAGCGTGTGACGGCCTACGTGATGATCGCGCTGCTGACGGTGTTTACGCTGGGCGCGTTGTTTGTGATCCCCTTACCCCGGAGCCTCAGGCACTGGGGTGAATACCGGCAGATTCCCTTTCTGGTGCAGTTCTTTGCCGCGGCGGCCTACCAGATCAGCTGGTCCATTTACGTCAGCGACTATTCGCGTTATCTGCCCGCCAACGTCGGCGTGGCGGCCTCATTCATGTGGACCTACGTCGGCGCCTTCATCGGCGGCGTGTGGATGATGCTGGTGGGCACCTTCGCCTCGGCCTTGAGTCCGCACGCCGAAGTGGCCGCGGCGATGGAAAGCGCGGCCGACGCCATCCTGCCGGGTTTCGGACGCGTGCTGCTGGCAGGGTCGCTCCTTGGGCTGATCACGATCTCGGCGCTGAACTTCTACGGCGCCTCGCTGACGCTGCTGAGCGTGGCCGATTGCTTCCGGCCGCAGCGCGCCAGTGTCAGCGCGCGGCTGCTGAGTCTGCTGATTGCCGGGGTGGGATCAATCGGCATTGCGCTGCTGGCCTCCCAGGACTTCGTCAACCGCTTTGGCGACCTGCTGGCGGTGCTGCTGTATCTGTTTACGCCCTGGACGGCCATCAACCTGGTGGACTTTTACTGGGTGCGCAAGTGCCGGTATTCTGTGCGCGAGATCTTCAATCCCCACGGCATCTACGGGCGCTGGAGCTGGCGCGGCCTGCTGGCCTATGCCTGCGGCTTTGTGGCGATGGTGCCATTTTTCAGTACCGGCCTGTACGTGGGCCCGGTGGCGAAGGCCATGGGGGGCGCCGATCTTGCGATGCTGGTCGGCCTGCCGGTGGCGGCCATCATCTACCTGCTGAGCTGCCGGTCACTGGATATCAACAAGGAATGGGCTGCGGCGGCACTGGCTGATCGGGGACTGGAACCCGGCGCGCCGGTGATGCCACACGCCGGGAGAGCAGTATCGTGATGCGGAAGGTAAAGACTCTGGGCCTGCTGGGCACGGGCGTGATTGGCGGTGGCTGGGCCGCGCGGGCACTGCATTTCGGTATCGATGTGGTCGCCGCCGATACCAATCCGCGCATGGAGCAGTGGATACGCGAGGCCGTGGCGAATGCGGAACCCGCCCTCGCGCGCCTGACCATCGCACCGCTCCCGCCCAAGGGCACGCTGTCGTTCACGACTGACCTGGCGGTCATGGCACGCCAGGCCGACCTGATCCAGGAAAACATTCCCGAGCAGCTGGCGCTCAAGCAGCGCGTGCTGGCCGAAGTCAGCCGGGTCGCGCCTCCCGACGTGCTGATCGCCTCGAGCACTTCGGGACTGACGCCCACCGATCTGCAGCGCGACATGCAGGCGCCCGAGCGCTTCCTGGTCGCTCATCCCTTCAATCCCGTCTACCTGCTGCCGCTGGTTGAACTGGTGGGCGGCGAGCACACCGCGCCCGCCAGCATCGAGGCAGCCCGCGAGTTCTACACCTACATCGGCATGCACGCACTGCACGTGCGCCGCGAAGTGCCCGGGCACCTGACCGACCGGCTGCAGGAGGCCCTGTGGCGCGAAATCCTGCACATGGTGAACGATGGCGTGGCGACCACCGGCGAGCTGGATGATTCGATCATCTACGGACCGGGCCTGCGCTGGGCGGCGATGGGCACCAATCTCATCTATCACCTGGCCGGCGGCGAGCCGGGCATGCGCCACATGCTCAAGCAGTTCGGTCCCTGCCTGAAATGGCCGTGGACCAAGCTCGAAGCCCCCGAGCTTACCGAGACACTGATCGAGCGCATGGTCGAGGGCACGCAGGCCCAGGCCGCGGGCCGCTCGATCCGTGAGCTCGAGCGCCTGCGCGATGATTACCTGGTAGCGATCCAGCAGGTTCTGCGCCAGTACAACATCGGCGCCGGGGCCACCTTGCGCGCACTCGAAACGCGACTCTACGCGGCGCAGGCAGCGCAGGGCGCGGCTACTGCGGGCTCGCCAGCCGCCTGGCCAGCGCTGAGCGGCAGCGTGCGCCCCGAGTGGATCGACTACAACGGCCACATGACCGACTCGCGCTATCACCAGGTGTTTGGCGATGCCATGGATGCGTTGTATCGCCTGCTGGGCGTCGATGAGGCCTATCGCGCCACTGGCCACATGTTCTACACCGTCGAGAATCACAGCATCCATCGCGCGGAACTGCGCTCGGCCGAAGGCTACACGGTGCGCAGCCGGGTGCTGGCGGTCGACGCCAAGCGCCTGCATGTCATGCACTGCCTGTACCGCAATCGCGACCAGGTGCTGGCAGCTACTGGCGAGCAGATGCACCTGCACGTGGACACTGCTCACGGCAAGACTGCGGCCATGCCGGAAGCGATGCGGCGGCAGCTCGAGCTGCTGCACGGTGCGCAGGCCCGCGAGCCGCTGCCGCCGGGGATCGGGCGGGCCATCGCGGCCGCACGCGGCGCGTAGCACTAGCGTTTCCGGAGAGCACAACATGGACTTCGCACTGACCGATGAACAGCAGCTGATCGTCAAAACCACGCGGGAGTTTGTCGAGCACGAGCTGTATCCGCACGAGCAGGAGGTCGAGGATTCGGGCGTACTGCGCCCCGAGCTGCTGGCCAGCATCAAAGCCAAGGCCATTGCCGCCGGTCTGTATGCCGCCAACATGCCCACCGAGGTCGGCGGCGGCGGTCTCGACACCGTGACCTGGGTGCTCTACGAGAAGGAACTCGGGCGCGCCAACTACGCGCTGCACTATTGCGGGGTGGGCCGGCCCTCAAACATCCTGCTGGCCTGTAAGGGTGAGCAACGCGAGCGCTACCTGCTGCCTGCCGTGCGCGGCGAGCGCACCGATTGCCTGGCCTTGAGCGAACCGGGCGCCGGCTCTGACCTGCGCAGCATGAAAACCGCGGCGGTGCGCGCTGGCAATGATTTTCTGATCAACGGCACCAAGCATTTCATCAGTCACGCTGATCACGCCGATTTTGTGATCCTGCTGGCGGCGACGGCAGCCGATCCTGCGGCGCCGACACCACGCAAGACCATGACCGCGTTTTTGATCGACATGGGTCATCCGGGCTTCGAGGTACTGCCGGGTTATCGCAACGTGTCACATCGCGGTTACAACAACTGCATTCTCAGATTCTCGGACTGCCGCGTACCCGCCAGCGCCGTGCTGGGCGAAGTGGGTAAGGGTTTCGAAGTGGCCAACACCTGGCTCGGCGCTACGCGCCTGCAGGTGGCGGCCTGCTGCCTGGGGCGCGCGGATCGGGCGTTGGAGCTGGCCAAGCGCTGGGCCGTGGATCGCGTGCAGTTCGGCCAGTCCATCGGCAAATTCCAGGGCGTGAGTTTCAAGCTCGCGGACATGGCAGTGGAACTGCGGGCCGCGGAGCTGCTGGTGCTGGAGGCGGCCTGGAAAAAGGATCAGGGCCTGGCCACGGATGCCGACATGGCCATCGCCAAGCTCAAGGCCACTGAAACGCTGGCGATGATTGCCGATGAGGCGCTGCAGATCCACGGCGGCATGGGCCTGATGAGCGATTTGCCACTGGAGCGCATCTGGCGCGACGCGCGCATCGAACGTATCTGGGATGGCACCAGCGAAATTCAGCGCCACATTATTTCCCGGGCGCTGCTGAGGCCGCTGGGCGGTTGACGGCGCGACGTTGCGCTTCAGTCTTTGTAACGGGGATCAATACGATCCAGCAGACGCAGCAGTGCCTGCCAGCACAGGTCGATGCCGTCCGGATCGGATACCAGCTGCGCATGGGGCACTGGCGGCGGGGCGCTGAACTGACGCTCGGTGCGCTCGCACACCTCGGCACTGGGCAGCAGCAGCGCAGCGCCGGCGGCCTGCGCCGCGAGCTGGATGTCGCAGGCCTTGTCCAGGTAGTACATGCGCAGGAAGGCCTGCGATACCGTGGCGCCCAGAGTCAGCAGGCCGTGGTTGCGCAGGATTACCACTGCTTTGTCGCCGAGGTCCTGGACCAAGCGCCGCTGCTCATCGAAATCGTAGGCGATGCCTTCATAGTCGTGATAGGCCACCTTGTGGTAGAACTCCAGTGAAATCTGGTTGACGGGCAGCAGGCCGTCGCGCTGCGCCGCAACCGCGCAGCCGGCCCTGGTGTGCGTGTGCACCACACAGGCCGCGTCCTCGCGCGCGGCATGAATGGCGCCGTGAATGACGAACCCGGCCAGGTTGACCAGGCCGGGGCTGTTATCGATGAGACTGCCGTCGGGTCGGATCTTCAGCAGGTCCGAGGCCCTGATCTCATCGAACATCAGGCCGTAGGGATTGATCAGGAAGCAACGCTCCGCACCCGGCAGGCGCAGCGTCGCGTGGGTGTAGATCAGATCGGTCATTCTAAAATGTGCAATCAGGCGAAAACACGCCGCCAGCTCGCTCCTAAGCCGCCGCTCATGCTCAGACCACTTGGACATGCGGCACTCCTTTCCAGGCGATCGGCGCAATCTTCGGCAGGATCACCAGCCATCCGAGCAGGCCCATCACGTTAACCAGCGCGGCCAGCGCAAAGGCCCGCTCGTAATGTCCCGTCGCGCCGAGGATCAGCCCCGTGATCCACGGCGCGCCGATGCCGGCGAAGTTCGCGCACATATTCTGTACGCCCACCCAGCGTGCTGACGCAGTCGGACCGGCCAGCAGCTGTGAAATGCCGAAGGTGCCGGGCGAAGAGGCACCCATAGCGAGCTGGTAGGCATAGAGACAGGCGATCGAGGCGTCCGCCGGCAGCAGCACCATGCCGAACATGCAGCCGATCGCCGTGACGTGATTGAGCGCCATAATGCTCTTGTAGGCCACGTTCCTGGAATGCCCTGACCGGATCCAGTGATCAGTGATCCAGCCGGAGGCCAGGCTGGACAGCGAATTCACGAGATAGGCGCCGCTGGCCACGGCGGCCATCGATGCGATCGACATGCCGCGCACCTTGACCAGATATTCGGGTAGCCAGAACAGGATGAAATAATAGGTGTAGTTCGACGCGAAATGCCCGAGCGAGGCGCCCCACAGGCCACGTTGCCCCAGGATCTCCAGGAAGCGCGGCCCGGTCGGCACGCCGGCCGTGGTCGTCACTGACACAATCACGGTTCGACGCCACGGCAGCAGCCACAGTAGCGAGACAGCACCGAACAGCACGAACACCGGGCGCCATCCGAACTGCGCCATCAGCAGACCGCCCGCCAGCGTGCCCGCCGCCGGACCGATCTGGTAACCGAAGGCGATCACGCCATTGGCGAGGCCCAGTCTGGCTGGCCGGACTGCAGTGGCGAGCAGTTTCGACATGCAGGGAAACGCTGCGCTCTCGCCCAGGCCCAGCAGCAACCTGAGCAGCAGCAGCGTCATAAAGGAGCTGGCGAATCCCATGAAACCCGTAGCCAGTGACCAGATGGCCAGGCCACCGGCCAGCACCACGCGCCCGCCAAAACGTTCGGCCAGCCAGCCAGCCGGAACCATTGCCAACACGTAGGTGACGTAGAAGGCCGATCCGAGTTCACCCAGCCTCTCGGGCGAGAGCCCCAGCTCCTTTTCTATTAGCGGCAATGCCGTGCCGAGATTGCCGCGATCAACATAGGTGATGAACATCGCCAGCGCGACCAACACGGTCAGGCGCACCGGCGAGGTCGGCGCGCGCGTCACGGTCAACGGCCGGTCCAGCGCGGTGCGCGTTTGTCGGCGAAGGCGCGCGCGCCTTCCTTCAGATCATCGGAGCGCAACACCTTTTGCACGGTGTCGAGGGAATCGTGCAACTCAAAGGCCTCGTGTTCGGCGACCATCTCGCTGTGGCGCAACAGCTGCTTGATGGCGGGAAACAGCAACGGCGGGCCGGCCGCAAGTTTCGTGGCCAGGTCATGTGCCCTGGCCAGCGCCGCGCCCTTGGGTACCACGTAGTTGACCAGTCCCCAGTGCTTGGCCTCCGCGGCATCCATCCAGCGGCCGGTCATCAGGAACTCCACTGCGACGTGGTACGGAATGCGGCGCCGCAATTTGATGGTGCCGGCATCGGCCAGCACCGCTACATTGATCTCGGGCAGCGCGAAGGTGGCATGCTCTTCGGCCACGATGATGTCAGCGCCCAGCATGATTTCAAAGCCGCCGCCGCAGGCGATGCCGTTGATCGCGGCGATCACCGGCTTGTTCAGGTTGCGCGGATAGTTCAGGCCACCGAAGCCGCCGGGGCCCCAGTCCGCATCGGACTCCTCGCCGGCGGCCGCGGCCTTCAGGTCCCAGCCGGCGCTGAAGAAGCGCTCGCCAGTGCCGGTGATCACGGCAACGCGCAGTCCGCTGTCATCGCGAAACTCACCGACGATATCGTTCAATGCGCGGCTTGCGGGCAGGTCGATTGCGTTAGCCTTGGGCCGGTCGAGCCGCACTTCCAGCACCGCACCGTCGCGCGTCACGTGTATGCCATGGGACATGCTCAATGCTCCTTGCTCAGTCTTATCAGTGCGTCGACCGCCACCACACCGCTCCCCAGCGCTCTAACGATGATCGGATTGACATCCAATTCCGACAGTACCGCGAGATTGGCCGTGGCATAGCGGGTAATTCCCAGTATCGCCTCGATCAGCGCCGGGACGTCGCCAGCCGCCTTGCCGCGGAAACCCACCAGCAGCCGGTATGCCGCCAGTCGCTGCAGACCCTGTGACACCGCGGCAGGCGTAAAAGGTGACAGCAGGGTCACACTGTCACGCAGCAGCTCCGTCAGTACGCCGCCCGATCCCAGCACCAGTGTAAGCCCGAACTGCGCGTCGACCAGCATGCCCACCAGAATCTCGGCCACACCATCGCCAACCATCGATTCAACCAGCACCTGCTCGGCCAGTGTTCCTAGGCGCTCCGCCGCGGCCGCGGCTTCGGCTGCGCTGCGAATATTGAGGATTACGCCGCCGACGTCGGACTTGTGCGCCAGCTCGGCGGCCGCTGCCTTCATGACCACCGGAAATCCGAGCTCGCGCGCTGCCGCGGCCGCGCCCGCCGCGCTGACCTGCAGAAAGCGCGGTACCGGCACGCCAAAAGCCGCCAGTGCTGCCTTGGCGTCACGCTCCAGCAGGTTGTGACAGGCGCTGGCTAGCACTGGTACTGCGGGCCGCAGCAGCGAGACCACGCCGCCGCTACGCCAGGTCTCGCCCACGGCGCCGCTGAGGCTGAGCGCTTCGAGGCTCTCACGTTGGCCCTGCAGCGGCACGACGCCGGCGCTCAGGCACTGCGCGCGAATTGAGGCCGGCATGGTTTCCGGGAGCGAGGCGAGCAGCGCAGCGCGTGGACGCGGTGTGTCGCCCCTGACCGCGGCGGCGGCCACAAACTCGTCAATCACGACCGTGAAGGAACTGAGGTCGGCGCTGCGTTCCGGCGGGCAGTCGAGCATGAAAGCCACGGCATCGACATCAATGCCCAACACCGTGTCAAAGAGCGCGCGCTGTCGCACCGCGTCGAACCAGGTGTAGGTATGAAAGTCGAAGGGATTGGCAATCGTGACCCGCTCGCCGAGAATATCGTGCAAACGCCCCCTGGCCACCGCATCGAGCGGCGGAAAGCTCAACGCCAGGTCGCGCGCGACATCAGCGGTCATGGCCATGTCACCGCCCGAGGCCCCCATCACCAGCAGCCGGCGGCCGCCCAGTGGTCCGCCCAGATGCAGGATCTTCAGCGTTTCGCACAGCGTGCTCAAGGTCTCACAGCGAGCGATGCCAGCCTGGCGGCAGAAGGCATCGAACACCCGGTCACTTCCCGCCAGGGCGCCGGTATGGCTGTGCGCAGTGCGGGCGGCCGTCTCCGTGCGTCCGGCCTTGACCAGCGCAATGGGTTTACCACTCGCTCGGGCCCGCGCGGCCGCTTGCGCAAAGCGCTCCGGGTCCTTGATACCCTCGACATACAGGCCAAAGGCGCTGACGCGATGGTCATCGCACAGCAGTTCAATGAGATCTTCGATCGCCAATCGAGTCTGATTGCCGACCGTGAAGATATAGCCGATCGGCACCGAGCGGTCGTTGAACATCAACGTCAGTGCGATCGTACCGCTCTGGCAGATCAAAGCGACACCGCGCTCCGGAATCCCACCGACCACCTGGTCGGGCCATAGCGCGCAGCGATCGAAGAAATTGACGACGCCGTAGCAGTTGGGGCCGAAGAATGGCAGGGTCGGTGCGCTGGCAGTCAGCCGCGCGGTCAGCGCACGGCCCGCGTCGGTGCCGAGCTCCGAGAATCCGGAAGCGAAGCACACGAAGCCGCCGGCACCGCGTCGCTCAAGTGCGCCGGCCACTTTGATGGCTTCCGGCGCGGCCACCGCCACAAAGGCCTGATCGGGGGCGCCCGGCAGTTCATCCACCGAGCGAAAGTAATGGCTCTCCGGCGTCGATTTCCGGGTGGGATGTACGCGCCACAGTTGTCCCTGGTAACCGATCGCCCGGCTGCCCGCCGCCACAGCGTCGGTCCAGTTGCCACCGATCAGCGCAATGCTGCGCGGTCGCAGCAGCCGGTCGAGATCCATGTCAGCGCGCCTTCAGTTCGAGGCGCCGCGAGGGTGGTCCCGGGGCCTCGATGCCAGCGCTCGCCGCCAGCAGCGCGGCGACCGCCCGGGCGATCGATTCCGGAAACGGTGCAGCGGCCGGCACCGCACCCTGGCGCACGTGCAGCAGTATCACCTCGCCGATGGCCACCGGGTCTGCATAGCGTGCGCAGTAAAAATCGAAGGCCGCGTGCAGCCGCTTGGCGTCCGCCGCCAGCAGCCGTACCCGCACCTCGAGCCGGTCCGATTGCATGACTTCGTGCAGGAAATGCAGATGCTGTTCGAGCGTATACAGCGTGGTCGCGGTGGCCTTGCGGTACGCCGCGTCCAGACCCAGATGGTCCATCAGCGCATCACTGGCGTAACTCAGCACCAGTCCGTAGTAGGCATCGCGCAAATGGCCGTTGTAGTCGATCCACTCTGGCGCAATTGCCGTTGAGTAGATCGGCAGTGCCCGCTCGAGCGCCATTCAGCGCAGACCGAGCCGCTCGCGGGTCTGCGCCGGCGTGATCACCCGGGCGCCCATCGCCTCGATGATGGTGCGCGCTTTTTCTACCAGTTGCGCGTTGCTGGCATAGACACCGCGACTCAGGTAGAGATTGTCTTCCAGCCCCACGCGCACGTTGCCGCCCAGCAGTATCGACTGGGCCACCCAGGGCATCTGCATGCGGCTGAGCGCAAACGAGCTCCACACGGTCCCGGATTCCAGGCTGTTGACCATGGCCAGCAGGTGTCCGGTGTCGGCCGGCGCGCCATAGGCAATGCCGGTGCACAGCTGCACCAACGTCGGGGCCGGGATCAGGCCTTCCTTGATCAGCTGCTGGGTGAACCACAAGTTGCCGGTATCGAAGATCTCCAGCTCAGCCTTCACCCCCAGGTCGCGCAGGATAGCTGCGCCCTTACGCAGGTAATTGGGCGTCGACACGTAGGCGCGGTTGCCATCGCCGAAATTCAGGCTGCCGCAATCCAGCGTGGCGATATCCGGGCGGTACAGACCCTCCTGGCACAGGTCTATCACATGACGCATACGATCTTCCTGCGAGACGAAATCGCTGCCGGGCGCCGGCGTATCGCGAAGACCGTGATCGCCCACGCAGATATACCCACCCATGCCGCAGGTGAGATTGACGATGACGTCCACCTTGGTCTCGCGGATCCGCTTGACCACCTCGCGGTAGTGACGCGTCTCCATGCTGAAGGCGCCGGTATCGGGATCGCGAACGTGGATATGGACGATGGCCGCCCCGGCGCGCGCCGCCTCGATCGCCGCGGTGGCTATCTGTTCCGGGGACACCGGGCAATGCGGGCTCTTGGTGACCTTGGTGTCATCGCCGGTAATCGCACAGGTAATCATCACGTCGTGATTCATGCTCATCCCCCAAAAACCACCGCGCGGGCGCCCAGCCGCGGGGATTTATACTATCATGCTGCCGCTGTATGTTTTCCTTCCTCCGCCCCGCACCCGATGCCGCACCGCTCCCACCCGAGCGCGTCGATCCCGAGTATCGGCGCCTGCGGCGGCAGATCTTCATCGGCATTTTCATCGGCTATGCGGCCTACTACCTGGTGCGCAAGAACTTCTCGCTGGCGATGCCCGATATTCTCAAGGACTACCCGCAGTATTCGAAGGCGCAGCTCGGCACCGCGATGACTGGCCTGTCCATCGCCTACGGATTTTCCAAGTTTCTGATGGGCAGTGTCTCGGATCGCAGCAACCCGCGCTATTTCCTGCCACTGGGCCTGCTGCTCTCGTGCGCGATCCTGTTCGTGTTCGGGTTCTACAAGGCGATATACCTGTCGCTGACCGCGATGATCGTGCTGCAGACCCTCAATGGCTGGTGCAATGGCATGGGCTGGGCGCCGTGCGGCAAAACCATGGTCCACTGGTTCTCCACCCGGGAACGCGGACGCGCTGTGTCGCTGTGGAACGTGGCGCACAATGTGGGTGGCGCGCTGGTGGCGACCATCGCCTTTGTGGGGGTGGTGCTGTTCCACGACTGGGGCGCCAAGTTTTATTTCAACGCCATGGTCGCGGTCGTGGTCGCGCTGATCACGATGGCGCTGATCCGCGATACGCCGCAGAGCTGCGGCCTGCCACCCATCGAGCAGTACAAGAACGACTACCCGCCCAACTACAGCGCCAGGAACGAGCGCACCTTCAGCTTTCGCGAGATCTTTCTCGGGCACGTGTTGCGCAACCGCCTGCTGTGGGCCATTGCGACCGCCAATGCCTTCGTCTATTTCGTCCGCTACGGGGTGGTCGACTGGATCCCCACCTATCTGCAGACCGCCAAGCACTTCAGCTTCGAGCAGTCGAGCTTGGCCTGGGCGCTGTTCGAATGGTCAGCGGTGCCAGGCACAATACTGTGCGGCTGGATGTCAGACCGGGTATTCAAATCGCAGCGCGCGCCCGCAACCATCCTGTTCATGATCCCGACGCTGCTGGGACTGATCGCCTACGGTCTGAACCGTAACGGCCCGCTGTGGATCGACATCGCCTCTCTGATCACCATCGGCTTCTTCATTTATGGACCGATCATGCTGATTGGCCTGCAGGCGCTCGACATGGTGCCCAAAAAGGCCGCTGGCACTGCGGCGGGCTTCACGGGATTTTTCGGCTACGTATTTGGATCGTCCATTGCCGGCACCGGTGTCGGCTGGATCGCCGATCACTGGGGCTGGGGTGGCGTGATCGTGACCATGTGCGTCTGTTCGGTGCTCGCCATGGGCTTCAGCGCCCTGACACTGGGCCACCGCGCCACCAGCTCCGCCGCTACTGGCCCCATTCCCTGAGGAAGCGGGCCCGCGCCGCCACGCCAGTGTGGGCGAAATCGGTAAACACGCCATCGACGCCGGCACGGAAATAGTTTAAGAATTCCGCTTCGGGATCGCCGTTGAAAATTCCGGCCAGGTACTTCTTCTCGTTGCGGAAGGTATAGACGTGCACGAATAGTCCCGCCCGGTGCGCATCGGCAATCACGCGGGTGGGCGCAATGGTATTCACGTCCGCGAGTCTGGGCTTGTAAGGCGTGCTGCCGTCGCTGTTGGCGGCTCTCAGCGGCTTTACCGTCAAGGCCATGACCTGAGGCTTCCACGGGCCGATGCCATCGGCATAGGTCTTCACCTCGGCCAGCCCGGCAGGAGTCAGCATGTCGCCGAAGGTGCGGCCGTCGCCCGCCACGGTCCAGCTATAAGGGCGACCGTCGATGAAGTTGCTGTCATCGTCGCTTCGATAGAGCGTCGCGCCGGTCGCATAGTCAACGTCGAGTCCGTCAATCAGCTGCACCACGCGGGTCTTGAGGCCCACCGAGCGCAGGTACTTGAGGCTTGCAGGATCGAAGCTCTGTATGAAGACCGGCGCTTGCTTACTGTTCATCCGGTTGGCAATGAGCAGTTTCATCAACGCATCTTCCAGCGCGTGCTGGCCGCTTCCGCAGCCATTGGCAATGGCCTGGGCATTGTTCCAGTACGGGTTCTTGGTTTCCGCGTAGACCGTCAGCGTTCGACCGGTCGCGGCACTTTTGGCTTTGGCCAGGTCGATGATCTCCTGCATGGTCAGGATCGGGTACTTGCCGTTGAGTTCAGTGGGGCGCTCATCGGCGGCGTCAAAGGTGGTGCCGCCCAGCCAGCGCTTGAGCTCGGCAACGGTAAAGTCCGAGATGGCCCAGTCGTTGGTATGGTCCTGGCCATCGACCACCAGCGATTTGAGCACCGATTTGGGATCGGCCGGGTCCGTGCGATCGCTCAAGTACCGCGCCGGTCCGCCAAAGGTCGCCAGAGGGTAACTGACATTGACCCAGGCGCCCGGCACGGTGCGCTTGCGCGCCGCCACCTCAGGGGTAGTGAGCGCCACAGTCGCGATGTTGGTGTTGTCGCTGAGCCAGGGGTTGTGCCGCGCCACCAGCACACAGTCCCTGGTCAGGTGCAGGTCCTCTTCCAATGAATCAGCACCCGCTGCCGCCGCCGCCTCGTAGGAGGGCAACGTTTCTTCGGGGTACAGGCCCGGCAGCCCCCGGTGTCCAATGATCAGTGGGATCCCGCCGTCCAGGGTCGGCAACGCGACCTTGTCGCGCTGAGCAGCGCCGGCCGGCGCGCCGGTAGCCACCAATGCCGCCATCGCCATCACGCCGACACCGGAGGAACCGAACAGGTGGCCGGTGGTGCGCCTCTTTTTCATGTGCCCTGAATCCTTACTTCGGTAGCGAGCGACTTCGGTCGTGGGCGGCGCAGAGGCTCAGGTAGCTTATGTCAAAACGATGCCGAAGGCATGGGTCGTGGATGGCATTGACTGTATCGCGATCTTAAGATTAGTGTCACATCCAACTTGGAACATGGTCTGGTTGCCTGAAGGATGCGGCGGTTTCGCCGCTCTGCAGGTAACTGGAACTGATAATCATATAAAAGGGGAAGAGTTATGAATAGCCGTCTGGTGCGTGCCCTGGCCGTGTGCGCGGGCGTTGCTGGCATGCTGGCGTCCACATTGACTGTCGCGGCGCCGCCCACCGCGCAACCGCTCCGAAGTTTCATCACGCCAGCCTGGACGCCACTGGGTGTCGGCAACCAATCCGTTACCGTCGTGTTGCAACTCGCGGGCGATCCAGTGGCTGTGCAACAGGCGCGCGCCGGTCGCAAGCTCGAGCGTGCCGAGAAGGAGCAGATCAAGAGCCAGCTGCGCGGCGCGCAGAGCGCACTGCACGGGGCGATCCACGGTATGGGCGGCCGGGTGCTGGGTAATTACCAGTCCGCGTACAACGGCATCAAGGTGCGGGTTCCGGTCGACAAGCTCGAGGAACTGGCCAGCATGCCTGGCGTGCTAGCGGTGCGCCTGGTGTGGCCCATCAAGCAGGACAATATTCACGGTGTACCGCTGATCGGGGCGCCCGCGGTGTGGCAGAACCTGGGTCTGCATGGCGAGGGCATCAAAGTCGCCATCATCGACACCGGTATCGATTACACCCATGCCAATTTTGGCGGCCCGGGAACCCCTGCCGCCTATCAGGCGGCCTTTGCGACCGATACCGCCCCGGCCGACCCGGCGCTGTTTGGACCCCAGGCGCCGCGCGTGAAGGGTGGCATCGACCTGGTAGGCGACGACTACAACGCCGATCCGAAGTCGGCCAGTTACCAGCCGGTACCGCATCCAGATCCGAATCCGCTGGATTGCAATGGCCACGGATCCCATGTGGCCGGTACGGCCGCCGGGAGCGGCGTGACCGCGGACGGCGTCACCTATAAGGGCCCGTACAACGCCAATACCATTGCCGGCAATTCCTGGACGGTGGGCCCCGGCGTCGCCCCCAAGGCAAACATTTATTCGATACGCGTGTTCGGCTGCCAGGGCTCGACCGATGTCGTGGTCGATGCCATTGACTGGGCCGTGGACAACGACATGGACGTCATCAACATGTCACTGGGTTCCGACTTCGGCTCGAAGGATTCGCCCGATGCCGAGGCGACGACCAATGCTGCGAACGCCGGCGTCGTCGTGGTGGTTTCGGCGGGCAACGCCGGCACCAGCCCGTACATCGTGGGTGCGCCGGGCACCGCCGATGGTGCGATCACGGTCGCGGCCAGCGATCCGACCGCGACCTTCGCCGGCGCCAATTTGGCGCTGAGCACCGGTGGCGCGGCGCTGCCGGCACAGAATTCCAATGGCGCGACATTCTCGGACGGCACCAGCTACCCGATCGTCGTGTTGCGCGACAGCACCGGCGCCGTGTCGCTGGGCTGCGATCCGGCTGAGTACACCGCCGCCGGCGTGGCCGGCAAACTGGTCGTCGCCCAGCGCGGCGTTTGCGCGCGCGTGGCGCGGGCGGTCTACGCCCAGCAGGCCGGCGCCGCGGCGGCGGCGCTGATTGACAATACCACCGGCTACCCGCCGGTCGAAGGCCAGATCACGAGCAATCCCGATACCGGCCAGCCGTACACGGTTACTATTCCGTTCTTCGGAGTCCGCGGCCTTGCCGCCACCGACACCACGGATGGCGGTCGCCTGCGTCTGGCCGATGCCGGCACCGCAGTGGCCACGAACGCACTGCTCACGAACCCGAATTTCCTGGGCCTGGCGAGTTTCTCCTCGAGCGGCCCGCGCACCGGCGACAGCGCGCTGAAGCCCAATCTCACGGCGCCGGGTGTCGCCATCGTGTCCACGGGCTTTGGCACCGGCAATGGCTCGGCGAACTACTCGGGCACCTCGATGGCTGCACCACATGTCACCGGCTCGGCGGCGCTGACGCGCCAGGCGCACCCCACCTGGCAGGTACCGCAACTGATGTCGGCGATCATCAATACCGGTGATCCCGCACAAGTGGCCGGCTATCGCCTCAGGCGCGCCGGCACCGGCCTGGTACAAGCGGCGAAGTCGACCGTCGATCGCGTGACCGTCCAGGTAGGCGATGACGACGCACAGTTCTCGTTTGCGCTGAACTTCGGACTGGAAGAAGTCAATCACGACATCAACCAGCACAAGACGATCAATCTGCACAACAGCGACTCGCGGGCTGCGAGCTTCAACGTCGCACAGGCGCGGGCGTCCGGCTCGCCCCACACGATAGTGCTGGATCGCACGGCTGTGACGGTGCCGGCTCACGGCGGAGCGCAAGTCGGTGTCACGTTGAATGTGCCAATTGCGACCGCCGGGGCTTCCAACGAGGGCGGCCTGTCATTCCATGAGGTCGCGGGCCTGATCGAGTTCACGCCGATGAGTGCCCAGGACAATGGCGGAGCCGCAGTTCGCGTCCCGTACTACCTGGTGCCAAGGGCGCTGTCGGGCGTATCGACGTCGATCGGCTCGCTCAGTAACCGCAATCCCTCGACGGTCGCGACGGTCACCAATCGCAATGGCGCGATCAGTGGCGACGCCGATTTCTACGCCTGGGGCTTGTCTGGCACGCGCGTCCCGGGCCACGTCTCCAATGACGTCCGGGCGGTCGGCACGCAGTCCTTTGACTGGGATGGCACTCAGCAGTATTTGTCCTTTGCAGTGAACACCTTCGACCACTGGTCGAACGCCTCGACCAACGAGTTCGATATCTACGTAGATGTCGACGGCGACGGTGTCGATGACTATGTGGTCGTGGGCGAGGACCTGGGATTGGTCTCGACCGGATCCGCCAACGGTCGCATGGCCACCTGGGTGTTCAGCACGCGCTCGGCCGGCGCTTCGATCAACTTCCTCGCCACCGCGCCGACCGACAGCTCGACCGCCGAACTGGCGCTGCTGACCTCGCAGCTGTGCCGCGTCAACGAGCCTTGCTCGTCAGCTGCCAACCCGCGCATCACCTATCACGTCGTCGGCCGCGACCTGGTCAACGACGGCGTCGACAGGGTCCCGGGTTCCGCCAAGTACAATGTCTGGTCGAGCGCCATCAGCCAGGGCGGATTCGCCACGGTTGCCCCGGGCGGCTCGGATACCAGCAACGTGATCGCCGTGAACCCAGCCGAATGGGCGAAGACGCCGGCAAAAGGCCTGATGATCGTCTCACTCGATAACAAGAGTGGCGAGCGCGAGGCACAGCTGATCGACGTCGGGCAGCGCGACTAGCGCCGCGACCACATAGCGCTCGAGCCTGCCGTCAGTGGCGGGCTCGAGCGTTTTTTTGGGGCCTTCAGCCGGCCCCGGAATCAGCGGAATAGGGCGTCACGGCCTCGGCCCGCAGGGTCGGCAGCGTCTTCACGCTGCGAATCACTGGGTGCCGCCATATCAGCGCGGTCAGCAGCAGCGCCGTTCCGCCGGCGAACACCAGTGCGGCACGCAGGCCCACGTGTTCACCCAGCCACCCACCCAGCAGGGCACCGGGTCCGGCGGGCAGCAGGATCAGCCAACGCATGGTGCTGGTCATTCGCCCAAGCATCGGCCCCGGAGTGACCGCCTGGCGCAGCGACAGGAAGTTGATGAAGATGAATACTGCGCCGACGCCGAAGGCAAACAGCATCAACACATAGCAGGCAATGCCCAGAACGCCCATGGGCGCGATCGCCAGCAGCAGCCAGGCGCAACCACAGATCGCAAAGCCCAGCATCAGTGTCGGCCCGGGCCCGAGGCGGCGCACGAGGCGATAGCCGCTGGCGCTGGCCAGTACAGTGCCGGCACCGAGCGCCACATAGCTCAAGCCCACGCCGCGCTCCGTGAGCCCCAGTTCGCGCGTGGCGACCAGAATCTGCACGACCGTAGCGGCCTGATTGCACATCTGCCAGGTACCGACGCAGATCGCCATCATAACCAGCAGCGGTTGGTCGCGCACGAAGCGCAACCCCTGGCGCATCGCGGGCCAGAAGGCCTCGTGATGGCGCACCGGATACTCGCGGACCGGCGCCCCGCGCAGGATCATTGCCGAGGTCAGCAGCAGTGCGGCATCCGCGAGCAATGCGACTGGCGCACCGGTCAGCTTGATCAGTGCCCCGGCGGCTCCGGGGCCGGTGACCTCGGCGGCCGACTGGGCCAGGGCATTCTTGGCATGCGCCTCGACCAGGCGCGCGCGCGGCACGATCTGCGTCAGCACGATCTGCGCCGCACTGCCAGCCGTGGTGTTCACGGCGCCAATCAGAAAAGCCACGAAATACAGCCAGTCCATCGACAGCCAACCCAGCCACCAGGCCACTGGCACGGTGGTAACTGTCAGGGCGATCGACAATTCGCCTACAACGTAGACTGGGAGCTTGCGTACCCGGTCCAGCCATACGCCGCTGGGGAGCGATAGCAGGACGAACGGCAGGACTTCCATCGCCGTCAGCACGCCCATCTGGGTCGGCGAGGCCTGCAGCAGCACGGCCGCGGTCAGCGGCAAGGCCAGCAGCGTGACCTGACCGCCGAACGATGAAATCAGTATCGAGGTCCACAGGCGCCGATAGGTCGCATCGCGCAGCAGATCGGTGGGAGCGAGCGCAAAGCGTTGCAGCCAGCCGGCGCGCATCAGCTTGATTCGATGGCCTCGACTCCGGGCGTGCGCCAGCCGCTGCGCAGTCCCCAGCAGTAGAACACCAGCGCCGCCAGCGCCACGCACAGCTGATCCCAGCCGTAGCCCAGGTAGTCGTGGCCGCCAAACTCCTGGCTGCCGCCCCACGACAGGCCGGTCAACGCCAGCAGGTAGGCGATCATCCACCACGCGGCGCGCAGCTGACGGCCAAAATCGCGCCATTGAACCTTGGCCTGGTAATACAGGTAGACCGGCAGCGGCAGGATCAGCAGCAGCATGATTTCGCCAGTGTAGGGCCAGCGCGCCCAGTAGAACATCAGCGTCGCGAGCACGAAGGCGATTGGTGCGATCAGCGGCAGGCCCGTGATGCGCAGCGGCCGGTGCAGCTTCGGGGCCGTGCGCCGCAGTACCATGACACTCACCGGCACCACCAGAAAGGTGATGATGGTGGCCACCGAGATCACGGCCGCCAGCTTGCCCCAGCCCCGGAAGAAGAACAGGAAGATGAACGACACCAGCAGGTTGAACCACATCGCCGGGCGCGGAATGCCTGACTGCGGATGCACACGACCGAGTACCTCGGGCACCGTATTGCTGCGCTCCATCGCATAGATCATGCGGGCAGTGGTTGCCGTGTAGGTGCTGCCGGTGCCGCTGGGACTGACGAAGGCGTCGGCGTACAGCAGGATCGCCAGCCAGTTGAGGTTCATCGCCAGCGCCAGCTGCGCAAATGGCGAACTGTATTCCAGCGCCGCCCAGCCCTGACCCAGGTGCGCGGGCTCAATCGCCCCGAGAAACGCCACCTGCAGCAGTACGTACACGATCGTACTCAGCGCGATCGAACCGAAAATAGCAAAAGGCACACTGCGGCCGGGATTGTGCGCTTCGCCGGCGAGATTTACCGGACTCTGAAAGCCGTTGTAGCTGAAGACGATACCGCTGGTGGCCACCGCGGTGAGAATCGCCGCGACATTACCCACATGCGCGCCGCCATGAATGCCGACGTGGAAATTGCTCCAGTGAAAGCCGCTGCCCATCAGCGCCACCGCGGTGGCGGCCGGCACGATCAGCTTGAAGAAAGTGATGGCGCTGTTGGTGCGTGCAAAGAACTTCACACTCCAGAAGTTGATCAGAAAATACACAATCACCAGAGCAGCGGCGATCCACAGCCCGGGCGGCGTGAGCTCACCGCCGCCTTTGACGGCATGCATGTACAGATGCTGGGCCCACGGCCAGGGCCAGGAGCTCATGTACTGCACCGAGGCCTCGGCTTCCACGGGGATCACCGAGACAATGGCGATCCAGGCCGCCCAGCCGGCCACGAAGCCCACCAGCGAGCCGTGCGAATAGTGCCCGTAACGCACCCCGCCGCCGGACTCCGGAAACATGGCGCCGAGTTCCGCATAGGTCACCGCCACCAGCAGGATGATCACGGCGCCGATCAGCCAGGAGTAGATCGCGCCGGGGCCGGCCAGCTGCGCGGCGCGCCAGGCGCCAAATAGCCAGCCGGAACCGATGATCGATCCCAGGCCCGTGAACATCAGAGCTACCGCTCCAACCTCTCTGCGAATCAGGTGCTCATTGGCCATCGACTGTGCTCCGGTCTGCTCAGTCGGAATATAGCGTAAGCGGCCGGGCGCCACAGGGCTTCCCGTCAGGCGTAGAAGTCATACTCGCGATTGAACACCGGCTCGATCAGGTCGGCGTACTCACCGCGCTTGAGCTCGGCATACAGGTGCAGGAACTTTGCCGGCAGGTACTGCTGCAGCAGCGCGGAATTCTCGAGCCGCGCGAGCGCCGCCAGCAGATCGCCGGGAAACTCGGCGTCGCTCCCGCTGCGCGCCTTGCCGCCCAGCGGCGCGCCTGGATCGAGCCCGTTGTGCACCCCGTGCAGGATGCCAGCCAGGATGGCCGCAACGGTCAGATGCGGACTGGCATCAGCGCCGGCTACCCGATGCTCGAAGCGGCGGGCCTGGCCGTGCGCGGCCGGCACCCGAAAAGCCACGCTGCGATTGTTGTGATCCCAGTCGCGGGTCGTCGGCACGAACATGCCGAGGTAGCGTCGCTGCGAATTGAAATTCGGCGCAAACAGTGCCAACGAGTCGTACATCAGCGCCTGGGCGCCGGCGATGGCGTGGCGCAGCAGTGTCTCGCCCTGGGCGCCAGCAAAACGATTACGGCCGTCCTCGTCGATCAGGCTGACGTGTACGTGCAGACCATTGCCGGGCTGCGTCGCAAAGGGCTTGGCCATGAAAGTGGCTTCCAGACCAAAGGATCGCGCCACGCCACGCACCAGCCGCTTCAGCAAGGCAGCGTGATCGGCCGCCAGCAGCGGATCGGCGACATGGCGCAGATTCACTTCATACTGGCCGATGCCATATTCGGCAACCGTGCCGCAGACCGGCAGTTGCTGGGCGCGCGCCGCGGCGTCAATCGCCGCGAAGAACGCCGCGGACTCCTCCACCGCTTCGACCGAGAGGTTGGCGGCGCGCCGCGGCGCGCTGCGGCCGGGCAGGGCGCCCACCTGTATCTGTCCTTCCACTCCGCGCCGCACATCGATCAGGTAGAACTCCAGCTCGCAGGCAACCACCGGATGCAAGCCCACCGCATGACAGCGCGCCACCAAGTCACCGAGGATCACCCGTGAGTCGAACCACAGCTCCTTGCCGTCGGGCACATCGGTCATCTGGCACACGACCTGCGCGGTCGGCGCACTGACCCAGGGCACGCGATACAGCGTGCCGGCAATCGGCCACGCGGTGCCGTCCGGGTCGCCGTCGGATTTGCCGAGGCCCAGTGGCCCCTGCCCGAGGCCGCGCGCGTCGGCAATGGGTGCGCAGGCGGAGAATTGCACGCCCTGTGCGAACAGTGTGTCGCCATCGGCGACCGGCAGCCGCTTGCCGGTGGTGTTGCCATTGATGTCGATGATGAAGGCATCCACGGCCTGGAGGTCCGGGTTGGCCTTGAGGAAGGCCTGCCAGTCAGCCCGGGTCGCGCGCGTCAGCGTTGCGGTTTCATGCATGATTTCCTGCCAGAAGTAACTCGCTCAGAGCCGGTCCCGGAGCGCGTGAAAGGACATCGCCGCCACCAGCGTCGGCCAGCGCAGCATGGCGCCGCCGGGAAAAGCCGGCGGCGGCAACTGAGCCAGCAGCTCGAAGGCCTCGCGCTCGCCGTGCAGCGCGTCGGCGAGCGCCTTGCCGGCGTAGGGCGCCAGCACCACGCCCAGTCCCGAGTAGCCACTGGCATTGAACAGGCCTGGCTCGAGCTCGCAGATCAGCGGCATCCGGGTCGGCGTGATGCCGAGCGTGCCGCCCCAGGCATAGTCAAAGCGGACCGGCCGCAGCTGCGGAAAAATGGCCAGCAGGTGCGGCCGCACGAAGGCGCCAATGTCGGCCGGGAAGCGATAGCGGTAATTCTCGCCGCCGCCGAACAGCAGTCGATGATCGGGAGTGAGGCGAAAGTAGTTGACCACGAAGCGCGAGTCGGAGACTGCGGCGCCATTACTGATCAACGCCGCGGCGCGCTTAAGTCCCAGCACTTCGGTGACTGCGACATAGTTGTTGATCGGCATCACGTGCCGCTCGACCTTAGGCGACAGGCCGCGCAGATAGCCGTTGCAGGCCAGCACCACCCGTGCCGCGCGCACCTCGCCACGCGCCGTGCTGACGCGCCAGCCCTCACGCTCAGGCCGCAACGCCGTGGCCTCGACTCCTTCGTATAGCTGCGCCCCATGGCTCGTGGCGGCACGAGCGATGCCCAGCGCCAGATTGAGGGCGTGCAGGTGGCCGCTGCCGGTGTCAAGCGAGCCGCTATGGTAGGCATCGGTCGCGACCAGGCTGCGCAACTCATCGCGCTCGACGTAGCGGATATGCGGGTAGGCATAGACTCGCTGCAGATGCTCGACGTGCTGGCGGGTCGCAGCACTGAAGCGGGCACGATGATTGGCGTGCAGATAGCCGGGACGATAGTCGCAGACTATGTCGTTGCTGTCGATCAACCAGTCGAGGTGCGCCCGCGCCGCCAGCGCGAGTTGCCAGTAGCGCATGGCGCCGGCCGCACCGACTCGCGCTTCGAACCATGGCTGCTCGCGGCGCAGACCCACATGTGCCTGGCCGCCGTTCCGGCCTGAGGCGCCCCAGCCGAGGCGCGACTGTTCGAGCAGTACGACTTTGCTGCCGCGACGCGCGGCATGCAGCGCCGTGCTCAGGCCCGTGTAGCCACCGCCGATCACGCAGACATCGGCAGTTACCGAACCGTCGAAATGCCGGGTCGCTACCGACTCGCGCAGCGTCGCCGCATAGTAGGAGGGCGCGTGCTGGGCGCTGGGTGCCAGGGCAGTCGGGTAGGAACGCCGCGGCATGTCACGCCTCGGACTCGAATCCGCTCTTGCCGATCAGGCCCATGCCATCGCGTATATCGGCCAGAATCGCGCGCTTAAGATGCGTGGCATTGCGCTCGCGAATTGCACGGATCGCCAGCTGATGCTGATCGACCAGGTTCGCGGTACCGAAGCGGCCGTAGACCACGCGCATGTACGGCCCGAACTGCAGCCACAGCGTCTCGATCAGCTGCATCATCGTGCGCCGCGGCTGGGCGCGGTAAATCGTAAAGTGAAACTCGAGATTGCCTTCCATGTAGCCGGCGACATCTCCGGTGCGCAGCGCCGTGCCGAGCGCATTGTCCACCGCCCGCAGGTGCTTCAGGCGCGCCGCGTCGATGAACGGCAGCGCCGCGGCCGCCGCCTCCGGCTCCAACAGTTCCCGGCAGCGCAGCAGGTCCTTGAAGCGCGCCGCCGTCATCAGCGGCACGACGATGCGCCGCTTCGAGCGGATTTCGACGGCACCTTCGGCCGCCAGTCGGCTCAAGGCCTCGCGCACCGGCATCTGGCTGACGCCCAGTTCGCGTGCCACGCCGCGCGTCGACAGGCTGCTGCCGGGCATGAACTTGCCGGTCACGAAGCGCTGACGCAGCGCGTCGTAGACGCTGTTGCGCAGCAGCCCAGCTGTTCCCGCCGCCGCCATTGTCAGGCGGCAGCCGGCAGTGCCCTGAGCGCGGGAGTCGCCTCATCCAGCGCGGCCTTGATAGTATCCACCAACCGATCGATCTGCGCGTGCTCGATGATCAACGGCGGACAGAACACGATGGTGTCGCGAATCGCGCGCACCATGAGTCCGCGGCGAATGCAGATGTCGCGCACGACGGGACCGGCGTGGCCTTCCTTGCCGCCGAAGCGCAGGTTGGTTCCGGGCTGGGCGACGATCTCGACGCCGCCGATCAGGCCGAGCGAGCGCGCCTCGCCCACCAATGGGTGGCCGCGCAGCCGTCCCAGCGCCTGGGCCAGATAGGGCCCGGTATCCTCGGCCGTGCGTTCGACCAGCCGTTCGCGGCTGATGATCTCGAGATTCTTCAGGGCCACGGCCGCGCACACCGGGTGTCCGGAATAGGTGTAGCCGTGCACGAACTCGCCGCCCACCTCGCGCAGCGTGGCGATGATCGGGGCTGAAACCCCGGTCGCGGCGATCGGCAGGTACCCTGACGAGAGGCCCTTGGCCATGTTAACGATGTCCGGCTGCACGCCGAAATGCTGGAAACCAAACCAGCGGCCCAGCCGCCCAAAGCCGCAGATCACCTCGTCGCTGATCAGCAGCACACCATACTTGCGGCAGATGGCTGCCACGTGGCTCCAGTACCCGGCAGGCGGGATGATCACGCCGCCGGCACCCTGCACGGGTTCAGCGATGAACGCCGCGACGTTTTCCGGACCGACCGTGAGTATGCGGGCTTCGATGTCGGCGGCGGCGCGCGCCGCAAACTTGACCGGATCCTCGCCGAAGGCTTCGCCGAACAGGTAGGGCTGCATCACATGCTCGATGCCGGGGATGGGCAGATCGCCCTGCACATGCATCGCCTTCATGCCGCCGAGGCTGGCGGCGGCCACGGTCGAGCCGTGATAGGCATTGCGGCGGCTGATGAAGATGCGGCGCGCGGGCTGGCCCTTGATGGTCCAGTAGTGGCGCACCAGGCGAAAGGCGGTGTCCGTGGCCTCGGATCCCGAGCCGCTGAAAAACACGTGCGCCAGCGGGGCGCCCAGCCGGCTGGCTATTTCCGCCGCCAGGCGCACGGTCGGCACGCTCGCGGTCTTGAAGAAGGTGTTGTAGTACGGCAGCTCCTGCATCTGCTCATACGCGGCACGCGCCAGCTCTTCGCGGCCGTAGCCCGCATTGACGCACCAGAGACCGGCCATACCGTCCAGGATTTCATTGCCCTCCGCGTCCTGGATCACGCAGCCCTGCGCGCGGGTGATCAAACGGGCGCCGCCCAGTTCAGCCTGCTGGCGATAGTCGCTCTGGCCGGGCAGGTGATGGGCGACATCGAGACGCCGCAGTGCGGCAATGTTCTGGGTGCTCAGTTTCGGTTGGCTCATGGCTATCTCCTCGTTGACAGGGCGCGTCAGGCGGCCAGCAGTTCGTGAACGGCGCGGTGGGCCTGCTCGATGGCGACGTCGGTATACGCGCCGCCGCCGGAATCTGCATTGGCGATGGCGATCTGGCCGCAGCGTGCACGGCCGAGCACGTGTGGTTGGGCGTGCTCCGGCAATTCTGGATCGAACAATGAGTTGAATTCGGGCGCGTAGCCGTGTGGCCAGCGGTTGACCGTGATACCGGTGATATCGGCGGCCGGATCAAAACCGCCGGCGCCGAGCATGCGGCCCAGCTGCTCGCGTATGTTGCGCTCGAAGGTGGCAAACGGCGTCGCCAGCAGTTCGGCGCGCCCGACCCGGTTCTGCTCGTGTTCTGTGAGTCCGGGCTGGCAGGGTATCCGTTCCATCCATAGCAGGGTCGGATCATCCGGCGAGCGGGGGGTCCGGTAGTCGCCGATATCGACAATCGGATTCAGTTGCGCGGTCGAGTGGTAGGCGCCTGGCGCACGGATGTGCCACACGCCTAACTTGACGAACGCCCGCCAGTTCTTGATCGCGACGCTGGTGTAGACCAGCGGCGTCTTGACCAGCGCATGCAGCGCTTGTTTCTGCGGCTCGGGCAGCTCGGGGCACAGATAGGGAATCATCATGTTGTAGCAGGCGAGCACGCAGCGCCGCCCGCGCACGCGCACCGCCCGGCCGTCACGCAGATAAGTGACGGCGACACCCGTGGCGCGCTGCGCGCCACCGATGTTCGCGGCGCGCACCACGATGCTGTTCAGGCGCAACCGCACCGCGCCGTCGGCACGATCGAGCCGGGCATAGTTCACCCGTGCGCCGACCACGTCCTCGACACTGCCACCGGGCACGGCCTGCGGAATCAGACGTCTGACCAGCAAGCGCGCCACGGTTGCGTTGCCATCAGGAAAATGCAAATTGACCGAACCGCCGGTGTCCGCTTGGCCGGCCGGCGTGAACCCCATGCCGGGAATGGACCCGGGTGCGAGCCTGAGGCCCCGGAAACCGGGGTATCCGACTCCCCAGGCATCGAGGGCCGATACTGCGTCGGCGCCTACGCCCCAGTCACCATGCGTGTGCGCCTGGTAGAAGGCGAGCACCCGGGAATCGACACGGACCAGATCCTTGAGATAGCTGCGGTAGCTCAGGCGCTTGAGTCGCTGTTTCTTCTCATCGGAGCTGAGTCCCGGCAGATAGTCGGCGGTTCCGGTCTCGACCCTCAGCAGATCACGCTGCGCAGCCGGCGACAGCGGCGCACCGGCCAGGAATTTCTGCCAGGGCCTGGTGGCATAGCCAACCGCCAGGTGATCGGCGCCGAAGCTCTCGCGATCAAAGAAGAATCCCTGGTCCAGTCCGAGCCCTGAGTAGACCTCCGGGTGCTGGATGGTGCTAGCCAATCGCTGCGCATCGATGCCGAGCGTGCGCAGTACACCCTCGGCAATCGCCGAGTAGGGCCGCGGACTTTCGATCGACATCGTACCGCCGTTCATCAGCCCCAGTTGGCCACCAAGGTCAAATTCGTTGCGCTTGGCGTGACCCCCGAAATCGTCGTGGTTGTCGAGCAGCAGTATCCGCGCGTTTGGATTCTGCTCGCGGTAGAAGTGCGCGGCGCTGAGACCGCTGATGCCGGCGCCCACGACGATCAGATCGTAGTGCTCACCCAGATCGGCAGGCCGCGGCTGCGGTGCACCGTCGCGCAGCGCATGCGCCGCCTCGAAGGAACCAGCATGGCTGCCGCGCAGCCCGGAGCGGCTCGGAGGGTAGTAGCCCGGCAGGTCCTGGGCGCCCGGGGGCAGGGGTGCCGTCTGGGGGGCGCAGCCCGGCAATGCAGCGGCAACCCACACACCGGC
>Ga0209583_10000108_pt1 | contig 27073 bp, 25 predicted proteins | sample Str014_FD_187201 | JGI IMG/M metagenome (GOLD analysis project Ga0209583, IMG submission 187201) | Freshwater sediment microbial communities in response to fracking from Pennsylvania, USA - Straight Creek_MetaG_SC_2014 (SPAdes) (version 2) | ecosystem: Environmental > Aquatic > Freshwater >... | reverse complement strand
GAAGGTCAGGCCTTGGCATTCGCCTCGGCCAATCGGAGCAGGTGCGGAACGATTCGATCGGTTGCCTGCTCCATGTCCAGGGTATAGGTATCGACCAGTCCTCGAAAGTAGCGGTACATCATGAGCGAGGGGATCGCGATCATCAACCCGAAGGCGGTGTTGTACAGCGCGACCGAGATCCCGTGCGCGAGCAGCGCCGGGTTGTTTCCCGTGGGTGCTTGCGAGCCGAAGATCTCGATCATGCCGATCACCGTGCCCATCAGCCCCAGCAGCGGCGCGGCCGAAGCTATGGTGCCCAGCATGTTGAGATAGCGTTCGAGCCTGTGCACGGCGGCTCGTCCGGCGGACTCGAACGTGCCGCGCAGTGCGGTCTCGCCCGTTCGGCGGTCTGAGCTCATCAAGCGAAGCCCGGCGGCCATGACGCCACCCAAGACCGAGGAATCGGCCAGCTTGTTCACCACCTCGGACGGCGGCATGCCCGCGCGTGTCAACGTCACGATTTCTTCCAGCAGGGTTCGGGGCGCCACGCGCGGCCTGCGCAATGCGGCCAGACGCTCTAACACAAGCGTTGCGGCGGCGATCGAACAGATGAGAAGCGGCCAGATCGGCCATCCGGCGGCTTGGAGAATCGAGAACACGGAACCCCCTCTTCTATGCGGTGGTCGAGCGCCTCGGCCATGCCCGACCGACGTTCAATCAGTCGTCGATCGCGACCTCGGTCACCCGGTGTGCGCCACCGGCCAACGCAACGAGACCGCGTCGCCGCGCCGATCACGCAGGCCGATCCTGGAAGCAGCAGACCGGGCCGGACCAATTTCGCAGCGCGCCGACGCAACGGGTTGAAGGTGTCGTCGCCGACGCCGTAAACACGCCAGCGCCGCTGACCAGGGGCCATATTCAGCGAAATTATTCTACATGGGAAAAACTCCCATCCGGGTTCGTCGCGGTCGCCTCGGGCGTGTCACCGGGCAGCCGCACCGCGGCCATCGCGGGCCGCCGGCGGGCGGCGAGCAAGATGGGAATACTTGCCTGCCCTCGACCGTATACCTCGCCGGGGACCAGCACATGCGCACAAAACGAAGCACGGGCGATGAGTCGACGGAGTCGGCCGGCGATGTGGACTCGTCTGGCGCGCTTGCGCCGACACCGCTGCCCAGCCCTTCGGCCAGGGGCCGTCCGCCCTTGCTGGCGTTCTGGGTGCGATGGCGCGAGAGGCGCTTCGCGGTTCGCTGCTGCGACGAGCTCTTGAGGCTGTACGAAACGGCCGCCGCGAGTCATCCGGGCCTGTCCGGCCGCGAGCTCTACCGGCTGGTGGTGACCACGCACTGCGGCGGCGACATCGCCACGGTGCAATCCGTCCTCCAACGCGCCGAGGAAAGCTATGCGCTCTGGCCGGTGAGTCGCGAACTCACCTTTCGCGACGTCGTTCACTACCTCGCCGTGTCCGGGTACTGGGACGAGCATGAGGGCGAGCGCTGGATTCTCTCGGACCTCAAACCGGTCATCGACGCGGCGATACCGTCGCGGTTCTGAGTTCGCAAGCCGGCCACCGATTCGACGCGCGGCGAGCAGGCGCCTTTGGACACGTTCAGCCGAGATCCTTGGCCGCCCTGCTCCACGCGTTGTTCTCCTCGACGATGCGCCTGACCATCGCCATGAACTTCGCGCGGTCGGCCTTGGGCAGCGGTGCCAGCATGCGCTCCTGCGCGCGCAGCATCGCCGGCATCACGGCTTGCAGCAGCTTCTTGCCGGCAGGTGTCACGCTCAACAGGCGCACCCGCTTGTCGTCGGGCGAGACCCGGCGCTCGATCAGCTCGCGGCTCTCGAGCCGGTCGACCACCGCGCCGATGGTAGAGGTGTCGAGCCCGATGCGGCCGGCCAGCGTGCGCTGATCGAGCCCGGCCTCCTTGGCCGCTGCGAACAGCAGCGCGAACTGCACCGGCGTGACGTTCACGTCCGCGGTCTCGTCCATGAAGATGCCGACCGCGATCTGCTGGAGTCGGCGGATGTGGTGGCCGGGCAGTTCGTCCAGCCCGTCGATGGGCAACTTCGTCGTCATCTCGAGAACTTCCCAGGGTTTGCCCTTACTGCGCACTCGAATTGTACCCCTACACTTATATTCAGTGTACTGATGATCAGCTTACATACGAAAGGGAACGGCATGCAGTTCTATCTGAATGGCTACGCCCCCGGCGACCCCGACATCGCCAGGGAGCAACTCCCGGATCGCGTCGATGTTCTGGTGATCGGCAGCGGGCCGGCCGGCGCGCTGCTGGCGGCGCAGCTTTCGCACTTCCCCGGCATCAGCACGCGGGTGATCGAGCGCCGCGACCGCGCGCTCCAGGTCGGCCAGGCGGACGGCATCGCCTGCCGCACGGTCGAAATGTTCGAAGCCTTCGGTCTGGGGCACAAGCTCATGCGCGAAGCGCACTGGGTCAACGAAACGGTCTTCTGGCGCCCCTCGAAGCACGACCGCAGCCGCATCGAGCGCACCGGCCGCGTCGAGGACACCGAGCGCGGCTTGTCGGAGTTCCCGCACCTGATCGTCAACCAGGCGCGGCTGCAGCAGTACCTGCTCGACCACATACGCATGTCGCCCGCGCGGCTCGAGGTCGACTACGGCCTGCAGTTCGTCGACCTGAGGGTCGAGCCCGATGGCGAGCACCCGGTCGTGGTCACGCTGCAGGATGTGGCGACGGGTTCGCAGGCCAGCGTGCGCGCCAAGTACGTGGTCGGCTGCGACGGTGCGCACAGCCGGGTGCGCGATGCGATCGGGGCCGTTCCGCGCGGCGACTTCGCCAACCACGCCTGGGGCGTGGTCGACATGCTGGCCGTCACCGACTTCCCGGACATCCGGCTCAAGGCCGCCATCCAGTCCGCCGACGAGGGCAACATCCTGTTGATCCCGCGCGAGGGCGGCTACATGGTGCGGCTGTACGTCGATCTCGGCGAGATCGACCCGAACCATCGCGACGCCTTCCGCGACAACACGCAGGAAAAGGTCGTCGAGATCGCCCGGCGTGTGCTGCATCCCTACACGCTCGACGTGAAAAGCGTGGTGTGGTTCGCTGTCTACCAGGTCGGCCAGCGTGTGACCGACCGCTTCGACGATGTGCCGGCGGAACAGATCGCCTCGCGCCTGCCGCGCGTGTTCATCGCCGGCGACGCCTGCCACACGCACAGCGCGAAGGCCGGCCAGGGCATGAACGTGTCGATGCAGGACACCTTCAACCTGGGGTGGAAGCTCGCCTCCGTGCTCGAGGGCCGTGCGAAACCGGCGCTGCTGCGCACCTACTCCGCCGAGCGCCAGGCGATCGCCCAGGGGCTGATCGACTTCGACAAGGAGTGGTCGAAGATCATGGCTTCGCAGCCGCTGGACGCGAGCCGCCCTGAACTCGGCGGGGTCGACCCGCAGGCACTGCAGGCCTACTTCGTGAAGTCGGGGCGCTACACGGCCGGCGTCGCGACCCGCTACACGCCGACCACGGTTTTGACCGCCGAGCCGACCCACCAGCCGCTCGCGACCGGGTTCACGATCGGGATGCGCTTTCACTCCGCGGCGGTCGTGCGCGTCGCCGATGCCAAGCCGATGCAGCTCGGCCACGCTGCCCGCGCCGATGGCGCATGGCGCATCTACGCCTTCGCCGACGCGAGCGGCCAGCGGCTGCGCGCGCTCGCCGCCTTCCTGGCGGAAGCGCCAGAGTCGCCGGTCCGCCGCTTCACGCCGACGGGGGCCGACATCGACAGCGTCATCGACGTTCGTGCCGTCTTCCAGCAAAGGCACCGCGACATCGACATGACGACGCTGCCCGCCATCCTGTTGCCGCGCAAGGGTTGCTTCGGTCTGGTCGACTACGAGAAGGCCTACGCGCCCGAGCTCGGGAACGGGCCCGATATCTTCGATCTGCGCGGCATCGACCGCGACGCGGGCGCGATGGTCGTGGTGCGCCCCGATCAATACGTTGCCAATGTGCTCCCGCTCGACGGGCACGAGGAACTCGCCGCGTTCTTCGGCCGGTTCTTGATCGATCGTCACCCGGCTGCGCCCGCGCGGCACCGCCCATCCGACAACTGAGAGACGGACCACGACCACCGCAACACGGGACCCGGCTGTTGCCGGTCATCGGAAGGCGTGCCTTGGTGGGAATCACCGAGCGGAGACCCGTAGTGAAAGCCCTACCGCCTGCTCCCTTTGCCAACTCGACGAGAGGGCAATTACTTCCCACGATCACATAGTGCAACAGATGTAAATGAATGCATATGATTCTTCACAAGGTTTCACGAGAAGCTCTGAAAAACAAGATTGAGGATCGCCCGCAGGTCCGCTGCGAACACCCGTCGAGGTGCAGTCAGTCGGAGTTTGCTGGGCGCACCGCGCGGCATTGGAATCGCGCGATTCAGAGGGTGAGGGAGTCAGCTTCATGCGGATTGCACCGAGGGGTTTTCGCGTCCACCGATTTCTGATCGGCCCGGCACTCGCACTCGCGGCCCAGGCCGGATGGTCGATCGACGCGACCATGGCAGACAGGGTGCTCAAGGACAACAAGTGCTTCAAGTGCCACGCCGTCGATCGCAAGAAGGACGGCCCCGCGTATCGCGACGTGGCCGCCAGATTCCGCGCCAAGAACGAGACCATCACCCGGTTGATGGATCACCTCACGTCCGGCGAGATGGTGAAGTTCCCGGACGGACATGAAGAGCACCACAAAAAGGTCAAGGTCGCCGATCCGGCCGAGCTGAAGAACCTCGCCGACTGGATCTTGTCGCTCGAAGGCGGCACCGCCTATTGATTCGAGTCGGTAGCCGCTCCGAGGCCTCGTCCTCCAACCGTCTGCATCCGGGCACGTTCATGAAACCGATCTTCCGTTGGCTAGTCACCGCGCTGTACCTGATGTCGTGGCTCGCGGCACCCGCGATCGCGCAGGAGGCACAGGTGGCCGCTGCAGATCGCAGCCTCGCCGGCGATGCGGTCTGCACGCGCTGCCATGACCAGAGCGAGACGCGGCCGGTGCTCGCCATCTATCAAACACGCCACGGACAAAAAGGCGACGCTCGCACGCCTGGTTGCCAGTCTTGCCACGGCGCGAGCGAAGCACACCTGAAGAACGCGGGCGACACCGATCCTCGCCCGCTCGTCGACGTGCCGTTCGGCCCGCAGGGCGCGAAAGCGCGGGCGCAGGAGGTGCAGACCTGCCTGGGCTGCCATCGCAACGGCCAGCGCAATCACTGGGAGGGAAGCCAGCACGAAGGCGCCGGCGTGTCTTGCAGCGCCTGTCATTCGGTGCATGTGCGCCAGGACCGCGCGCTGGCCGGGGAGACCCAGACCGAGGTGTGTTTCAGCTGCCACAAGTCGGAGCGAGCGCAGACGCATCGCATCTCCACCCATCCGCTGGCCGCCGGCAAGATGGCTTGTTCGAACTGCCACAACCCGCATGGCTCGACCGGGCCGACGCTGATGGTGAAAGGCTCGGTCAACGACACCTGCTTCCAGTGCCATGCCGAAAAACGCGGGCCCTTCCTTTGGGAGCACGAGCCGGTCACCGAGTCCTGCACGACCTGCCATACGCCGCACGGTTCGAACATCACGCCGCTGCTGAAGGCGCGCACGCCGTGGCTGTGCCAGACCTGCCACACCGGCGATCACGCTGCGCAGGTCAACAGCGCCGCGAACCTGCAGGGCGGCGGCGTCACGACCGCCAACGGCCTGCTGCCGCTGGCCAGTTCGGCAGGCCGGGCGCAGTTGGCCGGGCGCAACTGCCTTGCCTGTCACGCGTTGGTCCACGGGTCGAATCACCCGGCCGGCGCCAAGTTCTATCGCTGAGCCGCCGGGCCGAATCGGAGAAACCCATGAAGACGCAACGTCCTGCCCTGCGCCTGCGGGCATCGATCCTGGCGGTACACGGCGCACTCGGCTGGCTCGCTGCGGCCCAGGCGCAGGCCGAGCCGACGGTGGCCGAACTGACCCGCCCCACCAGCACGCTCGAAGTCGGCGCCGGCAGCATCGGTTCCTATTCGGCCAAGGCGAACGAATACACCGGGCTCAGACAAAGCGGCGCGTACCCGATCGTGAACTTCGACCTGCGCGGCGGCGCGCCGTACGACAGCCCCGACGCCGCACGCTGGCAGCTCACCGGTTCGGACCTGGGCACGCAGCGCGAGTCGCTGGCGGCCGACTACAGCCTGCAGGGCTCGTTCCGCGTGCGGCTCGGCTACGACGAGTTGCTGCGCAACCAGTCCGACAGCTACCAGTCACCGTATCTCGGCGCCGGCTCGCGCAACCTGCAGCTGCCGTCGAACTGGATGACCGTGGTGGTGCCGCGCCTGAGCGGCACCACCCCGAACGCGCGCGGCCTGTCGCCGGCGGTGACCGGCTCGAGCGCGATCGTCGGCGGTGTGCTGACCGCGCCGACCGCCGCTCAGGCGGCGACCGCGAAAGCCTTGCAGGCCGCCGACCTGCCCGCCTTCGCGCAAGTCGATCTGTTCACGAAGCGCACCGGCTATACCCTGGGCTGGGACCAGTTCATCGGCTCGCGCTGGAAGCTGAGCTTCTCGGTCGCCGACGAACACAAGCAAGGGCTCAAGCCGCTGGGTGCGCACTCCCACGCGACCGGCGGCGATGTCTCGTCGATCCTGCCGATCCCGATCGATCAACACGATCGCAAGGCCACGATAGGCGCGAGCTTCACCGGCGAGAAGCTGCAATTGCAGGCTGTCTTCGATGTCTCCGCCTTCACCAACAACGTGCCGTCGGTGAGCTCGAACCTGTGGTCAGGGCCCGGCATCACGGCGACGATGTCGACCGCGCCGAGCAACCTGTTCGAAAAGCTGTCGCTGTCGGGCAGCTACCAGATCGCGCCCAAGACCAGTGTGGTGGGCAATGCGTCGTATGCGCGCACGTGGCAGAACGATTCCTTCCTCAGCGACCCGACCCTCCTGATCGCACCGGCCACCTCGGCACAGGCACGCGTGGTGAACCAGTCGTTCGGCCTCAAAGCGTTCAACCGCAGCGTCAAGAGCTTGACGCTGAGCGCGGGCTACCAGTACGACCAGCGCGAGAACCGCACGCCGATCAACACCTACGTGTTCTACGACAACAACGAAGCGCCGGCCGGCACGTCGCCGTTCCAGTACAAGTTTCCCGGCCTGCCCGGCCTGGGCAACAACATCAACATCGGCGCGAACACACCCTACAGCCGGCGGGTCCAACAGGTTCACCTCGACGCCGACTGGCAGCTGCGCCCCGGCGATCACCTGAAGGCCGGCTGGAACACGAGCCGGACCGACCGCTATTGCATCGACAGCTGGGTCGACTGCGTCAATGCCTCGCACGCCACCGAGAACACGCTGCACGCCGACTGGTTCGGCAACCCGATGACCGATCTCTCGGCGCGTGTCGGCCTCGCGGCCTCGCGGCGCACGGTGGACAAATACAACGAGAACGCCTTCCTCGCCCGCGTGCCGATGGCTAGTCAGACGCCCACCGGCGCGCCGGCCGGCAGCACCGCCTACGACACGATGATCTCGCTCGGCCTGAACGGCTACGGGCCGCCGCTCGGCCTGACGCCGGCGGCAGCGGCCGGCAGTGCGCTGGGGTTCTACTTTCCGCTCAACAACGCGCTGAACAACATCGACTACGGCTACCGCAACCGAATCAGCGAACTGCTCGGCATGCGCCGCTTCGACCAGGCCGATCGCGATCGCGGCAGACTGCGCTCCGCGCTCACCTGGCAGGCGACCGACAAGCTCGAGCTGCAGGGCGGCTTCGACTTCACCCAGGATCGCTACGGCGACTCGGTCTATGGCCTGCAGCGGGCCAGCGAAGGGGCGCTCAACTTGGATGCCGTCTACGCCGCCGGCGAAGACTTCAACGTGGGCGCGTTCGCGTCGCTGGAGGAGCGTCGCACCCGCATCGCGGGCAACTCCTACACCGCCAACAGCGCTGCGGCGAACGTGAACGGCGCGACCGCCATCGTCGGGGGCTGTTTCCCGACGATCGCGTCGCGCAATGCGTCGAACAAGATCGACCCGTGCGAGAACTGGGCCTCCAACACACGCGACCACACGCTGACCTTCGGCGTTACGGCCGCGAAGAACCGGCTGTTGGCGGGCAAGCTCGACCTCTGGGGCAGCCTGACCTACAGCGATGCCCGCACCGACATCGACGCGAGTGGCGGCAGCTATGTCAACAACCCGTACGCCGGCATCGCCGCGGCTGCGAACGGCACGGTCGCGGCCTACTTCGTTCCGGCCACGGCCCTGCCCACGATCACGAGCAGGTGGCTGGACCTGCGCCTGAGCGGCACCTACCGGATCGGACGCGACAGCGCGGTGCGCCTGTCCTACGGTTATCAACGCCTGATCAGCGCCGACTGGGGCTATGACGGCATGCAGGACGGCGTGCTGACGCAGGTGCTGCCTACCCGCGAACAGGCGCCGAACTACCACGTCAACAGCGTAGGGCTGGCGTTCATCACGAGCTTCCGCTGAGAGCGTGAGAGAGTCACCATGAAGACGCCCTCGATGCCGACCCCGACCCCCCTGATCGCGGACGAAGCGGCCCGCACTCCACGAGAGCGCCACTCGCTTTGGACCATCGTGCTGCACTGGTCCACCGTCATCGCGATGCTGGTCGCCACGGCCGCCGTGCTGTGGCGCGAGGCCACCGAGAACGAGCCCTTGCGGGTCGCGCTGATGGGCATCCATCGCCAGGCGGGGGTGTTCGTGCTTGTCGCGCTCGGCCTGCGCCTGGCGGTACGTTTCGGCATCGGCATTGCCAATCACGCAGGCGACATGCCGTGGACCTTGCGCTGGGCCGCACGGCTCGCGCACGCGGCGCTCTACCTGATGCTGTTCGCGTTGCCGCTGCTCGGTTTGGCGGCCAGCAATGCTCATGCTGTTCAGGTCACGCTGTTCGGGCTGGTGCCGCTGCCGATCCTCGTGCACGAAGACTCCGATCTTGCCGACACACTGACCGACTACCACCTCTGGGCTTCATGGGGCATGCTGTTGTTGGTCGTGGCGCATGTGGCGGCGGCCTGCTGGCATCACCTGGTGCGCAAGGACGGCGTGCTGGCGGCGATGCTGCCCACCGTGAAGCGCCCGCGAGCCACGCCGTGACCGCACGGCATCAGCCTGGCGCCGACAACTCCGAACTCGGCCGGGGGTTCCAGCACGACCAGGCGTGCGCACCGTCTCGTACGACAGCGGGTTGCTCCATCCGGCACCTGGCGTCGGCCGCCTCGCAGCGCGGTGCGAAGGCGCACCCTGGAGGCAGCGCAGCGAGATCCGGCGGGGCGCCGCCGATGGTCGGCAACACCCGGCCGCGCTGCGCCGCACCGACCGTGGAGGCGAGCAGCCCGGCGCTGTAGGGATGGCGCGGTGCGGCCACCAGCCCGGCCACCGAGTTCTCTTCGACGATGCGGCCGGCATACATCACCGCGATGCGGTCGGCCACCTCGATCGCCGCGCCGATGTCGTGGGTGACGAAGATCACCGACATGCCGGTCTCGCGCTGCAGCTCGCGCAGCAGCAACAGGATCTGGATCTGCACGGTGGCATCGAGCGCCGTGGTCGGCTCGTCGGCGAGCAGCAGCTTGGGTTTGCAGGCGAGTGCGAGCGCGATCATCGCGCGTTGCCGCATGCCGCCCGATAGTTCGTGCGCGTAGGCATCGAGCCGGCGCCTGGCCTGCGGGATCTGCACCCGCTCCAGCATCTGCAGCGCGCGTTGCCGCGCGGCGGCACGGTCCACGCCTTCGTGGGCACGGATCGCCTGCGTGATCTGATCGCCGATCGTGTAGACCGGGTCGAAGGCCAGGCCGGGCTCCTGGAACACCATCGAGACGACGCCGCCGCGGTAGTGCTGCAGATCGCAGCCTTGAAGCGCGAGCACGTCGCGTCCCTCGACCTCGATACGGCCCGTGATGCGGGTGCGCTGCGGCGCATGCAGCCGCAGCAGCGTGCGCAGCGTGGCGCTCTTGCCGCAGCCCGATTCGCCGAGCAGCGCCAGCACCTCGCCGCTGGCGAGCTCGAAGCTGAGGTCGGTGAGCGCCGTGGTCGTGCGCTCGCCGAGGAACTGCAGGCCGAGCCCGCGCACCGACAGCAGCGGCGGAGTCGTCATGCGAACGACGCCTTGAACGCGATGGCGGCGCGCGCCGGCGCCTCCGGGTGGCCGGAGCCCGCGTCGTCGAGGTGGCAGGCAGCCCAGTGGCCCGCGACCGTTTCGCGCAGCACCGGCGCCACCGCGGCGCAGGCGGCGTGCGCGTGGGCGCAGCGGTCGCGAAAGCGGCAGCCGCTCGGCGGATCGATCGGGTTCGGTGGGTCGCCGGCGAGCGGCGAGCGTTCGGTGCGGCGCGCCGGGTCCATCGACGGCACGGCCGACAGCAGCGCGCGCGTGTACGGGTGGCGCGCGTGGCCGTACAGGCGATCGACCGGGCCGACCTCGACCACCTGCCCGAGGTACATCACGAGCAGGCGGTCGGCCAGGTAGTGCACGACGTGCAGGTCGTGCGAGATGAACAGGTAGGTCAGGCCGCGCTCGGCCTTCAGCTCCTGCAGCAGGTTCAGCACCTGGGCCTGCACCGACTTGTCGAGCGCGGCCACCGCCTCGTCGAGGATCAGCAGGCGCGGCTCGAACGCCAGGGCGCGCGCGATGTTCACGCGCTGCCGCTGGCCGCCCGACAACTCGTGCGGGTAGCGCGACCCGAACTGCTCGGGCGCGAGGCCCACGCGCGCCAGCAACGCGCCGGCCCGCGCGAGCGCCGCGGGCCTCGCGAGGCCGTGCACCTGCGGCCCGTAGGCCACGGTCTCGATCGCGGTCAGGCGCGGGTTCAGCGAGGCGAACGAATCCTGGAACACCATCTGCAGGTTGCGCCGAAATTCTTTCAGCGCCATGCCGCCGAACTGGCCCACGCCATCGCCGTCGAACACCAGCTCGCCGCTGTCGGCCGGCAACAGGCGCGCGATCAGCTTGGCCGTCGTCGACTTGCCGCAGCCCGATTCGCCGACGATCCCCAGCGTCTCGCCCTTGGCCACCGTGAAGCTGATGCCGTCGACGGCGCGCACGCGCTGGGCGTTGCGATCGAACATCCCGCCGCGCACCGTGAAGTGCTTGCGCAGGTCGCGCACGATCAGCAGCGGCTGCGCCGGCCCGCCGCGGTCGACGAGCGCGGGCAAGCTGGGGTCTGGCGCGCTCATCGGCGGATGTCCATCGCCGAACGCACGCCGTCGGCCAGCAGGTTGAAGGCCATCGAGGTCGCGAAGATCATCACGCCGGGGAGCGCGGCGATCCACGGGTTGACGTAGATCGCCGAGCGCAGCGTGTTGAGCATCAAGCCCCATTCCGCTTCGGGCGGCTTCACGCCCAGACCGAGGAACGACAGGCCCGAGGCGAGGATCATGCTGACGCTGACCAGCCCGGTGGCATAGACGAACACCGGCCCGAGCACGTTGCCCAGCACGTGCGCGCGGATGATCGAGAACGCGCCGGCGCCGCTGAGCCGGGCCGCATCGACGTAATCGAGCTGCCGCACCTGCGTGGTCACGCTCTCGGCCACGCGCACGACCTGCGGCACGAACACCAGCGTCAGCGCGATCAGGCTGTTGCTCATGCCGGGGCCGAGCGCGCCGGCGATCGCCACCGCGAGCAGCACCGACGGGAACGCGTAGAACACGTCGAGCGTGCGCATGATCACCATGTTGACCCAGCCGCCCAGGTAGCCGGCGACGAGCCCGATCGAGGTGCCGGCGACGAACGCGAACAGCACCGGCAGCACGCCCATCAGCAGCGACAGGCGCCCGCCGTACATCAGGCGCGTGAGCAGGTCGCGGCCGAGTTCGTCGGTGCCGAGCAGGTGGCCGGGGCTGCCGATCGGCAGCAGGCGGCGGATCATGCTGGCCTTGTACGGATCGGCGGGCGCGAGCCACGGTGCGAACAGCGCGGCCAGCACGATCAACAGCAACAAGAGTGCGCTGGCGACCGCGACGGGATCGCGCGCGAGTTGGCGGAAGACGCCGTGCCAGTAGCTGCGCCGGGCGACGACGGCGGGCGCTGCGGGCGCGAACGGAACGGGGTCGACGGCGGTGTTCATCGCTTCGGCCTCAGGCGCGCCGGATGCGCGGATCGAGCAACGGCTGCGCCAGATCGACCAGCAGGTTCAGCGCGACGAAGAACAGGCACAGCACCAGGATGATTCCCTGCAGCAACGGGATGTCGCGCTGGAAGATCGCGGTGTTGAGCAGGAAGCCGGTGCCCGGCCATGCGAACACGGTTTCGACCAGGATCGAGCCGCCCATCAGGTAGCCCACCTGCAGGCCGGTGACCGCGAGCACGGTCGGCGCCGCGTTCCGCGCGACGTGGCGGAACACCTCGGCGCTGCTCAGCCCGCGCGCACGCAGCGCGACCACGAACTCCTGGTTCACAGCATCGGCCACGAGCGCCCGCACGGTGCGGGTGATGATGCCCATCGGGATCACGCACAGCGTGGCCGCCGGCAAGACCAGGTACCGAAGGTGCTCGGCGTCCCACGCCCATTCGGCCGAGCCGCCGGCGCCGGCGCCCATCGCCGGCAGCCAACCGAGCTTGACCGAGAACACGATCGTCAACACCAGGCCGAGCCAGTAGTGCGGCACGCTGACGCCGACCACCGAAATCGCGCTCGCCACCCGGTCGATCCAGCTGCCCGCGCGGTAACCGGCCAGGGCGCCGAGCGCGCAGCCCACACCGACACCGACGAACGCCGCCACCGCGGCCAGCAGCAGCGTGTTGCCGGCCGCGCTCAGCACCTCGCTCGTGACCGAGCGGCCGGTCGCGATCGACGCGCCCAGGTCGCCGTGCAGCGCGCGCCCCAGCCACAGCGCATAGCGCACCGGCATCGGCCGGTCCAGGCCGTAGGTGGCCTTCAGCGCCTCGATCACGTCGGCCGGCGCATCGGCCGGCGCGATCGCGTTGAGCGGGTCGCCGGGCGCGAGGTAGACCAGCGTGAACGACACCAGCGTCACGCCGAGCGCGATCGGCAGCGTGTAGAGCAGGCGCTTGAAGAAATACGCGAACACGCCTTACATGCCGATGGTCGTGAGGTCCTGGAACCAGTGTTGCGCCTGCACGAACTGCTTGACCTTCGGCGACATCGCGTGCGGGTTCGTGTCGTGCACGACCCACAGCATCAGCGCGTCGTTGACCATCTGCTCGTGCACGAAAGTCAGCAGCTTGTCCTGCTCCTTCGTGTCGAAGGTGGCGCCGATCTTGTCGATCGCCTCGTTGACCTTCGGGTTGTCGTAGCCGCCCCAGTTCACGCCGTTCGGCGCGATGTACTTGGCCGCGGCGAATCGCGTCAGTGCATAGAACGGGTCGGCCGTCACGTAGCCGAGGTTGATCGCGGTGATGCCCTTGCCCGCGTTCATCTCCGACTTCGCGCCGCTGCGCCAGTGCAGGTAGAGGTTCTCGAGCTCGACCACCTCGAACTCGATCTGGATGTCGATCTCGGCCAGGCTCTGCTGGATGAACTCGTTCATCGGCAGCGACAGCATCTGCCCCGTGCCGCCCTGCGCGATGATGACCTTCGCCTTCAGCGGCTTGGCCTTGCTGTAGCCGGCCTGCGCCATCAGCGCGCGCGCAGCGGGCAGGTCGTACTTCAGGTCGAACGCGGGCTTGCCGAACCAGGGGCTGGACTTGTCGAGCTGCCCCTTCGCCGCGACCGCCTGGCCGCCGAGCAGCTTGACGATGGCGTCTCGATCGATCGCGAGGTTGACGGCCTTGCGCACGCGGATGTCGGTCCACGGCGAGCCCGGCTGGGTGCTGAAGTGGTAGGGCCACACGTGCGGTGTCACGTTCTGCACGATCCTGAACTTCTGCGCGGTGAGCTGCGGCATCACGTCGGGCGGCGGCGTCTCGATGATGTCGACCTGGCCGTTGAGCAGCGCGTTGGCGCGGGTCACGGCGTCGGGGATCGGGATCAGCACGATGCGGTCGGTCTTCGCGAGGCGCGTCTTGTCCCAGTACGCGGCGTTCTTGACCAGATCGGCGCGCTCGCGCGGCACGAGTTTGTCGAGCTTGAACGGGCCGGTGCCCGAGGGCTGCGTCGCGACCTTGGCCCAGTCGCGGCCGAGCTTCTCCCACTGCGCGGGGCTGCCGATCAGGAACCAGGGCAACTGGTAGGGGAACAGCGCGTCGACGCTCTTGGTGGTGATCTCGACGGTGGCGTCGTCGACCTTCCTGAACGACGCGATCGAGGGGATGCGCGGGCGCACCTGCGCGCTCTGCTTCGCATCGAACTGCGGTGACTTGTCGTTCAGCACCTTGTCGAGGTTCCAGACCACCGCGTCGGCGTTGAAGTCGGAGCCGTCGTGGAACTTCACGCCCTTGCGCAGCGTGAAGCGCCAGACCTTGTCGTCTTTCGCATCGACCTTCCATTCGGTCGCCAGGCCCGGGATCAGCTTGCCGGGGCGGGTGCCGATGTTGGCCTCCCAGGCGATCAGCGGGTCGTAGATCGTGTGGCCGGTGAACTGGTAGGCACCGGCGCCGCGGTCGGGCTGGCCGGTGGTGAGCGGGATGTCGGCCATCGAGATGCCGTAGCGCGCCACGGTCTCGGCGCGGGGTGCGGCGCTGAGCGCCAGCGCGAGGGGCGCGACGAGCAACCAATGCCTGAACGGCTTGTTGATCCACGTATTGACCATTGACATCGCGTGCGCTCCGGTGGGGAATCGACACGCTGTTGCACGCAACGTGCCAATGCCGGCCGGCGGCGGCAGGCCGAAGACTTGCGTTGGCATGGCCGATTGCGCAAGGTCTGCGCCGTGCGTGCACCGCCTTGGATACAAGCCGGTGCGCCCGCTTGCCCAAGGTGGCGTGGCAGGCACCGCTCTTGTGCAACCCAGTTGAACTCGGGTCAAATGTGTTTCCGATGACGAAAACCAGCGCCAAACCATTGCCGCCCAAGTCCCCGCCCGCCGGCATGCGCCGAAAGCGCGTCGCCACGGTGGCGCCCGCGCCCGCCGCGCCGATGGCCATCGGCGCCCGCCTGCGTCACGCGCGGCTGGTGAAGGGCTTGTTGATCAAGCAGTTGGCCGAGCGGGTCGGCGTGTCGATCAGCCTGATCTCGAAATACGAGAACGACAAGCTGCTGCCGCCACTCACAGTGCTGCACGGCCTCGTCACCGAGCTCGAGACGAACATCGGCGCGCTGTTCGAGCCCAACTGGAGCGGCGTCGAGTACATCGCTCGCGCCGGCGTCCGGCCGCGCATCTCCGCCGGCGGCGAGAAGGGCACGGCGAGCGTGATGCTGGAGCGGCTCGTGCCCAACGGCAAGGGCCACCTGCTGCAGGGCAACATCCACATCGTCGCGCCCGGCGGCGGCAGCATGGGGCCGATGCGCCATGAAGGCGACGAGTTCGGCTACGTGCTCGAGGGCCGTCTCGCGCTGAGCATCGACGAGGTCGTGCACGATCTCGGGCCCGGCGATTCGTTCGCGTTCCCTTCGAACCTCGCCCACACCTACCGCAACCCGGGGAAGCTCGTGACCCGGGTCATCTGGATCAACACCCCGCCGACGTTTTGACATGACGACGCAGCTCGAGGTGGCACAACGCTTGCAGCTTCGGTTGCTTCGCATTCAACCGAGTTGCACGAGATGACCCCGGCCACGAGCGGCCTGCTCGAAGTTCAAGACCTGCGCACCCGCTTCAGCACCGATGAAGGCGAGTTCTTCGCCGTCGACGGCGTGAGCTTCTCGGTCGAGGCCGGCAAGACCCTGGGCATCGTCGGCGAATCGGGCTGCGGCAAGAGCGTGACCTCGTTGTCGATCATGGGCCTGGTGCCGAGCCCGGCGGGGCGCATCACCGGCGGCTCGATCCGCTTCGAGGGCCGCGAGTTCGTCGGCGCGCCCGCGAAGGCGATGCAGGATCTGCGCGGCAACGGCATGGCGATGATCTTCCAGGAGCCGATGTCGTCGCTGAACCCGGCGTTCACGGTCGGCGAGCAGATCGTCGAGGGCCTGATGCGCCACCGCCCGCTCGGCCGCGCGCAGGCCACCGAGCGGGCGATCGAGATGCTGCGCAAGGTGCGCATCCCGGCGCCCGAACAGCGCTTTCACGAGCACCCGCACAAGCTCTCGGGCGGCATGCGCCAGCGCGTGATGATCGCGATGGCGCTGGCCTGCGAGCCGCGCCTGCTGATCGCCGACGAGCCGACCACCGCGCTCGACGTGACCATCCAGGCCCAGATCCTCGCGCTGATGCGCACGCTGCAGCGCGAGACCGGCACCGCGATCATCCTGATCACGCACGACCTCGGCGTGGTCGCCGAAGTGGCCGACGACGTGGTCGTGATGTACGCGGGCCGCGTGGTCGAGCAGGCGCCGGTCGCCGCCTTGTTCGAGGCGCCGCAGCACCCGTACACGATCGGTCTGCTCGGCTCGATCCCGCGCCTCGATGCGCAGCGCAACCGGCTCGCGTCGATCGAGGGCCAGGTACCGAGCCCGTTCCGGCGCGGCAGCGGCTGCAGCTTCGCCGAGCGCTGCCCGTTCGCCGATGCGCGCTGCCGCGCCGAGGCGCAGAGCCTGCGCGAGGTCGGCGCGCGCCATGCGTCGGCCTGCTGGAAGGCGCCGCTCGATCCGCAGGTGCTGATGGCGGGTCGGGCCGAGGCACTGGCCGAATGACAGCAGCGCTTCTTCAGGTCGAAGGCCTCGTCAAGCACTTCCCGGTGCGCCGCGGCCTGCTCGGGCGGGTCAGTGGCGCGGTGCGCGCGGTCGACGGTGTCGACCTGCAGATCGCCGCCGGGCAGACGCTTGGCGTGGTCGGCGAATCGGGCTGCGGCAAATCCACCCTCGGGCGGCTGGTGCTGCGGCTGATCGAACCGACCGCGGGCCGGGTGCAATTCGACGGCCTCGAACTCGGCACGCTCGGCGCCGCCGCGCTGCGCGCCCAGCGGCGCGCGATGCAGATCATCCTGCAGGACCCGTACGCCTCGCTGAACCCGCGCATGACGGTCGCGCAGACGCTCGCCGAGCCGCTGCAGCTGCACGGCCTGCACCGCGGCCGCCACCGCGAGCGCGTGGCCGAGCTGCTGCACACGGTGGGCCTCGCGCCGGAGCACGCGCAGCGCTACCCGCACGAGTTCTCGGGCGGGCAGCGCCAGCGCATCGGCATCGCCCGCGCGCTGGCGGTCGAGCCGAAGCTGATCGTCTGCGACGAGCCGGTCTCGGCGCTCGATGTCTCGGTGCAGGCGCAGGTCGTGAACCTGCTGCAAGACCTGCAGCGCCGCTTCGGCCTCGCTTACCTGTTCATCGCGCACGACCTGGCGGTGGTCAAGCACATCGCGACCCAGGTCGCGGTGATGTACCTCGGCCGCATCGTCGAGATCGGCGACAAGGCCGCGCTGTTCGCCGCGCCACGGCACCCGTACACGCAGGCCTTGCTCGCGGCGATCCCTTTGCCCGAGCCCGGTCTGCGGCGCGAACGCGTACCGCTCGCCGGCGACGTGCCGAGCCCGCTGAACCCGCCGCCCGGTTGCCATTTCCACACCCGCTGCCCGCACGCGCGGCCGCTGTGCGCCGAGCAGGCGCCCGCGCTCGAGGGCGATGCGGCGCAGCGCGTGGCCTGCCACTTCTGGCGCGAGATCGCGGTACCGGAAGCGCTCCCGCCGCCCACCGCCCGCTCGGCCGCACGGCTTCGTCTCGAACGCCTGCAGTCGGCCTTCGTGGCGCCGGCCGTGGCCGCATGACGCGAACGATCGCCCCTTCAACTTGCTCACCTTCGAGGCCCTCGCCATGAATCTCAAACGCCGATCGCTCCGGCCCGCGCCGTGGTTCGCGCTTCTGCTGGCGGCCGCGCCGCTGCTCGCCTGCGCGCAAACACTGCGCGTCGGCCTGGGCGAAGACCCCGACGTGCTCGACCCCTCGCTCGCGCGCAGCTTCGTCGGCCGCATCGTGTTCGCGGCACTGTGCGACAAGCTGTTCGACATCGACGAGAAGCTCGCGATCCAGCCGCAGCTCGCCACCGCCTACGAGTGGTCGGCCGACGGCAAGACGCTGACGCTGAAGCTGCGCCAAGGCGTGACGTTCCACGACGGCGAGAAGTTCGACGCGGCCGCGGTCAAGTTCAACATCGAGCGCCACAAGAACCTGTCGGGCTCGAACCGCCGTGGCGAGCTGGCACCGGTGGCGAGCGTCGACGTGGTCGATGCGGCGACCGTGCGCATGAACCTGTCGGCACCGTTCTCGCCCTTGCTCGCGCAGCTCGCCGACCGCGCCGGCATGATGGTCTCGCCGAAGGCCGCGCAGGCCGCGGGCGACAAGTTCGGCGCCAAGCCGGTCTGCTCCGGCCCGTTCAAGTTCGTCGAACGCGTCGCGCAGGACCGCATGGTCTTCGAGCGCTACGCCGGCTACTGGAACAAGGACGCGATCCACTTCGACAAGGTGATCTACACGCCGATCCCCGACGCGACCGTGCGCCTGGCCAACCTGAAGTCGGGCCAACTCGACTTCATCGAACGCGTGGCCTCCAGCGACATGGAAAAACTGCAGGCCGACAAGAAGCTCAAGACCTCGCGCATCACCGAGATCGGCTACCAGGGCCTGACAATCAACACCGGCAAGAGCGAGCAGGCGCAGAAGAGCCCGCTCGGGCGCGACGCCCGGGTGCGCGAGGCCTTCGAGCTGGCGCTCGATCGCCAGGGCCTGGTGCAGGTGGTGATGGACGGCGAAGCCACGGTCGGCAACCAGTGGGTCGCGCCGAACAACGCCTTCTACGCGAAGAACATGCCGGTGCCCAAGCGCGACATCGCACGCGCCAAGGCGTTGCTGAAGGAAGCCGGCGTACCAAACCCGAGCTTCACGCTGGTCACGCCGACCACGTCGGACGCACAGCGCCTGGCGCTCGTGATCCAGGCGATGACGCGCGAGGCCGGCTTCGACGTGAAGATCCAGTCGACCGAGTTCGCGACCTCGCTGAACATGGCCGATCGCGGCGAGTTCGAGGCCTACCTGCTGGCCTGGAGCGGCCGCGCCGACCCCGACGGCAACCTGTTCAGCTTCGACGGCTGCAAGCAGCCGCTGAACTACGCCGGCTACTGCGATGCCGAGACCGACAAGCTGTTGAACCAGTCGCGTTCGCTGCGCGAGCCGGCCGAGCGCAAACGCGTCTTCGAACAAATTGCGGCGCGCGTGCTGAAGGAGCGGCCGATCGTCTACCTCTATCACCGCAACTGGCTCTGGGCCTACAACGCCAAGCTCGGCGGCGTGCGCAACGTGCCCGACGGCTTGCTGCGCGTCACCGGCCTGAAGCTCGCCCCCTGAGCCGCGATAGCCCAGCCCGATGTTCGAGTACCTCGTCAAGCGTGTCGTCACGATCGTGCCGACGCTGCTGCTGGTGTCGATGCTGATCTTCGGCCTGCAGCAACTGCTGCCCGGCGACCCGGCGAAGATCCTCGCCGGCGAAGAGCAGGATCCCACCGTCGTGGCCTACCTGCGCACCAAGCTCCACCTCGACGAGCCGCTGCCGGTGCGCTATGCGCTGTGGGTCGGCGGTGTGCTGCGGGGCGATCTGGGCGAGTCGGTCCGCATGCAGCAGCCGGTGCGCGAGCTGATCGTGCAGAAGCTGCCGGTGACGCTCGAACTCGCGCTGCTCGCGTTCGTGATCGCGCTGGCGATCGGCATCCCGTCGGGCATCGTCGCGGCGGTGGGCCGCGGCACGGCGTGGGACACCGCGGCCAACGTGTTCGCGCTGTGGGGCTTGTCCACGCCCAACTTCTGGCTCGGCATCCTGATGATCCTGCTGTTCTCGGTGCAGCTCGGTTGGTTGCCGGCCTCCGGCTACGTGAGCCCGTTCGACGACCTGGGCGCCAACCTGGCCGCGATGATCATGCCGGCCTTCGTGCTCGGCAACGCGATCGCCGCGGTGCTGATGCGCCACACCCGCAGCGCGATGCTGCAGGTGCTGAACGCCGACTACGTGCGCACCGCGCGGGCCAAGGGCCTCAGCGAGCGCACCGTGGTGCTGAAGCACGCGCTGCGCAACGCGCTCACGCCGATCGTCACGCTCGGCGCGCTCGAACTCGGCACACTGCTCTCGGGCGCGGTACTCACCGAACAGGTGTTCACGATCCCCGGCTTCGGCAAGCTGATCGTCGATTCGGTCTTCAACCGCGACTACGCCGTCGTGCAGGGCGTGGTGCTGGTCACCGCCACCAGCTACATCGTGCTCAACCTGCTGGCCGACCTGGCCCAGGTGCTCGTCAACCCGCGGCTCAGGGGCTGAACCGATGGCCGCCGTGCTCACCGCTTCGACAGCCCCGCCACCCGCGCCTTACGCGGGGCCGTGGCAACGCGCCTGGCGCCGACTGCGCCGCCGCCGCGGCGCGCTGGTCGGCCTCGCCGTCGTGCTGATCTTCATCGTGCTGGCGCTGTTCGCGCCGTGGATCTCGCCCCAAGATCCGATCGCGACGAGCTGGGGCGCGATCCGCAAGGCGCCCGATGCGGCGCACTGGTTCGGCACCGACGAGATCGGCCGCGACGTGCTCTCGCGCGTGATCTGGGGCACCCGCGCCTCGCTGCTCGCAGGCGTGGTGTCGGTGTCGATCTCGCTGCTGCTGGGCGTGCCCATCGGGCTCGCCGCAGGCTTTCTCGGCGGCTGGGTCGACAGCGCGATCTCGCGCGTCACCGATGCATTTTTGGCCTGCCCGTTCCTGATCCTGGCGATCGCGCTCGCGGCCTTCCTCGGGCCGAGCCTGACCAACGCGATGATCGCGATCGGCGTCTCGGCCTCGCCGATCTTCGTGCGGCTGACGCGGGCGCAGGTGATCAACGTCAAGGTCGAGGATTACATCGAAGCCGCGCGCGCCGTCGGCAACCCGCCGCTGCGGATCGCGCTGCGCCACGTGCTGCCCAACATCACCGCGCCGTTGATCGTGCAGGCGACACTGGCGATCGCCGCGGCCGTGATCGCCGAGGCGAGCCTGTCGTTCCTCGGCCTCGGCCAGCAACCGCCGGCGCCGAGTTGGGGCAGCATGCTCAACACGGCGAAGAATTTCGTCGACAACGCGCCGTGGATGGCGCTCTGGCCGGGCGCGGCGATCTTCCTGCTCGTGCTGTCCTTCAACCTGCTCGGTGACGGCCTGCGCGACGCGCTCGACCCACGCCAGCGCTGACCTTTTCTGACAGGATCCGAACCCATGAACTTCGACTGGAACAACCCCTACCCCACCGTCCGCAGCCCGCTGATGGCTCGCAACGTCGTCGCCACCTCGCAGGCGCTGGCCTCGCAGGCGGGCTTGCGCATGCTGCTCAAGGGCGGCAACGCGGTCGACGCGGCGATCGCGGCGGCGGCCGCGCTGACCATCGTCGAGCCGGTCTCCAACGGCCTGGGGAGCGACAACTTCGTGATCTTGTGGGACGGGCAGCAGTTGCACGGCCTGAACTCGTCCGGCGTGGCGCCGGCGGCCTGGAACCCGGCCTACTTCCGCCGCAAGCACGGCGAGGCGATGCCGATGCGCGGCTGGGACACCGTGACCACCCCCGGCGCGGTGGCCGGCTGGGTGGCGCTGTCGGAGCGCTTCGGCAAGCTGCCGTTCGCCGACCTGCTCGAGCCGGCGATCGAGCTGGCCGAGCGCGGCCACGGCGTCGGCCGCATCGTCTCCGACAAGTGGGCACGCCAGGTGCCGGTGCTGAACACGCAGCCGGGCTTCGCCGGCGCCTTCATGCCACGCGGCCGCGCGCCGGAGCCGGGCGAGCGCTTCGTGTTCGCCGAGGCGGGTGCAACGCTGCGCCGCATCGCGCTGACCAAGGGCGAGGCCTTCTACCGCGGCGAGATCGCCGAGCAACTGGTCGCGCATTCGAGCGCGAACGGCGGCAGCATGCAGCTTTCCGACCTGGCGAACTACCGCCCCGAATGGGTCACGCCGATCGAGAAGAACTTCGCCGGCTTCACCGTGCACGAGATCCCGCCGAACGGCCAGGGCATCGCCGCGCTGATGGCGCTCGGCATGCTCGACAAGCTCGATCTCGGGCGCCTGCCGGTCGACGGCGCCGAATCGCAGCACCTGCAGATCGAGGCGATGAAGCTCGCCTTCGCCGACACCTACCGCTGGGTCGCCGATGCGCGCTTCATGACCGAAGTGACCGCCGCCGATCTGCTCGGCGATGCCTACCTCACCGAGCGCGCGAAGCTGATCGACCCGAAGCGCGCGACCGACTTCGCCCACGGCACACCGCCCAGCGGCGGCACCATCTACCTGACCGCGGCCGACGAGAGCGGCATGATGGTCAGCCTGATCCAGTCGAACTACATGGGCTTCGGCAGCGGCGTGGTCGTGCCGGGCACCGGCGTGAGCCTGCAGAACCGCGGCCACGGGTTCACGCTCGACGAGACGCACCCGAACGTGGTGGCCGGCGGCAAGCGCCCGTTCCACACCATCATCCCGGGCTTCCTCACGCGCGAGGGCCGGCCGCAGATGAGCTTCGGCGTGATGGGCGGCAACCTGCAGCCGCAGGGGCACCTGCAGACGCTGGTGCGCATGCTCGTCCATCGCCAACAGCCGCAGGCGGCGTGCGATGCACCGCGCTGGAAGGTCGCCACCGGGCTGGACGTCGATTTCGAATCGACCATGTCGCCGGCGCTGGTCACCGACCTGATCGCACTCGGCCATCGCTTCGAGGCGACGGCCGATGCCTACATGGACTACGGCAGCGGCCAGTTCATCTGGAAGCTGTCGGATGACATGGAAGACGGCTACGTGGCGGCGAGCGATTCGCGTCGCGACGGTCAGGCGGCGGGGTACTGAAATCTGCAGCGTCGAGACCAGCCATGCAATGGCGGCTGGATCGCCGCAGCGCGCCGCTCAGAACTGGTAGGCGACGCCGATCTTCAGCACCGGGTAGGCCCGGTAGCTGTCGGCCTTGTCCTGCGCGGAGTGCTGCTCAGCGAGCAGGTCGGCAGAGCTGACCTTCGTCGCGAGGCTCGCGGTGGGCGACAGGGTCACCTTCGGCCGGCCGTAGGCCACGCCGATGTCGCCGTAGATCTGCAGGCCGGTGCCTGCGCGGTGGCCGTAGCCGAGGCCGAGGTAGGGCGTGACGCGCGGGAAAACCGCGTCGAAGTCGAGCGCGTCGCCAGGTGAAACCGGGTAGCTCACGCCGTTGATCTTCACCGTGCCGCCGAGGCCCTTCGCCGTGCCGTGGAATTTGCGGTCGCCGACGAGCGCGCCGCCAGTGACACGCAGGCCGCCGACGATGAAGCCGTCCAGGTACAGGGCGAGGTTCTGCGACTTGAGTCGAACGTCGTAGTCGATGCCATTCGTCGTGAACTGGGTGCGATAGCTGAGTGCATTGCCCTCGAACCGGGCGCCGATCGACTCGCTCAAGGCTTGGGCCACGCCGATCTCGCCCCCCGTGGTGCCGACACCGCCGTAGATTTCGGCGCTCTGCGCGGCCAGGTGCAGGAAAGCGAGCGAGATCGCCGCGGCGATCGGCTTGATGGAAACGGCGAGGTGCATGGGGCGCGAGGGCGGAGTGAATGGATCTCCGATCATCGCGTTCTCTCGTCGTGCGGCGCTCGCCCGTGCTTCGAGAAGCGTGCGATTCGCACGCGAGGCAGGGCTACCTTTTGTCACAGCGCCGCGGCGTTCACCCGTCTCGCCTTTGTGCGATCTGCACGGCACGCTCAACCGAAGGCTAGGCGGCAAAAAGCAGGTCGCCAATACGATCTGCCGGGTGCATTCACCGCGTTCGAGCAGGAGAAAAAGCCATGACGCCCGTAGACATTTCGTTGCTCTCGAGTTTCCTTGCAATCGGCATGAGCGTGGGCGGCTTGTTCGCCGTGCGACTCGTTCGCCGCACCGCCTCGGAGGAGTGCCTGCGCACATCCGAAGAAGCCATGCGAAGCCGAAACGCAGCGGTCGAGCAGTTCCATCTGGGCCAGGTGCGCATGCAGGTGCAGCTCGAACAGAGTCGTTCGATGCTCAGAGGCCTCGCCGTGGCCGAGGTGGATCGGCGCCTCGAGGCCGTCATCGCGGCGGAGTTGAGGTTGCGGGCATCTTTCGATGGTGGCGAGGGCGCGCACGCGCAGGGCGCTGCCGTTGGCCGCCGTTCGCGGTGGGAACCCACGGCCGACTTCGCCTCGACCGAGCCGATGGACTTCACCTCCGACTTCCACCCGACACGGCCATTGGGCGGAGCCGTGCAAGACCTGCGGGCGCGGGAGGCTGCCGAGACCTACGCCCATCTCGCGGCACGGTTGCAACAGGCATGAAGCAAGGAGCCCGCGGCCTCACGCTCATCGAGGTCTCCATCGCCCTGCTCGTCGGGTCTCTGCTCGTTGCCGTCGGCATGCCCGCATATCAGGCGAGGGTCACGCGCGAGATCGTCGAGGAGGTGCTGGAAGTCGCCATTCCGGCGAAGGAGACGATCGAAGAGTACGCAAGTCGTCAGGGCGAGCTCCCCGCGACACAGGAAGTCGCCCTTCCGTTCGTCACGTCGAAATTCGTGGTGACGACATCCTGGGCATCGTCCGGCACGTCGGGCGCGGTGACCATCGCGACACGATCCGGACAGAACAACGAACTGCGTTCGAAGGCCGTGGTGCTGACGGCCTCGTACAACCCCGCAACGCGGGGCGTCGACTGGGTGTGCGGCGGCACGGCGGCCACCACGGTCGCGGCCGAGTTCCTGCCCGACGCGTGCAAGTCGCCCTGATCGAAGCGTCGCCCAGCTACAGGCGGCCGATCGGGAAATAGGCCAGGCCGTTCGCGGCGACGGTGCGCGGCTCGTAGACGTTGCGCCCGTCGAAGATGTTCGGCGTCTTCAGCATGGCCTTGATCTGGCCGAAGTCGGGGTTCCGAAACTCCGCCCACTCGGTGACGATGATCAAGGCGCTCGCGCCTTCCAGCGCACCCATCGCCGTCTTCGAATAGGTCAGTCGCGGTTGCGCTGCGAGCAGCCGCGCCGCTTCCGCGCTGGCGATCGGGTCGTAAGCCACGATCTGCGCGCCGCGCTTCACGAGTTCGGCGATCACGACCAGGCTGCTCGCCTCGCGCATGTCGTCCGTGTTCGGCTTGAACGCGAGGCCCCACAGCGCGAAACGATGGGTGGAGAGATCCTCCCCGAAGTGGCCGACGATTCGGTCCACCAACACCATCTTCTGGGCCTCGTTGGCCTCCCTCACGGCACCGAGCACACGCAGCGGCTGCCGGAGTTCTCGCGCGATGTGGATGAGCGCGTTGACATCCTTGGGGAAGCACGAGCCGCCATAGCCGCAGCCCGCATTGAGAAAGTCGTACCCGATGCGGGGATCGCTGCCGACCCCGCGCCGCACGCAGTCGATGTCCGCGTTCAGCCGCTCGGCGAGCAGGGCCAGTTCGTTCATGAAACTGATGCGCGTGGCGAGCATCGCGTTCGCCGCGTACTTCGTCAGTTCGGCGCTGCGCACGTCCATGCTCAGAAACTCGTCGCCGTGCCGTTGGAACGGCGCGTACAGGTTGCGCATCCGCTCGATCGCCTGCGCGTCGTCGCCGCCCACGATGATGCGGCTCGGGTTCATGAAGTCGTCGACGGCCGCGCCTTCCTTCAGGAACTCCGGGTTCGACAAGACCGCGAACTCGAAGTCGACGCTGCGCAGGGAGAGCTCGCGGCGAATCACATCGGTCACCTTGTCGGCGGTGCCGACCGGCACGGTGCTCTTGCAGACCACGATGGTTCGCCGCGCCATCAGCCGGCCGATCGTCTTGGCGGCGGCGAGCACGTGGCGGTCGTCGGCCGAGCCGTCTTCGTCTTCGGGCGTACCGACGGCGATCATCTGGATGTCGCCGTGGGCCACCGCGCGAAGTTCGTCGCAGGTGAAGGCCAGTCGGCCGGCGGCCACGTTGCGGCCGACCATCTCGCTCAGGCCCGCTTCGTGGATCGGCATCTTGCCGCGACCCAGCATCTCGACCTTGGCCTGGTCAAGGTCGAAGCAGACCACGTCGTGCCCGACCTCGGCCAGGCACGCGCCCGAGACCAAGCCCACATAACCCGTACCCACGACCGTGACGTTCATTGAAGTTCCCAGTTTTGAAATCGCGCGATGAAGCGGGCGCCGACTCGTGTGCCGCTCAGGTGGCGGGCTCGACGATCAGTTCGCCGCTGCGCCCTTCGACACTGCCCCATCGCATCGGCAGGCTCGGCAGTTGGCTGCGGTCCAGGCTGCGATACAGGTCGCCGAGCGACACCAGTTCGTGGCCCTGCGCGCGCCAGCCTTCCAGAAGCTCCTCGAACCGGCTCGACAGCAAACCGCCTTCGAGTTCCGCGTGCAGCGTGAACACCTGGCTGCGCGCCGACGCGGTCTTCGCCAGCAGTGTGGGCACGACGTTCGCCTCCGTCACGCCAGCCACGCCGATCAGCTCGTCGAGCGTGGGCAAGGTCGTGGGCAGCTGCACGTGCGCGCAGCGCTGCCCGTCGATGGTCAGCACATGCGGCGCGACGCCGCGCCCGTCGGAGGCGAAAGGCATTTGCCAGGCGTCGATCTGCCTGAACGCGGCCGCGTTCATTTGCCAGCCGGCCGCGCCGTGGGTGGCCGGCGCCTCGCCGAAGACCTCGACGTAGCGGTCGTGCGCACGCTGCATCTGGCCACGCGTCCAGGCCTCGTCGCGCAGGCGCACGTTGTCTTGCCAGACCACGTGATCCCAGCAGTGGATGCCGCACTCGTGGCCCGCCTTGCGCGCCGCGCGCATCTCGTGCTGCGCGCGCCGGCCGATGTCGGGTGCGGGCAGCAGCACGCCGTACATCAGCGTGCGCAGCCCGTAGTGGCTCAGCACCGAGGTGCGAGACACCTTTGTGAGAAAGCCCGGCCGAAAGACCCGCCGCAGCGCCCAGCCGGTGTGGTCGGGGCCGAGGCTGAAGAGAAAGGTGGCACGCGCGCCCTGCCGGTCGAGCACCTTCAACAACCGTGGCACGCCTTCGCGCGTGCCCCGCAGCGTGTCGACATCGACCTTCAGCGCGATCTTCGCCAAAGCGCTCGCCTCAGAACCTGTGAATGAATCGGGCGTGCCCGAGCAGCGCGCCCAAAGGCGTCTGGTCGAGGCGCAAACCGGAGCCATAGCTCGGGCTATGGCGAGGAT
>Ga0209583_10000107_pt1 | contig 27103 bp, 25 predicted proteins | sample Str014_FD_187201 | JGI IMG/M metagenome (GOLD analysis project Ga0209583, IMG submission 187201) | Freshwater sediment microbial communities in response to fracking from Pennsylvania, USA - Straight Creek_MetaG_SC_2014 (SPAdes) (version 2) | ecosystem: Environmental > Aquatic > Freshwater >... | reverse complement strand
CAGTTCGTTGCTCTCGCCGGTCGGGCCGGGGAGCCGTTGCGTTTTCAAGCGTTCTTCGGCCTGGTCGGCGTAGTAGCGGCAGAAGTCGACCGCCTCGCGCACTTCGGCGACGCAATCGCCGAGGGTCTTGTGCGCTTCCTTGACGAGCAGGCCGCAGAACTCGGGCAGGCGCGCCTCGAGCGCGTCGGCGGCACGGCGCAGCACCGCGGCGCGCTGGGCGAGCGGCGTGGCGTTCCACGCGCTGAAGCCGGTGTGCAGCCTCTTCATCGCGGCATCGACCTCGGCCGGTGTCGCCTCGGGCACGGGTGGCACGACGGTCGCCGCGAGTGCTTGGTCGAGCGGCGCGCGCTCGGCGAGGCAGGCGAGGTCGACGCCCGTCGAATTCGCGCGACCGGTCCGGCCATCGAAGCCGTACAGCGCGACAGGTGCGGCAATGCCGACCTTCGACGCCGGCACAAGCGGCGAAGCGAGCAGCGCTTCGACGTTCACGGTCTCGTCCGACAACTGGTGCACGAAAGACGAGTTCGCGCCGTTCTCGAGCAGGCGACGCACGAGGTAGGCCAGCAGGTCGCGGTGCTCGCCGACCGGTGCGTAGACGCGCACGGGGATGTTCCCGTCGCGCATCACCTCGCGGTACACGCCCTCGCCCATCCCGTGCAGGCGCTGCATTTCGTACTTCGCGCCGGCCTTCTGCGCCATGCCGATGATCGCGGCGATCGTGCCGGCGTTGTGGGTGGCGAACTGCGGGTAGATCACGTCCTGATTGGCGACCAGCGCGCGGGCGCAGGCGAGGTAGGAGATGTCGGTGTGGTGCTTGTGCGTGAAGACCGGGTAGCCGGAAAGGCCGAGTTCCTGTGCGCGCTTGATCTCGCCGTCCCAGTACGCGCCCTTGACCAGCCGCACCATGAAGCGCAGGCCATGCGAACGGGCGATGCGCGCGACCTCGTCGATGACTTCGAGCGCGCGCGTCTGGTACGCCTGCACCGCGAGGCCGAAGCCGCGCCACTGCGGGAACGCGACGGCGATGCGGGCGGCGAGCGCGTCCAGCACGTCGAGCGAGAGCTCGAGGCGATCGCTCTCCTCGGCGTCGATCGTCAGGTTGATGTTGGCTTGCGCGGCCGGCTCGATGAGTTGCCAGACGCGCGGCAGCAGCTCGGCGAACACGCGCTCGCGCTGGGCATCCTCATAGCGCGAGAACAGCGCGCTGAGCTTGATCGAGATGCCGTCGGCCGCTTCCGGGCTTTCGGCCGACCGCCCGTTCGCGATCGCGTGGATCGCGTTCAGGTACGACGCGAGGTAGCGCTCGGCATCGGCCTCGGTGCGCGCGCCTTCGCCGAGCATGTCGTAGCTGAAGCGCAGGCCTTTCAGCGCCTTGCGCGCTGACGCCGCCTCTCCCATCGCCTCCTTGATCGACCGACCCAGCACGAACTGCCGGCCGAGCAACTGGATCGCGCGCACGGTCGCGGCGACGACCGTCTGCGCGCCGAGGCGCTTCAACAGGCCGCGCTCCGAATCGTTCTCGGGCAGGAACTTTTTCGACAACGAAATCGCGCTGGCCGACAGGTTCGCGAGCATCTTGTGCGGGCCGCCGGAGGCTGCGTCGAAATCGGCCTTGCCGAGTTGATCGGCCGTCAGCGCGATGGCGGTCTCGGCATCGGGCACGCGCAGCAGCGCCTCGGCCAAACGCATCAGCGCGAGGCCCTCGGCGCTAGAAATCGGGTACTCCTGCAGCAGCGACTCCATCGCCCAGAACGGCGCCGGGTTGTCGCGCACCGACTGCACCCATGGGCGCGCCGTGCGCACGGCGGCGGGCCAGTCGACCTGACCCTGCATCGATTGCAACAACGCCGCCAGCACGGCGAACTCCTCGCGGTACGGTTGCGGCAGGCGGGCAGAAGCGGGTGCGGCGCTGAACATGGATGACCTCGACGTTTGGCTGACTGGATCGATCTCTAGGCTATGGGTTTGAACCCAGGATTAATCTCTGAAACGAGGCCATCTGTCGGAGAATAATCCGGCATGCGCCACGACGACCCACCGCCAGCACTCGACCGAACCGACGCCCGAATTCTGCGCGTGCTGCAGGCCGACGGCCGCATCTCGAACCTCAAGCTGGCCGAGGAAGTGCACCTCTCGCCGACCGCCGTGCTGGAGCGCGTCAAGCGCCTGACCCGCGACGGTTTCATCCTCGGCTACGAGGCCCGGCTGAACCCCGACAAGCTCGGCGCGGGCCTGCTGGTGTTCATCGAGGTCGTGCTCGACCGCACCACGCACGATGCGATGAACATCTTCAAGGCCGCGGTGCAGGTTCGGCCCGAGATCCTCGAATGCCATCTCGTGGCCGGCGGATTCGATTACCTGATCAAGACCCGCGTGGCCGACATGCAGGCCTACCGCGAGTTCGTCGGCTCGGTGATCTGGGCGCTGCCCGGCGTGCGCGAGACACGAACCTACGCGGTAATGGAAGAGGTGAAGAACACGACAATGTTGCCGATCGCGTTGCTGCCGTGATCGCGCGCCCACGGGGACCCCGATGAAGATTGAAACCGACGACCTCACCCGCCCGGCGATCCACGCCTTGCTGGAAGAACACCTGCAAAACATGCACGCGCTCGGGCCGCCGGAGAGCGTGCATGCGCTCGATCTGGCCAAGCTGCGCCTGCCCGACATCTCGTTCTGGTCGGCATGGGATGGTGCGGTCCTGCTCGGCTGCGCTGCGTTGAAGCACCTGGACGAAAAGCACGGCGAGGTGAAATCGATGCGCACGCCCGAGGCGCTGCGGCGCACGGGTGCGGGCCGCGCGCTGCTGATGCACATCATCGACGTCGCGCGTTCGCGCGGCTACGAGCGGCTGAGTCTCGAGACCGGGTCGGTGGCTGCGTTCGTGCCGGCGCACCGGTTGTACGAGAGCGTCGGCTTCGTGCCGACCGGCCCGTTCGGCAACTACCTCGAAGACGTGAACAGCGTGTTCATGACGCTGGCGCTGCCGTAGCGCCGAGCAGCTGCGAGCGCGCACCGAAGATCGCGCTGCCCACGCGCACGATCGTGGCACCTTCTGCGACGGCGGCTTCGAGGTCGGCGCTCATGCCCATCGACAGCGTGCCCATCGTCGTCAGCCCTGCCGATCGCAACGCGGTCAGCAACTCCTGAAGTGCACGGTGCGGCACGCGCTGCGCCTCGAACCCGGCGGCGGGTTCGGGGATGGCCATCAGGCCGCGCAACACGAGCCGGGGCAGCGCCGCGACAGCACGCGCCACCTCGGGCACCTCATCCGGCCGAAGCCCGCTCTTGCTCGCCTCGCCGCTGATGTTGACCTGCAGGCAGACCTGCAGCGGCGCGAGGTGCGCGGGCCGCTGCTCGGCCAGGCGCTGCGCGATCTTCAGGCGGTCGACCGAGTGCACCCAGTCGAAATGCTCGGCGACGACACGCGTCTTGTTCGATTGCAGCGGCCCGATCAGGTGCCATTCGAGCGCGGTGCCGGCCGGCGTGCGCAGACCCGTCAGCGCGGCGATCTTGTCGACGCCTTCGGCCACGTAGTTCTCGCCGAATCGGTGTTCGCCGGCCGCCACCGCTTCGCGCACCGCATCGGCGCCGAAGGTCTTGCTGACCGCCAGCAGCGTGACGCTTTGCACGGGCCGGCCGGCCTGCGCGCAGGCCCGGGCCACACGTTCGTGCACTTGTTGGAGCTTGTTTGCGATCATCGCCATAATGCGCCGAGTATCCCGCAGCGACCGCGCGCTGCAGGGTGCGTTGCGACCCGGCGCCAACCACACCAAGACCCCATGGACATCACCCAACTGCTGGCGTTTTCGGTCAAGAACAAGGCGTCCGACCTGCACCTCTCGGCCGGCCTGCCGCCGATGATCCGGGTGCACGGCGATGTGCGGCGCATCAACGTCGATCCGCTGGACCACAAGCAGGTTCACGGCATGGTGTACGACATCATGAACGACTCGCAGCGCAAGGCCTACGAAGAGACGCTGGAGTGCGACTTCTCGTTCGAGATCCAGGGCCTGGCGCGCTTTCGCGTCAACGCCTTCAATCAGAACCGTGGCGCGGGTGCGGTGTTCCGAACGATCCCTTCGAAGATCCTCACGCTGGAGCAGCTCAACTGCCCGAAGGTGTTCTCCGAACTCGCGCTGAAGCCGCGCGGCCTCGTGCTCGTGACCGGTCCGACCGGCTCGGGCAAGTCGACCACGCTCGCGGCGATGGTCAACCACCTGAACGAGAACGAGTTCGGCCATGTGCTGACGGTCGAGGACCCGATCGAGTTCGTGCACGAATCGAAAAAGTGCCTGATCAACCAGCGCGAGGTCGGGCCGCACACGCTGAGCTTCAACAACGCATTGCGCAGCGCGCTGCGCGAGGATCCGGACGCGATCCTGGTCGGCGAGTTGCGTGATCTGGAAACCATCCGCCTCGCACTCACCGCGGCCGAGACCGGCCACCTCGTGTTCGGCACGCTGCACACCTCGAGCGCTGCCAAGACCATCGACCGCGTGGTCGACGTCTTCCCCGCGGCCGAGAAAGAGATGGTGCGCGCGATGCTCTCGGAGTCGCTGATCGGCGTGATCTCGCAGACCCTGTGCAAGACGAAAGACGGCAGCGGCCGGATCGCGGCCCACGAAATCATGCTGGGCACCGCGGCGATCCGCAATTTGATCCGCGAGGCCAAGATCGCGCAGATGTATTCCTCGATCCAGACCGGCAATGCGGTGGGCATGCAGACGCTCGACCAGAACCTCGCCGACCTGGTGCGGCGCAACGTGGTCTCGCCGGCAGAGGCGCGCGCCAAAGCCAAGTTCCCCGAGAACTTCCCCGGATGAATGACGACCCCAAGGTCACCGCTGCGCGGTGCCCGCCCCCCGAGGGGAGGGCAGGCCGCTTGGGGGCGGCCCGGCGCTGGCCTGCATCTGGGTCATCGCCTTTGATGGAGATTTGAATGGAACGCGACCAGGCATCGAAATTCGTCAACGACCTGCTGCGGCTGATGGTGTCGCGCAACGGCTCCGACCTGTTCCTCACCGCCGACTTTCCCCCCGCGATCAAAGTCGACGGCAAGGTCACCAAGGTTTCGCCGCAGCCGCTGACCGGCCAGCACACGCTGGCGCTCACGCGCTCGGTGATGAACGACAAGCAGGCTGCCGAGTTCGAGCGCACCAAGGAGTGCAACTTCGCGGTCGCACCGCAGGGGATCGGCCGCTTCCGCGTCAACGCCTTCGTGCAGCAGGGCCAGGTCGGCATGGTGATGCGGACGATCCCGCAGACGATCCCGACGATCGACGCGATGAACCTGCCGCAGGTGCTGAAAGACGTGGCAGTGACCAAGCGCGGCCTGGTGATCTTCGTCGGCGCGACCGGCTCGGGCAAGAGCACCTCGCTCGCGGCGATGGTCGACTTCCGCAACGAAAATTCCTACGGCCACATCATCACGATCGAAGACCCGGTCGAGTTCGTGCACGCGCACAAGAACTGCATCATCACGCAGCGCGAAGTCGGCATCGACACCGAGGGTTGGGATCAGGCGCTGAAGAACACGCTGCGCCAGGCACCCGATGTGATCCTGATGGGCGAGATCCGCGATCGCGAGACGATGGAGCACGCGGTCTCGTTCGCCGAAACCGGCCACCTGTGCCTGGCCACGCTGCACGCCAACAGCGCGAACCAGGCGCTCGACCGCATCATCAATTTCTTTCCCGAAGAGCGGCGCCAGCAGCTGCTGATGGACCTCTCGCTGAATCTCAAGGGCCTGATCTCGCAGCGCCTGATGCCGCGCCAGGAAGGGCGCGGGCGCGTCGCCGCGGTCGAGATCCTGCTGAACACGCCGTTGATTTCCGACCTGATCTTCAAGGGCGAGGTCGCCGAGATCAAGGAGATCATGAAGCGCTCGCGCGAGCTCGGCATGCAGACCTTCGACCAGGCGCTTTTCGACCTGTACGAAGGCCACGCGATCACCTTCGAAGACGCGCTGCGAAATGCGGATTCGGTCAACGACCTGCGGCTGCAGATCAAGCTGCACAGCCAGCGTGCGCGCAGCACGGACCTGGCGGCGGGCACGGAACACTTCACCATCGTGTAGCCTTCGGGCACACCCTTCCGGCGGCCTCTTCGGAGGCCGCTTCGCATTTCGAGGAACGCATCGATGAGCAAGACTTACGACCCGACACCTGCCAAACGCGTCGCCTTTCTCGGCCTCGGTGTGATGGGAGCCCCGATGGCCGGCCACCTGGCCGCCGCCGGTCACCAGGTGACGGTCTACAACCGCTCGCCGGCGAAGGCCGCGCAATGGGTCACCGAGCACGGCCACGCGAGCGCGGCCACGCCGCGCGAGGCCGCCGCCGATGCAGACATCGTCTTCGCCTGCGTCGGCAACGACGACGACCTGCGCTCGGTCGTGCTCGGCGATGGCGGCGCGTTCCGGGGCATGAAGCCCGGCGCGATCTTCGTCGACCACACCACCGCCTCGGCCGAGGTCGCGCGCGAACTGAGCGCCGCAGCGCAGGCCCTGGGCCTGCAGTTCATCGACGCGCCGGTGTCGGGCGGCAATCTGGGCGCCATCAACGGTGCGCTGACCGTGATGTGCGGTGGCGACGCCGCGGCGTTCGAGGCCATCAAGCCGGTCGCGATGGCGTTCTCGAAAGCCGTGACCTTGCTCGGCGCCAGCGGCGCGGGCCAGCTCGCGAAGATGGTGAACCAGGTCGCGATCGCCGGGCTCGTGCAAGGCCTGGCCGAGGCGATCGCGTTCGGCGAGAAGGCCGGCCTGGACATGAAGGCCGTGCTCGGCGTGATCGGCAAGGGCGCCGCGCAAAGCTGGCAGATGGACAACCGCGGTCCGACGATGGTGGACGACCAATTCGACTTCGGCTTCGCGGTCGACTGGATGCGCAAGGACCTCGGCCTCGTGCTCGACGAAGCCAAGCGCAACGGCGCGCGCCTGCCGGTGACCGCGCTGGTCGACCAGTTCTATGCCGACATCCAGGCGAACGGCGGCAATCGGCTCGACACATCCAGCCTTCTCAAACGGCTGCGCTGAGCGACCTCGTTACCGCCGGTTGCCAGAAGGACCGGGCGCTCGGAATAGCCGCCGGCACCCCGCCGTATCCCTCAGTGGATGCACTGCATGACGCAGTGCACCATCCATCGATGGCCCTGAGGAGGACCCTTCCATGCACCACACATTCTCGATGAAGGCGCTGTGCGCCGCGGCGTTGATCGCAGCTGCGCCCTGGTCGATGGCGGCCGGCGTCAACGATGCCTTCGGCGACTACGTGGCAGGCTACAACGGCAGCAGGCTCGGCGACCTCGACGTGCTCGGCAGCATCGTCACCTACAACCCGTCGACCGACAAGTTCGTGTTCTCGGGCACGTTTGCAGCCGACGTGGGCACCTCGCCCAGCGGCTTCTACGTGTGGGGCGTGAACCGTGGCGCCGGCACCGCGGGCTTCGCGGCGAACGGGGTCACGGGCGTGCTGTTCGACTCGGTCGTGATCTTCAACCAGGACGGCTCGGCCCGCATCACCGGCACCAGCCCGGCGACCCTGTTGCCTGCGGGCAGCGTGAAGATCTTCGGCTCGACCATCATCGGCGAGGTGGACGGCAGCTTCCTGCCATCGACCGGCTTCGCGAAGACCGCCTACACCTGGAACCTGTGGCCGCGCGACGGCACGCTGACCGGCTTCGCGGCGATCTCGGACTTCGCGCCCGACAACAGCAACGTCGGCGTCACCGTCGTCGGTGTCAGCGCCGTGCCGGAGCCCGAAAGCTACGCGCTGATGGCGCTGGGCCTGGCCGCGCTGGCGTTCGAACGCCGGCGGCGCGTGGCGCGCTGCTGATCAGGGCTTGGCGGCCGCCGGCGCAGAGGCCGGCTTGGGTTGCAGGTCGGCCAGTTCGGCCTCGGTGACGATCTCGAAGACCTTCACGACCTTCTGCACGCCGCTCACGCCGCGCGCGATGTCGGCGGCGCGGTTCGCCTCGCGCTCGGTCACACGGCCCATCAGGTAGACGATGCTGCGCTCGGTGACGACCTTGAACGCGCTCGACTGCAGGTCTTTCGCGTCGATCAGGCTCGCCTTGACCTTGCTGGTGATCAGCGTGTCGTTCGAGTGGTTGATGAAGCTCGCGACGAACGGCGTCAGCGCGAGTTCGTTGACGATGGAGCGCACGCCGTCGATGCGAGAGACCGCCTGCTCGACCGCGGCCTTGTCGGCATCGGTCGGCACCTGGCCGGTGAGCAGCGCGACGCGGTTGTAACTCGTCACGCTGACATAGCCTTTGTCGCCCATCACCTCGCTGATGCGCTTGATCGATTTCAACTCGATCGCCTGATCGTCGACCTGCACGCCGGAGGTGCGGCGATCGATCGCCATCATCGAGCCGCCCACCATCGCCCCGCCGACGATCAGCGGCGCGCAGGCGCTCAGTGCGGTAACGGCGGTCACAGCCGCGAGCAGCAACGAGAGCTGCCGTAAAGGGATTCGTCGGGTCATGTGTTTTCCTGTTCGCCTAGCAATTGCAGATCGACCGCGTCGCACAGGCAGTGCAGCGTCAGCAGGTGCACCTCCTGGATGCGCGCGGTGCGGTCGTGCGGGACGCAGATCAGAACGTCCGTCTCCTGGAGCAGCTCGCGGATCTTGCCGCCCTTGTGGCCGGTGAGCGCGATCACGACCATCTCTTTGGCGCGCGCGGCCTCGATCGCCTTGACAACGTTGCTCGATTCGCCGCTGGTGCTGATCGCGAGCAGCACGTCGCCGGGGGCGCCGAGCGCCTGCACCTGCTTCGAGAAGATCGCGTCGAAGTCGTAGTCGTTTCCGATCGCGGTGAGGATCGAGCTGTCGGTGGTCAGCGCGATCGCGCTGAGGCCGGGTCGTTCACGTTCGAAACGGCCGACGAACCCGGCCGCAAAGTGCTGCGCGCACGCCGCAGAACCACCGTTGCCGCAAGCCAGCACCTTGCCGCCCGCGGTGATGCTTCCGACGAGTGCGCTGACGGCATCGGCGATCGGTCGGGCCAGCACTTCGGCAGCGGCGTACTTCAGGTCGGCGCTGTCGAAGAACTGCTGTTGGATTCGTTGTTCAAGCATCGGCACGGATGATATGACAGCGATGCACCACACTGGTTCCGTCGACTGTGCGAACGGAGGCAGCCGATGGCAGCCACTGCGGGCGCACGTTCAGCCGTGCCGGCGTGCCCAGTCAGCGCCTTCGTCGCGCAGGAAATCGGCGATCTCGTCGAGGCCCTGCTCTCGAAGCGCCATCTCGGGCGTCTGGCCCTTTCGGTTGTCGAGCGACGAATCGGCACCGTGCTCCAGCAGGAAGACCGCCATGTCGGCCGCTTCGTCGGCGTCCTGCGGCAGCGCGAACAGCGGGGTGAGGCCGGATCTGAAGTGGCGTGCGTTCACGAGCCGCGGATCGTCCGCGAACAGTTCGGCGAGCCGTTGCGTGAGCCCGAGCTGCGTCAGGTTGTGGACATCGCGGCTGCGCGGCGCCATCAGCGCCGCGATCTCGCGCTGCCCGAAGTGGGCCGCGAAACCCATCGCACCGCCGTACTGCGTGGTCGGCCGGTCGACCTCGGCGCCATGCGTCAGCAGCAATCGCACGAGTTCCAGGTGCCCGGCGGGCACGGCGGCCTGCAGCGCGCGCAGGCCGGTGGCGTCGGCCACGTCTACGTCGACGCCGATTTCGAGCAGCAAGGCGACGACATCGGCGCGGCCTTGTCGTGCGGCGCTCAGCATCGGTTCGGAGCCGGCGAGCAGCCGCGGCTGTGCTTGCGCCAGTGCGGCCGCCGCGTCGCGATCGAGCCGCATGCAGGCGGCGCGGAAGGCGTCGGCGCCGGCCAGGGGCGCGACGGCCGCGCCGTGTTTGGCGAGCAAGTCGGCGATCGCCTCGAAGCCGTGGATCAGCGCCTCCTCGCGCAGCGGGCGGCCCGAATACGCGTGCTTGCCGTCGGGTTCGGCGCCGCGGGCCAGCAGCCACTCGGCGCGCCGGCGATGGTTGGCGCCCACCGCATTGCCCAGCAGGTAGTCGAGCGCGTTGACCGCGAGTCGCCCGCCGATGCCCTTGCCGGCTTCGGGCCGCACGCGCCACGCGTCGGTGCGGCCGTGGCGCTCGGCGCCGGCCCAGAGCAGCTCGAGCCAGCCGGTGTCATCGCCGGCCAGCGAGGTGTTGTACAGGGCCTGGGTGTCGTACGGGTCGGCGCCGCGCTCGATCAGCAGCTCAGCGAGCGCGCGGGCCTGCGGGTGCGGTGGCAGGCCCTGTTCGCCGGCGCCGAGCGCGCCGGTGAGCACCTTGAAGGCGTTGCCCCAGCCGTCGTCCCAGGCGGCGTTGGGGTCGGCGCCGGCATCGAGCAGCGCGCCGGCGATCTCCAGTGCGTTGGCCTCGCCGCCCGGCAACCGGGCGTACGCGAGGTAGAGCAGCGGCGTCCAGCCCAACGGGCCGCCAGGGTAAGTTGCGCCGACGGGGTCGACGGCGAGGCGTCGCTGCACCTCCGCGAGTTGGCCGGTCGAGACCGCGGTGAAGAGGTTGTCACCGGCGATCTCGGGCCATCGCGCCAGCACCCTGGCCGCGGCCTGTCGATCGCCGCCCCAGGCGACGCTGCGAAGCACCCGGTCGACGCGCTCCGCGTGTGATCTGCGTGCCACCGCGAGGTCGGCCACCGCTTGCCTGAGCGCGGTCCAGCCGGGCTGACCGTGCTCACGGGCGAGCGCGAACTGCACGTCGCGCAGGCCGGGTTCGGCCGGCGCCGCGGGCGATGCCGCGATCAAGCGCGCGCGGGCCTTCGGCTCGCCTTCGCGCAGCTGCTTCAGCCAGCGCTTGGCTTCTTTTCTGAGGGATTCGAGGGTAGAGCGGGGGGTGAGCGAACGGCTCATGACGACCTTCCTTCCATGGTGCCTGATGTCCGCTGAAGCAGGCTGGAAGAAGGATGTGAAACGACGGCATCGTCTCGAAGTGGGCGGGAGCCAGCTCCCTTGCCGCGGACCGGTGGCGCCCCCACAGCGCACTCGAAACGATTGTCGGCGGCGGCGGCGAGCGCTGTCAACCTGCGGACCCGAGGCCCCGGATCAGGAGGCGTCGAACGCCGCCTTCAGCCACTCGATCCGCTCGCCGTCGATCGCGACCACGTCGAAGCGGCAGGGCGGGATGGTGCGCTGCGTGCGCAGGAAGTGCTGCGCCGCGAGCACCAGGCTGCGCTGCTTCGTGAAGCTCACGCTTGCCGCCGCGCCGCCGTGCGTGCCGCTGCGCCGAGCACGCACCTCGGCGAACACGAGCGTGCCGTCATGCTCGCGCAGGATCAGGTCGATCTCGCCGCCGCGCGCGTTCGGGCCGCGTGCGACCCGATAATTGCGCTGCACCAGGGTGAGGCCCTGGGCCAACAGGTGTGCCAGGGCACGCGCCTCGCCGGCATCGCCGCTCTCTTTCGTCGTCACCTTCGTCGTCACCTTCGTCGTCGTTTTCGGAACCCCAGTGACCACACCCGTCGCCTCGTTGATGTTGCAGGCCGCCGCGAGCGCCGCCGGTGCGCAGCATTACCCGCCCGGCGCACTGTACGTGGTCGCCACGCCGATCGGCAACCTGGCCGACATCACGCTGCGCGCGATCCACGTGCTCGCGCTGGTCGATGCGATCGCCTGCGAGGACACCCGTCACAGCGGCCCGCTGCTGCGCCAGCTCGGCATCGATGCGAAAGCGTTGCTCGCGGTGCACGAGCACAACGAGCGCGAGGCCGCGGCCGGCGTGCTGCTGCGGCTGGCGCGCGGCGAGCGTGTGGCCTACATCAGCGATGCCGGTACGCCGGCGGTCAGCGACCCGGGCGCTGCGCTGGTGGCTGCGGTGCAGGCTGCGGGCCACCGTGTGCTGCCGATTCCGGGCGCGAGCAGCGCGGTCGCGGCGCTGAGCGTGGCCGGCGATTCGACTGGCGGGCCATTCACGTTCATCGGTTTCCTGCCGCAGCGCAGCGGCGAGCGCGCGCTGGCGTTGAAGCAGCTTGCGGCCAGCGCGCAGACGCAGGTGCTGTTCGAAGCGCCGCACCGCATCGAGGCCCTGGCGGCTGCCCTGGCCGAAGCCTGCGGCGCGCGTTCGCTGACCGTGTGCCGCGAGCTGACCAAGCAGTTCGAGACCGTGCACACGCTGCCGGCGAACGAGTTGCCCGCGTGGCTCGCGGCCGACGGCAACCGCAGCCGCGGCGAGTTCGTGCTCGTCGCGCATGCGCTGCCGGAGGTCGCCGACGACACGGCCGCGCCGGCGCACGACGCGACCCTGCGCACGCTGCTCGCCGCGCTGCCGCTGAAACAGGCCGTCGCGCTCGCCGCGGAGCTGACCGGCGCGCCGCGCAATGCGCTGTACGAACGCGCGCTGGCGCTGAAGAACGCCGCGGCCGACGAGGGCTGAGCTCAGGCGCGCGCAAGCTTGGACGACGTGCCCGCCGGCAGATCGAGTTCGACCAGAGCGGTACGCAGCGCCTGTGGCAGCGGTGTGTGCGGCACGTCGCCGATCAAGGTGCGCAGGGCCGAATCGTCGAGCGCGTGCGGGCGCTCCCAAAGGTAGCGCATCGTCAGCAGCTCGCGCCACATCGGCATGAAAGGCGACGCGAGCCGGATGATGGTCCACGGCAGGTTGCTGATGCGCAGCGTGCGGCCGGTCTGTGCTTCGAGGGCCCACTTCAGGTCTTCGCCGGTCAGCGTGTGGCCGGCGAAGTGGAGGCGCTGGTGGCCGTGCAGCTGCGCGCGCTGTTCGGCGACGCGCACGAAGGTCTGGGCCAGGTCGGGCAGGTAGGCCCAGGCATGCGCGATGCGCGGGTTGCCGGGGTAGGTGATCTTGCCTTGGCCGATCTTCGGCGCCAGAGCCATGTCGAACCAGGTGCCGGTGCCCGGGCCGCCGAAGAAATCGCCGGCGCGGATCACCACGCTGTCGACCCCTTCGCTTGCGGCGGCGGCCATGCGCGCCTCCATCTCGATGCGGATGCGCGCCTTCGGCACGTCGCCGCTCTCGGGCGTTGCGGGCGTCAGCAGCGGCGGCAGTTCGCGGCCGAAGTTGTAGACGTTGCCGACCAGCATCAGCAGCGCGCCGCTGGCCTTCGCGACCGCGAGCGCAGCATCGGCCAACGGCAACGCGAGGCGCTCCCACTCCGTGTAGAGCGGGTTCAGTGCGTTGACGATGGTGCTCGCGCCCTGCGCGGCGGCCGTGAGCGCGGCTACGTCGGTCGCGTCGCAGCGCACAGGCTGTACGCGCGGGTGCCGGGCGAGCGCCGTCGGCAAGGGCTTGCGGGCCTGGGCGCGGACGCTCCATCCGGCGTCAGCGAAGGCGGTGGCGAGCAATTGGCCGATGCGGCCGGCGGCGCCGAGGATGAGGACGGTGGAAGCCATGGTGCGAGCTCCGGTGGATGACGATGAAGCCATTGTTCGGCGCTGCGCGGCAATGCACAATCGATATATCTGAATACGAGCCATTCACCGATGAATGACAAGCGATCGACCGCCGAGCCCGACTGGACGCTGTTGCGCGTGTTCCTCGAAGTGGCCAGCTGCGGCTCGCTGAGCCGCGCCGCGCTTGCCCTCGGCAGCAGCCAGCCGACGCTGAGCCGGCAGATCGCACAGCTCGAGACGCAGCTCGGTCACGCCCTGTTCGAACGCACGACGCGCGGCGTGCGCCTCACCGAAGCAGGCGAGGCGCTGCGCTGGCCGGCCGAGCGCATGCGCGAGCACGCGCAGCAGTTCTCGCTGGTCGCGGCCGGCCGCTCGTTGGCGCTTGCCGGCACGGTTCGCCTGACGGCCAGCGAGATGGTCAGCACCTACCTGCTACCCGCCTTGCTGCGCCAACTGCGCGACAAGCACCCCGAAATCCAGATCGAGCTCGTCGCGAGCAACGAAGTCGAGAACCTGCTCGAACGCGAAGCCGACATCGCGCTGCGCATGGTGCGGCCGACGCAGAGCGCGCTGGTCGCGCGGCGTCTGGCCGATCAGCCACTCGGCTTCTACGCGCACCGGGATTACGTGAGTGCGAACGGCAAGCCTGCCGAAGCGAACATGCTGACGCACGAGTGGGTCGGCTTCGACCGCTCCGACCAGTTCGTGCGCGGCTTTCGCGACGCCGGCTTCAAGGTCGACAAGACGATGTTCGCGTTCCGCTGCGACAACCAGATCGTCGGCTGGCACGCGGTGCTCGCCGGCTTGGGCATCGGCGTGGGCATGCACCACGTCGCGGCGCTTTCGCCGCAACTCGTACGGGTGTTGCCGAAGTTGCCGCTGCCCCCGCTGCCGTTGTGGATCACCGCGCACCGTGCGTTGCGCGGCACGCCGCGGCTGAAAGTGGTGTTCGATTTTCTCGCCGAGGCGCTGGCCGCGCGCTGAGAACAGGCCGACAAGGGCAATGCGGCGCGCTGCCCGTTGGCGGGGGCCGACTCCTACAATCGGTCGACACCGCTACAGGACGCCGAAACATGATCTCCCGCGAACCCACGATCGAACGCCTCGCCGTTGCGCGCTCGCTGCTGCTCGAGCCCTTCGGCCTGACCGACGCGACGCTGTCGAAAGCGCTCGCGACGATCGCGACGCACCGTATCGACGACGCCGACCTCTACTTCCAGTACACGCGCAGCGAAGGCTGGAGCCTGGAGGAAGGCATCGTGAAAAGCGGCAGCTTCGGTATCGACCAGGGCGTGGGCGTGCGCGCGGTGGCAGGCGAGAAGACCGCGTTCGCGTACTCCGACGACATCAGCGAAGCGGCGCTGATGGACGCGGCGATGACCGTGCGCACGATCGCCGCCGCCGGGCAGAGCCGCAAGGTCAAGGTCGGCACGAAGCAGAAGGTCGCAACCAGCCGCGTGCTCTACGCGCCGATGGATCCGATCGCCACGCTCGACAGCACGCAGAAGGTGGCGCTGCTCGAGAAGGTCGAGAAGCTCGCGCGCAGCAAGGACCCGCGCATCGTGCAGGTGATGGCGGGCCTGGCCGGCGAGTACGACGTGGTGATGGTCGCGCGTGCCGACGGCACGCTGGCCGCCGACGTGCGGCCGCTGGTGCGCCTCTCGGTCACCGTGATCGCCGAGCAGACGATCGCCGGCGAGGTGCGCCGCGAAGTCGGCTCGGGCGGCGGCGGTGGGCGCATCGGCTTCGGCTACTTCCACGACGACATCATCGAAGGCTACGTGCAGGACGCGGTCACCGCCGCATTGACCAACCTCGAATCGCGCCCGGCGAAAGCCGGTGAGATGAGCGTCGTGCTCGGGCCGGGCTGGCCCGGCGTGCTGCTGCACGAGGCCATCGGCCACGGGTTGGAGGGCGACTTCAACCGCAAGGGGTCGAGCGCGTTCAGCGGCCGCATCGGCCAGCGCGTCGCGGCCAAGGGCGTGACCGTGCTCGACGACGGCACCATTCCCGACCGGCGCGGCTCGCTCAACGTCGACGACGAAGGCAACGCCTCGCAGCGCAACGTGCTGATCGAGGACGGCATCCTGAAGGGCTACATCCAGGACTCGATGAACGCGCGGCTGAGCGGCGTCGCGCCCACCGGCAACGGCCGGCGCGAGAGCTACGCCGCGGTGCCGATGCCGCGCATGACCAACACCTACATGCTCGGTGGCGACAAGACCAGGGAAGAGATCATCGCGGGCCTGAAGCGCGGCCTGTACGCGACCAACTTCGGCGGCGGCCAGGTCGACATCACGAGCGGCAAGTTCGTGTTCTCGGCGAGCGAGGCGTTCTGGGTCGAGAACGGCAAGATCCAGTACCCGGTGAAAGGCGCGACCATCATCGGCAACGGGCCGGATGCGCTGACCCGAGTCAGCATGATCGGCAACGACATGAAGCTCGACCCGGGCGTCGGCGTGTGCGGCAAGGAAGGGCAGAGCGTGCCGGTGGGCGTGGGCCAGCCGACGCTGCGGATCGACCGCCTGACCGTCGGCGGCACCGCATGATGCATCGCCGCGACAACGCCCGCGAGACGCGTGCTACATTCGCGGCCATGAATTTCCGCGCCGTTTATTTTGCGTACTTTTGGTACTCCAACCGCCCAGCGGCCGGAGAGGCCAGCGCACACGCAAAGTAAAGCGCAACGAATCTCCAGAAACCGCCGGGCTCACGCCCGGCGGTTTTTTTTCGCCCGCGCACATCTTGCAAGACCCATCAGGAGCCACCGCCATGACCAGCACCACGAACACCGCCCCCAGCGAGGGTTGGTATGCGCACAGCGAACGCACCAGCCAGACCGACGACCAGCGGATCAAGGACGTGACGCCGCTGCCGCCGCCGGAGCACCTGATCCGATTCTTCCCGATCGCCGGCACGCCGACCGAGGCGCTGATCGGCAACACGCGTCGGGCGATCCGCAACATCATGCAGAAGAAGGACGACCGGCTGCTCGTCATCATGGGCCCGTGCTCGATCCACGACCCGGTCGCGGCGGTCGAGTACGCGAAGAAGCTCAAGGTGCAGCGCGAGAAGTACAAGGACACGCTGGAGATCGTGATGCGCGTCTACTTCGAGAAGCCGCGCACGACCGTCGGCTGGAAGGGCCTGATCAACGACCCCTACCTCGACGAGACCTACCGCATCGACGAAGGCCTGCGCATCGCACGCCAACTGCTGCTGGAGATCAACCGCTCGGGCATGCCGGCCGGCAGCGAGTTCCTCGACGTGATCTCGCCGCAGTACATCGGCGACCTGATCTCGTGGGGCGCGATCGGCGCGCGCACGACCGAAAGCCAGGTGCACCGCGAGCTGGCCTCGGGGCTTTCGGCGCCGATCGGCTTCAAGAACGGTACCGACGGCAACATCAGAATCGCCATCGACGCGATCCAGGCCGCGGCGAGGCCGCACCACTTTCTTTCGGTGCACAAGAACGGCCAGGTCGCGATCGTCGAGACGCGCGGCAACAACGATTGCCACGTGATCCTGCGCGGCGGCAAGGCGCCGAACTACGACGCCGCGAGCGTGGCCGCTGCCTGCGCCGAGATCGAGGCAGCCAAGCTCGACTGCACGCTGATGGTCGACTGCAGCCACGCGAACAGCAGCAAGCAGCATGAGCGCCAGGTCGACGTGGCGCGCGACGTGGCCGCGCAGCTCAAGGCGGGCGGCCGCTGCATCTTCGGCGTGATGGTCGAGAGCCACCTGAACGCCGGCGCGCAGAAGTTCAGTGCCGGCAAAGATGACCCGGCCGGGCTCGCCTACGGCAAGAGCATCACCGACGCCTGCATCGGTTGGGACCACTCGCTGGAAGTGCTCGAGGTCTTGAGCGAGGCGGTGACGGCACGCGCGCCGACGAAGTAACGGGCGTAAGAACGCGCAAACATGCTGGCGGCTTCGACCTCCAACGCGTCAAATCAGCGGGCCTGCGACCCTTGGACATTGAATGCGTCAGAAGCTCGTCAAGCTGCGGCGTTGCGCAGCGATCGCGATGATCGGCTGCGTGCTGACTGTGGCGCTGCCGACGCATGCCCAGTTGTCGGCGGTCGATCGCGAGGCCATCGAGGCAGCGTTCGCGCGCGCCGACACCAACGGCGACGGCAAGCTGTCTCGCGAAGAGGCGCAGCGCTTTCCGGAGATCGCTGCGCGATTCGATGAACTCGACCTGGACCACGATGGCTTCCTGTCGCTGATCGAGTTCTCGCTCGGCGCGACGCCGCCGGTCAAGAAGTAGCGGCCGGACTACTCCGCGTCGCGCGCCAAGCGCTCGCTTTTCCAGTACACATCGTCGCCTCCCAGACCATCAAGGTTTGCGCGGTTTAGCACGCGGGCGATTACGAACAGCAGGTCGCTCAGGCGGTTCAGGTAGTGACGCGGTTCGGCGCGCACTACGTCGACGGCCGTCAGGGCGACCACCGCGCGCTCGGCGCGCCGCGCGATCGTGCGGGCCACGTGCGAGAGCGCTGCGCTGCGGGTGCCGGCTGGGAGGATGAACTCCTTCAGCCGCGGCAACGCGGCGTTGTAGTGCGCAAGCGCGTCGTCCAGGCGCAGCACGGCCTCGCCCTTCAGCAGCTCGTAGCCCGGAATCGACAGCTCGCCGCCGAGGTTGAACAACTCGTGCTGAATCACGACGAACAACTCGCGCACATCGTCGGGCAGCGGCTCGGCGAGCAGCACGCCGAGCTGCGAGTTCAGCTCGTCGACATCGCCCATCGCCTGCACGCGCAGGTGGTCCTTGGGCACACGGGTGCCGTCGCCGAGACCGGTGGTGCCGTCGTCGCCGGTGCGGGTTGCGATCTGCGTGAGTCGATTGGCCATGGCCGCGATCCTAGCCTGCCATCGCGGCACAATCGACACCTGGCCGCGAAGCCCTAGCGGCCACGGAGACACGCATGAACGCACCGCTGCCCGCCCACTTGCTGCCCCGCCTCGAACCACGCCCGGTGCCGGCCGCGATGCTTGCCGCATTGCATGCGCACTTCGGCGCGCGCTGCTCGACCGCGCTCGCGGTGCGCGAGCAGCACGGTCGTGACGAGTCGCCGATCGACGCGCCGCCGCCGGAGGCGGTCGTTTACTGCGAGAGCACCGAGGATGTGGCTGCCGTCGTGAAGCTCGCCGATCGATACGCGGTGCCGGTGATCCCTTTCGGTGTCGGCTCCTCTCTCGAAGGGCACTTGCTGGCGGTGCAGGGCGGCATCAGCATCGACCTGTCGCGCATGAACAAGATCATCGCAGTGCAGCCAGAAGACCTGACCGTGACGGTGCAGGCCGGCGTCACGCGCATGCAACTGAACGACGAGATCCGCCACACCGGCTTGTTCTTCCCGATCGATCCCGGCGCCGACGCGAGCCTGGGCGGCATGAGCGCGACGCGCGCGAGCGGCACCAACGCCGTGCGTTACGGCACGATGCGCGAGAACGTGCTCGGCCTCATGGTCGTGACCGCGAGCGGCGAAGTCATCCACACCGGCACGCGCGCGCGCAAGTCGTCGGCCGGCTATGACCTCACGCGGCTGATGGTCGGCAGCGAAGGCACGCTCGGCGTGATGACCGAGATCACGCTGCGGCTGTACCCGTTGCCCGAGGCGATCTCGGCTGCCACATGCACTTTCCCGAGCATCGATGCGGCCGTGCGCACGACGATCCAGATCATCCAGATGGGCGTGCCTGTCGCGCGCTGCGAGTTGCTCGATGTGCACGCAGTGCGCGCAGTGAACCGCCACGACAAGATGACGCTGACCGAAGCGCCGATGCTGCTGATGGAGTTCCACGGCAGCGAGGCGAGCGTCACGGAACAGGCCGCCACGGTGCAGGAGATCGCGGCCGAGTTCGGCGGTGCCGGCTTCCAGTGGGCGACGACGCCCGAGGAACGCACCAAGCTCTGGACCGCACGTCACCATGCCTACTTCGCCGGCGCGCAGATGAAGCCGGGCTGTCGCACCGTCAGCACCGACACCTGCGTGCCGATCTCGCGCCTGGCCGAGTGCGTGACGACCGCGTCGGAGGCCGCCACCGCCGCCGGCATGCAGCACTACATCGTCGGGCACGTCGGCGACGGCAACTTCCACATCGCCTACCTGGTAGACCCTAACGTACCGGCCGAGCGGGAGCTGGCTGAGAAGCTGAATCAGGAACTCGTGCGGCGCGCGATCGATGTGCAGGGCACCTGCAGCGGTGAGCATGGGATCGGGTTGCACAAGATGGGATTCCTCGTCGACGAGGCCGGCGCGGGTGCGATCGACATGATGCGCACGCTCAAGCGCGCACTCGACCCGAAGAACATCATGAACCCGGGGAAGATCTTCGCGCTTTGACGCTCAATGCGTCGGAGCGGGCACTGAGAGCGTCTGCTGACTCGCCCCCGCGCCGTCGACGCTCTCGAGGTGCACCCCGAAACCCCACAGCCGCGCGACATGCTTCAGCACTTCCTGCGAGCCCTCGTGCAGCGGCCGGTTGTTGTGCCGCGTGTGGCGCAGCGTCAATGAGCGATCCCCGCGCAGGTTGACGTTCCAGACCTGGATGTCTGGCTCGCGCGAGCTGAGATCGTACTGGCGCGACAAGGCCTCGCGCAGCTTGCGGAAGCCCGACGGGTCGTGAATCGCCGAGACCTGCAGGTTCTCGGCCTTCTCCTCGTCGAGGATCGCGAACAGGCGCAGATCGCGCATCAGCTTCGGCGAGAGGTACTGGCCGACGAAGCTCTCGTCCTTGAAGTTGCGCATCGCGTGGTCGAGCGTGGGCAGCCAGGGCTTGCCGGCGATGTTGGGGAACCACTCGCGGTCTTCGTCGGTCGGGTTCTCGCAGATGCGCTTGATGTCGGTGTACATCGCGAAACCCAGCGCGTATGGGTTGATGCCGCTATAGGCGCGGTGGCCGACCGGCGGCTGGTAGACGACGTTGGTGTGCGACTTCAGCCACTCAATCATCACGCCGTCGGTGAGGTAACCGTCGTCGTACATCGTGTTCAGCAAGTGGTGATGCCAGAACGTGGCCCAGCCTTCGTTCATGACCTGTGTCTGCCGCTGCGGGTAGAAGTACTGCGCGATCTTGCGCACGATGCGCACGATCTCGCGCTGCCAGGGTTCGAGCAGCGGCGCGTTCTTCTCGATGAAGTAGAGGATGTTCTCCTGCAGTTCGGCCGGGAAACGCTTGGCGTCGCTGACGTCGCCGGGCTTCTCCGCCTTCTTCGGCAGCGTGCGCCAGATGTCGTTGACCTGCGACTGTGCATGTTCGAGGCGATCCTTGCGGCGCGCGAGCTCCTCGGAAAACGAGAGCTTGCTCGGCCGGCGATAGCGATCGACGCCGTAGTTCTGCAGCGCGTGGCAGCTGTCGAGCAACTCCTCGACCGGCCCCAGGCCGTGCTTCTCTTCGCACTCGGCGATGTAGTTCTTCGAGTAGACGAGGTAGTCGATGATGGACGAGGCATCGGTCCACAGCTTGAACAGGTAGTTGCCCTTGAAGAAGCTGTTGTGGCCATACGCGGCGTGCGCGATCACGAGCGCCTGCATGGCGGTCGTGTTCTCCTCCATCAGGTAGCTGATGCAGGGGTCTGAGTTGATGACGATCTCGTAGGCCAAGCCCATGTGGCCGCGCTTGTAATTCTTCTCGTTGGCGATGAACTCCTTGCCGTAGCTCCAGTGGCGATAGTTCACCGGCATGCCCACCGATGCATAGGCATCCATCATCTGTTCGGCGGTGATGATCTCGAGCTGGTTCGGGTAAGTGTCGAGGCCGAAGCGCTGGGCTGTCGCGCGGATTGCGTCGTGGTACTGCTCGATCAGCTCGAAGGTCCAGTCGCTCGGGTCGCGCAACTTCGTGGCCGGGCGCGGGCCGGCCGGGCGGGGTGCTTGCAACGGGCCACGTTCCGCCTTGCGTCTGTCGTTCGGGTACGGCAAAGGTGCCGCGACACTCACACGCCGTTCGCCTGGAAAGCCGCTCATGCTGTCTCCTTGTTCAAGATGTGGCCCCTTCCTTCTTGAACAACTCGCGAAACACCGGGTAGATCTGCGAGGCCTGCGTCACCTTGCGCATCGCGAAGCCGGGGTGGCTTTCCTGCAGCCGTGAATATTCTTCCCACAGGTTCTGCTCTTCTTCGGCGACCTGCACGTAAGCGAAGTACCGGCACACGGGCAACAGGTTTTCAGTCAGCAGCTCGCGGCAGCGGCCACTGTCGTGGTGCCAGTTGTCGCCGTCGCTGGCCTGCGCACCGTAGATGTTCCATTCGTTCGACGGGTAGCGTGCCTTGATGATCTCGTCCATCAAGACCAGCGCGCTCGACACCACCGTGCCGCCGGTCTCGCGGGCATGGAAGAAGTTCTCTTCGTCGACCTCCTGCGCCTGCGTATGGTGGCGAATGAAGACGAGATCGATCTTGTCGTAGTGCCGCGTGAGAAAGAGGTAGAGCAGGATGAAAAAGCGCTTCGACAATTCCTTGCGCGCCTCGTCCATCGAACCCGACACGTCCATCAGGCAGAACATCACCGCCTTGGTGGTCGGCACCGGCACCTTGACGCGGCTGCGAAAGCGCAGGTCGATCGGGTCGAGGTAAGGTATGCGCGACAGGCGGTTCTTCAATGTGTCGATGCGCAGTTGCAGGTCGTCGCGGTGGGCGTCGCGCAGTGCGCTCGCGGGCTCGACGAGTACGGCCGCCAACTGCTCCTCGAGCTCGCGCAATTCGCCGCGCGAACCCGCGCCAATAGCGAGCCGCCGACCGATCGCACCGCGCATCGAGCGCACGACGCTCAGGTTGCTCGGCGTGCCGTCGCTGACGAAGCCGGCGCGGTGGCTCTTGAACTCGGGTGTCTCGGCAAGCTGCGTCTGCGTCATGCGCGGCAGCGCGAGGTCGTCGAAGAAGATCTGCATGAATTCTTCTTTGGTGAGGTGGAAGACGAAATCGTCTTCGCCCTCGCCCGAGTCACCCGCCTCACCCTTGCCGCTGCCCTTGCCACCGCCGCCCTTGGGCCGCGCGATCTGGTCGCCGGCCACGTACTCCTGGTTGCCGGGGTGCACCATCTCGCGCGTGCCACCCTGGCCGTGGCCGAACACCGGCTCGTTGATGTCCTTCTTCGGGATGCGAATGTCTTCGCCGCGCTCCATGTCGCGGATGCCGCGGCCGTCGACGGCGCGGCGTACCGCATCTCGCACCTGGCTGTGGTGCCGGCGCAGGAAGCGCTCGCGGTTGCCGATCGACTTGTTCTTGCCCGCGAGCCGCCGATCGATGATCTGCTGAAGCATGGGTTCTCCGGTGGATGCGCCGCGTGGGATCAGCTGCTCTTCCGAACCCTCAGATACCACTCGCACAGCAAACGAACCTGCTTCGCGGTGTAGCCCTTGTCGACCATGCGATTGACGAAGTTCTCGTGCTTCTTCGCCTCGTCGGCACTCGCCTTGGCGTTGAAACTGATCACCGGTAGCAGCTCTTCGGTGTTCGAGAACATCTTTTTCTCGATCACCGTGCGCAGCTTCTCGTAGCTCGACCACACCGGGTTGTGCCCGGCGTTGTTGGCGCGTGCGCGCAGTACGAAGTTGACGATCTCGTTGCGGAAGTCCTTCGGGTTGCTGATGCCGGCCGGCTTCTCGATCTTCTCGAGTTCGGCGTTCAGCGAGGCGCGGTCGAACACTTCGCCGGTGTCGGTGTCGCGATATTCCTGGTCCTGGATCCAGTAGTCGGCATACGTGACGTAGCGATCGAAGATGTTCTGGCCGTACTCGCTGTAGCTCTCCAGATACGCGGTCTGGATCTCCTTGCCGATGAACTCGGCGTAGCGTGCCGACAGGTGTTCCTTGATGAAGCCGAGGTACTTCTGTTCGGTCTCGGCGGGGAACTGCTCGCGCTCGATCTGCTGCTCGAGCACGTACATCAGGTGCACCGGGTTCGCCGCCACTTCGGCCGGGTCGAAGTTGAACACCTTCGACAAGATCTTGAACGCGAAGCGCGTCGAGACGCCGCTCATGCCTTCGTCGACACCGGCGTAGTCGCGGTACTCCTGGTAGCTCTTCGCACGCGGGTCGCTGTCTTTCAGGTTCTCGCCGTCGTAGATCTGCATCTTCGAGTAGAGCGACGAGTTCTCCGGCTCCTTCAGGCGCGTGAGCATCGCGAACTGGCTCATCATCTTCAGCGTGCCGGGGGCGCACTTCGCTTCGAGCAACGAGGAGCCGCGCAGCAGCTTCTCGTAGATCTTGACCTCTTCGGAGACGCGCAGGCAGTACGGCACCTTGACGATGTAGATGCGGTCGAGGAAGGCCTCGTTGTTCTTGTTGTTGCGGAAGGTCTTCCACTCGCTCTCGTTGCTGTGCGCGAGCACGATGCCGTCGAACGGGATCGCGCCGAAGCCTTCGGTGCCCTTGAAGTTGCCTTCTTGCGTGGCGGTCAGCAGCGGGTGCAGCACCTTAATCGGCGCCTTGAACATCTCGACGAATTCGAGCAGGCCCTGGTTCGCGAGACACAGACCGCCGGAGAAGCTGTACGCGTCCGGGTCGTCTTGCGCGTAGGTTTCGAGCTTGCGAATATCGACCTTGCCGACGAGTGCCGAGATGTCCTGGTTGTTCTCATCGCCCGGTTCGGTCTTGGACACGCCGATCTGCTTGAGCACGCTCGGCAGCCGCTTCACGACCTTGAACTTGCGGATGTCGCCGCCGAACTCTTCGAGCCGCTTCACGGCCCACGGGCTCATGATGCGATTCAGGTAGCGCGACGGGATGCCGTACTCCTTTTCCAGCAGCGGGCCGTCCTCGGCCACGTCGAACAGGCCGAGCGGCGATTCGTTCACCGGCGAGCCCTTGATGGCGTAGAACGGCACGTGCTCCATCAGCAGCTTGAGGCGCTCGGCGATCGAACTCTTGCCACCACCGACCGGGCCGAGCAGATACAGGATCTGCTTCTTCTCTTCGAGCCCTTGCGCCGCGTGGCGGAAGTAGGAGACGACCTGCTCGATGGCGTCTTCCATGCCGTAGAACTCGGCGAAGGCAGGGTAGATCTTGATGACCTTGTTCGCGAACAGTCGCGACATTCGCGGGTCGTTGCGCGTATCGACGAACTTGGGTTCGCCGATCGCCTTGAGCATGCGCTCGGCGGCGGTCGCGTACGCAATCGGGTTGCGTTTGCACTCGGCGAGGTACTCCTCGATCGAGAGTTCTTCTTCGCGGCTGCGCTCGAAGCGAGCGGCGAAGTTGCTGATCACGTCCATGCTGATCTCCTGTGCAGTTGCCAAGGAGACGTTGAAGGCAGGTACGGTGGCCGTTCAACGTCTGGGGGAAGTTCTGATGACACCCATCACATCAATTGGGCGCCATCAGAGCTTTCCGTTTGTCAGCGGATCAAGTGACTCAAGCTTCGTTCATTCTGCGCCAGTCGGTCGATCGAGTACAAGGTTCAAGACCACCCATTTCGGCGGGGGGACAACGCCATCGAATCATCGCAGTCGTTTAGCAAACAACGTGCCGCTGGCGCATGCGTTGACCTTGATACGTTGCAGAGCGTGAGCGGATGCACGAAGTTCCGTTTTCACAGGGCTCAGCGGGGCGTGAGACCGAGCCGGTTGAGCAGGCCGTTCAGCTCGTCGAGCGATCCGAACGAGATCGCGACCTCGCCTTGCTCGCCGCGTTTCGTCCGCTTCTTGATGCGGATATCGACCGCGGCTGTCAGTGCATCCGACAACTCCTGCTCGATGCGTTGCAGATCACGCGGCTTCTCGTGTCGCGCGCGCAGCAGCGGCGTCTGGCGGCCCGAACTCGCGCTCGCGCGCGCAACCAACTTTTCGGCTTCGCGGACCGACAGTTTCTTCGCCACGATCTCGGTCGCGTGCAAGATCTGCTGCGCACCTGCCAGCGGGAGCAGCGCCCGCGCGTGGCCCATGTCGATGTCGCCTGCCATCAGCATTTGTTGCACGGGCTCGGTGAGATGGAGCAGGCGCAGCAGGTTGCTGGCCGCACTGCGCGATCGGCCGACGGCTTGCGCGGCCATCTCATGCGTGAGGCCGAACTCGTCGGTCAGCCGTTTCAGACCCTGAGCTTCTTCGAGCGGGTTCAGGTCTTCGCGCTGAATGTTTTCGATGAGCGCCATCGCAGCAGCGGATTCATCGGGCACATCGCGAACGAGCACCGGCACTTCGTCGAGGCCTGCGAGCTTGGCCGCGCGCGTGCGGCGTTCGCCGGCGATGATCTCGTAGCGGTCGGCGCCGACCGATCGCACGAGGATCGGCTGCATCACGCCCTGCGCCTTGATGCTCTCGGCGAGTTCGTACAGCGAGCCTTCGTCCATGCGCGTGCGCGGCTGGTACTTGCCCGGTTGCAGTTGCGCGAGCTTCAGCACATGCGGCAATCCGTCGTTGATCGCGGCCGGCGCATCGCCGGCCTCTTTGACGCGCGGGCCGAGCAGCGCTTCGAGGCCGAGGCCGAGGCCTTTGGGTTTCTTGGTGACCATCGGAGGATTGTCTGCGATCAGTTCGAGAGCGTCTGCAGCAACGCCCAGCCTTGCGGCCAGTCGCCCAGACCCGACTCGCCGTTGACATGACCGCAGGCACCGATATCGAAGGTGGAAGCGCCCCAGTCTCGCGCCAGCTGTGCCGCGCGTTCAGGTGCGCAGTACGGGTCGTCGCTGCTGATCACGGCGATGCTCGCGAATTGAAGGCGCTCGCGAACGATGGGGCGCCAGTTGAACAGGTTCGGTGGCATGTCGTCGCGCTCGGTGTCGGGCGGCGCGACCAGCAACGCGCCTTCTACCCGCGCCGTCAGCCGGGAGTGTGCGGCCCAGGCGGCGACGAGGTGGCAGCCCAGGCTGTGCGCGACCAACACCGCAGGCTGTTCGGATTCGAGCAACACCTCGTCCAGCCGTGCCATCCAATCGCCGCGCTTGGGCCACAGCCAGTCGTTCTGCTCGACGCGGCTGCAGCCGTGCAAAGCCTCCCAGCGGCTTTGCCAGTGCGTGGTGTCGGAGTCGAGCCAGCCGGGCAGCAGCAGGCAGCGCACCGGAACGTCAGCTTCATTTGTCATCGTCGTGGTTTATCCTTGCGGGCTGTTTCGAGAGGACGAGAGATGGTCTACCGCGCGTTCGTTGACGGCCAGGAGGGCACGACCGGCCTGCGCATTCACGAGTATCTCGCGCAGCGCGACGACATCGAAGTTCTGCGCATCGATGCCGACAAGCGCAAGGACGCCGCCGAACGTGCGCGCCTGCTGAACGCTGCGGATGTCGCGTTCCTTTGCCTGCCCGACACGGCAGCGAGGGAAGCCGCGGCCCTCGTCACGAACCCGAACACCTGTCTGATCGACGCGAGCACCGCGCACCGCACTGCGGCCGGTTGGGCCTTCGGCTTGCCCGAGCTGGCTCCTTCGCAGCGCGGGCTGATCCGCTCCTCGAAGCGCATCTCGAATCCTGGCTGCCACGCATCGGCCTTCATTCTGCTGCTGCGCCCACTGGTCGATGCGGGCCTCGTGCCGGCTGCACTGGCTGTCTCGGCCAGCTCGATCACCGGCTATTCGGGCGGTGGCAAGAAAATGATCGAGCAGTACGAGGCCGGCGGTGACGCGCGGCTCGACGCGCCGCGCCCCTACGCCTTGGGCCTCGGCCACAAGCACGTGCCCGAGATGATGACGCACACCGGGTTGACGACGCCGCCCATCTTCATGCCCATCGTCGGCAAGTTCTACAAGGGCTTGTCGGTAAGCGTGCCCTTACACCTCTCGGCATTGAAGGCTGGGACGACACCTGACTCG
>Ga0209583_10000105_pt1 | contig 27191 bp, 22 predicted proteins | sample Str014_FD_187201 | JGI IMG/M metagenome (GOLD analysis project Ga0209583, IMG submission 187201) | Freshwater sediment microbial communities in response to fracking from Pennsylvania, USA - Straight Creek_MetaG_SC_2014 (SPAdes) (version 2) | ecosystem: Environmental > Aquatic > Freshwater >... | reverse complement strand
ACCTCTCGGGCATTTTCGTGAAAGTTGCGGGGGCGCGAGGCACAAACGTCTCCGTGACTGCCGAACGTGGGCAATTTTTGTCGACTGACGATCCTGATGTCATCATTTTTCGGTTACACAATGGCGTGTTGATTGATGACGAGGCCGGCTACAAGGCGCCACGGGTGTTGAGTTTTGTCAGTCATGACTTGCCTTTCGATTTGCCAAAGGTCAGCACGTTCCGGGGGCGCGGAACCGAGGGCGGGCGACTTGAGATGACGCTTCCCGAACTCCTGCGGGTCGGGAACGACTCTCATGTTTCGCAAAAATCGCGCAATGAGGCGAATGCCAATTTCTATTTTCGGATGGCGGAGGTGTTCATGATGTTCCTGATCCCCTTGCTCGCTGTTGCGCTTGCCGTTCCGCCGAAGCGGTCGAGTTCGGCTGTCGGCGTGTTTCTCTCGGTGATCATGGTGGTGGCGTATCATAAGGTGAATGAATATGCCGAAAGCATGGGAATGCTGGGTAAATTTCCACCAATTCTGGCGCTGGGGATTCCGTTTGCACTCTTCGCGCTGCTGATCATTTGGATGTATCATATCCTGGCACACAAGCCTGGCGGACAGCCCATCGGGGCGGTGGAGCGGGTCTCGGGCAAGCTCGTGAAGCGCGTCGCTAAGCTTTTTACGTTATTTGGGCCCCGTCGTGTGGTGCGAGAAGCTTAGGATGTTCTCGTCGCTGTTCCCGTCCCGCCAGCTCACCATTTATATGGCGAAGGCATTTTTTGTGCGAACGCTCGCGTTTTTGTTCATTTTGACATTGGTACTGCAGGTGCTAGACCTGTTGGGCGAAACCGGGCACGTGCTTGCGTATCCCGGCAACGGTGGCGCTGAAATATGGAAATATATTTTCTTGCGTTTCCCGCAATTGGTCGCGCGTTTTCTGCCCTTTTCGGTGTTGCTCGGGACTCTGGCAACGTTTTTTACACTGAACCAAAACAGTGAAGTGATTTCGATGAAGGCCGCTGGCCTGTCGGCACATCAGATTTTGGCCCCGACTGTCCTCGCCAGTTTGCTCATCGCCATTGTCTCGTTCGGCTTTAATGAGCGGGTGGTGACGCGCGCAACTGCCGAAATGGCAAGGTGGGAGGCCGCCGGCTTTGGACCGATTCCGGCGCAACATGCGGGTCAGGACGATGTGTGGGTGAAAGATGGCGATAATATCATCCACGTCGACTCGGCGGCGGGACGAGGCTCCGCAACGGTGTTGACCGGGATCACGGTCAACCTTCGCGAACGCGGGGTCTTGAAGGGCATTCTTCATGCCACGCGAGCGAATCCGGTCGGTAACGGTTGGCAATTGTCGGATGCCCGACGTTTTGATGTCGCGACCGGCACTCAGTCGATGTTGGGAACGATTACAGCGGCAGCGGGTGTGCCTCCCGATCAATTCACCTTGGCGAATGCAAATGCGGAGCGGATGCCAATCGATGTTTTGGGCCGCGCGATTGTCGATTTGCGCGCCGCCGGCCGCCCCACCGACGCTCTTGAAGCCGGCTGGTGGCATAAAATTTCGGGCCCATTATCGGCCTTATTGATGCCCTTGCTTGGGTCGGTCGCCGCGTTTGGCCTTGCGCGCTCGGGTAAATTATTCATCCGCGCCGTAATCGGCATGGCATTAGGATTTGCGTATTTTGTTGCTGATAATGCTGCGCTGGCGATGGGGGGTATCGGTGTTTATCCGCCGTTGCTCGCTGCTTGGGGTCCCTTTCTGCTGTTTCTAATGATCGGCGAGGCGGTGCTGGTGCGCACCGAGGAATAAGTGATATATGATTGTGCCGTAAATCCGCCGCATTGGTGGGCTAGTTGATTAACCTGAATTTTGCTAAGGATCGGACTGTGGAAACAGCTCACTCAGTGTCATCAACGACGAAAACAACCATTTGGAATCGTTCGCACTATCTCGATCGCATGACATTTCGCGATCTAGTGGTGGCTTATTTCCAACACTACACAATTATCGCTTATTTGCTCTGTGCTGCGGCATCGGCGGTTGTGTTTGTGATTTATCCCGCGACCTTATTGCAAACAATCGGGGCGCTTGCGCTCGCTTTTTTTGCGTGGCCCTTTGTTTGGTATTTGCTCCACCGTTGGGTGTTGCATGGGCATTGGATGTTAAAAATCCCAACAATGGCGGCAACTTGGAAGCGTATTCATTATGACCATCATCAAGACCCCAATCATTTGGAGGTGTTGTTCGGTGCGCTGCGGCATACACTGCCAACGCTCGTGGTGGTCACTGTGCCGCTCGGCTATTTGATCGGCGGCGTCGGTGGCGCTGCCGCAGCTTTTGGGATGGTGTGTCTTGTCACGTGCTACAATGAGTTCATTCACTGCATTCAGCATCTCGCATTCAAGCCCAAAAATGCAATTGTCCTCAAGATGAAAGCGCGCCACCTTGCTCATCATTTTCATGACGAGGACGGCAATTTTGGTATTGCTGACTTTACGTGGGATCGTGTGCTCGGGACGCTGTATGACCGTAAAGATCGGCCCAAGCGCAGCGCAACGGTGTTCAATCTTGGCTATACCGAAGAGGTCGCAAAACGCTATCCTTGGGTAGCAGACCTCTCTGATGGTATTGCCAGTGATGGTCCGCGTCGTCGTAAAAATGGTGCGTAATTGATGTCTGTTACGGTTCGCCCGATCGATAAATCGGAGCACAAGGCGTTTGTCGATTTAAGCTATCGGCTGTATGCGAACGATCCCAATTGGGTGCCGCCACTCAAGATGGATTTGCACGAACTGCTTACGCCGGGTAAAAATCCCTGGTTCGAGCATGGGGAGTTGCAGCTGTTTCTCGCCGAGCGCAACGGTAAAGTGGTCGGGCGGATATCTGCACATGTCGACCATTTGGCGCTCAACCAGCCGGTTGAGCAGGGCATGGGGCCGGGCACAGGTAATTGGGGCCTGTTGGAAGCTGAAGACAGTGAAGCGCTGTCCGCGCTCATTGCAACCGCCGAGCAGTGGTTGCGCGACGAGGGAATGCACCGCGTCCTTGCGCCGTTGAGTCTGTCGATTTGGGATGAACCAGGCCTTTTGACATTTGGCGCTGACCATCCGCCGACAATCATGATGGGGCACCACAATCCGGCCTATCAAGCCTGGATTGAAGCGTTGAATTATACCAAGGCGATGGGATTGGTGACCTATGAAGTTCCGATCTCGGAGCCGTTTCCGCCGTTGACGCAACGGATCGTTGAAATGGGTGAGCGGAATAAGCGCATCGTCATCCGACGAGCAGACAAACGACGTTTCGACGAGGAGGCTAATCTTATCATTGGCATTCTCAATGATGCGTGGTCGGATAATTGGGGTTTTGTGCCGATTACGCAGAGCGAAATAAACTACATTGGTAAAAAATTGAAAGACATCATTTACGAAGATTTGGTCCGTATTGCCGAGGTTGATGGCGAGCCTGTCGCGTTTATGATGACTTGGCCTGATATGAATGAGAAGCTGCGGGACTATGGCGGCAACCTCTTTCCGTTTAACTTCATCAAGCTCCTGTTATGGCTGCGAAAGCCAAAGGTGCGGACAATGCGCGTGCCGCTGATGGGGGTCGTGAAACGGCTACAATCTTCGCGGCTGGCCAGCCAACTCGCGTTTATGCTGACTGAGTTTACCCGTCGCGACGCGGTCACCAACTACGGGGCTACGCGGGGTGAGTTTGGGTGGGTGTTGGAGAGCAATGGCCCCATGCTTAGCGTCGGGGAGGCCACTGGTGGGCACGTGAACAAACGCTACACACTTTATCAAAAGGCGCTTTAGGGTCGCGTTCTGCTTGTTTAGCGCGGTTTGAGAGGATAGATATTTTGGCTGGACCGCTCGAAGGTTTGAGAATAATCGAGTTTGCCGGCATCGGCCCCGCGCCATTCGCTGCAATGATGCTTGCTGATCATGGTGCAGAAGTGATCACTATCGACCGCCCGAGCGTCCTCAACCGACACGGGCTTTCCGGGCGCATGGACCCGCGCGACGCCTTAATGCGCTCACGGAAATCAATTGTACTCGACATAAAGAAGCCGGAGGCATTGGGGATTGCCACGCGCCTTTGTGCTGGTGCGGCCGGAATTATCGAAGGCTATCGTCCGGGGGTGATGGAGCGACTGGGACTTGGGCCCGATGCGCTCTTAGCCGAGAACCCTGCGCTGGTTTATGGGCGTATGACCGGTTGGGGGCAATATGGGCCTTTTGCGCAGGCGGCAGGTCACGATATAAATTACATCGCTTTGTCGGGTATCCTCTCAACAGTGGCGCGTAAAGGCGAGAAGCCGCTCGCTCCCGTAAATTATCTTGGCGACTTTGCGGGCGGGGGTATGATGCTCGCGTTCGCAATGGTGAGCGCGTTGCTGGGCGTTCAGCGTGGCCTGCCGGGGCAGGTGATTGATTGCGCAATGACCGATGGCGCGGCACTCATTGGCGCTATGACCTATTCGCATCTGGCGATGGGGCTCCACAGTGGCACGGCGGGCGAAAATTTGATCGATGGCGGTGCGCCGTTTTATGATGTTTACGCGTGTAGCGATGCGAAATATATCGCACTCGGGGCGATCGAGCCGCAGTTTTATGCCCAGTTTCGTGCTCTTGCAGGGATCGACGACGACGCGCAATTTGATGGACAGTTCATTCAATCGCGGTGGCCCGAACTCAAAGCGCTCCTGACCGCTGTGTTCTTGACCAAGACGCGTGACGCGTGGTGCGCGCTGCTAGAGGCAACCGATGCCTGTTTCGCGCCGGTGTTGAGCCTATGTGAAGCGCCACTCCATCCGCACAATATCGCGCGCGCGACGTTTGTGGAGGTGGGTGGGGCTATTCAGCCGGCACCGGCACCGCGTTATTCATTATCGACGCTGGATGCGCCGCGTCGGCCCCCTATGCTTGCAGCGGACACCGATACACTCTTGGCCGAGCTTGGTTACGATGCGGAGAGCATTTGCGCACTGCGCGCCGACGGGGCGCTCGGTTGACCGATCTCAATGCTCGAAATCACGAAGCATTTGCTTGGCGATGACCAGCTGCATGATTTGGGTCGTGCCTTCGTATATTCGGTAGATTCGACTGTCGCGAAAAAAGCGCTCAGCATTATATTCTGCCAAATAGCCCGCGCCGCCGTGAATTTGGACACAGCGATCGGCGACCCGCCCACACATTTCAGACGCAAACATTTTCGCCGCTGCGGCCTTGGTGATGATGTTTTCCCCAGCGTCGGCACGGCGCGCGACATCTACGAGCATGCATTCTGCTGCGTATATTTCAGCTTCGGAGTCGGCGAGCATCGCCTGAATGAGCTGGAAATTAGCAATTGGGGTTCCGAACGCTTCGCGCTCCGTCGCGTACCGTAGCGCACTGTCCAGAATACGTTTGGCATAACCTGTGCTCACGGCGGCAATCGACATTCGACCATTGTTGAGCGCTTGCATCGCTGTCGCAAAGCCTTGTCCCTCATCTCCGCCGAGGAGATTGGCCGTCGGAACACGAACATCCTGCATCACGATGTCCGCAATTTGCGCGCCGACCTGTCCCATTTTTGAGTCGGGTTTGCCGACGCTGACGCCGGCACTCTTCATCGGCATGATGAAAGCGCTGATATGGCTATTCTTTGGCAAGTTTTCTTTGTTTGTGCGTGCCATGATGAGCGCAACGTGCGCGAAAGGAGCATTCGTAATATAACGCTTGGTGCCATTTAGCACATAATGGTCACCGTCACGGACGGCGGTCGTTTGCAGGCCCGCAGAGTCTGACCCGCTGCCGGGCTCGGTTAATCCAAAACATGCAATCTCGCCCGCTGCGGTTGCTGGGAGCCAAGTTTGGCGCTGGGCCTCTGTGCCACTTTTCAACAGCGCCGACGCAAACATCCCGGTATTGATTCCCATAATCGACCGATACGCCGGGGCAGCCCAACATACTTCTTTGACCGTCGCCATACACTGGCTGACGTTCATTCCGGCCCCACCATAGGTTTCGGGAATGCTGATCCCAAATAGTCCCATCGCGCGCATTTCGTTGAGAATGTCATCAGGCACGCGGTCTAATGCCTCGACCTGCGGCTCCGCCGGCACCAGCCGCTCACGCACATAGCGCTTCAGCTGCTCAATAAAGGCCTTAAAACTGTCATCATCCATCCCCTGATTTGGCATTATTACTCCTCAATTTATCGACGTCGCATTCGCCGAGCGCCGACGGTGCTAGCCGCGCGTAAAACTCTTGCCTTCATCCGCCAGTTTTTCCAGCAGTGCGGCAGGTTTGAATGTCTCGCCGTATTTCGCCTGATACTCCTTCAGCTTGGCAACGATCTTGGGCAGTCCCACTGTATCCCCCCAGAACATTGGCCCCCCCGTGTAAACGGGCCAACCGTACCCCAGGATGCAGGCCATATCGATGTCCGACGCCCGCAAAGCGATGCCTTCCTCAAGAATTTTCGCACCTTCATTCACGATGACATAATTCAAGCGCGCAAGAATCTCGTCGGCCGATTGCGGACCGTGATTCTCGATCCCCTTATAAGCGGCAAAATCGGCAATTAGCGCGGCAGCGACGGGTGACGGGGTTGGGTTCCGACTGGCATCATAATCATAATAGCCGCCATTCTTTTTTTGACCGAGCCGATCACGCTTGACCAAATCACCGTTGACTGTGCGCTCATTAATACCGCGTCCAATCACATCCAGTCCCACCAAGTCCATCATCTGGAATTGTCCCATCGCAAAGCCATAGTCATAGACCACCTTATCAATTTCAGCAGGCGTCGGCCCCTCCAGAACGAGTGCGTTCGCCTGAACGCCGCGCACTGTCATGATCCGGTTGGCAATAAAACCGTGGCAAACACGGCTGAGAACGGGCGTTTTGCCGATGCTTTTTGCGAGCTTCATGCCCGTCGCGATGAGGTCTAATTTTGTTTCTTTGCCACGGACCACCTCAAGCAGGCGCATCACATTCGCGGGTGAGAAGAAATGAAGACCCATGACCCATTCAGGGCGGCTGGTTGCTGCCGCAATTTCATCGATGTCGAGATAGGACGTGTTGGACGCAAGGATTGCTCCAGGTTTAACGATGGCATCGAGCTTGCCGAAAATGTCCTTTTTGACGCTCATTTCCTCGAACACCGCTTCGATGACCAAATCAACATCGTGCAGCGCGTCGAGTCCCAGCGCCGGTGTGATCAGCCCCAACCGTTGCTCAACCTGCGCGGGCGTCAGTTTACCCTTCGCGGCAGAGTTTTCATAATTTTTTCGGATGACACCAAGTCCCCGATCAAGTGCCTCCTGACTCATTTCGCATAACGTCACCGGGATACCCGCGTTGAGGAAGTTCATGGTAATCCCGCCGCCCATAGTTCCAGCACCAATCACGCCGGCTTTGGCAATTGGCAGCGTGGGCGTTGTTGGCGGCACATCAGGAATTTTACTGGTTTCCCGCTCAGCGAAAAAAACATAGCGCTGTGCGGCACTTTCGGTACTTGCCATAAGTGTCATAAACTGCGCGCGTTCGACGGCGATACCTTCGTCAAAGGGCAGATTGACCGCGGCTTCCACGCATTTGATGATTGCATCAGGCGCTTTGAAGCCACGGAACGCCCTTGCGTTCTTTTGACGGAACGCCGCGAAAATTTCTGGTCTGCCACGCGCCGTCTCGATCATGGTTTCAAGGTCGCGCACACGCACAGCAGGCCGCCGCTCGTCGACGATTTTGCGGGCGAATGCGACGGCATCCTCGCGCAGTTTTCCGTCGTTAGCGAGCGCATCAATCACTCCGTTTGCCAGCGCGTCTTTCGCGCTGATCGGACGACCTGATGTCATCATCTCAAGCGCGACCTCGACGCCCACGATGCGCGGAAGGCGCTGCGTTCCGCCTGCGCCCGGAAGGAGGCCAAGATTGACCTCGGGCAGTCCGAGTTTGGCGGACGGCACGGCGATACGAAAATGACAAACGAGCGCCGTTTCTAAACCGCCACCCAGTGCGGTGCCGTGAATCGCGGCGATCACCGGCTTGCCTGCCGCTTCGATCGTTTCAAAGACATCTGGCAGCTGGGGACTTTCCATTGGCTTGCCAAATTCAGTGATGTCGGCACCGGCAAAGAAGGTGCGTCCGGCACACAGTAATACAATCGCTTGCACGCGTTCATCAGCGGCCAGCGCCTTGAAATTGTTGTCGAGTGCGCGGCGGACGTTGATGCCGAGCGCATTCACTGGCGGGGAGTCGATTGTCAGAATGCCAATGCCGCTTTCGATGTCGAGCGAAACAATGTCGTTCATTATTTATCCTTTATTGATAGGTATTTATAGGGATCGGCTAATAACTTCTTTCATGATTTCATTCGTGCCGCCAAAGATGCGTGTAACGCGGGCATCGCGCCATAATCGCGCAATCATATATTCGTTCATATAGCCCGCGCCGCCATGAAGTTGGAGTGCAGCATCAAGTACGCGGCCCTGCATGTCGGTATGCCACAGTTTCGCCGCCGAAGCTTCTGCGGTCGTGAGTGATCCCTTGAGATGACGCGCGATCGCCCAATCAAGATGAGCCCAGCCAACTTGCAATTCCGTCGCGAGATCGGCGAGCGTGAACTTGGTATTCTGAAATTCAAAGACCGTCTTGCCGAACGCCTTTCGATCTTTGGTGAAGGTCAAGGCCTCGTCAAACCCGCGTTGGGCGGCGGCCTGTGCCGAAACGGCAATCGAGAGCCGCTCCTGCGGCAATTGGTTCATGAGATACATGAAGCCTTGTCCCTCCGTACCTAAGCACTGCGTCATCGGCACCCGGACATCCTCAAAGAACAATTCCGACGTGTCCGCCGAATGCATGCCGATTTTATCAAGATTTCGACCGCGCTCGAATCCCGGCGTGTCGGCGTCAACAAGGATGAGCGACACGCCCTTTGCACCGAGGCTGGGATCGGTTTTAGCGACAACGACCACGACGTCCGCCATCTGCCCATTGGTAATGTAGGTTTTCGAGCCATTGATGACATAATGGTTGCCATCTTTGAGCGCAGTTGTTCGCACCCCTTGCAAGTCAGATCCGGCGCCGGGCTCGGTCATTGCGATCGCCGATATCATCGCGCCCGACACCATCCCCGGAAGGTATTTCGCGCGCTGCTCATGCGAGCCATACGCTTCGATATATTCTACAACGATGTCGCTTTGGAGTGTAATCCCGGCCGACGAGCCCGCATAAGCGAGCTCTTCGGCGACAATACAGTTATAACCGAAATCGAGTCCGAGCCCGCCATTTTCTTCTTTCACAGTGGGGCAGAGCATGCCCGCATCGCCGCAAGCGCGCCAGAACGCGCGCGAGACGATGCCATTGTGCTCAAACGTTTCCAAATGCGGCAACAACTCCCGCTCGAACACTTTGCGTACGCTGTCGCGGAACATTTCATGGTCTTCGTTATAGGCGCTGCGGTTCGCGGTATTGAGCATCATCGTCCCTCACTTGGGTCGGACGTGCACACACAACGCCGAACCTCTGACCGCCAATCGTAAGCCATTTTCGAGGTGTGTAAAGCCGAATACGCGGCGTTTTTGCCTTGTCGCAACCTGGAATCCTGCGTAATGCCCGCGAAGCGGCTTTGGGGTATTTGATCATGATAGACGTTAACAATATACCGTCGCTCCCAAGCGCGGGACGTTTATCGAAACAGGCGCAATATCGTTATCTGGCGCTCGGTGCCGTGGCGCTTGTTGTCATCGCGGTCTTAATTGTCATCGCCCGGACGTGGCTGACCCCAACGGCGAAACCCGACCTAGCAATGCCACAAGGTGTTTTTAAGCCAAGTTCCGAACAGATGGCGGGGCTGACCGTCGCGACAGTTGGCGGCGCTGGCGCGAACGATCAAATCATCGCCTCGGGCACCATCGCGGCCGACGATACACGCGGCACACCTGTGTTCATGCCTTATGGTGGGCAGGTAACGCAGGTCTATGTCGATGCCGGCGCAGCGGTCTCGCGGGGGCAGCCACTTCTGAAAATTCGGACACCTGACGTGGTCGACGCCCGGAATACATTGTTCGCGGCGGTGGCGGGGCAAAGGACGGCGGCGGGTGCGCTCCGGATCGCCGAAGAAAACGCGCACCGACAGGAAGAAATCTATAAGACAGCCGGCGGCGCATATAAGGATTATCGTCAGGCGCAATCAGATTTGGTCGCGGCCCAATCGGCATCACGGATAGCGCAGTCCACTTTGGGTGCAGCACGCGATAAACTTGCGATCTTTGGCAAATCGAGTGGCGAAATCGCCGCGCTCGAAGGCGCGCACCAAATCGCAGGTATCCACGTCGAAACCACGTTGCGGGCACCTGTCGGTGGTACCGTCGCGACGCGCGCGGTGTCGCCCGGTCAGTTCGTGACGGCCAATAGCACGCCACCGGCTTTTACAATTACAGACCCGACGCATGTTTGGCTGATCGCGCAATTGACCGAAGGTGATGCGGCTCTTGTGCATCTCGGTGATGCCGTTGATGTGACCACGACCGCGCTCACGGGGCGCGTTTTCCATGCCAAGATCGACAATGTTGCGGCCGCGCTCGATCCAACGACCCATCGCTTGCCGGTGCGGGCCTCGATTGAGAATCCTGATCGTGCACTCAAACCGCAAATGTTTGCGAGTTTTATCATAAATCGCGCCGCTGTTGATCCTAACACTCTCACCGTGCCGTCGAGTGCTGTTATTCATGAGGGTGACGTGGCGCGCGTTTGGGTGGTCCAACGCGACACAACCTTGCGCGCGCGTAACGTGAAAGTGGGCGAGAGCGCAGGTGGAAGCGTCAAGATTGTTGGCGGTCTCCGGCGCGGCGAACGCATCGTTACGGCCGGTGCCCTTTTCGTAAATGAGGCGGGAACGCAGCAGTGAACTCGCTTGTTCGATTCGCGCTGCGCCAGCGGATGCTCATCCTTGCCGCACTCGCGGGCCTGCTGATTGCCGGCGGTGTCGCTTTCTCACAACTCAACATCGAAGCTTATCCTGACCCTGTTCCGCCGATGGTTGAGATTGTCACGCAATCGAATGGCCTCTCAGCGGAGGAAATGGAGCGCAGCGTCACCATCCCGATTGAGGTGCAGATGGCGGGGTTGCCGCATTTGACAGCCATTCGCGCGATTTCGCTCTTTGGTCTGTCCGACGTCAAAATCCAGTTTAGCTATGATGTGTCGTTTGATCAGGCGCAGCAGGGGGTGATCAATCGCTTAGCGCAACTGCCTCCGCTCGCGGGTGGTTTGCAGCCTGCTATCTCCCCGACCAGTCCCATCGGTGAAATCTATCGATATCGGATCAAGGCGCCGAATGGCTATTCGGTGATGGATTTGAAGACATTGCAAGACTGGGTGTTGCAGCGTCGGTTCAAAGCGATCCAAGGCGTTATCGATGTTACCGGTTGGGGCGGAAAAGTACGCACTTATGAAGTGATGGTCGATCGAGATCGCTTGGTCGCTAATAATGTTACTGTTGGGCAAGTGATCAGCGCGATTAGCAAGAGTAATAGCAATGTTGGTGGCCAGACGATTAACTTTGGCCCACAGGCCGCAATTGTGCGGGGGGTTGGCTTAATTCAATCCGCCGACCAAATAGAACATGTGTTGGTGACGAGCAACGCCGGCATTCCTGTCGAGCTCAAAAATGTAGCGACGGTCAAAATCGGCAATCAGCCGCGCCTGGGGATAGCGGGGCAAAATACCGATGACGATGTTGTGATGGGCATTGTGCTCATGCAACGCGGGTCGAAGTCGATGCCAACAATCGAGGCCGTGAAGAAGGAAGTCGCGGCCATCAACGCATCAGCTATTTTGCCGCCGGGTGTGGTTCTGGAACGCATTTATGACCGGTCGGATCTCATCAATTTGACCACTGGTACCGTGATTCATAATCTGATCGCCGGAATTCTGCTGATTTTCATCCTACAATGGGTGTTCCTAGGGAATTTTCGCAGTGCCGTGATCGTAGCGATGACTATCCCGTTCGCGCTTGCTTTTGCGGTGCTTATTCTGACGGTACAAGGTGAGTCGGCGAACTTATTGTCAGTCGGCGCGCTCGACTTCGGGCTGATTGTAGACGCGAGTGTGATCATGGTTGAAAATATCTTCCGCCATATGGTCGAACGTGCCCGTCATGTCGAAGGGGGGAAAGGTCATTTCAGTTACACCAGCCGGATGTCGGCCATTTTGCACGGTTCGACCGAAGTCAGTCGCGGTATTTTCTTTGCCGCCGCCATTATTATCGCAAGCTTCATCCCGTTATTCACACTTACTGGCGTTGAAGGGCATATCTTTGGCCCGATGGCAAAAACGTATGCCTATGCCATTGCGGGCGGCCTGCTCGCAACGTTTACAATTTCGCCAGTGCTCGCGGTCATGCTACTGCCCGATCACCTTGAGGAGCGTGAAACGTGGATTGTGCGCCGTCTGCGGGCGCTTTATGAGCCTCGCGCGGCGTTTGCGCTGGGAAATCGCACATTGGTCTTCGGCGGTACGCTTTTGTTGCTGGTGATGGCTTTTGGCGGCGCGCGAATGCTCGGTGTCGAATTTTTGCCGCATCTTGAAGAGGGCAATCTGTATATTCGCGCCAGTCTGCCGCCATCGATCTCGCTTGAAGAGGGGCAACCGAGCGTGAACGGTATTCGTTCGATCTTGCGCGCTTATCCTGAAGTCGAAACGGTGACGTCAACACACGGACGACCCAATGATGGCACCGACGCAACGGGCTTTTTTAACGCTGAATATTTTGTGCCGCTCAAGCCGTTTGATACTTGGCCGTCGGGGATGACCAAAGAGAAATTGACTGCAGAATTGAGCGCGAAACTCAAGAATCGCTATCCCGGCGTCGATTTCACCTTCTCGCAATATATCGAGGATAATGTGAACGAGGCAGCGTCGGGCGTGAAAGGTGCGAACTCAGTCAAAATTTTTGGTCCCGACCTCCAAACACTTGAGCGGCTGGCAAATCAAGTTGATGGCGAGATGGCGAAGGTGCGAGGGATCACCGATCTTGGTGTCTTTCAATCGCTGGGTCAGCCCACCGTACGGATTGACGTCGACCGCGTGCGGGCCTCGCGATATGGCTTAACACCCGACGATGTGAACACGACCGTGACAGCAGCAATCGGTGGCCAATCACCCGGTGATTTATATGAAAAAACGACCGACCGACATTTCCCGATTGTCGTTCGCCTCCGGCCTGAGCAACGCGACAGTCTTGAGGCGCTGCGGCGGATTACGATTGGTGCGCCAACCACATCGGGGACGCAAATTCAGGTGCCGCTGTCAGAAGTCGCCGATGTGCGGCTAACCTCCGGCGCGTCGTTCATTTATCGTGAACACCAAGAGCGGTACGTGCCGATTAAATTTAGCGTGCGCGACCGTGATTTGGGGAGCGCGGTGGCCGAGGCGAAAGCGCGAATCGCGCGCAACGTTAAGATGCCATCGGGTTACACGATCGAATGGGCAGGGGAACTTGGGAATCTTAATAGCGCCGTGGCACGACTACAAATCGTTATCCCGATCAGCCTTGTGCTCATCTTGCTGCTCCTGTTCGCTAATTTTAGGGATATTCGCGATACGCTGCTGGCATTCAGTGTGATCCCTATGGCGGTCGTGGGGGGTGTGTTGGCGCTGGTACTGACGGGGACTCCGTTCAGTATCTCGGCGGCGATTGGTTTCGTGGCACTGTTCGGTATCGCGGTGATGGACGGCATTTTAATGGTTACAAGTTTTAACCAAGCTATTTTCGAGGGTTTTGAGCGCGTGGAGGCGGTCGCGATCATGGTTCACAATGGTCTGCGGCCAGTGGTGATGACGTGTCTCGCGGCTGCGATCGGCCTGTTGCCTGCGGCGTTATCGTCGGGGATCGGGAGTCAGGTGCAAAAGCCGCTTGCGTTGGTCGTGGTGGGGGGGATGAGTCTCGCGCCGCTGCTCATTCTGCTCGTGTTGCCCGTATTGATTGATCGTTTTTCTACGCAAATTGCGCGGGACGATCGTGGCGCACACGGTCGCGATGTTGGTCACCACCCGCCACGGACTGATCCGGAGCCTTCGATATGAGGTGGTTAGCGCGCCTTACTGTCCTGGTCGCACTGAGCAGCTGCGGGGTCAATGTGCCACGTCCGGTAACCGAAATTTCATTGCCACCGACTGCGGCGGGCAACGGCTCCTCGGCACCAATTGCGCCACAGAGCGGGGCAGGCCAGCAATTCGTGAACGCAGCGGTGGCCCGTGAGTGGTGGACGATGTTCGGAAGTTCACGCCTGAACGAGCTCGTTGCACAGGCGTTGACAGCCAACAATGACATTGCGACTGCGGAATCGGCTCTTCAACAAGCGCGTGAACTTGCATTGGTGGCTGGCGCAGCGCGGTTACCCGCAGCCGATTTAGGTTATAATGTGTTGCGGACGCAGGCGACAAATGCGCTCGCTCCACCGCTGACTGATGCTAATGTCTCACGTTATACACTGCACACGAGCCAAGTCACAGTGAGCTACCCGATTGATGTGTTCGGTGGCGTCCACAATAAAATGGCGTCCGCGCGCGCAGCAGCTAGCGTACAGCGGTACAAATTTGAGGCGGCACGCACCACCGTTATTTCCAATCTTGTGCTCGCGGTGATTCAAAATGCATCATTGGGTGCACAGATTAATGCCGCAAAGGCTAATATTTCGGCCAGCCAAAAGGTTCTGGAGATGTTACGCATGCGCCAGAGGCTGGGCGCGGTCGGAACATTAGATGTCGCGACGCAGGAAACGACGGTCGCCACCGCCGAGGCAATGCTACCGCCGCTCATTCGGGCGCAGGTGCATCAACAAGCGTTGATCGCGGCTTTGCTCGGGGTTGCACCCGGAAACCCGTTACCCGCACTGCCAACGCTTGACGCTATCGTGCTGCCTGCCGATTTGCCCCTCACACTGCCTGCCGAGTTGGTTGCGCATCGTCCCGATGTGCGCGCAGCGAGAGCGCAAATGGAGGGGGCATCAGCGGATGTCGGTACCGCGATTGCAGCGCGATTACCCGCTTTTCAGATCAGTGGTTCCCTCGGGGGTGCCTCAGGCAATTTTGCCGAGATGTTTGCGAGTGGCAACCCGTTCTGGACGATACTTGGAAGCGTTGCACAGCCATTGTTTCACGGCGGTGCGCTCAGACATCAACAGCGGGCGACTGAGGCGGCGCTTGAGAGCGGAAAGGCGCAATATCGGGCGGCTGCATTGCAGGCGTTCGTCGACGTTTCTGATGCGCTCACTGCCCTGCATGCCGACGCTGATTTGTTGGACGCAAACGCGCGCGCAGAGTCCGCTGCCAGACGTACCCTACAATATGTGACGCGCCAACTCCAACTTGGCGACGTGGGGACGTTTGCCCTCCTCAATGCGCAAGCGGCAAACGCTCAGGCCGAGTCAGCACTCCTCCAAGCGCGTACCGCACGCCTCAATGACTGCGTTGCGCTTATTCAAGCACTCGGCGGCGGGTGGGACGCTATTAACTAAGCCGTTGCGCCCGTCACGCGAAAGTCGGTTACCAGTTCGTCGCGCACCGCATTTGGCAGTGTCGCGGCATGCCCGTAATTTGGATGATCAATTCGGACCGTAACGTCGTCGCCCGACGCAAAGGCCGCGATCTGGTTGGGTGTGAACGGGAAGTGGAGGAAATGAACAGCACTCGTCTTTCCGGCTGCGGTTGTGCGGTCAGTCTCCGTCTCCCAGGTCGCGGCAATGCGTTCACCGCCGACAATGATCGCTATATGACGCTCGATACCGCCGAGCGTCGCCAGCGTCGCGCGGCGGCGCACTTCATCTGGGATTTCGATCATAAACGTCGCAACAAGCTCGTCACCTTGCGGGAGAAGCGGGTTGTACGCCGCGAGTTCATCAACGAGTTGCTCCTCGCCCCCTTTTTCGATCCACAACATTTCTTGCACTTGGTACCACATCGTGTCCCAATTCTCGAAGTAGAGCGTTGCATGCGGCCCTATCGGCATACGACGCGCCTTTTTGAGCACACTGATATCGGCACGCTGCTGCTTGCGCTGCGCGCCCCAAACACTGAGCGGCAAAATATCTGAGGCCGTGATGGTACACTTTTCACGAGGCATAAATGTGCGTCCTTTATAGTCCGTAAGCTTTGGCCATCACCTCAATTGGATGGCCAATGCGTTCTGGGGTCACTGTACTGTCGATAGCGCTCAGGACCTGTTTCAAATGAGGGCCAGCGAGCGGGCACTCTGATACGACATAATCAGGGTTTTGCTTTTCGATGGCGCGCGCGGCCGGTTTGCCGACTCTCAAGGCTGCATCAAAATTATCCTTAAAAATGCCCCATTTCCCACCGTGCCCCGAGCATCGTTCGACAACCTGCGGGCGTGCTTCGGGAATAAGCTTGAGCATCTCAACCGCTTTTGCCCCCATATTCTGCGCCCGTGCGTGGCACGCAAAATGCACGGCGATGGCCGAAGGCATTGCTTCGATCGGCATCAGCCCCGACCTTTTCGCGAGATCAACGACATACTCTGAAAGGTCATAGGTTGCGGACGCGAGCTTTTTTACTGCGGGGTCATGCGGTAAGAGCAATGGCCATTCGAGCTTCAACATCAACGCGCAACTGGTCGTGAGCGGGACAATGTCATACCCCTCATCAATGAGCGGGCCGAAGAACGCAGCGACCGCCGCAGCCGAACCGGCTACCGCACCCAAATCGCCATTTTCATATTTTGGCATTCCACAGCATTGCGGGTGCTCGACACGAACGTGAACGCCATTGTGCGCCAGCAGCTTGATCGCCGCTTCGCCGGGCGTTTGGTCGTTGAACTCGCCATAGCAGGTTGCATAAAGCGCCACCTTTCGGCCAAATCCCGGTGCGTCAGGGTTGGGAGCCGGAATTGCTGATGATTTTCCAGTCAGTCGTTTATGGGCATAACTCGGCAGAAAGGACCGCTTGTCGATGCCGATGACAGACTCCAGCAACCCGCGCGTGAGCTTGTTTGAGTCTTTGGTCGCCCAATTGGCGATCGCTGAAACGGGGGTAGCGAGTTTGCCGTTGCGATCGGTTTTTGCCAGTTCTCGGTCAGCGAGTGAAACTTGCCCTTTGCGGTGTTCGATGGCGCGCGCGCGCAGGATCATGTGTGGAAAATCAAGATCGAATTCGTGCGGCGGCACATATGGGCATTTGGTCATGAAACACATATCGCAAAGCGTGCACGCGTCCACCACAGGTTTGAAATCCTGCGAGTCGAGGTGTTCAACGTCTTCGTGCGGGCTCTCGTCAATGAGACCGAAGAGTTTGGGGAAGCTGTCGCAAAGGTTAAAACACCGCCGGCAACCGTGGCAGATATCAAAAACGCGGCGCAGCTCGCCATCAAGCGCATTTTCATCATAAAAGGTCTCGTCCTGCCACGCGATCGGGTGGCGGGTTGGGGCATCCAAGCTGCCTTCGCGCATGATTCAGTCCTGTCGATTAGAAGCCACCCCCGCAATGAGCTTGGGGAGGTGCGGGGGTGGCAAGAGAATAAGCTGCTTAGGCGTCCATCGCCGCCAAGGTCTTTTGAAACTTGCCTGCGTGGCTTTTTTCCGCCTTTGCGAGCGTTTCGAACCAATCAGCAATCTCATCGAAGCCTTCTTCGCGCGCATCCTTCACCATGCCGGGATACATGTCGGTGTATTCGTGCGTTTCGCCGACAATTGCTGACTTCAAATTCGCTGCAGTGTCACCAATGGGTTCGCCAGTGGCAGGATCGCCAACTTCTTCGAGGAATTCGAGATGCCCGTGGGCGTGTCCTGTTTCACCCTCGGCGGTCGAACGAAACACCGCTGCCACATCGTTATGGCCTTCAATGTCAGCCTTTTGCGCGAAATATAGGTAACGACGATTAGCTTGGCTTTCGCCAGCAAACGCATCTTTGAGATTTTGTTCGGTCTTGGTACCTGCGAGTCCCATGGTCATCTCCTCTAGAGCGCGGAAGTGCGCCTGAAATAGCCATACTGTAATAGACGACTCTATCTCATTGCTAAAATCGATTTTCCGATTGTCTGTGAGTTCTTTTATTAATTACAGGTCTTGCGTTATTTCAATGACATCGAGCAATGATTCGAAATGTGGTGATGGGAGCACGAGTCGCCATGTCTTTGATCCGACGCGTTCTAGGCGGCCAGCCATGTTGCGCGTACGATCGCGGCCGTAATTGAGGGGGAGTGGCTCGTCGCGCAAAACCATAACGCCAAGGAAAACATCGTGCTCGCGCGAATCAGGATAAATGATGCCGGTAGGGCGTTGCGCGCCCTTAAGCACAGAAAAACGCAGTAGTGCGCCCTCCACCGTAGCGGCACAAGGAACTGGTGGCAGTGCCGCATAGGACGGGTAAACGCTCGATTGTCCTCCGAGTTTCAGCACCCGACAATGATAGCTCCCCACCACGAGGTGGTCACCCTCAATAGCCGCATCAGGCTCGAGCATTTCGCCCTGTCGATCAATAGCCAAACCATTTCCGGCACGACGAGCGGCCGCCAGCGCAGTGATAAACGATGATCGCCAATCGCGCAGCCGCAGGCGATCATCGTCGGTAACGAGTTGACGCCAATTGACCTGCTGTTTGACCGCCCCATCGAGTAAGCCCTCGTGATGCGCGCAGCCTGACAATGCAAAAATCACCATCAAAAGGAGTCGACGCGCATGCATGCAAATCTCTTAACGTTCGTGTTCGGTGAAAGGAAATGATAATTGCACAGCCTGACGGCAAGCGCTAAAGCAGCACCAATGGCGCGCCCTGCAAAACTATTGTTCGATGCTCGCGCGGAATTGGGCGAGGGGCCACGATGGCATCGTGATGATCAACGCCTTTATTGGGTAGACATTGCAGCGAACGCGCTTCATCGGCTCGATCCGGCCACGGGCCGCAATGAAACACGCACTTTTGCGGATCCGGTGGCTTGTTTTGCGTTCCGGCACGGCGGAGGGTTGCTGCTGGCGATGCGTGAGGGCTTCGCGACCATTGATGATTGGGACGCTGCGGTCATTTCCTTCGGTGACGCGCCGTTGCGCGGAATGGTGGCACATCGCTTTAACGATGGCCGGACAGACTCTGCGGGGCATTTTTGGGTGGGGAGCGTTGATTCTGCCAAATCAGCGCATGATGCAGCACTTTATCGGCTGGCACCCGATGGCAAGGCGACGTTCATTGAAGGCGGCATGTTGACGTGTAACGGTGCGGCATTTTCATCAGATGGAGATGTGTTCATGCATACCGACACACCTAGTCACGCGCTGAGACGCTATGGTGTTGTGGACGGCGAGCTCAGCAATCGCAGCCTATTTCATCAGTTTCCGCTCGGCTTCGGTCGCCCCGATGGCGGAAGCTTTGATTTGGCTGGCAATTACTGGACTGCGTTGTTCGATGGAGGGCGGGTGGTTTGCCTGAACCCTGAGGGGGAAATCATCGAGGAGGTGCTGCTCCCGGTCAGTCGGCCGACGATGATTGTATTCGGTGGTGCGGATGGTTGTACGGCGTTTGTGACCAGTGCGCGCATTGGGCTCGACGCAACAACGCTGGCTGCGCAACCGCTAGCGGGCGGCATATTTAAGTTCAGGGTCGACGTGCCGGGCGTGTCCGAACACCTTTTTGGAGTTTCTGTGGGGGGCAATGATATTGACACCCCGCTGTTTGTGAATCGTTTTTAGTCGGTTAGGATATTCATGAAAAAATTACGCAAGGCCGTATTTCCCGTGGGTGGGTTGGGCACGCGCTTTCTTCCCGCAACCAAGGCGATGCCAAAGGAGATGTTGCCTGTCGTCGACAAGCCGTTGATACAATACGCCGTTGACGAGGCGCGCGAGGCAGGTATCGAACAAATGATTTTCGTGACGGGGCGCGGTAAATCGGCGATCGAAGACCATTTCGACTTATCGTACGAGCTCGAATCTACATTAGGAGCACGCGGCAAGTCGCTCTCTGCTATTGACGGAACGCGATTTCGACCCGGTGAAGTGATTTATGTTCGTCAGCAGGAACCGATTGGCCTTGGTCATGCGATTTGGTGCGCGCGGCATATCATTGGGGATGATCCATTCGCGATCTTCTTGCCAGATGAACTGATGGTCGGGACGCCGGGGTGCATGAAGCAAATGGTTGAGGCTTATGAGCGTGTGGGTGGCAACATCGTTTGCGGTTACGAAGTTGAGCCCGATCAGACTGATAAATATGGCATCATATCACCAGGGAAAATTGATGGATCGCTCATCGAGGTGACCGCGCTTGTTGAAAAGCCGCCTTTGGGGACTGCGCCCTCCAACTTGATGATTCCTGGACGCTATATATTGCAGCCGGAAGTCATGCGCGTGCTAGAGACGCAAGGGCGCGGTGCCGGGAACGAAATTCAACTCACCGATGCGATGGCACAAATGATCGGCAAGCAATCATTTCATGCCTATAAGTTCGATGGGCGACGGTTTGATTGTGGCGATAAAGCGGGATTTATCACTGCAAATATTGCGTTAGCGCTTGATCGGCCCGACTTAGCGCCTATGATACGAACATGGATGTCAACAAACATAAGGTAGGACGATGACGACACTGGCTCAATTGACCGAAGAGATGCGTGCGGCGGTAGGCACTGATTCTGGCCTCTCCAAATCGCTCAAATTTGATCTGCTCGGCGCAGGCTTTTTGCATATTTCGGGTGGCACTGTTTCGAACGATGATGCGCCAGCTGATTTGACGATGACACTCAGCCTCGAAGACCTTGTAGCGATGGGAAAGGGCGAGCTAGAGCCGATGAGTGCTGTGATGAGTGGGCGGCTGAAGTTGTCTGACATGATGGCCGCTATGGGGATGCAGGGCGAAATTAACGCGCTGATGAGCCGAATCAAGAAGTAAGGCACGCGCCGACTTGCTGATTGCCAAGGACGGTCCTATATGGCGCTCTTTGATTTAGGGTGTCTTTTAATGATCGTGTTCCTGCTTGTTGTCCAAGTTCTTATTGCCGCCGCGTTGGTGGGGGTCATTTTGCTGCAACGTTCGGAAGGTGGCGGACTTGGCGTTGGTGGTTCGCCTGCTGGGCTTATGTCAGCACGCGGTGCGGCGGATTTCCTTACGCGTACGACAACAATTCTCGCGGCGCTGTTCATCGGTTTGTCGATTGCGATGGCGGTGCTTGTCGCGGCGACACGCGCTCCTGCGAAATATGATGCGACTTTGGCGACGAAGCCAACCACGACGACGCTCCCCGGCGGCGCCCCCACTGGTGACCCGAATGCTGATCACCTTGCGCCCGCGTCGCCACTTTCGCCGTTGAGCCCCGCAAACGGGGCTGGTAACACCGTCGCGCCAACCACCCCCAAAAAATAAATGTCGATATTTGGTGGTTGCTGACCTTGCCAAAGTAGGGGCAGGACGCTTAAGCCTTTTCTCCCATGGCGCGGTTCATTTTCATCACCGGCGGCGTGGTTTCCTCGCTTGGCAAAGGCTTAATGGCGGCGTCGCTTGCGGCGCTTTTGCAGGCGCGGGGCTACAAGGTCCGCATTCGTAAGTTCGATCCTTATCTCAATGTCGATCCGGGGACGATGTCGCCGTATCAGCATGGCGAGGTTTATGTCACCGACGATGGTGCAGAGACCGATCTTGATCTTGGCCATTATGAGCGGTTTACGGGCGTGCCTGCTAGGCAATCAGACAATGTGACCTCTGGCCGCATCTACAGCGACATCATCGCCAAGGAGCGGCGCGGGGATTATCTCGGTGCCACTGTGCAGGTCATTCCGCATGTGACCGACGCGATCAAGGCGTTCGCGCGCAAGGACACCGACGATGTCGATTTCGTGCTGTGCGAGATTGGTGGTACCGTCGGTGACATTGAATCACTCCCGTTTATCGAGGCAATCCGCCAGTTGCGGTCTGACCTTGGGCGCGGCAACAGCATCTCAATTCACGTCACACTCGTGCCCTATATCGCGGCAGCAGGCGAACTGAAGACTAAGCCGACGCAGCATAGCGTGCGCGAATTGGCCTCACTCGGCGTTCAGCCCGATGTGCTCGTCTGCCGTTCAGAGCAGCCCTTGCCAGAGAATGAGCGCAACAAGATCGCACTGTTCTGCAACGTGAGCAAAGAGGCGGTCATTCCCGCGCTTGATGCCAAATCGATTTACGCGGTGCCGATGCAATATCATGCCGAGGGGCTTGATGAGGCCGTGCTGGCGGCATTTATGATCGAAGCTGGCCCGAAGCCCAGCCTCACGCGCTGGGAAGGCATTATGGATGCGCTCACGCACCCCGAGGGTGAGGTCACGGTGGGCGTCGTCGGCAAATATGTCGGGCTGCCCGATGCCTATAAGTCGCTCAACGAGGCGCTCATTCATGGCGGTATTGCCAATCGCGTGAAGGTCAACATTCAGTGGATCGATGCTGAACTATTTGAGCAACCTGACAGCGACATTGCAGCGAAGCTCGAACCGCTCCACGCCATCCTCGTTCCAGGCGCATTCGGTGAGCGCGGCGCAGAGGGCAAGATTGCCAGTATCCGCTTCGCCCGCGAACGCAAAGTGCCCTATTTTGGCATCTGCTTCGGGATGCAGATGGCGTGCATCGAAGCGGCGCGGCATCAAGTCGGCCTCGCCGGTGCATCATCGACCGAATTCGGGCCTACTGCTGAGCCAGTGGTCGGCCTGATTACTGAGTGGATGAGTGCGGAAGGCCTGCTCCAGCAACGCACCGCTGAGACGGATCTTGGCGGCACGATGCGGCTGGGTGCTTATGACGCCGTGCTGGCGGGCAACAGCCACGTGGCGGGCATTTATGGAGGCACAGCAATCTCCGAGCGCCACCGCCACCGTTATGAGGTGAACGCGCATTACCGCGAGCAGTTGGAGGGGCAGGGGTTGATGTTCAGCGGCCTCTCACCCGATGGTACGCTGCCCGAGATTGTCGAGCGGCCTGACCATCCGTGGTTCGTCGGTGTGCAGTTCCACCCCGAGCTCAAGAGCAAGCCCTTCGCGCCACACCCGCTGTTCGCGAGCTTTATCGCGGCAGCGCTCAAGCAGAGCCGTTTGGTTTAGGGACTAGCTGGTTTGAGGGAGGAGCCTCTCAAGCCCCTACGCCATCTCCAGAATGATGGCATCCACTGCCAGAGAATCGCCCTGCGCGGCCTCAACCGATTTGACCACCCCCGATTTGGTGGCGCGCAGGATGTTCTCCATCTTCATCGCCTCGACCACGGCGAGCGGCTGACCGGCCTCCACCTTATCGCCCGCTTTGACGTGCAAAGTCATCAGCAGGCCGGGCATCGGGCAGAGCAGGAAGCGGCTAAGATCGGGCGGGATTTTCTCGATCATATGTGCGGCATAAGGCGCGACATGGCCCGGCAAAACAAGAGCCTTGTGGATCGCCCCGCGCGTGGTGAGCGTGAAGCCCGAACGGGTGCGCTCGATCTTTACGGCGAGCGGCTGGCCATCAACCTCCGCCTCAATCAAACGATCTCCCGGCGTATATTCGAGCGCGATGTCGAGCGGCGCGCCATCAACGTTCACGTCATCGAGATTGAGAGTGACCTCGTACGTCGCGCCATCAAAGCGGACTGACCATGTTGAAGGCGGGCGTAAACGATCCCCCAATTGCCCATCCACCCGCCGCGCCCGGTCGGCCTCTGCCGTCGCTGCAAACGCGGCAATCGCCGCCAGCGCGCGGATCAATTCCGCCGAAGCGGGCGCACCCTTGAAGCCTTGCGGGTATTCCTCCGCGATGAAACCCGTCGTGATGTTGCCCGAGCGGAAGCGTGGATGCTGCATGATTGCTGAGACGAAATCAAGGTTATTGCCAACGCCCTGCAGCTCGAACTGGTCAATCGCACCGATTTGCTTGTCGATGGCTTCCAGCCGTGTGGGTGCCCATGTGATCAGCTTGGCGATCATCGGATCGTAGAAGCGGCTGACCTCACCGCCCTCGGTGACGCCATCATCGACGCGCACGCCGTTGGTGCCGCGAATGTCGTCATTGCGAGCGGAGCGAAGCAATCCAGCACCGCCGCTAGATTGCTTCGTCGCTTCGCTTCTCGCAATGACGATAGGTGGGTTGTAACGAACGAGCCTTCCAGTTGAAGGCAGAAACCCACGATAGGGATCTTCGGCATACACGCGATTCTCAATCGCCCAGCCGTCCAGTTTCACCTCATCCTGCGTGAAGCTCAAAGCCTCCCCCGCCGCCACGCGGATCATCTGCTCGACCAGATCAATACCCGTGATGCACTCCGTAACAGGATGCTCCACCTGAAGCCGCGTGTTCATCTCAAGGAAGTAGAAGCTCTCGCCCGTCGGGTCAGCACCGCTCACGATCAACTCGACCGTGCCCGCCGAATAATAGCCGACCGCGCGCGCCAGCGCCACGCACTGCTCGCCCATCGCCTTACGCATTTTGGGCGTGACGAAGGGGGAGGGCGCTTCTTCCACCACCTTCTGGTGGCGGCGCTGAATGCTGCATTCGCGCTCGTTGAGATAGAGGATATTGCCGTGCTGATCGCCAAGGATTTGGATTTCGATATGGCGCGGGTTGAGGATGAACTTCTCGATGAACACACGGTCATCGCCAAAGCTCGCCAGCCCCTCGCGCTTGGTCGCCTCAAAGCCCTCGCGCACATCCGCCTCACTATACGCCAGCCGCATCCCCTTGCCGCCGCCGCCCGCCGAGGCCTTCATCATCACCGGATAGCCGATTTCATTGGCGATCCGCACGGCGTGCTCGGTGTCGTCAATCTCGCCGACAAAGCCGGGGACGACGTTGACGCCCGCCTTCAGGGCAAGCTTCTTCGACTCAATCTTGTCGCCCATCGCCGCGATGGCATTCACCGGCGGGCCGACAAAAGCGATGCCCTCCGCCGCCAGCGCCTCGGCAAACGAGGTGCGCTCGGACAGGAAACCATAGCCGGGATGCACCGCATCCGCGCCCGTCGCCTTGCACGCGGCGATGATCTTGTCGGCGAGCAAATAGCTCTCAGCAGCGGGCGAGGGGCCGATGTGTATTGCGCTGTCCGCCAGCAACACGTGCGGGCTGCGCGCATCAGCATCGGAATAGACCGCGACGGTGGCAATGCCCATCTTGCGGGCAGTGCGAATAACGCGGCAGGCAATTTCACCGCGATTGGCGATAAGGATTTTTTTGATCATTCGTCAGTTTTCCAATGCCGCAGGTTTAGATTTCGAGTCGAGTGGTGGCCTAGGCATCCAAGGAGCGGCCAAGATCATTGGCGCGTCGGCAACAAGATGGGCGATAATTGCAGCCCATAACCCACCGATAAGGAAGGCTGCTGTCATCAGCGCACCTGCCACAGCAACGAATAGGAGATGAAAGACGCCCCAGCTCGTACGATGTAGCAGGGTAAAAATAATAAGCGGGATACCAATAGCGACGGTCTCGGAATTGCCTATTTCTAGTAATCGGGGAATTGGAATTCCGCGAAACAACAATTCTTCAGCAAAACCAGCGGTTAATAAGAATATCGTCCGACCCCAAAGCGGCATGTTGGTCAAAACCTCTAATGCTTCGCTTGGGCGCTCCATTTGTCCAGTCGATTTGCCAACGAACAGGTAAATCGGGAAGGTCATCAGGGCTGCAATGCCGAAGAGTAAACCCCATTTGAACGCACTCATGCCTAGGGAGCGAAGTCCAAGATCAGAAGTGGGCCTGCCTTCGAAGCCCAACACGACCCAAAGTGAAACGACTGCAAGGACTAGTAAACAAAAAGATGCTCTCAATCTAGGTTCCCAGCCATCGGTTCCGAAAAGGCCTTTGGCACGCGCCCAAACAATCGCAGCGGAACCAAAAAAAACAATCAGGAGGATCACGTCACCCCCTCCACAGCTCTACACGCCCGCAGCGGTTCCTCCGCCGTCATCGCGCGCAGGCCCAGCTTGGCGAATAGCGCGGCGTCGGCATCATCGCCCACGTTCGCCGTGGTGAGCAATTTGTCGCCGGTGAAGACGCTGTTCGCGCCCGCCATGAACGCGAGTGCCTGTGTCGCCTCGGACATGCTCTCGCGCCCCGCGCTGAGCCGCACCATGCTGAGCGGCATCGTGATCCGCGCCACGGCGATGGTGCGGACGAATTCGATGTCATCAATCTTCGCCAGCGGCGTATCGGCCAGCATATTGCCCAGCACCGTGCCCTTCACCGGCACCAGCGCGTTGATCGGTACGCTTTCGGGGTGTTTGGGCAAAGTGGCGAGCGTGTGAATAAAGCCCACCCTATCGCTGCGCGTTTCGCCCATGCCGACAATGCCGCCCGAACACACATTGATCCCCGCGCGGCGCACCTCGGCCAGTGTGTCCAACCGATCATCCATCGTCCGCGTGGTGATGACCTGCGCATAGCGCTCGGGCGACGTGTCGATATTGTGGTTGTAATAATCCAGTCCTGCCTCGGCGAGCATATCCGCCTGATGGGGCGTGAGCATCCCCAAGGTCATGCAGGTTTCGAGGCCCATTTGGCGCACGCCCTTCACGATTTCGACAATCGCGGGCATGTCCTTATCCTTGGGGTTGCGCCACGCCGCACCCATGCAAAAGCGCTGCGATCCGGCATCTTTGGCCTGCGCGGCGGATTGCAGCACGCTGCGGACATCCATCAGCTTGGTGGCCTTCACGCCCGCATCCGCCTTCACCGACTGCGCGCAATAGCCGCAATCTTCCGCGCAGCCGCCGGTTTTGATGGAGAGCAGCGTGCACAGCTGGATTTGCCCGACGGCGTGGTGCGCGCGGTGGACGGTCTGCGCCTGAAACATCAGCTCATCAAAGGGGAGATCGAACAAGGCGGCGATTTCAGGGCGTGTCCAGTTGGTGCGTGTGATGGTCATGACCGATCAATCCTCTTTAGTCTTTGATTTTCGTCTAAAAGCGCATCCATACTTCGCAGCTTAGACGCAGGTACAGTTCTCTGCCCATCTTTGTCCTTAATCAAATCACGCACTTGCTTTTCCGGCCCGTTGTAAATCACTTCGCCGCAGAGACTTACATAGTCGAGATGAAAAAATAAAAGATGTGTGGCGTGGGAAGCAGCATCTATTGAACGGAACGCTGCACCGCCAAAGGTGCCACTCGCTTTCACTTGAACGGTTCGACCATCAGATGCCTCCGACAAAGCTGCGGGGATTGAAGACTCCCGCCGGGTCGAAGCTCGCCTTGAGTCGCCGCATCAGTTTCATTTCGCCT
>Ga0209583_10000104_pt1 | contig 27230 bp, 31 predicted proteins | sample Str014_FD_187201 | JGI IMG/M metagenome (GOLD analysis project Ga0209583, IMG submission 187201) | Freshwater sediment microbial communities in response to fracking from Pennsylvania, USA - Straight Creek_MetaG_SC_2014 (SPAdes) (version 2) | ecosystem: Environmental > Aquatic > Freshwater >... | reverse complement strand
CACTCCGGCCGACGCCTCCGTCGCCCTTATCAAAACGAAAACTGACGGTCAGGGCGCGTATGAATTCAAAGCGTTGGCGCCCGGCCAGTACTCGCTCACCGTGGTTGCCCCCGGCTTTGCCCTCTACGAAAACGACAATGTCGCGGTAGAGTGGTTCAAAGGCTAAACCTGTCATGCTTTCTGGAGCAGGCAAGCGCCCCATGACGATGTCAAGTTCTCCCGCCCGCAGCTGGTCGAGAAGTGCTCGGTTTTCGCCTGTAGAAATGCGCAACGGGTTGCGCAAACTTTCGGAAAGATAACGTGAAACTGCGCCCGGCATGATCAAAGCTGATACTGTTGGAAGAGCACCGATACGAATAGCGGGGCGATCACTGAGGCTGAGGTCTTTGACGGCTGTCAATCCGTTGCGAGCGGCGGCAAGGCTCTCTCCGGCATGGCGAAGAAATGTCTCACCTTGTGGCGTGAAGCGAATGCCGCGACCATCTTTTGTGACCAACGCTGTGCCACAAATGGCTTCAAGTTCACGCAAAGTGCGGGTTACCGCAGGCTGCGTCATGCCCAAGCTTTCTGCCGCTCGGGTCACACTTTTGTACCTCGCCACTTCGACAAAGGTTTCAAGCTGATGCAACTTGAGTTGGCGGGCCGTATTCATATCAATCCAGCTATCAAACGGAGCATATTAATCATTATTCACATAATCTTTTATATGTAAAAGTCAAAGAATGCAATTGTTGCGAACTGACTTTGGCGTTCTTCACATTTGGGCAAGTGAGCTTGCTTCCAAACGCAAAACATTGGTTTTTATCAACTCGCTGGGTACGGATTTCCGCATATGGAATCATGTGGTTGAAGCACTTGGTGATCGATTTAATATTGTACTGCATGATAAGGCGGGCCACGGTCTCTCAACTGACAGGCCACGCTCTTCAAAAATTGCCGATTTTGCTGATGATCTTGATACGGTTCTGAGCCATCTGGCATTGTCTAAAGTCGTCGTTTGTGGAATTTCTGTTGGGGGACTGATTGCACAAAGCCTCTATCAAAAACGTCCAGATGTCGTTGAGGGCTTGATCTTAAGCAATACCGGCCTGAAGATCGGCACAACAGATTCTTGGAATGCACGTATTGCGGCAATCGAGGCTGCGGGTATCGCTTCAATTGCTGAACCCATTCTGGAACGTTGGTTTGCGCCGGAATTCAGCAAGCGTCGTAAAGACGAGTTAGCGCTTTACCGCAACATGTTGGTGCGCACATCACCGCAAGGTTACATGGCGTGTTGCGAGGCGATCCGAGAAGTTGACTTTACAAATGATGCCAAGAAAATTGCTGTACCTGTGCTTTGCATTGGTGGGGAGCATGACGGTTCAACGCCCGCCGCAATGGTCAAAAGCATGGCAGCGCAGATTCCAGCAGCGAAGTTTGAATTGATCAAAGGTGCCGCCCACCTGCCGTGCATCGAAACACCTGAACTTTATTCAAAACTGATTTCAACTTTTGTCGAAACGATTTGAGCGAGCATCCTGATGAGCAAGCATGAAACAGGCATGAAAACACGGCGCAAAGTTCTTGGGGATTTGCATGTGACGCGCGCTGAGGCGAACAAAACGGATTTTGACGCACCATTTCAAGATCTGATCACAGATGCGGCATGGGGCCATGTTTGGTCTCGGCCAAATATTTCTCTGCGCGAACGTTCGATGATCACCATCGCTCTTTTGGCAGCGCTTGGACAGGACGAAGAAGTGGCCATGCATGTCAGAAGTTGCCGGAACACGGGGGCGAGTGCTGACGATATCCGCGAGGCGCTTTTGCACGTGGCGATCTACGCGGGCGTTCCCGCCGCCAATCACGCGATTAAGATCGTGAAGGAAACCTTTGCCGAGATTGAAAAGGAAAAGGGTGCGGCATGAACAAAAATACAACTGAAACAGGGGCATTCTTTGCGCGCGATTTGGATTGGCACCCAAAGGCCTTTTCGCCTTCTTATAAATCAAGCGTCCTGCGGTCTCCCCAACGCTCATTGATTTCTTTGCCCAACACCATCAGCGAAATTACGGGGCCAGTCTTCGGCCACAATATACTTGGCCAACGCGACAATGACTTGATCTATAATTTTGCAAAATCAGGCGAGAGTGCCATTGGCGAACGGATCATCGTTCATGGGCGTGTTCTCGATGAGCGCGGCAGGGCTGTGCCAAATGTTCTCATTGAAGTTTGGCAAGCCAATGCAGGCGGCCGTTATCGCCATAAAAAAGAGGGCTATGTTGCCGCCCTTGATCCCAACTTCGGTGGCTGTGGCCGTTGTATTTCAGATGAAAACGGCAACTACACATTTCGCACCATAAAGCCTGGACCTTATCCTTGGCCAAATGGTGTGAATGATTGGCGCCCCGCCCATATTCACTTTTCGGTGTTTGGTTCTGGCTTTGCGCAGCGTCTCATAACGCAGATGTATTTTGAGGGCGATCCGCTCATTGATTTGTGCCCGATTGTGGCCACCATCCCTGACAAGGAAGCGGTGCGCCGTTTAATTTCACATTACGACCACGACAACACAATCCCGATGGACGCGCGCGCTTGGCGTTTTGATATTGTGCTGCGAGGTCGTCGTTCCACCTTGTTTGAAAACAAGATGGAGGGCAATTGAGATGAAGCTCAAAGAATCTGCATCCCAAACCGCGGGCCCTTATGTTCACATCGGGCTCACGCCGAATTTCAGCGGCATTTCGGGTGTTTATCCCCATGATCTTGGTCGCGAAATGGTCTCAGCCAAAGCCAAGGGCGAGCGCATTCTAATCACCGGTCGTATTTTCGACGGAGGTGGCTTGGTCTTGAAAGACGCGCTGATCGAGATATGGCAGGCCGATGCGCACGGGAGATATAATTCTGATGATTTCCAAGGCTGGGGCAGGTGTGCCACGGATATGGAAACGGGCGTTTTCAAATTTGAAACGATCAAGCCTGGGCAAGTGCCGCATCCCACTGGTGTTAAGCAGGCGCCGCACATCACATTTTGGATCGTGGCGCGCGGTATAAATTTGGGGCTGAACACGCGGCTCTATTTTGCCGATGAAGACAATTCAAACGACCCCGTGTTGAGAAGGATCGAACACAGGGATCGCATCAAGACACTTCTGGCAACCCGTGACGGCAGCACTTACACGTTCGACATTCATCTGCAAGGTGAAGACGAAACTGTGTTCTTTGATATTTGAGGAACGCTATGTCCTTCACCCTCCAACAAAGCCCGTTTCTTGCTCCACTCTTTGGGGATGCAGAAATTGCTGGCCTGTTTTCAAGTGAAGCTGATCTTTCAGCAATGCTGCGGTTTGAAACAGCGCTGGCGCAAGGCCAGGCCAATCATGGTTTTATCTCGAAAGCGGCCGCACAAGAAATCGCTACAAAGCTTAAAACATTTAAGCCCGATCAGGCCAAGTTGTCGGCGGGTGTCTCTCAAGACGGGATGATCGTTCCGGCCCTCGTCTCGCAATTGAAAGCTGCCATCAACCAACATGTGCATTTTGGCGCAACAAGCCAGGATGCGATTGACACATCTTTGATGTTGCGTACACGCCAAGCATTTCAGATTTTGCAACACCGCATTGATGGTTTGATTGTGCGCCTTGAGATGCTGGCCAAAAGCGATGGCAAGCATCGGCTAATGGCACGAACCCGAATGCAGCAAGCCTTGCCGATGACTGTGGCTGACCGTCTCGCCACATGGCGAACTGGAATATCGGATGCCAGGGCAGCGGTTGAGGCCTGTCGTTTCCCGCTGCAGTTTGGCGGCCCCATTGGCATTTTAAGCGAGTTCGGTGACAAGGCCTCTGGCCTCAAGTCCGACCTTGCTCTGTCTCTCGAACTTGAATTCAAGGCAGACAATTGGCACAGCTCAAGAGCGCCAATTCTTGCACTTGGCAATGCCGCAAGCCAGGTGACAGGGGCGCTCGGAAAAATTGGTGCCGATTTCTGTTTGATGGCGCAGAACGAAGTTGCAGAAGTGAAATTTTCAGATGCCGGCACATCATCGGCCATGCAGCACAAGCAAAACCCCATTGTGGCGGAGGCGTTGGTCACTTTGGCCCGTTTCAACGCCACGCTGATTTCTGGGCTGCATCACTCCATGGTTCATGAGCAAGAACGCTCTGGCGCAGCATGGGCATTGGAATGGCTTTTATTGCCGCAGATTATAGTGGCGGCGGGGGCTGCGACTCGGCAAGGCGAGCGGCTTTTCGGATCAATTTTAGGGATGGGGCACCCATGAGGACGCAAGTCGCAATCATCGGCGGCGGACCTTCGGGGTTGTTGCTCTCGCAGCTCCTCAATCGCGCTGGCATAGCCACAGTTGTTATAGAACGCCAAACCAAAGACTATGTGCTGAAACGCATTCGCGCCGGCGTCTTGGAGTGGGGCACCGTTGAGACACTGCGCCAAGCAGGCGTTGGCACGCGCATGGATGCACAGGGCCTTATTCATTCAGGCTGTTACCTTGCTGCACAAAACCGGCAATTCCGGATTGATTTCCAGCAAGCCTGCGGCAAGCAGGTGATGGTTTATGGCCAGACTGAAGTGACCAGAGACCTCTATGAGGCGCAAGAAAAGGCAGGAGCGCACCTCATCGAAGAGGCCGCTGATGTGTCTCTCAATGACGTAACCACCGCAAAGCCTTTCGTCACTTACAAAAAGGCAGGCGCGGAGCACCGCATTGACTGTGATTTCATCGCAGGCTGCGATGGCTTTCACGGCGTGAGCCGGCAAACAATACCCGTCGATCAGCGTAAGGAATTTGAGCGCATCTATCCCTTTGGTTGGCTGGGCATCCTCTCTGAAACACCACCAGCGTCACATGAATTGATCTATGCCAATCATGCCAGGGGCTTTGCCTTGGCTTCGATGCGCAATGCCAACCTTTCGCGCTATTATGTGCAAGTTCCGCTGGACGATAAAGTTGAACAGTGGAGCGATGACGCGTTTTGGGAGGAGTTGAAGTGCCGACTGCCTAGTGACGTTTCGGAAACATTGATCACTGGTCCCTCAATCGAAAAATCAATCGCACCTCTGCGCAGTTTCGTTTGCGAGACGATGCGCTGGGGTAATTTGTTTTTGTGTGGCGACGCAGCCCATATTGTGCCGCCGACAGGTGCCAAAGGTTTGAACCTGGCAGTTTCCGATGTGCATTATTTGTCAGAGGCTTTGAAACAACACTACGCCGAAAAAGCGAATCTTCTTTTGGATGGTTATTGCGCCACTGCTTTGGCGCGAGTGTGGAAAGCCATTCGCTTTTCGTGGTGGATGACGACTTTGTTGCACCGGTTTCCGCAGCAAACCGAATTTGAACAGCGCATTCAGGAAAGTGAAATTGATTATATTTCGACCTCACGTGCAGCACAAGCCGTGCTGGCGGAGAACTATGTTGGACTACCGTTTTAAAACAAACCGCCTTCATAAGAGGGCAAATTGGGAGGACTAAAAGATGACAAAACTAACACGCCGCGAACTATTGCTGGCAGGGGCTGGTGCTGCGACACTGCCACTTTCGGGCACATTTTCATCGGCCTTTGCCGCTGATAAATTGACCATCGGATTCATCAGTCCCATCACCGGTCCCTTGGGCGGCTTCGGTCAGACTGATGGCTTTGTGCTCGCCGCTGCGCGCAAGGCGCTTCAGAAAGGATTGACGATCGGTGGCAAAACCTATGCGGTTGAGATTTTGGACCGTGACACTCAGTCAGACCCTTCGCGTGCAGGCCAATTGGCCAAGGATCTGATCACCAACAGTGGTGTGGACTTGATGCTTGCTGTGTCAACGCCAGAAACCATCAACCCGGTGTCTGACGCTTGTGAAGCCGCAGGCGTGCCTTGCCTTTCGACGGTGATGCCATGGGAGGCTTGGTATTTTGGTCGTGGTGCAAAGCCAGGCCAGCCTTCACCCTTCAAATGGACATACCATTTTGGTTTTGGCGTGGGCGAAATTCTCAAGACTTATATCTCGCAATGGAACCTCATCGCGACCAACAAGAAAGTTGGCGTGATGTATCCCAATGATGCCGATGGCAATGCCGTGCGCGCCGTTCTTGCACCACAATTGGCCAAAGCTGGCTTTACGATTGTTGATCCAGGCGCATATGAAACTGGCACAACAGATTATTCCTCACAAATTGCGTTGTTCAAAAAAGAAGGTGTGGAAATTTTCAACACATTCCCCATTCCTCCTGATTTTGCAGCCTTCTGGCGTCAAGCCGCCCAACAAGGCTTGCACAAGCAAATCAAGATTGTGCAAACTGCCAAGACCGGGCTGTTTCCGTCTGATGTTGAAGCGCTTGGCAATTTGGGAGTTAACATTTCCAGTGCCGCTTATTGGCATAAGGCTTTCCCATACAAGTCATCGCTGACCGGACAATCTGGCACGGAGCTGGCAGATGGCTATGAAGCAGAATCGGGCAAGCAGTGGACCCAGCAATTGGGAGCAACACTTTCCCTTCTCGACGCTGGTACTGCCGCTTTGATGGCATCAACAGACCCTAAGAATAAAGCAGAAGTCGCCAAGGCAATCAGCACGTTAAAAACCACCACCATTGGCGGTGCCATTGATTTCACCAAGGGGCCAGTTCCCAATGTGTCGGCAGGTCCGATCATTGGAACACAATGGGTAAAATCAGCAAGTGGCAAGCACATGTTTGACTACGTGGTCACGGAAAATGCCACCGACACCAATGTGAAAACTGAAGCAAAGCTTTTGCCATACAACGGCTGATCCAACTTTAAGAGCAGATCAGATTTCGCTCGAAGTCTGATCTGCTCCAACTCGGAGAAGAATGATGCCTGCTTTGAAAATGTCGCACTATCTGGATGAGGAAATGCCTTGGGAGGATGTGTTTAATCCTGTCACGGGCAAGACGATCCAGCGCAAGCACTTTTTGAAAGACCCAGATACGGGCATGGAGGTGATGGTGGTGCGTTATCCGGCTGGCGTGTTTACGCCGCGCCACACGCATCCATGTGCCCACGGCCTCTATGTTGTTTCTGGCAAACTTTATACCCATGACGGAACCTATGGCCCTGGTGATTTTGTTTGGTACCCAGAGGGTATGATCGGCGAACATGGAGCCACCGCAGAAGGCCCTGTGACGCTCGTGTTTATGACCAACAAGCCTTTTGATATTAAATTCGTCTAGCAACGAGATAGCACGCAATGCCCGCAGCCATTCTACTCAACGCAAGACAAGTGAGCAAAAGCTTCGGCGCGCTTGCTGTGCTTGACCGCGTTGATTTTGCAGTGCGTGAAGGCGAGGCCATTGGCATCGTGGGGCCAAATGGTGCCGGAAAGACAACCTTGATGAACGTGCTTTCTGGCACCTATGCCCTCAATGCAGGCACAGTGGAATTGTTGGGGCAAGATGTTACAACATCTTCTTCCGCTCAACGCTGTCAAAAAGGCCTATCTAAGACTCACCAAATTCCCCGCCCCTTTTTGGGTATGACAGTTTTTGAAAATGTCTTCGTTGCGGCAACGCATGGTGCAATGTTGAAGGGTGAAGCGGCTTATGACCTTGCGGCAGAGTCGCTTGAACTATGTGGCATGACGGCCATTGCCAATCGCAAGGCTGAGGCCATCGGCCTGCTTGACCGCAAACGTCTCGAATTGGCGCGGGCTTTGGCAACGCGCCCCAAAATTCTGTTGCTGGATGAAATTGGCGGTGGACTGACCGACGCTGAAGCGAGTGAGTTGGTGGAAACCATTCGTGAATTGCGCCGCCGTGGCATCAGCATCGTGTGGATTGAACATATTGTTCACGTGTTGCTGCAAGTGGCGGAGCGTTTGATCTGCATGGATGCAGGCAAGGTAATCGCTGATGGTGATCCGGCCCTGGTGATGAAAGACAAAGCCGTGGTGGAAGCCTATCTGGGGCGGACACCTGAATGACCCAGTTTGTTCTTGAAAATCTGGATGTGCGCCACGGCCAACTCAAAGCCGTGAAGGATGTGAACCTCAGCATTGGCAGAGGCGAAATCCTGGCTTTGGTGGGCGCGAATGGTGCAGGCAAATCAACCCTTCTGCGGTCATTGGCGGGCGCACATAAAGCAAGTGCTGGGCGCATCCTTCTGGATGGAAATGATATTTCGGGCCTTACCTCCTTTCAGCGTGTCAAGGCTGGTGTGTCACTCGTGCCTGAAGGGCGCAAATTGTTTCAGGATATGAGCGTTGAGGAAAATCTTATCCTCGGGGGCATTGCAGGCCGCGGCGGCAGTTGGACGGTTGCTAAAGTCTTTGAAGCATTTCCCAATCTGGTGAAGCGACGCAATGCCAAGGCCTCAACCCTGTCGGGCGGTGAACAACAGGCAACGGCAATTGGCCGTGCCCTGATGAGCAACCCCACTGTTTTGATGTTGGATGAAATTTCCTTGGGGCTTTCGCCCGCCGCCGTCGATCTGGTTTATGCCTCTCTGAACACTGTGAAAGCCGGCACAACCATTGTGTTGGTGGAGCAGGAATTGTCGCGGGCCTTGCAATTTGCAACGCGTATTGTGTGCATGTTGGAAGGGCAATTTGTTTTAGACCGTCCGGCCAAAGCCGTAACGCGCGAGGAAGTGACAGCCTCCTATTTCGGCAAAAACCGAGGGGCACATTGATATGTTGAGCAATCTCATCCAGGCAATTTTCCTCGGCGGCTATTACGCCATGATGGCATGTGGATTGTCGTTCATGTTCTCTGTCATGCGCATCATTAATTTGGCGCATGGCTCTCTGGCAATTCTCAGCGCCTATTTGTTATTTGTACTCGCTTCAAAATTTGGGATTAATCCCTTCATTGGATTACTGATCATTATTCCGGTGATGGCAGCAATCGGCTGGCTGCTGCAACGCCGTGTGCTGGACCGCAGCGCCAGAAGCGGTGAATTGCTGCCAGTCCTTACCACGTTCGGTTTGGCCATTGTGCTCGACAATCTGATGTTCCAGCGATTTGGCGCAGATACCAGATCCCTGGCACCCTATATTGGTGATCTCTCCTGGGATTCCTACACGCTGCCCGGTGGGCTTTTTATTGGCAAACTGCAAATCCTGATTCTCGTCACAGTCATCGTGGTGATCGGTGCGTTGCAATTGTTTTTGAAGCGAACGCAATTGGGCCGCTCGATCCGCGCAACCGCCATGGATCCTGATACCGCGGGCATCGTCGGAATTGATGCAAAGCGCGCCAGCGCTGCCGCTGCCGCCATTGCAATGGCGACAGTTGCATTGGCTGGCGCATTTTTAGGGATGCGCGCCACGTTTGAACCCTATTCCGGCGGGCCGCAATTGCTCTCCGCGTTCGAAGCCACCGTGATTGGAGGTTTGGGTTCGCTTTGGGGCACCTTGGCCGGTGGCGTCATTTTGGCCGTTGCCCAAACCCTCGGCGCAAGCGTTCACCCGCAAGGCTTTCTGCTCGGTGGGCATGTTGCATTTCTGCTGGTGTTGTTTTTCAGGCTCTATCGCAATCGTGAAATTGTCTTTGCCTGGCTGAAAAGGAGACAAGCATGACGACTGCATTTACCGTTGAAAGATGGACACCTGCGTCGCGTGTGAGCTTCGTCGTGATTGCTTTTGTAATCGCCGCGATGGCTGCTGCACCTTTAATGCTCAGAGCTGGAAATCTTGATCGGCTCACGGCACTATTCATTTATATCATGTTGGCGGCCATGTGGAATGCGTTGGCAGGCTATGGCGGTTTGGTTTCCATAGGGCAGCAGATGTTTTTCGGACTCGGCGCCTATTTCACCGTCAGGTTAGCTGATTTTGGAATGAACCCTTTCGCTTCAACCATTGCATCAGCATTTATTGTGGGTGGCATCGCTTGGGCTGTATCCTATTTCATGCTGCACCTCAAAGGTGGAGAATTCGCGATTGGCATGTGGGTGCTTGCAGAACTTACTCATCTATTGATCAACCTAGATCGTCTCATACAAGGTGAAACCGGCACCTCGTTGATTTCGATGAATGGCTATGAGGCAGACTCACGGCGCATAGCGATTTATCTGTTTGCCTTGGCAGCAATGGTTCTGTTGCTCGGCATTTTGTATGCCTTGCTCCGCAGCAAATCCGGAGCAGCCATTCAAGCCATCAGAGACAATGAAGTGGCGGCCATTTCGGTGGGTGTTGATGTCATTCAAACCAAACGCAAGCTCTTCGTGTTGGCTGCGTTTGGCATAGGTCTTGCTGGCGCATTGTGGCTGTGTTCGGCCCTCACATTCCAACCCAAAACCTATTTCAGTGTGCAGTGGACAGCCTACATGATTTTCATGGTTCTGGTGGGCGGCATCGGAAAATTCGAAGGTGCCATTATCGGTGCCGTATTGTTTTTTTTAATCGAGACTTGGTTTGGCGCAAGCGGCGTTTGGTACCTCATCGGCCTCGGATTGGCTGCTGTGATATTCTCACTTTATTTTCCGAAAGGCATTTGGGGCGCAATTGAACAGCGCTTTGGCATCTCGCTTCTGCCCATCGGCTACAAACTGATAATTCAGGGAGACAAGAAATGATATTTGGCAAAACGATTGTGATCACGGGCGTTGCATCTGGCATCGGCAAGCGCACGGCTGAACTGGCCGCGAGCATGGGGGCCGAAGTCATTGGCATAGATGTCAACACACCTGCTGTGGAAATCGGCCACTTTGTGAAAGCAGATATATCGACAGCCCAAGGTGTCGAAGCACTCGCAGCGCAGATTCCCGCGCGCATCGACGGGCTGTGCAATGTGGCGGGTCTGTCAGGAAAGGGCGGTGCAGCCATCACACTGGCTGTGAATTTCTTCGGATTGCGTGCGCTGACTATAGCGTTGGCTCCGAAAATTCGTGAGGGTGGATCGGTTGTCAATGTGGCCTCCATTGCCGGTTATGGCTGGCGCAGCAACGTTGAGAAGGTGAAAGCCATCGTCAACATCGAAGGCTTTCCCGATGTGGCCAAACTTGTTGTAGAGCACGACATCAAGAACGAGATCGGGTACCCGTTTTCTAAAGAACTTTTACTCCTGTGGAACATGCGCGCCGCGCATCTGCCTCTGTTCAGAGATCGGGGCATTCGCGTCACTGCCGTAAGCCCTGGCCCAGTTGATACGCCAATTCTCAAACAGTTCCGCGAAGTGCTGGGCGATGGGCGCGTCAATGATGATATTGCACGAACCGGAAGGGCAGGCACATCGGAAGATATCGCGCCAACAATTTTATTTCTGTGTTCAGACGCCGCCCGCTGGATCAACGGGGCCAACATCGCCAATGATGGTGGTTTGGAAGCATCGATCAACGCTCAAGTATTTGGTTTTAACTCTTAAGGATAATTGACATGGAAATTGCAAATCTCATCGACGGCGAAGCCCGCCACGCAGCAGCACATGCTACCTTTGATCGACATGACCCGGTCACCAAGGAAGTGGCCACGCGGGCCGCAGCTTCAAGTGTGGCTGATGCCAACGCTGCCGCAGATTCTGCGGCCGCGGCCTTCGCAGGTTGGTCAAAAACTGGACCAGCGGCACGGCGTGCGATCATGAATAAAGCGGCAGACATGTTGGATTCCAAATCGGCTGAGTTTACGGCCTTGATGATCAAGGAAACAGGTTCAACCGGCCCATGGGCAGGTTTCAATGTCTATCTTGCAGCCAATATGATCCGTGAAGCAGCGGCGATGACCACGCAAATCACGGGCGATATTATTCCCGCCAACAAGCCGGGTTCATTGGCCATGGGCATGCGCCAGGCGCGTGGCGTTTGTTTGGGCATTGCCCCGTGGAATGCACCCGTCATTCTGGGTGTGCGGGCGGTGGCCATGGCGATTGCCTGCGGCAACACAGTGGTGCTCAAGGCCTCCGAAATGTGCCCGGCGACACATCGCCTGATCGGGCAGTGCTTTGCTGATGCTGGCTTGCCCAATGGCGTTTTGAATGTGGTCACCAACGCCCCCAAAGATGCTTCGGATGTCGTAAAGGCACTCATTGCACATCCCGCCGTCAAGCACATCAATTTCACCGGCTCGACTAAAGTTGGCAAAGTGATCGCCAAACTGGCGGCCGAAGAATTGAAACCCGTATTGCTGGAACTGGGTGGCAAAGCCCCGCTTTTGGTTCTGGATGATGCTGATATTGATGCTGCGGTAAACGCCGCCATTTTCGGCTCGTTCATGAATCAGGGCCAGATTTGTATGTCCACTGAACGCATCATTGTAGATGCCAAGATCGCAGATGAGTTTGCGGCCAAATTGGCAGCGCGCGCCTCCAAATTGCCAGCCGGAAACCCGCGCGATAAAGTGGTTCTTGGTTCGTTGGTAACAGAAGATGCAGCCATAAAAATGGATGCGCTGATTGCCGATGCTGTGGCGCATGGTGCAAAGCTCACCGCCGGCGGAAAACGCACAGGCTCAATTGTTGAAGCAACATTGCTTGATGGCGTTCACGATAAGATGCGTGTTTATAATGAAGAGTCGTTTGGTCCGGTGAAGCCCATCATCCGCGTAACAGGCGATGATGAAGCTATTCGGGTGGCCAATGATACCGAATACGGTTTGTCGGCCGCCGTGTTCAGCCGCGATATCAAACGCGCCATGGACGTTGCAGCGCGCATTGAGTCAGGCATATGCCACATCAACGGCCCTACTGTTGGCGACGAAGCACAAATGCCATTCGGTGGTGTAAAGTCCAGCGGCTATGGGCGCTTCGGCGGAACTGCAGCAATAGGTGAATTCACTGTTTTGCGTTGGATCACGATCGAAGATCCGAACCAGCATTATCCATTTTAAATCATGACAGATCACGGCTCCAACCCTTGTATTATCTGCGTGGCCATCACGGGCTCTCTGCCGACCAAAGAAAACAACACGGCTGTTCCCATCACGATTGCGGAGCAGATTGAAAGCACGCAGGAAGCCTTTGAAGCCGGTGCTTCCATAGTCCATTGTCATGTGCGTGACGATGAGGGCAAGCCGACATCTGATCCCGAACGCTTTGCAAAGTTAAAGCAAGGACTAGAGAAACACTGCCCTGGCATGATCATACAATTGTCAACCGGTGGCAGGTCAGGTGCTGGCAAAATGCGTGGCGGCATGTTGCCCTTGCGGCCAGACATGGCTTCGCTTTCGGTGGGTTCAAACAATTTTCCAACGCGTGTGTATGAGAACCCGCCAGATCTAGTGGATTGGCTGGCATCTGAGATGCTGTCCAATGATGTAAAGCCGGAAATTGAAGCCTTTGATTTAAGCCACATCGTACAAGCGGCAGCGATGCAAAAAGATGGACGGCTGAAGGGCCAGCTCTATGTGCAATTTGTGATGGGCGTTAAGAATTCCATGCCCGCAGATGAGCGCATTCTGGATTTCTATATTGAAACCTTGATGCGCCTCTCTCCTGATGCCCAGTGGTGCGCGGCAGGCATTGGCCCTGCCCAGCTCACTATCAATCAATGGGCTATCACCAAAGGTGGCCATACCCGTACGGGCATGGAGGACAACGTGCGGATTGATAAAAATACACTCGCACCTTCAAACGCTGCTTTGGTTCGACGCACGGTGGAGATTTGCGAGAGGCTTTCCCGACCTGTGGCAAGTTGGCGCGAAGCACGGAAAATTTTGGGATTGAGCCGCCTGACGAATGTGAGGACACTGTGAAGAAAATATTTACAACCGCCGATAAAGCATTGGAAGGCCTGCTACATGACGGCATGTTGATCGCCGCTGGTGGCTTTGGGCTGTGCGGCATTCCGGAGTTGTTGATTGCCGCAATCAAACGAGCAGGCACAAAGAATCTCACAATTGCTTCTAATAATGCGGGCGTGGATGGCTTTGGTTTGGGCCAACTGTTGGAAGGCCGCCAAGTCAAAAAAATGATGTCGTCCTACGTCGGCGAGAATGCCGAATTTATGCGGCAGTATCTCGCGAAAGAACTTGAGGTCGAGTTCAACCCGCAAGGTACATTGGCCGAGCGCATGCGGGCAGGCGGCGCAGGCATTCCAGGGTTCTATACCAAGACGGGAGTCGGCACAGTCATCGCCGAGGGCAAAGAAACCAAAGACTTCGACGGTCAGACTTATGTGCTGGAGCGTGGTATTGTGGCAGACCTCGCCATTGTCAAAGCCTGGAAAGCCGATCCATCGGGAAATCTCGTCTATCGGAAAACCGCCCGTAATTTCAATCCACCCGCTGCCACTTGTGGCAAAATCTGCGTGGCAGAAGTCGAAGAGATCGTACCGCTGGGCGCGCTTGATCCTGATCTCATTCACACACCTGGCATTTACGTTCACCGCCTCATTCAAGGCGAACATGAAAAGCGTATTGAACAGCGCACCACCCGCAAGAAGGAGGCCGCATAATGTGGGATCGCAATCAAATGGCGGCGCGGGCGGCACAAGAGCTGCAAGATGGTTGGTATGTGAACCTTGGCATCGGCATCCCAACTTTAGTGGCGAATTACATTCCGGAAGGCGTCGAAGTTACTCTTCAATCTGAAAACGGAATGCTCGGCATGGGGCCTTTTCCCTATGAAGGTGAGGAGGACGCCGATCTGATCAATGCCGGAAAACAAACGGTTACGACTCTGCCGCAAACCGCTTTCTTCGACAGTGCGCAGTCCTTCGCCATGATCCGTGGTGGTAAGATCAACATGGCCATATTGGGCGCGATGGAAGTCTCCGAAGGAGGTGATCTCGCAAATTGGATGATCCCCGGCAAGTTAGTCAAAGGCATGGGCGGTGCCATGGATTTGGTGGCAGGCGTTGGTCGTGTCGTCGTGGTGATGGATCACACCAACAAGGCGGGCGAAAGCAAAGTGCTGAAAGCCTGCACATTGCCGCTCACCGGCAAAGCCGTCGTCAACCGCATCATCACCAATCTGGGTGTGCTGGATGTGGTCAAGGGCGGGTTCAAGATTGTCGAATGTGCAGATGGCGTAACAGAGCAAGAGCTGCGCGCGCAGACCGAAGGCGCGATTGTTTAGGCACCTTGCCTGATCAAAATAGGGATTTTAGAGCAGGCCGTCTTGGGCCTAACGAATGGGAAAGTTTTGAATGAACTAACGCTGTAGAGAGATTATTTGCATGAAGCCGACGGTGAGTATTGATCAATGCTTTATTTTGTTTCTTGAGCACGGCAAGCCAACGCCAAGCGATGATGAGCTCTGCGTGCTCGAAAGGTTGAGGCTTTTTGCTCTAGAATTGGCAATTCCGTCACACACTTTAGATCTACCACTTCTTCAAACCAATAACGTCGCAGCCGTGTTGCAAACAGCTATCGGGGCGGCAAAATCGAGAGGCTTTCCCAAAGTATTAATTGCAGGTGGGTCTTTGGAGAAAGATGTGACCGTGATTGCAATGAATGGTTTGGCTGAGGGCTTTGATGTTTTTCTTTTGGGTGACACTTTCGTTCAGCCGGACAGCAGCTATTCAAATTTATATTGGAATCGTTTGATCCAAGCGGGCGTCGTTCCGACGACGCTGGTTCAAATGATTGCCGAGTGGATCGCGTCAGATGCAGATGCAGCAAAGTCCCAAAAAATCAAGACTAACGCTGAGCGATTTGAACTCATAGAAAATTACTAGCGGCGCCTCCGCTTCGCGGATCGGGCTGTCGTGAACCGAGCCCTTCTCCATTTTTGTATAGTTCGTAGCGTTCGATGGTCTCGGCCCTGCGGGCTTTCATCCCTGGCGCTGGAATGCAACGATCGACATAGAAATGGTGTGGACGCCGCTTCGCAACGGCATTTTATGTTTAGAGCCGAACCGAGTCGCGGGTGGGCGTCGCTCCCGTCTAGGCCCGCCGCGCCGGGCCGCAACTGCGCAAGTTCACAAAGTTTGTAGAGATCGACAAGGCCTGTAGTCGCGCAGTCCTTCGCTTTGCTACGGCCTGACGGTGCAGCCCGCCTTATTCGGCGGGCCTCTTTGGTCGCTCTTCGCCGCCCACCCGCTTTGTCGGGTTCGGATGCGGGAAGAGGAGTAGCGATGATGGCCAAGGGCATTGCGCGAGATAATCTTTATACCGAAATTACGACCAAGATCATTGCCGAACTTGAACAGGGCATCGTGCCTTGGGTTCAACCTTGGACAAGCAACAGCCAGCTTTGCCCCTTGGGGCTTCCGGTCAATGGCCTGACGCGGCGCAGCTATTCCGGCATCAATATCTTGTTGCTGTGGTCTGCCCTTGAAGAGAGGGGCTTTGCTTCGCCCTATTGGGTGACCTTCAAGCAATGTATCGCCATGGGCGGCAGTGTCAGGAAGGGCGAGCATGGAACCCATGTTTATTTTGCCGACAAGTTTGTGCCGGAGAAAGAGAAAGCCCGTGCTGAACAGGATGGCGACGAGCCTTCTTCTGTGTCGTTTCTCAAACGCTATACAGTATTCAATTCCGACCAATGCGAGGGCCTGCCCAAGGGGTTGATTGCACCACCTGTGGTTCGGCCAAACCGCGAGCTTGTGCCGGAGGCCGAGGCTTTGATTGGGGCCACAGGGGCAGATTTCCGGATTGGTGGCGATCAGGCCTTTTATGTGCCGTCCGAAGATTTCATCCGTATTCCACACCAGACTTCTTACACAGACCAGATCAATTACTACCGCACGGCCTTCCATGAATTGGGCCATTGGACGGGCCATAAGACCCGTCTTGACCGCAATCTGACAACGACGTTCGGAACGGTGGATTATGCCCGCGAGGAACTGGTAGCAGAACTGGCCACGGCTTTTGTCTGTGCATCGCTTGGCATTATCCCCACCGTTCGCCATGCCGATTACATCGGTAACTGGCTGCAAGTCTTGCGTGAGGATGCCAAAGCGATTGTGCGGGCGGCAAGCCTTGCCTCCAAAGCTTGCGATTTCATTCTGGCCTTCAAGGCAGAGCAAAGCACCCATTCAAACATGGAGCAGGCGGCATGAGTGCCATCGCTCCCATCCCCTTCGAAACCGAAGCCACTTCCCTTGGGCCACAATCACTTGTGCCTGGGGTGCGGCCCGTTTCGATGAAAGCGCGGCTTGAGGCACTGGCCGCGCATCCACTGGTTTCTGACAGGCTGCAAAAGCCCTGTGACCTCGGTCTCTTTGACGAGGTCGCACGGAACCAGATGGAACTGTTCAGCGCCGCAACCCCAAAAATCTAGGAGAATTGACTATGGAACTTATGCATATCCCACTCGCAGAACTTAAAATTGCCGCCACCAATGTCAGGCATGGCGTGAAGAAGGCTGACTTCAAAGACTTGATGCCCAGCATCAAACAGCGCGGCATTCTGCAACCGCTCTTGGTCAGGCCCAATGGCAAAGGCTACGAGATTGTTGCAGGCCGCAGGCGCTTTCTTGCGGCCAGTGCCTTAGAAAGCGAAGGCACGCCGATTGAAGCCTTGCCTTGTGCCGTCATGGCCAAAGGCGATGACGCGGCGGCAGTAGAGGCCTCACTGATTGAAAACGTGGCACATCTGCCCATGGATGAGATGGATCAGTTCGAGGCCTTCCAAAGACTATTGAAAGAAGGCCGTTCAGTCGAAGACATTGCCCATGTCTTTGGGGTGACTGACCTCACGGTGAAACGCCGCTTGGCCATTGCCAATCTCCACCCCAAGATCAGGCAATTGTACCGCGCCGAAGAAATCGATGCCGAAACTTTACGCGCCCTTACCCTTGCCACCAAGCAGCAGCAAAAGGACTGGCTGGCCCTCTGGGAGGACGAAGAACAAAGCGCCCCAATAGGCAATCAACTCAAAAAGTGGTTGCTTGGCGGTGAGAATATCCCCACCAGTGTGGCTTTGTTTGATCTTGCCCTCTATCAGGGCGAGATCATCACCGACTTGTTTGGCGAGGAGAAATTCTTCGCCCAGCTTGAGGGCTTCTGGGCCTTGCAGGACAAGGCCATTGCCGCCAAGCGCGATGAGTTTCTTGACCAAGGCTGGCCACGTGTCGAGATCATGCCACGCGGCTCCCGCTTCTATGAATGGGAGCATCAGAAAGCCGCCAAACGCAAAGGCGGGGCGGTCTTTATCGCTGTCTCCGAACGTGGCGAAGTTGAATTCCACGAAGGCTATGTCACCCGTGAAGAAGCCCGCAAGGCCGAGAAAATGGAGAGAGGCGAAACCACTCCATCCAAACCCACCAAGCCCGAACTGTCAGGCCCTGCCCAGAACTATGTCGAACTGCACAGGCTTGCCGCTATCCGTTTGGAACTGTTGAACCACCCGCAAATCGCGTTGCGCTTGGTCTTGGCGCACATGATTGTTGGCTCCAATCTCTGGACGATCAAACTCGAACCGATGAAGCCCGCCAAGCCCGATATTGGAGCTTCGCTTGCGGCTAATCCAGCGCAGGTTCAATTCGAGGAAAGGCGCAAGGAACTGTTGTCACTTTTAGGCTTTGACCAAGATCGCAGCGAATTGGTCAGGCCCAATGGCGATGATTTTGGTCTGACCAGCCTCTTTGTGCGGCTGCTTAAACTGCCCGAAGTAGATGTGCTGCGCTTGCTGGCCTTGGCCATGGCTGAAACCTTGGCCGCAGGCACAGCGGCCTCGGAAGTGGCAGGCATCGTGACGGGTGCAACCCTCAATGATTGGCGACCCGATGACACGTTCTTTGACTTGCTCAACAACAAAGAAGTCATCAATGCCATGTTGTCTGACATCGCTTCACCAGCCATTGCCCAAGGGAACAAGGATGAACCCAACAAGATCAAGAAGGCCATCATCAAAGACCACATGCGGGGGCTGAATAGCCGCGAACACAAAGCGGATTGGCTGCCGCCTTACTTCCAGTTTCCGATCAAGACCTATTCCGAACAAGGTGGTGTTGCGGTTTCTGACAAGTGGAAAACTGTGGCAACGGCATTCGAAATTTGAATAACTCCGCTTGCTGCCCAGTGGCAGGCCTTCGGGCCTGCCACTTCTTTTGCCCCCGCAATCTTTGCAATGGTTCAGATCGCATTTCCAAAATCGAATTATCGGAAACGAATTCGCTACATCCCCTTTTTAGTCAAATGCAGACAAAAGATTTTAGAGGCAGATATAGCGGGATGGACCATGAGCGGACGCCAACAAGTTCTGAATTTTAATGACTCAAAAGCAACGATGAATATTGTTTCCTACCAATCAGATTTGCATCCAATATCTACAAAAGGCTCGAAGCAATGGTCTCTCGTAACCAACTGTGGCCCAAATCCGCATGGCTGCGTTCATGCCACAAAAGGCGGTAATAGAAAGGTTCTATCACCAATGGTGGAGGAAACAGCACCAGAGCACCCGATTGTTTTAGCTCCTCTGCTGCTCGATTGGGCACTGTCATAATCATATCTGTCTTGGCTATAACTAAAGCAGTCGTTGCAAAATATGGTATCCACATTGCGATGTTGCGTCGTCGTCCAAGAGAAAGAAGGGCGTCATCTACGACACCCGATCTTCCTCCTAACACACTTACTAACGCGTGGGGCCACGCGAGGAAATCATCCAAACCCAAGTCGCCATTAAGTATGGGGTGGCCTTTTCGCACAAGGCATGAGTAGTTTTCTCGAAAAAGCGTGCGCGATCTGAGTGGCAACGGTACATCGTCATCGCTGTATAGAACTAAATCAGTTTGGCCATCACCGAGATGTCTGAACACGTCTGGGGAGAATGGAAGAATTTCAATCGCCACGTGGGGCGCAGACTTGGCTAACAACGGAATCAGTCTCGGTAACAGCACGAGCGCGCCATAGTCGGTCGTGCTCAAACGAAACACGCGTGATGCCGATTTGGGGTCGAATGTTGGTCGCGTCAAGAACGTATCCATAGTTGCCATTACTGCTGCCAACTGCGTTCGGATGAATTCGGCTCGCTCCGATGGCACAAGGCCTCTGGGCCCTTTAACCAAAATGGGATCACCGAGCGCCCTGCGAAGCTTAGCAAGTGCTCGACTAACGCTAGGCTGACTCAGGTTCAATTGTTCGGCAGTTTTTGTGGTGTTGTGTGTCTCAAAAAGCGAATGAAGCACTTTAAGAGTCGCAAAGTCCAACTCAGCATTATCCGATTTTTGCATGGTAACAATCCTATTAAGTCATTTCCTTAATTACATGCCCGTTGCTACGAGGGGAAGCCCTGTCAATCAATGGCTCAGAAATTTCAAAGGATTCAAAATGAAAATCGCTTCGTCTCTTAAGGCAGTAGCAATTACTACCGCATTGTTCTTTTCAACCATTCCAGCCTTCGCCAACCCAGATGATGCAAAGGCGATCAAGCAATTCTACGAGGCCTTTGGTCAAAACAAGCCGGAGTTGCTCGACAATATCTTGGCACCAAACTGGGAAGACCTTCCGCCAAATGAAGGTCAAGCAATCGGCCGCGACGCGTTCAAGCCTTTTGTTGGCGGATTTCATAAGATGTTCCCCGATTTGAAGGTTGTGAACGAGGATATCATTGACGCTGGCGACAAGGTTATCGTTCGGTCAACGCTTTCGGGAACGCAGGCTGCTTCGTTTGCGGGTTTCCCCTCTAAGGGAAAACCATTCACCATCATGGCGATTGATATTCACCAGTTTAAAGATGGCAAGGTCATCAAGACTTGGCACATCGAAAACTGGTTGGGTGGATTGTTTCAAATGGGTGCGTTCGAAAAATAGAATTGCTGCCATGTGGCTACGGCTCCCGCAATTGGAAACCCATGATGACCCAAAACTCTGAAGTTCCTGTTTTTACGACGCAGCCTTGGGGAGCGTCGAATAGGCTTGTGACCCGAAACTACACGGTGCACAGGATTACCTTCTCCTCACACGGGTTAACACTGGCGGGAGCCCTATTTGTACCTCATTTGAATGACGCGGCCCCGGCAATCGTGATTGTCGGGCCCGTCGCTTTCGTCAAAGAACAAGCCCCACTGCAATATGCTAGCAGGTTAGCTGCTTTAGGTTATGTGACGTTGATTTTTGATCCGCGTTATCACGGCGAAAGCGAAGGTATGCCACGGCGATATGAGAGCCCTGTCGCGAAGATTGAAGATATTTCAGCGGCGATCAGCTTTCTGGCGGCTCGTACAGAAGTTGATGCAGATCAAATTTCAGTACTGGGGGTCTGCCAAGGCGTAAACTGGACGATTGAGGCCTCGCGTATCGACGCGAGAGTGAAATCAATTTGTCTTATTGCGGGACACTATCTGACGCCTGAGGTCGCCAAGATGTATCTTGGTGGGCAGGAAAAAGTCGACGAGCGGTTGGCTAAGAGCTTGGCCGCTGCCGGTCGCTTTGAGGAAAGCGGACAGGCTGAATATATACCAATTGTTTCAGCGTCCTTCACGGCTAATGATCAAAAAGCACTGCTCGGTGCCGATTTCGTACAATCATTTTATAGTCGTTGGGCTGATCGTCATCCAATGCTTTCCCATCGCGGCCTGTGGGAAAACCGCATCACATCGATGAGCGAACATTTGATTTGGGGTCACAACGTAGAACTGTCCGTTTGCGACCTCCACTTACCGATATTAATGATACACGCCGACAGGGCGGCAAGTGGTCCCAATATTCCGCGTGAATTGTTCGCTAAAATTCCCTCGATGAATAAGCGTTTGGTTTGGCTCGGCCCACAAGGGCAGATTCAGTTTTACGAGGATCCAATCACAATTGACCTCGCAGTTGAGCATATCGTGGATTTCTTGGTAGGGGTTGGTTCCGCCGCAAACAAATCGTGACCCAGTTCAACTTTTTGTTACGGAGTACACGACAATGGCAGCCACAATCGGAGATCGTTCAAGTGATCCTTACGCAGCGCTTCAGACCAAAACGCGTGAACACCGTCGTACACACGGCTGTCAGGCATATACATTCGAAGACGGACAAGGCTTGGCAGCACTTTCAGCAAAACTTCGCCCGGCTCGTGTGATCGAGCTTGGAACTGCTCTGGGCTATACTGCGTGTTGCCTCGCATCGGGTTCGCCGAATACGCAAGTTGATACAATCGAAAGCGATCCCATCCATGTCGAACTGGCCCGCCAAAACATCGCAGAAGTTAGTCTTTCAAGTCGCGTTACAGTGCACCTTGGAAATTTTGAAACAGCGCTGAAAACGTTTACGAGTGGCTACGACTTGGCGTTTTTTGATGGCTTTGCACCTTCAACAAAAGTTTTGCAGTCTCTGTTATATCTTTTGACGCCTGGGGGCGTACTGGTCTGCGCTAACATTGGTCTTGCCGCGCCAACTGAGGCTCAAAGGATGCGGTCAATGCTTGATGACCTAACAGTCTGGCAATTGCTCCCATCCATCGAAGCGGGTGCTTCCGTTGTAAGAAAAAAATTGTGAGCGTCAGATAAGCTTTGCTTTCAGATGGTAGGAAACTCATTCTTGTGCAGGTTAGCCCGCTGGGGGCATTTGCTCAAGTGAACCGTTGATCTTAAATGTTAGGCGTTTCGTTGGTAAGCACGATTTCACTTAGGCAGAGTCCCCGCTGTTTTTTAATTTGCGACGACATTACTTGTCATTCTATTCACTCGGGCTATAGATAAAAGGATGCATGCGGTCATAGCCCTGACCACCAGCTCGGCCCAGATTGGCATAGAGCTTGCGCAGGCCAGATTCGGCAGCGGCGAGTGCGAGACTCACATATTCCTTGTGGGAAGTTTCACCCTTCTTCGTCCATCCGGCGCCGATTTCAATGCTTCGGTTTAGGAGAAGTGGTTCAGGCAGCAAATCATTCGTCATGTTGGCATTTGGGATGATCTCAACCTCAGCACGGATTGAGATGGTGCGGATGAAACCAATGTACCTACCATTCTGCTTTGCGTTGTAACCGTCGAATCATATTCACTTCCATTGGTTTGACGCTTTCACGGGGCACCAATCTCCGGCTCAGTGCGTTTGACCTATGGCCTTATGTCCTCGCCTTGAAACTCGCACTCCCAAGTATTTTCCCCGCCGCTTAAGCGGCTCCTCGCGGTCGCTGCGCTGCAAAATACCTGTGATTGCGAGTCCTCCACGGTGTTCCGGCCTTTCAGGTTCAGGCTGCGGGCGGCGGCCATCTCCGGTCACGCAATCGCCGGGGAATGGTTCCCAAGCGAAGATCAAATGGAGACGAAAATGACTGCAATCGGTTATGTCAACAAGCAAGAGGATGGCCGCTATCTGGGTTCCATCCGCACCATCTCAATCCGCGCCGAAGTCGAAATCATCCCAAATGCCAACAAGACGGCAGACGCACAGCCTGATTACCGCGTCTTGACCCAAGGCATCGAAATCGGCGCAGGCTGGACGAAGAAAGGCGAAACCTCCCACAAGGAATATGTGAGCCTTGCCCTCGCTGCTCCCGAATTTGGCCCGCGTAAGCTCTATGCAAATCTGGGCCGTGCCGCAGGTCAGGACGATGACACGCTCTACGCCCTGATCTGGAATCCCAACGACTAGAGCAACACAATCTGGCTCCGCAATTTGTAAAGATTGCGGAGCCAGTAGACTCGCATAGGGCGAGTTTCGGCGAGCAAAACAACCGCCAGACTCAACTTTGACTCATTTGCTGGCTCACTTCCAAGTTGCGCGATTCGCCGCGCACAATCACTGAATTGAAGAAGACGGTAACCCCGCCAGCGTGGAAACACGTGAGGCTCGCGGAAGCTTTGTGATGCCCCAAGACCATAAATGTGGGACGGTTTGGGACCTAAGTCTATGTGATTATGCCTATACCCGCGCGTTTAGTACGGCGGGTTGGGCGTGGGAGTTTTTGCGCCGTAACGAAACCTATCAGCACGAGTATAATTTACACAAATCAACATGTCCCAGGCCCAGCGCGCATATATCAGGCGCGCAAGTCTTCGATCTCAATCAAAGGCCAATCACTGCCGAAAAGTGGGGGCTCGTATTTTATTGTGATCCGCTAAAAACGGCGCTTCAAAGTAGTCCTCTGTGGTTGCCGACGCTGCTTAAATCTGTGGCCTTTTGTGAGGCGCGCAAAGCGAATGTCAAAGATGAAGAACATTTGTCATTGGCATCGTTTTGCGGGCAACGCACAGTCCTCGTTTATGAAAAACACGAAGTCATCGTCATTGAGAGGGCCAACAAATGTGCCTGTCTTATCGTGACCGATGGTTCGTTTTTAACGGGCAATTGTGCTCTGAAATTTCACCATTGTGGTCTAAAATCTGCGGCACGCCACTTTGAAACCTTGAAGATATTGACGCAACTCACGAAGGAATCCGCGGCTGCGGCAGTTCCAATTTCCACGTTTGACAGCAAATATCGCGACTATCTGGTGGCGCTCGACGGTCGTCTTGCGGGCCGCAGTTACCGCGATATTGCTGAGGTTCTTTATGGCCCAGATCGTGTCGGCTCACACTGGACGGATGACACATGGGGCCTCAAATCCAAAGTGCGCCGTGCTGTTGAATGCGGTCTTGCGCTGATGAATGGCGGCTACCGCGACCTCCTTTAGGGGTGTCGAAAACTGCCATCGCCACTTTCGCCACTCCCGTAATTCATGCAAGAGCGTGACACTCCAAGCATCGCCAAGAGATGCAGGAGAAGCCGCCATGATCGATATTCCAAAGTCACCATTTTTGACAGTTGACGAAGCCGCAACTTATCTTCGTCTCAAGAAGCGCACCCTCGATAACATGCGTTGGATGGGCACTGGCCCCAAGTTCCGCAAGCATGGTGGGCGCATTTATTACCATGAAGAAGAACTCAAAGAATGGTCGCTCAACAGCCGCCGTAATTCGACATCGGAGTATTGATCATGGCCAATACTCCGAACGCCAGACCACTCATGGTGATGGTAATTGTGCTGGTGATTGCCATCGTCATTACGATGTCAATCTGGCTTATTCCGCGTCCCTTGTTGATCTGGAATGCCTCAAAAAGTGTGCCCATCGGTTGGTATTTGGTTGAACATCGTCAACCCAAATTGCACGAAATCGCTGTCGTCAAACTCGCTGATTGGCCAGAACTTTATGCCGCATCGCGTGGCTATTTGCCCACGAATGTCTGGCTTCTGAAACCTGTTTCTGGCCTTGCTCCGTCTGCAGTTTGTCGCTTCGGAAGCCATGTATTTGTCGATGGAAACCTGGTTGCCCGTGCCAAATTATTTGATCACAAGCACCGTGTTCTACCTCATTGGAAGGGCTGTCATGCACTGAATTCTGATGAGGTATTTCTCATCGCTGGCCCCAAGAATTCCTTCGACAGCCGCTACTTTGGTTCGGTCAAACTGGATCAAGTGATCGGTGTGGCGCATCGTCTCCGTTTCCCCATCAAATGAATTTGCGTGCAGTTTGGAGTGGGTGGGATCGGGAATTTTTGGAGGGCAAGATAAAAGGCGTTATGGTGAGGTGGTGAGAAGTCTTTGAAGTGATTGGCGCGCAACGCCAGTAAGGCAAACGCCGATGCCCGTACCCTGCTGGCAATGTCTTGATATCGCCGCAGTTATCATGCAGCCTTGAAATCAGAACGCGAAGAACGATGTGCACCCCTGATTGCCACTCCATCATCTTTGCGAGGTTCCCATGTCACATTCATTTACACCCAAGCTCGGCCGTATCGGCTGGAAGCACGGCACAAGGCTTGATAGTTACATCAACAAAGTGACGCGGGCGGTTCAGGCCGCAGGTCATGTGAAGGGGAGCAAGCAGAGTTCGTTCTCGGGTGCGAGAATGGGTAGGGGCAGCGCCTTCGGAACATTGGCCGCAGCGGGCCTTTATCCCGGCGGCCAGCGCCGCGTCATCGTCAAGGCGCGCATCACCAAGTTCAAGGCGGGGCAGATGGGCGCGGCCCGTGCCCATCTCCGCTACATCCAGCGTGATGGCGTGACACCTGAGGGTGAAGCCGGACAATTGTATGGGCCAGAGACCGATGTCGCCAATGGCACCAACTTCCTTGATTTATGTGAGGAAGATCGCCACCAGTTCCGGCTCATCGTGTCACCCGAAGACGGCGCACAGCTCCATGCCCTGAAACCTTTTATCCGTGACTTCATGGCGCAAGTTGAACGCGACCTCGAAACCAAACTCGATTGGGTGGCCGTTGACCACTATAACACAGGCCAGCCCCACACCCATATCGTTATTCGGGGGAAGGACGAACGCGGCGATGATCTGGTTATCACCAAAGACTACATGTCCCATGGTTTGCGGATGCGGGCGCGGGAGTACCTAACCTTAGAACTTGGCCCCGAGATTGAACATGACATGACTCTCAAACTCGCCAGAGAGGTGAATGCCGAGCGCTTCACCCGTCTTGACCGCGCCCTCCTGAAACATACCGACCGGGGCTATCTCGTGATCAGCGCCATGCCACCCGAAGACCGAACCACCCATGCTTCCCATATGGGGCGATTGAAGAAGTTGCAGAACTTGGGACTCGCTTTGGAGCGCCAAACGGGCGTGTGGCAAATATCTCCCGACATTGAAACCAAACTCAGATCGCTTGGCCAGCGCGGCGACATCATCAAGACCATGCACCGCTCCATGCGCGAGGTCGGCATTGATCGTCCGGGCGGCAGCTTTGCCATGTTTGATGCCGCGAAACCAAACAACCGGATTGTAGGCCGTGTGGCAGGCCTTGGCCTCACCGACGAAATCAATGACCGCCACTACATCGTTGTCGATGGTCTAGACGGCAAAGCGTACTATGCGGATGTCGGTCATTTGCGGCCTGCGTTTGTGCCGGACGAGGGTATGATCGTCGCCATCGAAAACAGGATTGCCAAAGAGGGCGAAAGACAGCGCACCAACCTGCGTATTCTATCCTACCTTAATCTTGAAAAACTGTTTGAGGCCGAAGGTGCCACTTGGCTTGACAAGGAATTGCTGAGCAGGTCAGCAGAACAGTTAACGCAAAGCGGATTTGGCAATGACGTTACTGCTGCAATGACAAGGCGGCGGCAATGGCTCGTCGGGCAAGGTTTGGGCACCATCGATTCTGTTAGTGCGTTTCAGCCGCATCCACGCATGTTAGATCAACTTCGTCAACGTGACCTTCGGCAGGCAAGTCAAATCCTGTCGAGCAAGCTTGGTTTGACGCATGAACGGCCTATTGAAGGCGAACGCATTGAGGGAACCTTCAATCGCTCTGTCAACTTGGCGAGCGGCAAATACGCGGTGATCCAGAAGTCGAAAGAGTTCACCCTCGTGCCATGGCGACCTGAGATGGAACAGTTCAGGGGAAAGTCCTTGTCAGGCACCGCGAGCAGTCAAGGCATCAATTGGGATTGGAATATGAAGCGCGATCAGGGTTTGGGGATTTAGAAAGTTACAGTTAGTTGAATAAACGCAAACTAGCGCTTGACGGGCGCAGCGATATTCGACTTC
>Ga0209583_10000103_pt1 | contig 27368 bp, 26 predicted proteins | sample Str014_FD_187201 | JGI IMG/M metagenome (GOLD analysis project Ga0209583, IMG submission 187201) | Freshwater sediment microbial communities in response to fracking from Pennsylvania, USA - Straight Creek_MetaG_SC_2014 (SPAdes) (version 2) | ecosystem: Environmental > Aquatic > Freshwater >... | reverse complement strand
TATCCAGCTGAGCTACGGGCGCCCGGTACTTCTGAAATGGTCGGGGCAGCAGGATTTGAACCTGCGACCCTCTGCTCCCAAAGCAGATGCGCTACCAGACTGCGCCATGCCCCGCCACGATTCCAAATCCGGGCCGCCCCCGACATATCCATCTGCAAGGGGTCGCGCATCATACGGAACCCGCACCCGTGCGACAATAGCGCCTTTTAACCTACAGGATCAGCGCATGGCGGCCAGAATCATCGACGGCAAGGGAATTGCGGAACAAATCAAGGCCGAGGTACGCCGGGCGACCGACGCGCTGGCCGCCGCGGGCAAACGCCGCCCGGGCCTGGCCGTGGTGATGGTCGGTGATTCGGCCGCCTCCCAGGTGTACGTGCGCAACAAGCGCAGCTCCTGCGTGCAGTCAGGCATCGTCTCCAGTGCCCACGATCTGCCGGCCAGCACTTCAGAAACCGAGCTGCTGGATCTGATCCGGCTGCTGAACAACGACAGCGCGATCGACGGCATCCTGGTACAGCTCCCGCTCCCGGCGCAGATCCGCGCCCGCGCCATCATTGAAGCGATCGATCCGGCCAAGGACGTCGATGGCTTTCATCCCTACAACCTCGGACGGCTGGCCCAGCGCGAACCGCTGCTGCGCCCCTGCACGCCCTATGGCGTCATGCGCATGCTCGAGAGCATCGGCGCCAAAGTGGCCGGGCTGGAAGCCGTGGTAGTGGGGGCTTCGAATATCGTCGGGCGTCCGATGGCCCTTGAGCTGCTGCTGGCCGGCGCCACCACCACCGTGTGCCACAGCCGCACGCGCAATCTCGGCGCCACGGTCGCGCGCGCCGACCTGGTCGTCGCCGCAGTCGGCCAGCCCGGCATGGTACGCGGCGAGTGGATCAAGCCCGGCGCCATCGTCATCGACGTGGGCATGAACCGGCTCGACAGCGGCAAGCTGGTCGGGGATGTCGGCTATGCGGCAGCAGCCGAGCGCGCCGCGTGGATCACGCCGGTCCCCGGCGGCGTGGGACCCATGACAGTCGCCATGCTGATGAACAACGCGCTCGAGGCCTATGGCCGGCGCTGAGCGTTAGCGACCGCGGAGGGGCTAGCGGCGGCGGGCGCGCACCGCCTCAGCCTCGAAGCGCAGCGCCTCGATGACGGTATCGAAGCCACGCGCCGGGGCCGCACGCCGCCGGCCCCGGACCGGCCCCGACACGGTGCGGCGCCATGCTGACCTCAGCCGCTGCCAGCGCACCGGCAGCTTGGTGAGCCACCGCAGGCGTCGCAGCTCGTAGCCAGGTGAGAGCGCGCGGCTGATATGGTGCTGGCGCCGGTAGCTCTCGAGCGCCTGCTGCGCAGCCGCGAGATCAAAGCCCTTGGCGGACAGCCGCCTGAGTTCGGCCGCGCTGCGCCGGTAGAAGGCGTAGCGGTCTACCGGAGCAAACCGGCCGCTCTTCTGCTGGCTGCGCGCCAGCTCGTACTCGAGCAGCAGGAAGTTATTGTTGATCGTCACCGGCGCCGGGATCGGCGCGTAGCGGAACCAGTCCAGTGGCTTGTCGGCGAGGGCCAGGAAGCTGCGGCTGTCGGCGTTCATGCGGTTGGTGGTGAAGGCCAGGCCATTGCTCTGCGATTCGCCGCCGGCAACCATCAGGCGGCTGTCGAACAGCACAAAAGCATCGAGCCAGTCGAGAATGCGGAAGCAGAACGAATAGTCGGGCGCCATGCCGGTGAAAATCGAACCATAGTTGGCCACCAACTCGTGCAGGCGCGTGGTGCGGCAGAAGGAATTGAGCATGCGCGGCAGGCGGCTGGAAAACTCTACGTGCGCGCATTCGGCCAGCGCTGCGGCCGATGGCACCAGCGTGGCCTGATCGCTCCCCGCGCGGCTGCGCAGGCTGAAGGGCGCCGCCTCGCCCCGGATGCCAACCGCCAGCATGGAGATCAGGTCGGCCGGGTGCGCCTGCAGCTGCTGCCTGATCATGCCGAGCGCGTAGAGCTTGTAGGCCATGCGGTCGGTCAGTACGCCAGTGAATTCGCCGCTGGCCTGGCGGACGGCCCATTCCCAGTGATCGACCATCGACAGCGCACGCGGCGGGCGCAGGTAGCGTACCCGCGGATCGTCGAGCGCGCCGGCGAGCGCCGCGCGCGTTTCCGCGGTGCGCTCCGGATCAGAGTTGTCCGAGATCAGCAGTTCGAAATCGCCAACATCCTGCTCCAGCACGCTCTGCACGGCGGTCGGCACCAAGTTCGGGCGGTTGCGGGTTGGGATGACGATGCTGAAGAAGGGCATGGCCTGGGCGCTCCGGCGCGCCGATTACTTCACGCGGACCAGATAGCCATCCGGCGCCACGGTGATGAGCAGCTGCTGGTGCACGCGCTGGTCGATCTGGAACTCCGGATGGGTTTCCAGATATTTCCACACTGCGGTCTTGGGATTGTTGCCAGGTCCCCAGGGCCGATCGGTCCACATCTGCCCGGGCAGGTCCTCGACGACCGTGTCGAACACCACGCAATAGTTACCCACGCCGGTCAGCGGTGCGTAGGCCTCAAGCTCGGCGAGCACGTGCTCGTGCGTGTGATTGGAATCCAGGCACACGAGGATGTTGCTGCTGCGGCTGGCGATCTGGCGCACCGCGTTGATAGTCTCGGCCGCAATGCTCGATCCCTGGATCATCTGGATGCGGCGGGCCAGCGGATGGGCTTCGATCGCGGCACGGTTGTGCGCGCGGATGTCGATGTCGATGCCCAGCACCCGTGCCGCGCCCGGGCCGCCGCACAGCGCGTTGAGCTCGAGCATGGAAGCCGAGAACACCAGCGAGCCGCCATGGGCGATGCCGGTCTCGATGATCAGGTCCGGCCGGGTGCGCCAGATGATTTCCTGCATCGCGACGATGTCCTGGGGATACTGGATGATCGGCCGGCCCAGCCAGGAGAAATTGTAGGAATATTTTGGCTGCGTCGAGGCGCGCATGAAACTGCCGGCCGCGGCGCACAATTCGCGGTTGCTGGCATTGGCGTCGATGCGTATGCGCACCTCATCATCAAAGCTCATGGATTTCGCACCCCGTCCCCAAAAGCAAGTCTGCTGATTGTACGCGCGGCGCAGCTCAGCCGCTGCCCAGCACCTCATCCAGATGTCCGCGCTCACCCCAGAAGGCCATGGGTTCGTAGTCGGGGTAGGGATAGTGGCCGAGATTCAGCGCGATCCGCCACTGCCGTGCCGCGAGCCAGCTCACCACCAGGTCGCGCACCCGCACCGGTTTGCCGGAGCATACATTGACGACGCCCGCGTCGCAGCGCTGCAGCGCCAGCGCCACCAGCAGCCTTGCCACTTCCTCCACCGGCAGATAATCGCGCAGCTGCTCGCCGCCAGACATATCGAAGCGCTCCGCGCCGCGCGCCACCGCCGCGGCCAGTTGCGGCAGCAGCGAGCCCGGCGCCTGGCCCGCTCCGTAGGTGTAAAACAGGCGCGCCCAGCTGAAGTCAAAGTGCTGCTCGGCGCGCAGAGCCTCCAGCTCCTGGCGCAGCCGATCCTTGGCAATCGCATAGCTGATGACCGGGTTGGTCGGCAGCGTCTCGCGCAGCGCGCCCGAGCGCATCCCGTATTCCAGGCAGGTGCCGGTGACCACGAGCGCCGGCAGGCCGTCGGCAAGCAGGCTGCGCAGGAAAGCGCGTTGCCGCGGCAGCTCGACTTCCACGTGGCGCGCCGCGCGGTAGTTGGGCAGGCCCTCCCACGCCAGGTGGATCAGCACCTCGGGCCGCCCGAGCAGCTCGAAGCAATGGCTCGGCGGTGCGGCCAGATCCAGTGTCACGACCGAGACGCCCGCACCAGACGGCACGCCACCGGCGCGGCGCGCGATGGCGACGACGCTTTGCCTTCGACGCAGCAGCTCGGCCAGCACATGCCGGCCGATGAAGCCGCCGGCACCACTGAGCGCGACTTTCACCTCAGCGCCTTAAGCCCGTCACAGAATCTCAAGGGCGGGTACCGCGGTCACGAGCCGTGCCCCCCAGGCACGCACATAGTCGAGCTGCACGCGCAATTCCGCCCGCAGGTTCCACGGCAGCAGCAGCACGTAGTCGGGTTGCGTCACCCGCAGCTGCGACTCGGCCACCACCGGAATGCGGCTGCCAGGCAGGAAATGCCCCTGTTTGGCCGGATTGCGGTCGGCGACGAACTCGATCGCATCGGCGCGCACACCCGCGTAGTTGAGCAGGGTGTTGCCCTTGGCCGCGGCGCCGTAGGCCGCGATGCGTTTGCCGGCAGTGCGCGCGCCGATCAGGAAGCCCAGGAATTCATCACGCAGCCGTGCCACCCGTGCCTGAAAGCCCCGATAGAATTCCACATCGCTCATGCCCGCAGCCCGCTCGCGCTCGAGCAGCGCGCGCACCGCGGCGCTGGCCGGTCGCTGGCCGCGGTCGGCTCGCTGCGCGTACACGCGCAGGCTCCCGCCGTGGGTGGGCAGTTCCTGCACGTCAAACACCTTAAGTCCGCAATGCGCGAAGATGCGCTCGACCGCCAGCAGCGACAGGTACGAATAGTGCTCGTGGTAGATCGTATCGAACTGTACCTGCTCAACCAGGCGCAGCAGGTGCGGAAACTCGAAGCTGGCCACGCCCGCGGGCTTCAGCGCGAGGGCGAAACCGCCGACGAAGTCGTTGATGTCCGGAACGTGTGCCAGCACGTTGTTGGCAATTAGCAGGTCGGCCGCCTCCTGTCCGGCAAGCAGCTGGCGGGCCAGTGCGACGCCGAAGAATTGCTCGCGCACGCGGATACCGCGCTGGCGGGCCGCCGCCGCTGTGCTCGCGGTCGGCTCAATACCCAGGCAGGGAATGCCGCGCGCCTGCACGTACTGCAGCAGATAGCCGTCGTTGGCGGCAATCTCGATGACCAGCGACTCGCTGCCCAGCCCGAAGCGGCCGACCACCTCGGTCACATAGTCGCGGGCGTGCGCCAGCCAGGACTCGGAAAACGAACTGAAATAGGCATAGTCGGCGGCGAACAGCTCATCGTGTCGCGTGTAGTCCTCGGTCTGCACCAGCCAGCAGGCGGTGCAGACCCGGACCCGCAGCGGATAGTACTGTTCCGGCGCCTGCAGCTCGGCCGCGCTCAGGTAGGCGTTGGAGGGCGGCGCCGTGCCCAGGTCCACGAACAGCTCGCTCAGCGCGGCGCGGCAATGGCGGCAGTTCATGTCAGGTCCGGATCCCGCCATAGCCGCCGTCAAGCAGCGGGTGGCTCGCATCGCGCGCCGACAGATCCGTGATCGGCAGCGGCCAGTCAATGCCTAGCTGCGGATCGCGCGCGTTCAGCGCCCCCTCGGCCTGCTGCACATAGGGACTCGAGTGCAGGTACAGCAGTTCACAGTCCGCGCTCAGCGCCTGGAAGCCGTGCGCGAAGCCGCGCGGGATCAGCAGCGCACGGCCGTTGCTGGCCGAGAGCAGTTCGCCATGCCAGCGCAGCAGCGTTGGTGAGCCCTGGCGCAGATCCACCGCCACGTCGAAGACGTCGCCGCGCAGGCAACTGACCAGCTTGTCTTCGGCGTACGGTGAGTGCTGGAAATGCAGGCCGCGCACCGTGCCGCGCTGGCGCGTGAAGCTGTGATTGATCTGCGCCACCGGCCCCTGCCAGCCCACGCCGGAGAATTCCGCGGTGCAGAACAGGCGGTCGAGAAACCCGCGCCCGTCCTCCAGCCGCGTGCGGCGCACGGACCACAGCCCGGATATCGCAGTGGCTTCGAACTGGAACCGCCCCATCAGCGATCATTCCCTGGCGGCCGCATGTTCGTAGTCGGCGATCTGCGCCAGGCTGCCATCGTGCAGGTCCGCACCGCGGCGCCAGGCCTCGTGCCAGCGCACGACCTGCTCGAGCGCCTGCGCCAGGTTCCAGCGCGGCGTCCACGGCAGTGCGCTGCGCGCCTTCGAACTGTCGAGCCGCAGCGTGTGCGCCTCGTGCGGCTGCGCGCCGGCGCCGTGCTCCCAGGCGGTGCCCGGCACCAGTCGCGTCAGGCGATCGAGCAGCTCGCGCACCGTGCACGAGTCCTCCGGCCGTGGTCCGAAATTCCAGGCCCCGGCATAGCGCTGACCGTGCTGAAAAAGCTGCTGCGCCAGCAGCAGATAGCCGTGCAGCGGCTCGAGCACGTGCTGCCAGGGTCGGATTGCTGCCGCGTGCCGCACCACCAGCGCGGTGCCGGCCTGGGAGGCGCGAAAAAAGTCCGGCAGCAGCCGATCCGCCGACCAGTCGCCGCCGCCAATCACATTGCCGGCGCGCGCGGTGGCCAGGCTCACGCCCTGGTCCCGAAGAAATGACTCGCGGTAAGCAACGCTGACCAGCTCGGCGCAGGCCTTGCTGCTCGAGTACGGATCCACACCACCGAGGCGTTCGCTCTCGCGGTACCCCCAGATCCATTCCCGGTTTTCGTAGCACTTGTCGGTCGTGACATTGACGATGGCGCGCACCGAGGGGCAGCGACGCGCAGCCTCGAGCAGGTGTACGGTGCCGAGCACGTTTACCGCGTAGGTGGCGACCGGCTCCGCATAGGATTGGCGCACCAGCGGTTGCGCCGCCAGATGCAGCACGATTTCCGGCTCGGCCGCGCACAGCGCCGCGCGCAGGGCCGACTCGTCGCGCACGTCGGCGCGCGTCTCCCCCGCCAGGTCATCGCCGATCCCTGCCACCGTGTACAGATTGGGTTCGGTAGCAGGATCCAGCGCGTAGCCGTACACGCGGGCTCCCAGGCGCTGCAGCCACAGGCAGAGCCATCCGCCCTTGAAGCCAGTGTGGCCGGTGAGGAACACCCGCCGGCCTCGCCAGCACGCTGAGCTTAAGGCCAGGTCTTCCATGGTGCCTTGCCGCTTGCCCAGAGTTGTTCGAGTTGGTTGCGCTCGCGCAGCGTATCCATCGGCTGCCAGAAACCTGAGTGCTGATAGGCCATCAGCTCACCCGCCTGGGCCAGCCGGCTCAGCGGCTCTGCTTCCCAGCTGCACTGGTCGCCGGTCAGGTAATCGAGGCAGCTGGGCGCGAGCACGAAGTAGCCGCCGTTGATCCAACCGCTCCCCTCCTGGAGCTTCTCGCGGAACCGCCGCACGGTCTGGCCGTCGAGGTCGAGCACGCCGTAGCGTCCCGGCGGCTGTACCGCGGTGATGGTCGCCGCGTGGCCGTGGCCGCGATGAAATGCCAGCAACCGGGTGATATCGATGTCGGCCACGCCATCGCCATAGGTGAAGCAGAATGCGGCCTCGTCGCGCAGGTAATGGGCCACGCGCCCGAGCCGGCCACCGGTCAGCGTGCCCTCCCCGGTGTCCACCAGCGTCACGCGCCAGGGTTCGGCCTTGCGTTCGTGCACGAGCATTTCATTGCGCTGCACGTCAAAGGTCACGTCCGAGGTGTGCAGGAAATAATTCGCGAAATACTCCTTGATAAGGTAGCCGCGATATCCGCAGCAGATGACGAAATCATGAATCCCGTGGGCTGAGTAGATCTTCATGATGTGCCAGAGTATCGGCTTGCCGCCGATCTCGATCATGGGCTTGGGCCGGAGGTGCGTCTCCTCCGAGATCCGCGTGCCCATGCCACCCGCGAGTATGACTGCTTTCATCGCCCGCCTGCCCCGGCACCTGCCGCGCGCTTGACCGCCACCAGCCAGAATTCCTTCTTCAGGCCCAGGCCGTATACCAGGCGCTGGCCCGCCCAGCGCAGCGGCGCGCTTACCGTCTGCAGCAGCCGCAGTGGCAGGCTCGCGCGCCGATGCACGCGCTGCGGATGCACGCTGACGACCGTAAAGCCCTCCTCCAGCAGCAGGCGGCTGAGCGTCGCAGGCGTGTAGTAGATGAAATGGCCGCCTGTCGGTCCATGGCCGCTGGGCAGAAAGAAACGGCAGGTCTGCGGGTGCCGCACCGCCTTGCGATAGTGGCCATGTGGCACGGCGATGAACAGGCCGCCGCCGTCCTTCAGCACGCGTCGTACCTCGCGCAACGCGGCGCGCGGCAGCGGCGTGTGCTCAAGCACGTGCTTCATGGTGACAATCTGAAACTGTCCGGATTCAAAGGGCATGCTGGTCATGGTGCCCACGCGTACATCGTAGCCCTGCTCGCGGCACACTCTGGCCGCCGCCTCGCTGATTTCCAGCCCTCTCGCCGTCAGACCCAGGTCGACGGCGGCCCGCAGCGTGTACCCCAGCGAACAGCCGATATCCAGGAACGGGCCGGGCGCCACGAAATTCAGCACATCGAGAATCTGATGGCGCGACTTGCTGATACGCCGACGCAGTCGCTGCTCGTAGCGCTGGTTCACCGAGTCGCCCAGCGGTGGCGAGTTGCCGGTGTCGAGCGCCGAGCGCATGTACACCAGGCCGCACGCGCACTTGACCCACAGCAACTCGGGGAAACTCGCGTAGGGGGTGGCGGCCGTGGCCCCGCACAGCGGGCAGGCCGCGATCACCACGCGCTGGCGGGCGATGGCGGGTTCCACGCTCATCCGCCGCGCCGCCAGAGCGTGCGTCCGCCCGGTTGATCATCGAGAGTTATGCCGGCGGCCGCCAGCTCATCGCGTATGGCGTCGGCGGCCTTGAAATCGCGTGCCTGGCGCGCCGCCAGCCGCGCCGCGATGCGCTGCTCAATGGCGGCCTCGTCGAGCGGTACCGGCGGGTCGCCCGATGCGGCAGTGAATCCGGGCACCGCGAGCCTGAACCACTGCTCCGGATCCAGCTGCAGCACGCCGAGCAGACCAGCGAGCCGCCGCAATCCGCCCGCCAGCACCGCGGCCTCGCCGCTGCGGCCCGCGGCGCGCGCGCCATTGAGTTCGCGCGCCAGATCCTGCAGCACCGCAAAGGCCTCGGGCGTGTTGAAATCGTCGTCCAGTGACTGCTCGAAGCGCTGCTGCGCGGCGTGCACCTGCGCTGCGGCGGAAGCCGTGTCGGCAGCCGTGTCGGCACTTGCACCCGCGCCGCGCAGCGCCGTATACAGCCGCGTCAGCGCCCCGTCCGCCTGCTCGAGCTGCACGGCACTATAGTTGATCGGGCCCCGGTAGTGGCTGCTGAGCAGGAACATGCGCATCACCTCCGGATGACGCAAGTGTGGCAGCACCTCGCGCAGTGTAAAGAAGTTGCCGAGCGACTTCGACATCTTGACGTTGTCGACATTGACGAAGCCGTTGTGCATCCAGACGTTGACGAATTCGCCGCCGCTGGCGCCGCAAGACTGGGCGATCTCATTCTCATGGTGCGGAAACTTCAGATCACTCCCGCCGCCGTGGATGTCAAAATGCTCGCCCAGCAGGGCCGCGGACATCGTCGAGCACTCGATATGCCAGCCCGGGCGGCCGGCGCCCCAGGGCGACTCCCAGGCCGGTTCGCCCGGCTTGGCGCGCTTCCACAGCACGAAATCCAGCGGATCGCGCTTGGCGGCATCGATATCGACCCGGGCCCCGGCGCGCAGGTCCTCCAGGCGTTTGCCGGACAGCCGGCCATAGCCGGGGAAGCGCGCGACCGCATACATCACGTCGCCGTCGCTCGCCACATAAGCCAGCCCGCGCGTCACCAGTCGCCCGATCAGCGCAATGATGCCCGGCACATGCTCGGTCGCACGCGGCTCGAAATCCGGGACTTCGCAGTTGAGCGTGGCACAGTCCTCGTTCATCGCCTCGATGAAGCGTGCGGTCAGCGCGCCAATCGGCTCGCCGTGCTCGGCCGCGCGTTTGATGATCTTGTCGTCAATATCAGTGATATTGCGCACGTAGCGCACCCGGTAACCGCGGTAGCGCAGGTAGCGCCGCACCATGTCAAATACCACCAGAAAGCGCGCGTGGCCCACGTGGCAGTAGTCGTACACCGTGACGCCGCAGACATACATGCCGACCTGACCGGCGACGATCGGCTGCAAGGCTTGCTTGCGGCCGCTGAGCGAGTTATGGATCTGCAGCATGCTTCAGCTCCGGCCCGCGGCCAGCAATCGCTCCCGAACCAACGGCGCCGGCATCGCGCGCAGCAGCGGCGCCAGCTCGGGCCCATGCAGGCGCCCGGTGAGTGCGGCCCGGAGCGGTGCAAAGAACTCCACGCCCTTGCGCCCGGTCGCCAGGCGCAACGCGGCCAGCTCGACCGCGGGTCCCGCGGCTACGGCACTGGCCGCAGCGGCAAAGAATTCCGGGCCTGCCGCACTGACCGCCGCACGCGCGGCTGCGTCGAATTCCAGGGCGCCGCCAAACACTACCGGCAGCCAGCTGGCTACATCGCCGGCCACGACCAGGTTGGGCAGCACGGCCGTCACGAAGGCCCGGCGCCGTGCCGCATCCGCATCGCCAGGCAGCCGTTCCGCCAGCCATGCCAGCGCCGCCTCGGGTTCCAGCGCATGCACCCACTGGCCCTGCCAGTGGCGCAGCTGCGCCAGGTCGAAGTGCGCGCTGGCGCGCTGCAGATGTGCGGGATTGAACTGCGCCGCCATGGCCTCGAGCGTCAGCAGCAGCTGACCGGCGCCCGAGTGCCCGAGGCGAAACAGGTGATTCAGTATGGCGGGTGCAGCGAATCCGGCTTCGCGCAGTTCACGCAGCGAGCGCGCGCCGTTGCGCTTTGACAGCGGCGTGCCGTCCTCGCCGGTGAGCAGCGGCAGATGCCCGTAGCCGGGGATGCGCATCCTAAGCGCCTCGAGCACCAGGATCTGTCGCGGGGTATTGGCGAGATGATCGTCGCCGCGCAGCACCTGCGTCACCTGCATCAGTGAATCGTCGATGGCATTGGCATAGAAGAACGCCGGCGTGCCATCCTCGCGGCGGATCACGAAATCGCCGATGTGCGCGCACTCGAAGCTCTGGGGACCATGCACGAGATCCTCGAACTGAAGCGTGCGCGTCGCCGGCACGCGAAAGCGCAGCGCGGCCCGGGCACCGGCCGCGCGCCGCGCTGCCCGTGCCGGCTCGTCCAGACTGGCGCAGGTTCCGGCATAGCGCGGCGGCCGTCCCGCGCCCAGCTGTGCACGGCGCACGAGCTCGAGTTCCTGCGCACTGCAGAAGCAAGGGTAGGCCAGCTCGCGCGCCTCGAGCTGCGCCAGCAGCGGCGCATAGATGCCGGCACGTTCCGACTGGCGGTAGGGGCCGGTGGCGCCGGGGCGTCCCGGACCCTCGTCCCAGTCCAGTCCCAGCCAGCGCAGCTCCTGCTCTAGCGCCAGCACGTGCGGCTCGCTGCTGCGCGCTGCGTCGGTGTCCTCGATGCGCAGCAGGAAGCGTCCGCCACTGCGCCGCGCCAGCAGCAGGCTGAACAGTGCGGTGCGGACATTGCCCAGGTGCAGCTCACCACTGGGACTGGGGGCAAATCGCGTCACGACCGGGTGCGGCATCCGTACAATGTTACCTTACTGCCCGCTGCGGGAGATTGAATGAGCACACTGTTCGTCAGCGATCTGCACTTGGACGCCACCTACCCCGCGGCGATCGCCCAGTTCGAGCAGCTGCTGCGTGGCGCGGCGCGCGGCGCCGAGGCGCTGTACATACTCGGCGACCTGTTCGAGGACTGGGTCGGTGACGATGACGACGACCCGGCCCGCGAGCAGGTCTGCCAGGCGCTGCGCGACTATGCCGACGGCGGCACGCCCTGCTACCTCATGCACGGCAATCGTGATTTCCTGCTGGGTGCGGGCTTCACGGCGCGCAGCCATTGCCAGCTGCTGGGCGATGCGATTGAGCTCGAACTGTACGGTGAGCGCGTAGTGCTGACGCACGGCGATGCACTGTGCACTGCCGATCTGTCCTACCAGCGCCTGCGCAGCGTGGTGCGCACGCCGCACTGGCAGCGGGGCTTTCTGCGCCTGCCGCTGGCGACGCGCCGCGCGCTGGCCGCGGCCGCGCGCGCCGGCAGCCGTGCGCATACCGGCACCGCGGCGCCGTACATCATGGACGCTGATGACGCGGCGGTGCTGGCCAGCATGCGGGCCTGCCGGGTCAGCACATTGATACACGGCCACACGCATCGGCCCGCGATCCACGAATTCATGCTCGCCGGCCAGCCGGCCCGCCGCATCGTGCTCGGTGCCTGGTACGAACAGGGCAGCGTGCTGCGCTGGGATGCGGGTGGCTACGAACTGCAGGTGCTGGCGCGCGGCGGACCGGAATGAAACCGCAGCTGCTCGTCGGCCTCGAGTATCAACTGGCCCTCGATTGCGCAGAGCTCGGCAAGTCGCGCTGAATAGTCGGCGCCGCCCGCGGCCACGGCGGCCGCGCCGGCCAGCGTCAGGTACAACTCGCCATGGCGCGCCTCGGCACGCGCCAGATCGGCATAGAAGGCGCCGAGTGGCGCGGGCAGGCGCGGCGCCAGCAGGCGGAAGCGCTCGCAGGATCGTGCCTCGATCAGTGCGCCGGCCAGCAGCAGGTCCAGGCGGCGATGCGGCTCACTGGTGCGCAGTGCCGCACGCAGTCCGGCCGCATAGGGTCCCGGGCGCAGGCGCCGGAAGGCAACCCCGAGCGTCTGCATCATGCGCGTCACCTGTTCAAAGTGACGCAGCTCCTCGCGCGCCAGCCGGGCCAGAGCCAGGTTCTGTTCCGTGCACTCGGGGTAGGCGAAGATCAGCGCCAGCGCGGTCGAGGCGGCCTTCTTCTCGCAGTAGCCGTGGTCGATCAACAGCTCCTGCCACTGCTCGCAGGCCGCCTCGAGCCAGGCGAGCGGTGTCGGCGCCAGCGGCAGCGCGATGCTAGGTGGCGCCGGCACGCCGTCAGCTGCCAGCCGGCAGTTCCAGCCAGGCGGCGCGCGCGGCGTTCAGCGCCTGGGCGGCCTCGACAGCGCTCGCAAAGCGATCATCCGCCTCCTTGGCGAGCAGGCGCTCGACCAGCGGCTGCAGCGGGGCGAATCGTGCCTCCAGCGCTGGAATCGGCGCATTGCGGTGCATGTACAGCACGGTCATAGGGTTGTCGGCGCGAAACGGCTTGTCGCCGGTCAGCATTTCATACAGCACGATCCCTAAGCTATACAGGTCGCTGCGCGCATCGAGCGCCTGGCCATGACCCTGTTCCGGGCTCATGTAGTGCGGCGTGCCAAAAATCAGCCCCTTGTCGGTCAGGTCGAGCTGCATGGCCGCCTGCTTGGCGAGACCGAAATCGATCAGCGCCAGCTGCTCCTCGGAGCGCAGCATCACGTTGCCGGGCTTCAGGTCACGATGCAGGATGCCGGCCTGGTGAATCGCGCCCAGCACATCGGCGATCTGTGCGGCGTAGCCCAGCGCCTCGGCCGGCGACAGCGCGCTCTTCATGCGCCGGCGCAGGTCGCCGCGCGGAAAATATTCCATCGCCAGGTAGGCATGGTCGTCGGCGATGCCCAGCTCGTAGAGGCGCACGATGTTCGGATGACGGATGCGCTCGGCAATCTCGTACTCCTGCAGGAAGCGTTCAAAGGACTGATCGATACCGGAATCATCGCGCTGCGAGGGCGTCACCTTGAGCACTACCAGCAGTTCCGCCTTCTCGCTCTCGGCGATGTACAGCTGCGAAACCGAGCCGCGCGCCAGCAGCCGCGCGCGCCGGTAGCCGGGTATCACCGCGTCGCCGAAGCGGTGCGACTCGCGCGCCTCCGGGGACACCCGCCATTCGGCCATGCTCAGGCGATGACGGTGGCTGGCGCGTTCGATGGCTTCGATCAGCCGCTCATGTACGAAGCGATGCTTGCTCACCACGGCAAACGCGCCCCAGCCCAGTGCCGCATTGCGCAGCCGCGGCTCGTCACGATCCAGCATGAAGATTACCGGGGCAAAACCCGGGCGATTGCCGAGGTCGCGCAGCCATTCCATGCCATCGCCCCCGGGCCAGCCCTGCGCCAGCAGTACGGCGTCGTAGCCCTGCGCCAGAAACTCCGGCGGCAGCGGTCCGCGCTCCATCGGCGCATACTGCATCAGCTCGACGGCCGGCCAGCGGCAGCTGGCGTGGTGCCGCAGCAGCGATCGCACCCGCGGTTCCTGTTCAATGGCCAGCAGGCGCATGCCATTTCATCCCCAATACCAGGTAACGCACGCCCTCGCCCGCCAGCGGCACCGCGCGCTCAACCGCCACGCAGTCGCCAGCGGCCGCCAGCAGCTCGGCGCAGTTGCCGAGCCTGATCTCGGTTTCGGCGTCGTAGCCGGCCACCGCCATGCGCGCACAGGAATCGGCGTCGATCAGCGCGCCGCCCTCGCCCTCGCCACCGCCGCTTGCCGGCGCCACCAGCAGCAGCAGGCCGTCCTGTCCGGCCAGCAGCGCCGCGGCGCTGGCGGCCAGCTGCAGCGGCGGCCACTCCTCGCCGGGCAGGCGCCAGCTGGCGCTCCAGGCCTGTAGTCCGGGTGCGCCCATCTCCAGGGCATGGGCGATGCGGATCGCCGCGGTAGGCGGCGCCTCATTCAGTGCCCCGCGCCAATGGGCCGCCACGGCGTGGCGCGCAGCCTCGCGTTCCAGGATCCTCGGCCAGGCGGGCGCCGACTCGCTCGCCATGGCGGCAAAGATCGACAGCAGCAGCGCGCGCGGGACCTCACTCATCGTCGCCGCAGCGAGCGATCAAGCTCCGCCGACTACCCTGAGCGAGTTGGCGCTGTCGCGCCGCTGGCTGCGCGCCGCATCGGAGCGATTGCGCTGCAGCTTGGCGAGGTATTCCGGCGTCACATCGCCGGTGACGTACTCCCCGGAGAAACACGAGGTGTCAAACTCGGCGATCTTGGCGTTGTCGTGCTGGCAGGCCGCCACCAGGTCGCTCAGGTCCTGGTACACCAGCCAGTCGGCGCCGATCAGGCGCGCCACCTCTTCCTCGCTGCGGCCGGCTGCCACCAGTTCGCTGGCGGCCGGCATATCGATGCCATAGACATTGGGAAAGCGCACCGGCGGCGCGGCCGAGGCGAAGTACACCTTGCGGGCACCGGCTTCACGCGCCAGCTCGATGATCTGCGCCGAGGTGGTGCCGCGCACGATGGAGTCGTCGACTAGCAGCACATTCTTGCCGCGAAACTCGAGATCGATGGCATTGAGCTTGCGCCGCACCGATTTCTCGCGCATCTCCTGGCCGGGCATGATGAAGGTGCGGCCGATGTAGCGGTTCTTGTTGAACCCTTCGCGGTACTTGATGCGCAGTTTCTGCGCCATCTGCAGCGCGCTGGTACGGCTGGTGTCGGGAATCGGGATCACCACATCGATATCGTGCGTAGGGTGCACGCGGCGGATCTTGTCCGCCAGGCGCTCGCCCATGCGCATGCGTGCGCGGTATACCGAGATGTTGTCGATGATGGAATCGGGGCGCGCGAAGTACACGTATTCGAAGATGCAGGGGGTATGGCGCACCGTACTCACGCACTGCTGCGAATGCAGGCGACCCTGCTCGTCGATGAACACGGCCTCGCCCGGCGCCACGTCGCGCACCAGCTTGAAGGACAGGATGTCGAGCGCCGTGTTTTCGGAAGCCAGCATGTACTCGGTGCCGCGCGCGGTGCGTCGCTCGCCCAGCACCAGCGGCCGTATGCCGTTGGGGTCGCGGAAGCCGAGCACGCCGTGGCCGATGACCATGACGATGACCGCGTAGCCGCCCCGGCAGCGGCGATAGACGGCCGTGGTGGCGGCAAAGATATCGGCTGGCGTGACGCGCGGTGTGCCGACACGCTGCAGCTCGGAGGCCAGCACGTTGAGCAGTACCTCGGAATCGGATTCGGTATTAAGGTGCCGGCGCTCCTCGCGCGTCAGCACATCGGCGAGTTCACTGGCGTTGGTCAGGTTGCCGTTGTGCGCCAGGCAGATGCCGTAGGGCGCGTTGACATAGAAGGGCTGGGCCTCGGCGGCATTGTCACAGCCCGCGGTGGGATAGCGTACGTGGCCGATGCCGGCATTGCCGCGCAGCTCGAGCATGTGGTGCTGCTGGAAGACATCTCGCACCAGGCCGGAACCCTTGCGCACGCACAATTCGCCCTGCTCGGCGGTCATGATGCCCGCGGCATCCTGGCCGCGATGCTGCAACACGGTCAGCGCGTCGTAGATGCGCTGATTGACGGGGCTGGTGCCGACAATTCCGACGATGCCACACATGCGTCTGCTGCCCTCCGCTTAAGCTCAAGCCGACTGTTGCGAGGCGCGAATCTTACGCTCTCCGACCAGGCCGCGCAGCACATTGCCGGCCTGCTCGGCGTAAGGCACGAGCACCGAGCCGCGATACCAGGGTTCCTCGTGCACGCGCACCGCGTGCGCCATGATGGTGAGCACACCCAGCGCCACGATGCCGCGCAACAGGCCGAACACCATGCCCAGCAGGCGATCGACGCCGCTGAACAGCGACAGCCGCACGAAGTGCCCGAGCAACGCGCCCACCGCGGCGCCCACCAGCAGTACCGCCACAAAGATAATCACGCGCGCTGCCCACGGCCGCGCCGCGGCGTCGCTGAGCGCACCGCCCAGGTGTGGTTCGAGCGACGAGGCGAAGGTCCAGGCGATCCACACCGCCGCAATCCACGTGATCAGCGAAATCACCTCGCGCAGTAGTCCGCGCATCAGGCCGGCGATGCTCGAGAACACCAGCACCGCGATCAGCAGGTAGTCGGTCCAATTCATGCGAGCTTCCGTGTCGAGAGACTTAAGCAATCCGGGTCTGGCCAATTCTACAGGAGGCCGCGGCCCCAGGTTCGCGCTTCAGGTCTCAGGGCGCCGAGTTGACAATCGGCTTGAGGCCTTTCAGCACCATCTTCTGTCGCAACGCCTCGGCGCTCGCGCGCGTGCTTAACGCCGCCGAACGCACCCGGTACAGGCCATGATCGTCGGGCCCGACCGCCACGACCGCTAATCCCGCGGCGTGCAGCTGCTTGACCATGCGTTCGGCGAAGTCGCGCCGCGAAAAAGTACCGACCTGCACCACCCAGCGTCCGCCGGAGTGCGCTGGTGCCGGCAGCGGTGCTGGCTGCGGCGGCGGTGCCGCCGGCACGGCCGCGGCGGGTGCCCTGATCGCCGGATCAGGTATTGGGGCTGCGACGGTCGTCTGGGCCGGCGCCGGATTATTGCGCAGGTCTATGGTGTAGGAGTGCAACGGCAATTCGTTGCCGCTCGCCTCGCCGTGCGCGGCCCGGCCCTCGGTCCGGCCGCGAAACATCTCTGGCACCAGGCTCACCACCAGGACCACCAGAATGATCGCGCCGGTGATCCGTATCTTCAGATGTTCCTGCACCGATTCCCCGAGCCTGGAATTTCAATTCATCAGTATAGCCCAAGCCATTGCAGCGCCGGACCGACGGTGTGAAACGATCCGCACACCAGCACGCGATCGCCGGACTGCGCCGCGGCGCGCGCGCGCTCACAGGCCAGCGCAACGCTGTCATGCAGCCGGCAGGCCCCGCGCAGCGCGCCCAGTCGCGCGCGCAGCTGCGCCGCCTCGAGGCCACGCGACTCAGGGATGGAGCACAACAGCCACTCGGCGACGAAGGGATCGAGCGCCGCCGCCACGGCGGCCGCATCCTTGTCAGCGAGCATGCCCAGTACCGCTAACGTGCGCCCGGTCGGCGGCCGCGCGCGCAACTCGGCGGCCAGCACCTGGGCGGCGGCCTGATTGTGGGCCACATCCAGCAGCCATTCGACCGGGCCGGCGATGATCTGCAGGCGCCCGGGCAGGCGCAGCGCCCGCAGGCCCTGCGCCAGCGCGTCAGCCGCCAGCGGCCGCGGCTGCAGCAGCACGCGCAATGCCGCGATCGCACTGGCAGCGTTGTGATATTGGATCGCGCCCGCCAGCGCCGGGGCCGGCAAGGCGGGCAACACGCCTTCAGCGTCACGGTATTCCCAGCTGCTATCGTTGTGGCGCTGGCAATGATAATCAAGCCCGTCAATCGCGACCCGACATTGCAGTGCGCGCACTCGCGCGCCCACTGATTCAGGCATGTTCCGGGTACCGAGGATCACCGCCTGACCGGCACGAAAGATCCCGGCTTTTTCCTGGCCGATCGCCTCAAGCGTGTCGCCGAGCCAGTCGCGGTGGTCAAAGCCGATCGAGCACAGCACCGCGACCTCGGCATCCACCACGTTGGTGGCATCGAGCCGCCCGCCCAGTCCCACCTCCAGCACTGCCAGCTGTACACCGTCGGCGCGGAAGCGCAGCAGCGCGGCCAGCGCATTGAACTCGAAGAAGGTCAGTGAATCGTCGGCGCGCGCCGCCTCGATCTGCTCGAAGTCCGCCACCAGGTCGGCGGCCTGCGCCTCGACGCCGTCGACCTGAATACGCTCCTGGTAGCGCAGCAAGTGCGGCGAGGTGAACAACCCGACCCGCAGTCCGTGAGCCTGCGCCAGCGCGGCGATCATCGCGGCCGTGGAACCCTTGCCGTTGGTGCCGCCGACGATGACCGAGCGGCACGGCAGCGGCAGCAATCCCAGCCGCTGCGCGACGCGCCTGACGCGCTCGAGCCCCAGATCGATGCTGCGCGGATGAAGCTGCTCCTGGTAGTGCAGCCACTCCGGCAGGGTACGGGCCGCTGGTTTCAAGCCACCGCGAGCGGCGGACGCTTCTGCAGCAGGCGCAGCAGCGTTGCCAGTCGATCGCGCATGTCGCGCCGGTCGACAATGAGGTCGAGCGCGCCATGCTCGAGCAGGAACTCGCTGCGCTGGAAGCCCTCCGGCAGCGTCTCACGTACCGTCTGCTGGATGACGCGCGGTCCGGCGAAACCGATCAGTGCGCGCGGTTCAGCGACATTCAGGTCACCAAGCATGGCCAGGCTCGCCGAGACCCCGCCAGTCGTCGGATCCGTCATCACCGATATGAATGGCAGGTGCGTGCGCGCCAGTCGCGCCAGCGCGGCACTGGTCTTGGCCATCTGCATCAGCGACAGCAGCGCCTCCTGCATGCGGGCGCCGCCGGTGGCCGAAAAACATACCAGCGGGCACCTATTCTCGATGCAATGCACGACCGCGCGCCGGAAGCGCTCGCCGACGACCGAGCCCATCGAGCCGCCCAGGAACTGGAATTCGAACGCGCAGGCGACCACGGCTTCACCGTGCAGGCGGCCGGCCAGCACTACCAGGGCATCGGCCTCGCCGGTCGCCTTCTGCGCTTGCGCCAGCCGGTCTTTGTAGCGCTTGCTGTCCTTGAAGCGCAGCGGGTCCATCGGCTCCACCAGCGCCCCCAGCTCGGATTGCGCCTCGACATCCAGGAACGACTGCAGGCGCGCGCGCGCGCCGATCCGCATGTGATGCGTGCACTTGGGGCAGACATTCAGGTTGCGCTCGAGCTCGGCGCGGTACAGCACCGCGTCACAGGCCGGGCATTTGATCCATAGCCCTTCCGGTACCGAGCGTGAGCGCCGTTCGGTCTTGATGCGCGAGGGTACGATTTTTTCGAACCAGGTCATGCCATTTCAAGCCTGCAGGGCCTCGAAGTTGTCGATCATAGCGGAATCGTCGGGCAGGCCGAACTCCGGGGGGTACTCCACGCGCCAGAAGCACAGGCCGTGCGCCGGCGCGGTGGCGGCGCCCAGCCGCCGCTGGCGCGATTCGAGCTGTTCACGCGCCCGCAGCGGCGGCGCAGCGCCCCGCCCCACTGCCACCAGCAGCCCGGCGATGTTGCGCACCATATGCTGCAGGAAGGCATTGGCCGTGACCTCGATATGCAGCCAGTCTCCCGAGCGCCACACCCGCAGTGACTCGACGCGCCGCAGCGGCGAGTGCGCCTGGCATTCGGCGGCGCGAAAGGCGCTGAAATCGTGCTCGCCCTCGAGATGCAGCGCGGCGGCCTGCATGGCGGGCGCATCCAGTGGCGGGTACACACACCAGGCGCGCCGCGCCGCCAGTGCCGAGCGCACCGGACGGTTGAGTATCAGGTAGCGGTAGCTGCGCCGCAGGGCACTGAAGCGCGCGTGAAACTGCTCGGGCACATCGCAGGCCCAGCGCACGCTGATTTCCGGGGGCAGTTCACTGTTGGCGCCCAGCACCCAGGCCCGCGCGCTGCGCTGCGCCGCCGTATCGAAGTGGGCGACCTGGGCGCGGGCGTGCACGCCGGCGTCGGTGCGCCCGGCGCAGGTCAGGTTCACGGGTTCATCGGCAACGCGGGTCAGCGCCTGCTGAAGCTCCTGCTGAATGGAGCGGACCCCGGTCTGCTGCTGCCAGCCGTGATAGCCGGTACCGTCGTACTCGATACCGACGGCGATACGGCCCATGGGGCCCGCGGCTCCCGATCAGCCCGGCAGGGAATCGATGAGCCGGCGCGCTTCAGTCTTCTGCGAGGCCGACCCTTCACTCAGGACCTCGTCCAGAATGCTGCGCGCTCCCTCGGGATCGCCCATATCCATGTAGGCCCGCGCCAGATCCAGTTTCGTGCCCACCTCGCTCATGGTAGCGGGCTCCGGATCCGAAGCAGAGGGATCCGCCGTCAGCCGCTGCGTCTCCGTGAATCGGGTGTCGGCCGGCGCCTCGCGCGTACCGACGTCGAGGTCCAGGCCGGCAATCGGGCGACTGCCCGTGGACTCGAGGTCATTCAAGTCCAGGTCAACCCCGCCGCCGCCGTCTTTCAGGGCCGCCAGCTGGTTGGTAATTCCAGTTTCCGAGGCCCGTGGCATCACCGCGGTGACCAGTTCGGTGGGCGAATTGGCGTCAGCCGCGCCGTTGGCGCGCCCGCTGCCCATCGCCGGCAGTACCGAGGAGAAATCCTTGTCCGTGAACAGCCAAGTGCCGCTCGACTCGCTGGGCTTGCCGGGCATCTCCGTGGTATCGCCCGAAGCGGCCTCGGCCCGGGCCAGCAGCGTGCGGGTGTCCTCATCGAGACTCGTCAGCATGGTCGGCGCTGAGTCGGCGCCCTCGCCCGTCATCACATGATCGCCGGTGTCCGCGGCAGCCAGGTCGAGTCCCAGATCATCCAGCGCCAGTTCCGCGGTCTGATCCGTGCGCCCCAGCACATTGGCGGCAGTCGCTTCCAGCTTCTGGCGTATCGTCGGATTGTCGCCAGGCGCGCCCATGCGCGGCTGCTCGACCGTGGGCACCTCACCCGTAGAATTCGTGAACTGGAGCGTGACGGTATTGGAAGGTTGCGGCATTTCGCGCGTTGAGCCGGTCGAATCATTGCCGCGTGCCGGATCATCGAGCATGAAGTCGACGCCGGTATCGCCAATCGCGCGCAGCTCACCCGTGGAATCGCTGTCACCCAGCGCCGCGCCCAGATCCAGATCGACACGTTCGCCGGTCGCGTCCGGCGTCAGGTTGGGCTCGCCCAGCAGGTCGAAATCGACGCGGTTCTGACCGCCTTCGAGATTCAGATCGACGCCACCGCTGGCGGCACCCGGGAGCGATCCGCCGGAGGCAAATAGCGCATCGTCCGGAGCGATCTGCCGTCCCATGATGACAACTTTTTCCCACTCGCCCGACATCGCCTGATCGCGCGTGGTCGAGAGCTCGCGGGCCAGTGTCAGGAATTGATCCTTGTTGCCCCAGACGAAGAACACCTCGAGAAGCTTGAGCTTCAGATCGCGGCGCTGCGGTTCGCGGGCGATGGCGATGCGCACCAGATCGGCTGCCTGATCGTACAGGCCATAGGCCATGTGGAAATCGGCTTCCGCCAGCGGATCGCCCTGGTCGAGCGCGACGGCGGTGTCGCCCGACACCGTGTCATCGACCGCCACCGGAGAAGATTGCATCGCTAGCACATCGCGCTCACTGATGCGCGGAGCCTCATGCGTTCCGGACTCCTCGACCACGAAGGACGTGTCTTCCTTGGGCTGCAGGGCGCGAATCGGTTGCGTCTCGGTCGGGCGTACCGCGCGCACCGCCGCCTCGACCGGCGGACTCGACAGCCGGTCCAGCGTGCGATCGAAGGCCTGGTTCTGCCGCGAGCGCAGCACGCGCCAGCCGACCACACCGCCCAGCAGTATGGCCAGCGCGCCGAGCACTACGGCCCAGTTGTCGGCAAACCAGCCCAGCAGCGATCCGCCTTCATTCGCCGCCGGCTTGTGCGCAACTGCGGGCACGTGCTTCGGTGGTGTTGGAGTCGCGGCTTCGGGCGCGGGCGTCGGCGCGCTCGCCACCGGGGCCGGTGCCAGCGGCGCGACGGCACCGGGTTTGCCGCCTGACTGGGCATTGATCTGCGCCTGTAGTCGCGCCAACTCGGCGTTCTTCAGTTCCAGCAACCGGTGCGATTCGTTCAGGTCGGCCTGCAGCTGCGTGAGGCGCTGCTGCAACGCCGCGGTGTCGCTGCCGGCGCGCGCCGCGGGCGTGGTAGCGGTGCCCGGCTCCGAGGGTGGCACCAGCCGCAGCTGACCGCTGGCATGCGACGGCGCCCAGGCACGATACTGCGAGGTGACCTCACTGTTGGCTTCGCCCGGGCCAATTGCCGCCACTGTCGCAGGATCGGGCAACTGCAGTGCGGCGCCCGAGCGCAGTTCGTTCATGTTGCCGACAAAGGCGCCGGGATTAGCCCGGTAGAGCGCAACGAGGGCGCGCTCACGCTGGGAATTGGGATAGTTGCGCGCGGCGATCGTCGAGAGCGTATCGCCTCGCTGCACCGTGTAGCTGCCGCCCGCTGACGAGGGGGCCGGCGGTCCCGGGGACGATACCGGCGACGCTGAGGGACTCGCGGCCGCAGCCTGCGCGGCGGGCGCGGCGGGCGCGGCGGGCGCGGCCGGACGCTTCACGGTTCCGGCCTGTGATTGCGCCGCAGCGGCCGGCGCCGCGACTGTCGCCGCCGCTGCGGTTTCGCCCGTGAACACCGGCGGGTCGAGCAATACCGTGTACTCGCGCACCAGGCGTCCGCGCGCCCAGTTGGCTTCGATCAGCAGCGTGGCAAAGGGCTCCGTGACCGCCTCCCGCGAATGCACGTGAATGACATCGTGGCCATCGGCGGACTTGGCCGGCACCATCGTGATCGAGGCCAGGTAGGTCGGGTAGTCCAGGCCGTAGCGGGCAAAGCTCTCGCGCGAGGACAGCGCCACTTTGAGTCCCGCAAGCTCGTCGCTACTGGCCGTCAGGTCGATATCTGCGTCCAGAGGCGCATTCAGTGCCGACTTGAGATGGATATCGCCCAATCCCAGCGCCAGCGCGCCGGAGGGTATCAGACCCGCCAGCACCAGTACGCGCATGACATAACGCAAAGACATCAGGACTCCCATTGGGCCATAAAGAGTGCTTACTCTATTAGAAAACAGAGAGTTGCGCTGTTTTCCTTGGCCCGGTAGCTACTTGGCCGGCAATATAACTTATAAATACTCCCGAACCAAAATCTCTGCGATCTGGACCGCGTTGGTGGCCGCACCCTTGCGGATGTTATCGGCCACGATCCACAGATTAAGACCGCGCTCATGGGACATATCATCGCGAATGCGCCCGACATAAACCGTGTCGTGGTTCGCTGCTTCGGTAACTGCCGTCGGGTAGCCCCCCGGCACCCGCTCGTCCATGACCTTGACGCCGGGCGCCCGGGCTAGCAGGGCCCGGGCCTCGGCAGCGGTGATTTTGCGACGTGTTTCAATGTGCACAGCCTCGGAATGACCGAAGAACACCGGTACCCGCACCGCGGTGGCGTTCACCCGTATGGTCGGATCGCCAAAGATCTTCTGGGTTTCCCAGTGCATCTTCATCTCTTCCTTGGTGTAGCCGTTGTCCATGAACTTGTCGATCTGCGGCAGGCAATTGAAAGCAATCTGCCGCGGCAGGATCTTCGCCTTGACCTTGCGGCCGTTGAGCAGTTGCGCGGTCTGCTCGGCGAGCTCCTCAACCGCCTGGCGACCGGCACCAGACACCGACTGGTAGGTGGCGACGTTGATGCGCTCGATACCCACGGCGTCATGAATGGGCTTGAGCGCCACGACCAATTGAATGGTCGAGCAGTTCGGGTTGGCGATGATGCGACGCTGGCGGTACTGCGCGATCGCCGCGGCGTTGACTTCCGGCACCACCAGCGGGACGTCCGCGTCGTAGCGAAAGTGGGCGGTGTTGTCGATGACTACGCAGTCGGCCGCTGCCGCCAGCGGCGCGTATTTCTCTGAGACCGCGCCGCCGGCGGAAAACAGGCCAATCTGTGCGCGCGAGAAATCGAAGCTGGCGGCGTCGATAGCCGGCAGAGCACGGCCCCGGAACTGTACCTGCTTGCCCAGTGACCGCTCGCTGGCGAGCGGAAACAGCTCGCCGACGGGGAACTTGCGCTCCTCGAGCACCGTCAGCAGCGTTTCACCCACCAGTCCCGTGGCACCAAGCACCGCAACATTCCAGACTTTGCTCATCGGTTCCTCAAATTGCTTCAGTGTGAATTCGGCAGGCGTGCGATATCCGGCAGCTGCGTGACGACGTCGGCGTTCTGCGCCCGATGCCGCAGGTAATGATCCATCAGCACGATCGCCAGCATCGCCTCAGCGATCGGCGTGGCCCGCAGGCCCACGCAGGGATCGTGCCGCCCGGTGGTCACGACTTCCACGGCTGCGCCGGCACTATTGATGGTGCGCCCCGGCACCTGGATGCTGGAGGTGGGCTTGAACGTGACATGCACCAGCAACGGCTGCCCGGTGGAGATGCCACCGAGCACGCCACCGGCGTGATTGCTGAGGAATCCTTCGGGCGTCAGCTCATCGCGATGCTCGCTGCCGCGCTGCGCCGCTGAAGCCACGCCGGCGCCCAGCTCCACGGCCTTCACCGCGTTAATGCTCATCATCGCGTGGGCGACGTCGGCATCGAGCCGGTCGAACACCGGCTCGCCCAGGCCCGGGGGCAGGCCGGTGGCGCTCAGCGTGACGCGCGCGCCGACCGAATCGCCGGCGCTGCGCAGTTCCCACAGCAGTTTCTCCAGCTCGGGCAGCCGCGCGGGATCCGGGCAGTAAAAGGGATTCTCGTGGGCCAGCTCCGGATGGAGCGGTGCCAGCTGCAGCGCGCCGATCTGGCTGACGTAGCCGGTGATGCGCACCCGCAGGCGCTCGGCGAGGTACTTGCGGGCCACGGCGCCCGCCGCCACGCGCATCACGGTCTCGCGCGCCGACGAGCGCCCGCCGCCGCGATGATCGCGATGACCATATTTATGCGCGTAAGTGTAGTCGGCATGCCCGGGGCGAAAGCGGTCGGCGAGTTTGTCGTAGTCGCGCGAGCGCGCATCGGTATTCTCGATCACTATGCCGATCGGTGTGCCGGTGGTGCGGCCCTGGTATACGCCCGAGAGTATCTTCACCGCATCGGACTCGCGACGCTGGCTGACAAAATGCGAAGTCCCGGTACGGCGCCGGTCGACGTCGGCCTGCAGATCGGCATCGCCCAGCGCCAGGCCCGGCGGGCAGCCATCGATGATGCAACCGAGCGCCGGCCCGTGGCTTTCGCCAAAGGTGGTGACGCTAAACAGTTTGCCTATGCTATTGCCCGACATTGCCCGTCATTCCGGTGATCAAAGCGCCGCACGCAATTGCTCGCGCGTCAGCAGGAACACGCCGCCGCCACCGCACTGGAACTCCAGCCAGGTGAACGGCAGGCGTGGGAATGTCCGCCGCACCAGCCGCTCGGTGTTGCCGACTTCAACGACCAGGATGCCGCCCGGGCGCAGCCGCCGGGCGCTTGCGCCCAGCAGCACCCGCACCGAATCCAGTCCGTCGACGCCCGCGGCCAGCGCACCGCGCGGCTCGTGCCGGTACTCCTCTGGCAAGTCCGCCATTTCCCGGCGCCCGACGTAGGGCGGATTGCTGACGATAATATCGTAAGCCTCCCGCCCCAGGGCGCTGAAATGATCGGACCTGAGGGTACGCACGCGGCCGCCGAGCCGGTGGCGGCGGATATTGATATCGGCCACCTCCAGCGCCGCGGCCGAGTTGTCCAGGGCATCGACGCGGCTGCGTGGCAGATACCTGGCGCAGGCCACCGCAATGCAGCCGCTCCCGGTGCCCACATCGGCGATGCGGCGCACACGCGCGGTCGCGATCCAGGGCGCAAAGCGCTGCTCGATCAGTTCGGCCAGCGGCGAGCGCGGTATCAGTACGCGTTCATCAACGTACATCTCGAGCCCCGCAAACCAGCAGCGTTGCGTGAGGTACACCGCCGGGACGCGCTCGCGGATGCGCCGCCGCAGCAGCAGCTCGAGGCGCTGCAACTGCGCCGCCGTGGCCGGGCGTGCCAGTTGCGGCAGGGTGGGCACGAGCGGCAGCTGCAGTGCGTGCCAGACCAGCGCCGCGGCATCGTCACGCGCATTGTCGGTGCCATGGCCGTAGTGCAGCCGCGCGCGCTGCAGCCGGCGCTGGGCGCGGCTCAGTAACTGCGTGACGCCGGTATGTGATAATCGCCCCATGTCTTTCCGTCGCCCGTTCCCGTGGCTGATCGCGGCCGCGCTGCTGGCAGCCGCCGGCGGCGCCACCGTGGCGCGCATGCTGGCACAAAAGAGCGTGGTGCTGCACAGCGGGACCTGGCTGCCGCAGCGCTTAAGTGTGGCCAGCTTTGCACTCAGCGATCTGTCCGGTCGTCGCTACGACAACCTCGCGCTGGCCGGCCATCCGAGCCTGCTGTTTTTCGGCTTCACGTCCTGCCCCGATGTCTGTCCGGCCACGCTCGCGGTGCTGGCCGAACTCAACCGCCAACCGCCGCTTCCCGGCCTGCAAATCGTGTTCGTGAGCGTCGATCCGGAGCGCGACCGGCCCGCGGCCCTGCGACCCTACCTCGCCTCATTCGATCCGCGCTTCGTCGGGCTCGCCGGCAGCAGCGATGCCCTGGCGCCGCTGCTGCACTCGCTCGGCACGCTGGCCGAACGTGTGACACTGCCCGGCGGCGCGCATACGATTGATCATACCGCCACGCTCTACCTGCTCGACCGCAGCGGACGCACGGCAGCGGTATTCTCGCCGCCGTTCACGGCGGCAGGCCTGCGCGCCGATCTTGAGCAGGTCGCGCGCCGCGCCGCGCTATGAGCGAGGAGCCGCATTCGCTGGGTGCGCGCCTGTTCGTCGCGCTGCAATACCTCCTGCCCCAGCACCTGCTCTCGTCGTTGGTCGGCGCGCTGGCGCGCTCGCGCCGCGCCTGGATTCGACGCCCGCTGCTGGCCTTTTTCATCCGCACCTACCGGCCGCAGATGGACGATGCCTTGAACTCCGATCCGCGCAGCTACACCAGTTTCAACCAGTTCTTCACGCGCGCACTGAAGCCCGGCGCCAGGCCGCAATCGACTGTGCCGCACGCCATTACCAGTCCGGTTGACGGCCGCATCTCGGCGCTCGGCGCGTCGGGCGATGGCCGCCTGATTCAGGCCAAGGGGCGCGACTACGGCTTGCGAGCGCTGCTGGCCGGGGACCAACGGCTGACGACACTGGTGCAGGGCGGCCCGTACCTGACGATCTACCTGGCACCGTACAACTATCATCGCATCCACATGGCAATGGCCGGCCGGCTGATGGGTGCCTGGTTCGTGCCAGGGCGGCTGTTCAGCGTCAATGACGCCACGGCCCGCAATGTCGAAGGGCTGTTTGCGCGCAATGAACGCCTGATCCTGGAGTTTGAC
>Ga0209583_10000102_pt1 | contig 27477 bp, 23 predicted proteins | sample Str014_FD_187201 | JGI IMG/M metagenome (GOLD analysis project Ga0209583, IMG submission 187201) | Freshwater sediment microbial communities in response to fracking from Pennsylvania, USA - Straight Creek_MetaG_SC_2014 (SPAdes) (version 2) | ecosystem: Environmental > Aquatic > Freshwater >... | reverse complement strand
GATGTATTTCGTCAGGTCACGGGCCGGGTCGACGGCGGGGTTCAGCAGCACCGCGCGGCAACCGAGCCGCTCGGCCACCGCGGTGGCGTAGAAGCCGCCGAGCGAGCTGCCGATGACGGCGGTCTGCGCCGAAGGCCAGTCGGCCACGCCGTCCAGCAAGAGCCGCATCGCCTCGGCCGGCGAAGGCGGCAACTGGGGGCACCACCATTCGACATCCGGCCGATGCCGCTGCACCCACGCCGCCGTGATGCGCGCCTTCGCCGACTGCGGCGACGAACGAAACCCGTGCAGGTAGAGCAGTTGTGTGACCGGGCCGGCCTGCTCGTTTTCGTTCTTGTTCTCGACATCCATGGGCATGCGGGCGCTCCCGGGTTCTGAGATTCATCGGCGGTCGGGCCGGGTCGGCGATTCTTTCACCGCCGACGTATGCCCGCGATGACCTCGAAGAATGCGCGGACCATGCGCATGTCCCGGCGTTCGGCCAGGCAGGTGACGTGCGCGTGCGTGTGCACGCGCGCATCGCGTATGCGCACAGCATGAAGCCCCGGCCCGGGAACGTACTCGGCTTCCGACACCGCGGCGATGCCCAGGCCCTGCGACACCGCCGCGCGGATGATCTCCCGACTGGCGATCTCCATCACGATCTCGGGCTCGATCCCGGCCGCCGACAAGGCCGCCTCGAGTGCCTTGCGCGTCGTCGAGCCGGGCTCGCGCATCAGGAAGCGCTCACCCTGCAACTCCGCGGTGCGGATGCTGCGGCGCTTGGCGAACCGGTGGTTAGCGGCGCAGAAGATCAGCACCGGGTGCTGGCTGTAGGGCACGGACACGAAGCGCTTGTCGTGCAGCACCTGGGCGAGCACGCCCACGTCGGCCCGGTAGTCGAGCAGGCGGTCGAGCACGTCCTGAGAATTGCCGGTGCTGACCGAGATCGCGATGCCCGGGTAACGCCGGTGAAAGGCCTCCAGCATCGTCGTCACGTGCGAAGGGCCGACGGCCGCCACCCGCAGGTGGCCGGAGCGCAACTCGCCGGCGTCGCCGAGCAGTTGCATCGCATCGCCTTCGAGGCTGAAGATCTGGCGCGACACGAGCGCCAGCCGATCGCCAAGTTCGGTCAGACGCACACGGCGGCCTGTGCGCAAGAAGAGTTCGACCTTGTAGAGCGCTTCGAGCTGGCCGACCTGGGTGGTCACCGTCGGCTGGCTGACATGCAGCTTCTCGGCGGCCGCGGTGAAGCTGCCGGTGGTCGCGACGGCGTGAAACGACCGCAGTTGGGTCAAGCGCATGAGACTGCCTCGGTGTGATCCCGAATGAACTATAGATCTGGTGAATGGATGGCCTCGAAAAATTGAATGCAGCGAATGGCCCAACGAGGTGCCGGCGTCACGGAACCGTCACGCGGCGCCGGAACACTGTCGACACCTTGTTTGAAAGCCGGTGCCATGCGTCATGCACTGCCGGCGAACCCGCCCATGAACCAAGCCATCCTCCGCGCGCAGGGCCTGCGCCGCACCTTCGGCAGCCGCGTCGCCTTGCGCGACGTGTCGTTCGAGATCCAGCGCGGCGAGCGGGTCGCGCTGCTGGGCGCATCGGGCTCGGGCAAGTCGACGCTGATCCGCTGCCTGTGCGGGCTCGAAACCAGCGACCCGGGCACCGGCCGCGTCGAGGCGTTCGGCCGGCCGCTGCAGGCGCAAGGCCGCAACAGCCGCGAGATCCGCGCCTTGCGTCGCCGCATCGGCGTGATTTTCCAGCAGTTCAACTTGGTGGGTCGGCTGGGCGTGATGCACAACGTGCTGACCGGCCTCGCGGCCGACGTGCCGCTGTGGCGCGGCGTGCTCGGCCGCTACACGCTGGCGCAGCAGGCGGTCGCGCTCGACGCGCTCTCGGCCATCGGCCTGGCGCCCCAGGCGTTCCAGCGTGCCTCGACGCTCTCCGGCGGGCAGCAGCAGCGTGCCGCCATCGCCCGGGTGCTGGTTCAGGGTGCGGAGCTGGTACTGGCCGACGAGCCGGTCGCCTCGCTGGACCCGCAGTCGACGCTGCGGGTGATGGACCAGCTCGCCGCGCTGAACCGTGACGCCGGGCTCACGCTCGTCATCAGCTTGCACCAGGTCAGCCTGGCACGCCGCTACTGCGACCGCGTGCTGGCGCTGCGCGACGGCGAACTCGTCTACGACGGCCCGAGTGCCGCGCTGACCCCCGCCTTCTTGCAGCAGCTGTACGGGACCGCCGCCGAGGAACTGCTGCACGACCACGACGCTGCCCCCGCCTCGCCGGAAACACCACCGCTCGCACTGGCCGCCTGAGCGGCCGGTTAGCACCTCTTCAAACTCCCACGTCGACACCATGCTCAAGCACAAGACCCTTGTCATCGCCGCCACCCTGATCGCCGTCAGCGCCACGCTGCGAGCGCAGGAAATCAACTTCGGCGTCATCGCCACCGACACCGCATCGACGCAGCGCGAGCGCTGGGAGCCGTTCTTCCGCGACATGGAAAAGAAGACCGGCCTCACGGTGAAATCCTTCTACGCGCCCGACTACGCCGGCGTGATCGAGGCGATGCGCTTCAACAAAATCCAGGTCGCCTGGTTCGGCAACAAGTCGGCGATGGAAGCGGTGGACCGCGCCAACGGCGAAGTCTTCGCGCAGGTGATGTATGCCGACGGCACGTTCGGCTACAAGGGCCTGCTGATCACGCACAAGGACAGCCCGTACAAGTCGCTCGACGACGTGTTCAAGAACTCGAAGTCGATCAACTTCGGCATCGGCGACCCGAACTCGACCTCGGGCTTCCTGGTGCCAAGCTTCTACGTGTTCGCGCAGAACAAGGTCGACTACCGCAGCGCCTTCAAGACCATCCGCAACGCGAGCCACGGCGCCAACATCCAGGCGGTGCTGGCGCAGCAGCTCGATGTGGCCACCAACAACACCGAAGAGATCGACAAGCTCAAGGCCAGCAAGCCCGAGCTCGCCAGCCAGCTGCGGGTGATCTGGGAGAGCCCGCTGATCGCCAGCGACCCCTTCGTCTGGCGCAAAGATCTGGACCCGGCAGTCAAGGCCAAGCTGGCGAACTTCGTCGTCAACTACGCCAAGACTGATGCGCAGGAGAAGGCGATCCTGAAGAACATCTACAACTACGGCGGCTTTCGCGCGTCGAACAACGACCAGTTGATCCCGACCCGGCAGCTCGAGCTGTACAAGGAACGCAGCAAGCTCGACAACGATGCCGCGCTCGACGCCGGCGCCAAGGCCAAAGCGCTGGCCGAGATCGACGCCAAACTGTCGGCGCTGAAGCTGTGAGCGCGGTGTCGCTCGCCGGCGCTAGCGAAAGTGCGCTCGCGCAATTGCGTCAGCGCGCCGCGGCCGAGCGGCCCGGCATCGGCACCTGGGCCGCCTGGGCGGTCGTGATCGTGTTGCTGGGCTGGTCGTGGCAAGGCGCCGAGTTGCGGCCGCTGGCCCTGCTGCGCGACGCCGGCAACATCGGCACCTACGCACGCGATTTCTTCCCACCCGACTTTCACGACTGGCGCATCTATGCGCGTGAGATGCTGGTCACGCTGCACATCGCCGTCTGGGGCACGCTGCTGGCGGTGGTGGCCGCCGTGCCGGCAGGCCTGCTGTGCGCATCGAACATCACGCCGGTCTGGGTGCACCAGCCGATGCGGCGCCTGATGGACGCCTGCCGCGCCATCAACGAGATGGTGTTCGCGATGCTGTTCATCGTCGCCGTGGGCCTGGGGCCTTTCGCCGGCGTGCTGGCACTGGCCGTGCACACCACCGGCACGCTCGCCAAGCTGTTCTCCGAATCGGTCGAGGCGATCGACGCGCGGCCGGTCGAAGGCATTCGTGCCACCGGCGCGCACAAGCTTGTGGAGGTGGTGCACGGTGTCGTGCCGCAGGTGCTTCCCTTGTGGCTGAGCTTCACGCTGTACCGCTTCGAGTCGAACGTGCGCTCGGCCTCCGTGGTCGGCATGGTCGGCGCCGGCGGCATCGGCGTGGTCTTGTACGAAGTGATCCGCAGCTTCCAGTACGCGCAGACCTGTGCGGTGTTGTTGATCCTGGTGGTCACGGTGTCACTGATCGACATGGCCTCGGCCAGGCTGCGCGGCCGCTTCATCTGATCGCGCGACGACGCACAAGAACGCCGACATGCCGACCGAATACTTCAATCCCGTGCGCAGCGTCTGCGGCGCCGGGGCACTGGCATCGCTGCCGGCGCTGCTGGCCGGCCGCCGCGCGCTGCTGGTGACTTTCCCCGAGGCGCGAAGCCTCGGCCTGGTCGAGCGCGTCGAGATGCTGCTGCAGGGGCGGCTCGGCGGCGTCATCGACGACGTGAGGCCGAACCCGGACGTTGCCGAAGTGCGCGCGCAGTACGAGGCATTCTGGCGCGATCCGGAAGCTGCCGAGGTGATCGTCGCGCTCGGCGGCGGCAGTGCGATCGACACCGCCAAGGCGCTGATGGTGGGCACCCGAAGCGGCCGCTTCGACGACCTGCTGGCGGGCCTGACGAGCGGCACCGCCTTCGTGCCGGCGAACACGAAGACGCTGATCGCCGTGCCCACCACCGCTGGCACGGGCAGCGAAGTCACGCCGTGGGCGACCCTCTGGGACCGCGGCGCCTGCAAGAAGTACTCGTTGCACCTGGCGCAGACCTGGCCGAGCGTCGCGCTGATAGACCCCGAACTGATGCTGTCGCTGCCGGCCAGCGTGACCTTGCACAGCGGGCTGGACGCGCTCTCGCATGCGCTCGAATCGATCTGGAACGTCAACGCCAATCCGCTGTCCGACACTTACGCGGTCGCTGCCGTGCACGAGATTTTCGAGACGCTGCCGCGGCTCATGAAGCGCCTCGACGATCTGCAGCTGCGCGCCCGAATGGCGCTGGCGGCGCTGAAGGCAGGCATGGCGTTCTCGAACACGCGGACCGCGCTGGCGCATTCGATCTCGTACGAGATGACCTTGCGTCACGGCCTGCCGCACGGCATCGCGTGTTCGTTCTCGTTGCCGATGGTGCTCGGGCGAGCAATGGGCCAGCACGCAGACCGCGACGCCGTTCTCGAACGGGCGCTCGGCCCGCTCGACGCCGCGCCGCACCGGCTCCACGCCTTCATCGAAGCGCTGGGCGTGAAGACCCGTTTCGCCGACTACGGCATCGGCGAAACCGAAGCCCGAGCGATCGTCGTACAGGCCCTGGCCGGCGCCCGCGGGCAGAACTTCATCGGCACGGCGGCTTGCTTGCCCGCGTGATCGGCGCCAGGTTCATCCGGCGCGCGCCCCCAGCGCGTCCAGCAACTTCTGGTGGATGCCGCCGAAGCCGCCGTTGCTCATGCACAGCACGTGGTCGCCGGGCCGGGCCGCCGCGACGACACGCTTGACCAACTCGTCGATCGAATCGCTGACAGCCGCCAGCTTGCCCATCGGCGCGAGTGCCTGCGCTGCGTCCCAGCCCAAACCCCCGCTGTGGCAGAACGCGAGGTCGGCCTCTTCGAGCGACCAGGGCAGCTGCGCCTTCATCGCACCGAGCTTCATCGTGTTCGAGCGCGGTTCGAAGACGGCGAGGATGCGTTGCCCTGCAGCCGCAGGCGACGCCAGTGAACCATCGACCTTGCGCCGCAGGCCGTTCACCGTGGTGCGGATCGCGGTCGGGTGGTGCGCGAAGTCGTCGTAGACCTTCACGCCACCGGCCTCGCCACGCAGCTCCAGCCGACGCCGCACGTTCTCGAAACTCGCCAGCGCCTTGGCCGCCACGTCGGGCGCGACGCCCACGTGCTCTGCCGCGCCGATCGCCGCGAGCGCGTTCAACTGGTTGTGCTCGCCGAGCAGCGACCACTCGACGCGGCCGATCTTCAGGCTGCCGCGCAGCACGTCGAACGCATGCGGCTCGCCACGTGCGCGCAGCGCGCCGGGCTCTTCCTTGCGTGCACCGAAGCGGGCCACTTCGCTCCAGCAGCCCATCGAGAGCACGCGCTGCAGTGCTTCCTCGCGTGAGTTGACGACGAGCCGCCCACGCGACGGTACGGTGCGCACCAGGTGGTGGAACTGACGCTCGATCGCTTTGATGTCGTCGAAGATGTCGGCGTGGTCGAACTCGAGGTTGTTCAGGACCGCGGTGCGCGGCCGGTAGTGCACGAACTTGCTGCGCTTGTCGAAGAACGCGGTGTCGTATTCGTCGGCCTCGATCACGAATGGCGCGCCCGGCGCGACCTTGCCGAGCCGCGCCGAGACGCCGAAGTTCAGCGGCACGCCGCCGACCAGAAAGCCGGGTTCGAGGCCGCCCTTCTCGAGCATCCACGCCAGCATCGAGGTCGTGCTGGTCTTGCCGTGCGTGCCGGCCACGGCCAGCACGTGGCGGCCCTGCAGCACGTGCTCGGCGAGCCACTGCGGACCGCTGGTGTAGGGCACCCCGGCGTCGAGGATCGCCTCCATCAGCGGATTGCCGCGCACGATCACGTTGCCGATCACGAACAGGTCGGGCTTGAAGGCCAGCTGGTCTGCGCCGTAGCCCTCGACCAGCTCGATGCCGAGCGAGCGAAGCTGGTCGCTCATCGGCGGATAGACGCCCGCGTCGCAGCCGGTGACGGTGTGGCCGCCTTCGCGGGCCAGCGCGGCCACGCCGCCCATGAAGGTGCCGCAGATGCCGAGGATGTGGATGTGCATCGGGAGATTCTAGGCAAGGGGTGGCGGTGGTCCATCCCATGCAGAATCGGTGCCCATGTCGTCATGGCTCGTCACCAATCCCGTCGTCTACCCGGCGTTGGAGGTCGTGCATGTCGCAGGCATCGCCTTGCTGATCGGCAACCTCGTGCTGCTGGAGTTCCGCGTCTGGGGCTTCGCTCGCGAGGTGCCGGTCCAGCCACTGGCGCGGCTCGCGCTGACGATCTCGCTCAGCGGCTTCGGCCTGGCGGCTTTCAGCGGCGCACTGATGTTCGCGAGCCAGCCGGCCGAGCTGATCGCGAACCGCGTCTTCGTGATCAAGATGGGCCTCCTGACCCTGGCCGGCGCGAACGCCGGCCTCTTCCACGCCCGCGACGGCTTGAACAAGCTCGACGGCATCGCCCGCGCCCAGACCGTGTTGTCGCTGGGGCTTTGGCTCGCGGTCATCATCTGCGGTCGATGGATCGCTTACTGACCGAGGAGCACAAAATGCAGCGACGCACGTTCGTCGGCATCGGCGCGATGGCGCTCGTGTCGCCCGCCTTCGCCCATCACGGCTGGAGCGGCTTCGACCAGGAGCGGCCGGTCTGGCTCGAAGGCAGGGTGAAGAAGGTCGCATGGCGCAACCCGCACGTCGAGCTCGAACTCGAGCTGCCGGCCGCGCTGACGTTGCCGGGCGATCTGGGCCAGCGCGCCTTGCCCGCGCAATCGGCGTCGGTCGACGGCGCCGGACTGCTGAAGCGCGCGGTGTTGCCGACTCGACGCGACCCGGTCTGGGAGATCGAACTCGCGCCGCTGACCCGCATGGAGGCCTGGAAGGTGCCGAAGATCGAGGTTGGCGAGAGCGTGTCGGTGCTTGGCTTCACCTCGCCGGGCGAGAAGGGCGAGGCGGTGCTGCGCGCCGAATACCTGTTCGCCGGCGGCAAGGTTTACGGGCTGCGCTCGTCGCCGGTCTGACCGCGGTCGGTGCCGAACCTGCGCGGCCGGCGCGGTGCAGGCGGCGGCATCGTTGTTGGATCAGCGCAGCGCCTGCAGAGACGCCAGAGCCGCAGCGGTGGTTGCGCGCAGGTCGTCTGGCGTGTGCGCGCTGCTGACGAAGCCGGCCTCGTACATCGCCGGCGCGAAGTACACGCCCCGATCGAGCATCGCGTGGAAGAAGCGGTTGAAGCGCTCCTTGTCGGTCGCCATCACGGTCGAATACGTCTGTGGCAACTCCGCTGCGAAGAAGAAGCCGAACATGCCGCCTTCGCAATCACCCACCATCGGCACGCCGGCTTGCTTCGCGCTCGCGAGCAGGCCGTCGAGCAGGCTGCGGGTGCTGGCCGAAAGGGCCTCGAAATAGCCGGGCTTGCGGATCTCGCGCAAGGTCGCGAGGCCGCAGGCGGTCGCGACCGGGTTGCCCGACAAGGTGCCGGCCTGGTAGACCGGCCCGAGCGGCGCGAGTTGCTGCATCACCGCGCGCTTCGCGCCGAAGGCGGCCAGCGGCATGCCGCCGCCGATGACCTTGCCGAACACGCTCACGTCGGGCTCGAAGCCGGGGATCGCCTTCGCATACAGGCTCTGCGCGCCGCCGAGCGCGACGCGAAAGCCGGTCATCACTTCGTCGAACACCAGCATCGCACCGTACTGGGTGCACAGTTCGCGCAGTCGTTTCATGAACGGCACGCTGGCGCGCACGAAGTTCATGTTGCCGGCGATCGGCTCGATCATCACGCAGGCGATGCCGTCGCCTTGCGTCCTGAAAACTTCCTCGATCTGCTCGACGTTGTTGTATTCGAGGACCAGCGTGTGCTGCACGACCTCGGCCGGCACGCCGGCGCTGGTCGGGTGGCCGAAGGTCGCGAGGCCCGAGCCGGCCTTCACCAGCAGCGCATCCGCGTGGCCGTGGTAGCAGCCCTCGAACTTGACGATCTTGCTGCGCCCGGTCGCGCCGCGCGCCAGGCGCAGCGCGCTCATCGCGGCCTCGGTGCCCGAGCTGACGAGGCGGATCTGGTCCATGCTCGGCACGAGGCCGAGGATCTCTTCGGCGAGCTCGACCTCGCGCTCGGTCGGTGCGCCGAACGAGAAGCCGTCACGCGCCGCCCTTTGCACCGCGTCGAGCACGGCCGGGTGGCCGTGGCCGAGGATCATCGGGCCCCAGGAGCCGATGTAGTCGATGTAGCGCGTGCCTTCGGCGTCGAAGATGTACGGCCCTTCGGCGCGCGCGATGAAGCGCGGCGTGCCGCCGACCGCGCGAAACGCGCGGACCGGCGAGTTCACGCCGCCGGGGATGACTTTCTGGGCTCTTTCGAAGAGCGAAGCGTTTGCGCTCTTGTTCATTGGGTCAGTGGACATGGCGTGGGTTCTTCGGTGGCGTGTCGTCGTCTGGCGCGGGCTCTTCGGCGCCGGGCTCGCCGCCTTCTTCGTCCTCTTCGCCGGGCGGCAGCGCCCAGAAGAAGCGGTCGGGGATCACGTTGCCCATGCCGGGGCGAAAGCCCGCGTCCAGTGCCTGGTCGAGAAAGGCGAGTGCCTCGCCGACCGCGGCGGTCAAATCGGCCCCCGCGGCGAGCAGCGCGGCAAGCGCTGCCGAGAGTGTGTCGCCGGCGCCGACGAAGGCGACCTCGAAGCGCTCGAACTTCTCGCCGGTGATCGCACCCTGCGGCGATGCGAGCACGTTGTCCATGAACTGATCCGGCAACGGCACGCTCGTGACCAGCACGTAGCGCGTGCCGTGCTCGCCGGCCGCAACCGCGAGCTCGCGCGGCGAGGCGGGGCGTTGGTTGTCCCATTCGGGCAGCAGAAAGTCGGTGAGGGTCTGGTGGCTGCCGACCAGCACCTCGGTTTGCGGCAGCACCAGCTCGCGGTATGCGTCGAGGTAGCTCTGCAGCTCGTCTTCCTCGACCCACGACAGGTTCGGCATGTAGGCGACCAGCGGCACGTCGGGGTAGTCGGAAAGAATCTCGGCGACCGTGCTGACGCCTTCGGTCGAGCCGAGGAAGCCGACCTTCCAGGCCGCGATGGTCACGTCCTCGAGGATGCTGCGGGCCTGCTCGGCGATCACGTCTGCGTCGATCGGGTGGTGGTCGAAGACCTCATGGGTGTCGCGCATCACGATGCTGGCCACGACCGGCAGCGCGTGTGCGCCCATCGCTGCGATCGTCGAGACATCGCCGGCCATGCCGCCGGCGCCGCTCGGGTCGCTCGCGTTGAAGCTCATCACGCAGGCAGGCGCAGGCTGCTCTTGCGCTTCGTCGGTGTCGGTGTCGGTCTCGGGGATTGGGGTTTCAGCGGTCATCGAAGGGCCCGAGAGCGTTGGAAAGGAGGCGGCAAAGGCAGCAAAAACGGGCCCCGCCGAACCTCTAGGCGAATGTGAAGAATGTTGCGTATGTGCCTACAAAGACTTGGCTTTTTGGCAAATCGGGTGGCTACAATCTGTCTGCATTGTAGTGAAGCAACCAACCGTCCTGAGCAAATGCGGCTCTGCCGCGTTGTTCATGCCCGGTGGGGCCGGCCGGCTCGGCCGGCCTGGGGGCGCCATCAAACCTGAAGAACAAAGTGACCGACCCCAAAACCTGGATGTGCCTGATCTGCGGCTGGATCTACGACGAGGCCGCCGGCGACCCCGAGCACGACATCGCCCCGGGCACCTCCTGGGAGAAAGTGCCCATGAACTGGACCTGCCCGGAGTGCGGCGCGCGCAAAGAAGACTTCGAAATGGTTCAGATCTGAGCGATCAGAACCGATAAGGTCCAACGAGAATCCGGGCCGACAAAGCTGCAGAAGCCGACGGCCGTCAGGCGGGTCGCCCGCCGAACAACCGTGTCGCTGAGGAGAATGCTGGTTGAGCAATCAGGCCCCCGCAGAGCCCGCGAGCATCAAGGTGCTGGTCATCGACGACAGCAACACGATCCGCCGCAGCGCCGAGATCTTCCTGAAGCAGGGCGGCTACGACGTGCTGCTCGCCGAAGACGGCTTCGATGCGCTCTCGAAGGTCAATGACCACGACCCCGACCTGATCTTCTGCGACATCCTGATGCCGCGGCTCGACGGCTACCAGACCTGCGCGATCATCAAGCGCAACACCAAGTTCGCCGGTGTGCCGGTGATCATGCTGTCGTCGAAAGACGGCCTGTTCGACAAGGCCCGAGGTCGCATGGTCGGCTCCGAGGCCTACCTCACCAAGCCGTTCACGAAAGACCAGCTTCTGCAAGCCGTGGAGCAGCACCGGCGGGCGGCCTGAGCGCGCCGATCCACATCCATACAACACACGCTGCCGTCGTTGGGGGAACACATGACGATCCAGAAAATCCTGCTGGTCGACGATTCGAAGACCGAACTGCATTACCTGTCCGACCTGCTGGTCAAGCGCGGCTATGCCGTGCGCACCGCAGAGAACGGCGAGGAAGCGATGCGTCGTCTCGGTGAAGAAAAGCCCGACCTGATCCTGATGGATGTGGTCATGCCCGGCCAGAACGGTTTTCAGCTGACCCGTTCGATCACCCGCGATCCGCGCTTCACCGGCGTGCCGGTGATCATGTGCACCAGCAAGAACCAGGAGACCGACAAGGTGTGGGGCATGCGCCAGGGCGCGCGCGACTACATCGTCAAGCCGGTCAATGCTGACGAACTCGTGGCCAAGATTCACGCGTTCGACTGAGAATGACGGCCCCTAGCCTCACTTCGTTCGAAACCCCCCGAGGGGGCGCGCAGCCCGCGGGGCGACGCAGGGGCACCTGCGTGTCCCTTGGCGGCCCGGCGCTGGCCGCGATCTGACCAGGTATGGCCAACAAGCAAGCCCTGCGCGACCTGCAAAGCCGCCTCGCCGAGCGACTGCAGGCGGCGCGCACCCAGGCGCGCGGCCAGCAGTGGCTGGCGGTCGAATGCAGCGGGCACGGTTTTTTGCTGCCGCTGCGCGAGGCCGGCGAGATCTTCGCGCTCGCGCCGATCCTGCCGGTACCGTACGCGCACCGCTGGTTCATGGGCGTGGCCAACCTGCGCGGCCACCTGCACGGCGTGGTCGATCTGGCCGGATTTCTCGGCCTCAAATCGACCGAGCCGAGCCGCGAACAGCAATCGCGTCTGGTCGGATTCAACCAGGCACTCGACATCAACTGCGTGCTGATGGTCGACAAACTGTCGGGCCTGCGCGGCAACGACGACCTCACTCCCGAGCCGTCGACCGACGCGCGCGCGCGCCCGCGCTTCGTCGGCGCCCGCCTGCGTGACGCCGCTGGTCGGCAATGGCAGGAACTGGTGTTGACCGAACTTGCGAGCGACGACACATTTTTGAAGATCGTGGGCTGAACGCCGCCGGCGTTCGCCCGCAAAGACGAGACTGCGAGAGGGCGATATGAGCTTCCTGAACAAGATCAAGGGTTGGGGCCAGAACGACGAGGTCGCGCTGGCTGGCGCGCCGGGTTCGGTGACGCACGCCTTCGACGAGGCGCCCGCGTCGCACGGCACCCACGTGGCCACCGAAGGCCCGATGACCGACGTGACCGCCGCGTCCGTGTACGACGTGCCGACGCTGCAGCAGACGCAGGCCCTCGATACCTCCATCATCACGGAAGCCGCCCCCTCGGAGATGGCCGATTTTTCCGAGACCCGCATCCATGAGGCCGAACACGCCGCCGGCGCCGCCGGTACGGGGCTGCCGCTGATCGGAAACCGCCCGGTGGCCGACCAGCAGCGCATCCTGTTCGTGATGGTCGGACTCGGCCTGATCGGCCTGATCCTGATGACGGTGTTCTCGCTGCTCTCGGCGAACCGCGGCGCGGCCCAGGTGAGTGCGAGCGGGCAGGCGCTGATGCAGTCGCAGCGCCTGGCCAAGTCGGTCTCGCAGGCGCTGATCGGCAGCGCTGGCGCCTTCCCCGAGGTGAAGGACAGCGCCGACGTGCTGATCAAGAACGTGCGCGGCCTGCGCAGCGGTGAAGGCGACATCGCCGCGGCGCCTTCCGGCGTGCAGGACGCCATCACGCCGATGCTGCCCCTGATCGACCGCGCCGAGAAGAGCGCGAAGACCGTGCTCGACCAGCAGAAGACCCTGACCCAGGTCGGCCAGGCGCTGCGCGCGATCAACCGCCAATCTTCAGACATGCTCGAGACCGCAGAGACAGTCTCGTCGCTGAAGCTGCAGCAGGACGCCTCGCCGGCGGAGCTCTCGGCCGTCGGCCAGCTCGTGATGCTGACCCAGCGCATCGGCAAGTCGGCCAACGAGTTCCTGACGATGGAGGGCGTGAGCCCCGAGGCCGTGTTCCTGCTCGGCAAGGACCTGAACTCGTTCCGCGAGATCGGCCAGGGCCTGCTCGACGGCAACGCCGAACTGCGCTTGCCGGCGGCGAAAGACGCTGCCACCAAGGAGCGCCTGGTCGCGCTGATGAAGCAGTACGAAGAGACGCGCACGCAGGCCAGCGCGATTCTCGGCAACCTGCAGGGCCTCGTTTCGGCGCGCGAGGCGCAGGCCAGCATCGTGTCCGACAGCGAGCCGTTGCGCAAAGGCCTGGAAGTGGTGCAGGAGCAGCTCTCGAAGGAAACCGGGTTCAATGCAGTCAGCCTGCTGTTGCTGCTGCTCTCGGCCGTCGTGCTGCTTCTGGGCGGCGCGGGTCTGTTGCGTCTGTATGTGCGCGCCCAGACCGAGCGTGCCGCGGCCGCCGAAGGCCAGCGCCTCGCCGCCGAACGCGAACAGCAGGAAGCCAAGCGCGTCAACGACGCGAACCAGGCCGCGATTCTGCGTTTGATGAACGAACTGCAGGCGGTCGCGGAAGGCGACCTGACACAGCAGGCCACGGTCACCGAAGACATCACCGGCGCGATCGCCGACTCGGTCAACTACACGGTGGAAGAGCTGCGCTCGCTGGTTTCGCAGGTGCAGGGCACGGTGGGCCGCGTGACCGACACCACCGAGAAGGTCGAGGCCAACTCGACCGAACTGCTGGCGACCTCGAGCGAGCAGTTGCGCGAGATTCGCGACACCGGCGAATCGGTGCTGCAGATGGCGGGCCGGATCAACAACGTCTCGGGCCAGGCGCAGGAAACCGCCGCGGTGGCGCGCCAGTCGCTGGAAGCCGCCGAGAGCGGCCTGCGCGCGGTGCAGAACACGATCGGCGGCATGAACTCGATCCGCGACCAGATCCAGGAAACCTCGAAGCGCATCAAGCGCCTGGGCGAATCCTCGCAAGAGATCGGCGAGATCACCGAGCTGATTTCAGACATCACCGAGCAGACCAACGTGCTCGCGCTGAACGCCGCGATCCAGGCGGCCTCGGCCGGTGAAGCCGGTCGCGGGTTCTCGGTGGTGGCCGAGGAAGTGCAGCGCCTGGCTGAACGCTCGGGCGACGCGACGCGCCAGATCGCGGCGCTCGTCAAGACGATTCAGACCGACACGCAGGATGCCGTCGGCGCGATGGAGCGATCGACGCAGGGTGTGGTCGAGGGGACGCGGCTGTCGGATGCGGCCGGCACGGCGCTGGGCGACATCGACCGCGTCTCGCGCCAGCTCGCCGAGCTGATCGGCGCGATCTCGAACCAGGCGCTCAGCGAAGCCAAATCGGCGAACGTGGTCGCGGCAAACATCCAGCACATCTTCGCGGTCACCGAACAGACGAGCGAGGGCACGCGCTCGACCGCGCAGATGGTGCGCGAGCTGTCGCGCACGGCCGAAGAGTTGAAGCAGTCGGTGGCGCGATTCAAGATCGAGTGATCGGCCTCTGATCGAACCAACATGACCGCCACGATGAGTTCCAACCGCGAAACGAGCAGCGATGACCTGAGCGCCCTGGCGTGGGTGCACGAAGAGTTGCGGCGTTCCCTCGAGGCGGCCCACAAGGCGCTGCGCCGCTTCGTCAAGGACACCGATGCGCTCGCCGGCGCCGATCTCGACGCTGTCGACCCGGCGGTACTCCGCACCGCACGCTCGCAGATCCACCAGGGCGTGGGTGCGCTCGAACTCGTGGGCCAGCCAGCGGCGGCGATGGTGCTGCGCGCGAGCGAGGCGCTGGTGCAGCGCTTCGTCGCCAAGCCGCACAAGCTGACCACCGCGGTCGTCGACGACATCGAACGCGCGTCGTTCGCGCTGCTCGATTACCTGAGCCGGCTGCTCGCCGGCAAAGAGGTGTCGCCTTTGTCGCTGTTCCCGAGATACCGCGCGGTGCAGGAGGCCGCCGGTGCCGACCGCGTGCACCCCGCCGACCTGTGGCCGACCGATTGGCAATGGCGCGACCTGCCCGCAGACCCCTCGGCGCAGCCGCTGCAGCACGATGCCGCGACGCAGGCCGCGATCGAGGCGCAGCTGCTACCGCTGATGCGCGCGGCCGACCCGGCGCCCACCGCCGGCCGGATGAGCGACATCAGCGCCGGCCTCGGCGCCGGCGCCGAGCAGACCCACGTCGCCACGCTCTGGAAGCTCGCGTCCGCCGTGTTCGAGGCGCAGGCCCACGGCCTGCTCGGCTTCGACGTGTTCAGCAAGCGCGTGGCCTCGCGGCTGCTCGCGCAGTACCGCATGATCGCGCGCGGCGAACCCGACGTGTCGGAGCGGCTCGCGCAAGACCTGTTGTTCTTCTGCGCCCAAAGCGCTTCGCCGGGCGATGGCCGCCACGCGCCGCGCCTGGCGGCCGCCCGACAGTCCTACGGCCTCGCGCACCACGTGCCGGTCGACTACACCGTGAGCGTGCTCGGCCGCTTCGACCCGGCAGTGATCGCGCAGGCGAAGAAGCGCGTCGTCGCGGCGAAGGACGCCTGGTCGAGCGTCGCCGGTGGCGAGATGCACCGCATGACGGGCCTCTCGGAACAGTTCGCGCTGGTCGGCGAATCGCTGAAGAAGCTGTTCCCGCTCGGCGACATTTTCGCCGCCGAGCTGCAGCAATCGATCGCCCAGACCCAGCAGTTCGGCGCAGCGCCGCCCGCACCGCTCGCGATGGAGGTCGCGACCAGCCTGCTCTACATCGAGGCCGCCCTCGACGACGCCGACTTCGATCACCCCGAGCAGGCCGCGCGCGTGCAACGCCTGGCCGATCGGCTCTCGGCCGTGCGCCAGGGCCACGCGCCCGACCCCCTCGAAGGCTGGATGGAGGAGCTGTACCGCCGCGTCTCCGACCGCCAGACCATGGGCAGCGTGGTGCAGGAGCTGCGCGCCAGCCTCTCCGAAGCCGAGAAGCTGATCGACCAGTACTTCCGCCACCCCGAAGACCGGCAGGTGCTGATCCCGGTGCCGAACCAGCTCTCGGCGATGCGCGGCGTGCTCTCGGTGCTGGGCATCGAGGCCGCCTCGGCCGCGTTGCTGCGCATGCGCGACGAGGTCGATGCGCTCGCATCGACCGAGGTCGACACCGACAAGATCGCGCAGACCGGCGTGTTCGACCGGCTCGCCGGCAACCTCGGTGCGCTCGGCTTCCTGATCGACATGCTCAGCGTGCAGCCGCAGATGGCGAAGTCGCTGTTCACCTTCGATGCCGAGACCGGCACGCTCAGCCCGGTGATGGGCCGCGGCGCGGCGCACGCCCCGGCGCTCGCGCGCAACGCGACCGCGAGCGCGCCGGTCGAGCAGCGCCTGATCGAACAGGCCCAGCTGCTCGCGTTCAGCTCGGTACGCGAGGACGTGCCCGTCGCCGAGGTCTCGCGCGACCTCGAACGCCTCTCGCACGAGGCCCAGGCGGCCGACCAGCCGGCGCTCGCCGCGACCGTGCTGCGCGCCCAGGAGGCGCTCGAGCAATCGATCGACCCGGCCAGCCAGGCGCTGGTACGCGGCGAACTGTCGGAGGCGTTGGTCGACTTCGTCTCGACCGCCTCCGATCCGGTCGGCGTCGATGCCGAGGCGGCGGCCCAGCGTACCCGGGTCAGCACGCCGATGCGGCTCGACTTCGCGCCCTCGACCGGCGCTGCGCAGCTCGCGCAGGACGACGAGATGCGCGAGATCTTTCTCGAGGAGGCGCGCGAGGTGCTCGGCAACGCGAAGGATGCGAGCGCGGCCCTCGTCACCGCGCCCGACGACCTGAACCTGCTGACCACGCTGCGGCGCGCGTTCCATACGCTGAAGGGCAGCTCGCGCATGGTCGGGCTGAAGGATTTCGGCGAAGGTGCCTGGGCCTGCGAGCAGCTCTACAACACGCAGCTGGCTGAGCAGGGCGCGGCGCCGCAGTCGCTGATCGACTTCACCGACTGGAGCCTGGGCTATCTCGGTGGCTGGGTCGAAGACATCGCCGCGAAGCGCGACGGCGGGCAGCATTCGTCGACCCTGATCGACGCCGCGAAACTGGTCGGTGAACCGCACGTGCCCGTGCCCGTGCTCGAATCGACCTCGGTGCACGGCGCTCTCGGGCCACCGGCGGACCAGCCCTTGTCGTTCGAACTCGACCTCGGCGACCTCGACGGCAGCGCCAGCGATGAAGGCCCGATCATCAGCCAGCCGGTGCCGCTCGACATGAACGCCGCTGCGCTGCACGACCCGTTCGACGCGGAACCGACCGAGCCGCTGCCGCTGCCCGAGACCCTGGAGGAGCCGCTCGATCTTCACGCGATGGAGGCGATCGACCTCGACCTCGAGTTCGACCTGCCGGAACAGGCGCCACGCTTCATCGAGCCGCTCTCGGGCGCCGGTGCCGATCTGCACCTGGCGTTCGACAGCGCGCCGGCGCCGATGGCCGAGCCGGCCCTCGATCACCGGGACTCCGACGAAGAGCAGTTCAAGGCCGTCGGCCCGCTGCGCATCGGCATCCCGCTGTTCAACATCTTCCTGAACGAGGCCGACGAACTCTCGCGCCGCCTGACCACCGAGGTGGCCGAGTGGGCGATGGAGCTGCATCGCCCGATCGGTGAAACGCCGATCGCGCTGGCGCACTCACTGGCCGGCAGTTCCGCGACGGTGGGGTTCACCGACCTGTCGCAGCTGGCTCGCTCGCTCGAACACGCGCAGGCGCGCTCGCTCACGATCGGTCACGGCACGCCGGACGAGGCCCGCCTGTTCGTCGACGCCGCCGACGAGATTCGCCGGCTGCTGCACCAGTTCGCGGCCGGCTTCCTGAAGGAGCCGTCGCCCGAGTTGCTCGCGCGGCTCGCGGAGCACGAGTTGAGTTCGGCGCGCCGGCTCGAGGCTGCTGTCGCCGCCTCCGAGTTGGCGCCGATCTCGGAGCCTGGTGTGCTGGTGTCGCGCGCGGCCGAGTTCGAGGTGGCACCGGAATCGATGGCCGAGATGCCGGCTGAGCCGGTCCCGGAACCAGCCTCCCATCCGATCGCCGAGGCCGCCCCGGCCGCCGAACCCCCGCCGAGCGCATTCGAGACCAGCGTCACCTCCCGTTTCGACTCGGTCTTCGGCCGGCACGACGCGCCCTTCGGCGCGCTCGGCGTGACCGAGCTCAAGCCCTTCGGCCAGATCCCCTCCGATGCGCCGCGCGTGGCGGCATCGACGCACGCGCTCGTCGATGGCGACGACGTGATCGACGCCGTCGACGCGATCGACGAAGAGCTGTTCCCGATCTTCGAGGAGGAGGCCGCGGAGTTGCTGCCCCAACTCGCCAGCCGCCTGCGCGACTGGGCCCGCAAGCCCACCGACCCGGCACCGCCGGCGGCATGCATGCGCACGCTGCATACGCTCAAGGGCGGCGCGCGGCTTGCCGGCGCCATGCGCCTGGGCGAGATGGCGCACCGGCTCGAGTCGCGCATCGAGCGCCTGCTCGCGCAGCCGGCGGTCGAGGCCGCCGATGTCGAGGCGCTGCAGGCCCACGGCGACAACCTGTCGCAGACCTTCGAGGCCTTGCGCGCCGGTGGCGCGTCTGAAGACGGCGTGATCGCGCCGTCGGCCGCTGCGCCTGTCGTCGGTTCGCCCGCTGCCGTCGCAGCACCGGCGCCCGTGCTCGAGGTGCTGCTCGAAGCCGCGCCGCAGCCCGTCGCCGAAGTCGCGTGGGAGCTGCCGCCGAGCCTGCAGGCACCTGTTGCGCCGGTGCCGGAGTTCGACTCCGAAGCCGCGCGGCTCGACGAGGCCGCGAGCCGCGCCGACGTGATCGCGCTCGCCGAAGCGGTGGCCGAGCCGCCCGCTGCGGCACCGATCGCGGCGCAGGCGGCTGTTGCATCGCAGCCCGAGATCGACTGGTCGCGTTTCCCGCTGACCGCGCCGACCGAACGCAAGGCGCCGGATCGCGCGCAGACGGCTCAATCGTCGGTGCGCGTGCGCGCACCGTTGCTGGACCGGCTCGTGAACCAGGCCGGCGAGGTCAGCATCGCGCGTTCGCGCATCGAGACCGGTGTTTCGCAGATCAAGAACTCGCTCGGCGACCTGAACGAAAACCTGGAGCGCCTGCGCACCCAGCTGCGCGACCTCGAGTTCCACGGCGAGGTGCAGATGACCTCGCGCCTCGAGGCGGCGAAGGCGGCGTCGCAGACCTTCGACCCGCTCGAGTTCGATCGCTTCACCCGCTTCCAGGAGCTGACGCGGATGATGGCCGAGTCGGTCAACGACGTGGCCACCGTGCAGCGCTCGCTGCAGCGCTCGCTCGAAGGCGCCGAAGACGAACTCGTCGCGCAGGCCCGCATGACCCGCGAGCTGCAGGACGACCTGCTGCGCACCCGCATGGTCGAGTTCGAGGGCCTGTCGGACCGGCTCTACCGCGTCGTGCGCCAGGCCGCGAAAGAGACCGGCAAATCGGTGCGGCTGGACATCGTCGGCGGTTCGATCGAGGTCGATCGCGGCGTGCTCGACCGCATGACCGGCGCGTTCGAACACCTGCTGCGCAACTGCGTCAGCCACGGCATCGAGATGCCCGAGGCACGCACGCAGGCGGGCAAGGACGCGACGGGCTCCATCATCGTCGCGCTCTCGCAGGAGGGCAACGAGGTCGGTGTCGAGTTCCGCGACGACGGCGCCGGGCTGAACCTGCCGCGCATCCGCGAGAAGGGCATGGCACTCGGCCTGCTCGATGCGAATCAGCCGGCCACCGACGCCGAACTCGCGAACCTGATCTTCGCGCCGGGATTTTCCACCGCCGACACGATCACCGAGCTCGCGGGCCGCGGTGTCGGCATGGACGTGGTGCGATCCGAAGTCAACGCGATGGGCGGCCGCGTCGAGACCGCGACCGCGGCCGGGCAGGGCACTTCGTTCAAGATGGTGCTGCCGCTCACCACCGCGGTCACGCAGGTCGTGATGCTGCGCTGCGGCGACACGAACGTGGCGGTGCCGTCGACGCTGGTCGAAGTCGTGCGCCGCGCGACGCCGGCCGAGGTCGACGCGGCCTACGCGAGCGGTTCGTACGCCACACCCGACAAGCCGGGCGACAAACCGCTCCCGTTCTTCTGGCTCGGCGCGCTGCTGCAGACCAGCGCGCGGCCGGCGCCCAGCGTGGCACGAACGCGGGCGGTCGTCGTGATCCGCAGCGCGCAGCAACGCATCGCGCTGCATGTCGACGAAGTGCTGGGCAACCAGGAGGTGGTGGTCAAGAACCTCGGGCAGCAACTGTCGCGGCTGCCGGGGCTGGCCGGCATCACGCTGCTCGCCTCGGGCGCAGTGGCGCTGATCTACAACCCGGTGGCGCTGGCCACGCTCTACGGCGAGGCCGCCCGCGAAGCCACGCTGCGCGCGATGAGCGCAGCCGAGTCACACGGCGCCTTGCCGATCGTCGCCGAGCCCGAGACGCCGCAGGCGCCGCTCGTGATGGTCGTCGACGACTCGCTGACCGTGCGCCGCGTGACGCAGCGCCTGCTGCTGCGCGAAGGCTACCGCGTCGTGCTCGCGAAGGACGGCCTCGATGCGCTCGAGCGCCTGGCCGAGGCGATCCCGCAGATCGTGCTCTCCGACATCGAGATGCCGCGCATGGACGGCTTCGACCTGGTGCGCAACATGCGCGCCGACGCGCGGCTGCGCGACCTGCCGGTGATCATGATCACCTCGCGGATCGCGCAGAAGCACCGCGAGTACGCAGCCGAACTGGGTGTCGACCACTACCTCGGCAAACCGTATTCCGAGGAAGACCTGCTGGCGCTGATCGCACGCTACGCGCGCCAGCCGGCCGCGGCCTTGCAAGAGAATCTCGCCGATTCCTGAAATCGGCCAGCCGAAGGCCGCGCCGTGCGGCTTTCGGCGAGCCGCGACGCGTCTGCCGCGTCATCGTTCGTCTCCGATCTGCTGCCGGCCCCGCACCATGACGCCCATCGAGAAATTCTTGTTGTTCGTTGCCGCACCGGCGGTGTTCCTGTTCGCGCTGATCGAGGCCCTGGTCATGTCGCGCCGCCAGCGCTACGACTGGCGCGCCTTCGGCGTCTCGGTTTTCGACCTGGTCGCACGCATCGCGGTCGGCATCGTGTTGCCGCTGTCGATCGCGACACCGCTGGTGGTCTGGGCGATCCGGCACCGCGTGGCGACCATCCCGCTGGACGGCTGGGTGGCCGTGCTCGCGCTCTTCATCGGGCAGGAGTTCTGCTACTACTGGTACCACCGGGCAGCGCATCGGGTGCGCTGGTTCTGGGGCAACCACGCCGTGCACCACTCGCCGAACGAACTGAACCTCTCGGCGGCCTTGCGCATCGGCGTGTTCGGCAAGCTGACCGGCACCACGCTGTTCTTCATCCCGTTGATCTGGCTGGGTTTCGACGTGCGAACCGTGTTCTCGGTGCTGACGCTGAACCTGCTCTACCAGTTCTGGATTCACGCGACCTGGATCCCGAAGCTCGGCTGGTTCGAGTACGTGCTCAACACGCCCTCGGCGCACCGCGTGCACCACGCAGCCAACGTCGAGTACCTGGATGCCAACTACGGTGGCGTGCTGATCGTGTTCGACCGCCTTTTCGGCACCTACCGTGCCGAGCGCGACGACCTGCCGTGCCGCTACGGCCTGGTCCACCCGCTCACCACGAACAACCCGCTGCGTGTCGAGTTCGCCGAATGGACGAAGCTCGCGCGCGATCTGGTTCGTGCGCGCAGCCTGCGCGCGGTGCTCGGCCACCTGTTGATGCCACCGGGGTGGGCGCCGAACGGCATGGGCGAGACCACCGAAGATCTGCGGGCCCGCCTGCGGGCTGCCGGTGCCTCGTCGGATCAGGCGGCACCCTTGACCACGCTGAAGCGCGCCAGCGTGCGTTGACGCGCCTCGGCATGGTCGACGAGAGGCCGTGGGTAGTCGCGGCCGAGCGTGACGCCCGCCGCGAGCAGCTCTGCCGGCTTCGCGAGCCACGGCGCATGGAGCAGCTGGTCGGGCAGCCGCGCGAGTTGCGGCAGGTAGCGGCGCGTGAACTTGCCGCCCGGGTCGAACTTCTGGCTCTGCGCGATCGGGTTGAAGATGCGGAAGTACGGCTGCGCGTCGCAGCCGCTCGACGCGGCCCACTGCCAGCCGCCGTTGTTCGCCGCAAGGTCGAAGTCGTTCAGCTGGGTCGCGAAGTAGGCTTCGCCGCGGCGCCAGTCGAGCCCGAGATCTTTGGTCAGGAAGCTCGCGACGACCATGCGCAGCCGGTTGTGCATGTAGCCCGTCTGGTTGATCTGCGCCATGGCGGCGTCGACCAGCGGGTAGCCGGTTCGGCCCTCGCACCAGGCTTCGAAGAGTTCGTCGGCGTGCGGGCCTTGCTCCCAGGCGATGCGGTCGTAGTCGGGCTTGAAGCTCGCGCCGACGACGTGCGGGTGGTGGTGCAGGATCTGGTGATAGAAATCGCGCCAGATCAGCTCCGAGAGCCACACCGTGGCGCCTGCGGAATTCGTCTTCTCAATCTCTGCGCAGGCCGCCGCCGCGAGTTCGCGGATCGAGACGGTGCCGAAGCGCAGGTGCACCGAGAGGTAGCTCGGGCCCCTGACCGCGGGGAAGTTGCGGGCCTCGCCGTAATCGTCGATGCGGGGGATGAAATCGGCGAGCAAGGCCTTGGCACCGCTGCTGCCGGTCGGGATCTTCAGCGCGTGCAGGTTGGTGCGCTTGAACCCGATCGTCTCCAGCGAGGGCAGGGCAGCCGAAACGCCTTGCGGCGGCGGCGCCAGACACGCGGCGTGGCGCTCCACCGGGTAGGCCTTGACGAAGAACGGCTCCAGCTTCTTCAACCACGCGTTCTTGTACGGCGTGAACACGGTGTAGGGCGTGCCGCTCTGGCTCAGCACCTCGCTGCGCTCGAAGACGACGTGGTCCTTGCCCGTGTGCATGGCCACCCCAGCTTCTGCAAGCGCCGAACGCACGGCCGCGTCGCGCGCGAGTGCGTCCGGCTCGTCGTCGTGGTTCGCGTAGACCGCCTGCACGCCGAGCTCGCCCGCGAGCCGAACGACTTCGTCGAGCGCGCGTCCGTGTCGCACCAGCAGCCGCCCGCCAAGCGTCTGCAGACTCTGGTCGAGTTCGACGACGCTGTCGTGGATGAACTCGACCCGCCGGTCGGCGCGCGGCAGCGGGTCGAGGATGTCGGTGTCGAACACGAACACGCACCACACTTGTTCGGCGGCGCGCAGCGCGTGGTACAGCGCCGCGTGGTCGTGCGCGCGCAGGTCGCGCCTGAACCAGACCAGCGCCTTCTTCAAAGTCCTTTGCATCCGGGCGAGTCTGCCTCAGGATTAAACTCGTCGCCATGGCACGCCCACCGGTCAACTTCACCAACCAGTTCCTGATCGCGATGCCGAGCATGCGCGAGGGTGCGTTCGGCGGCACGGTGATCTACATGTGCGAGCACAACGACCAGGGCGCGCTCGGGCTGGTGATCAACAAGCCGATCGACATCAAGCTGAAGAACCTGTTCGAGAAGGTCGAGCTCTCGCTGGATCGGGAAGATCTCGCGGAGGTGCCGGTCTACTTCGGCGGCCCGGTGCAGACCGAGCGCGGCTTCGTGCTGCACGAGCGCCTGGGCGGCAGCGAGGGCGAGGGCGGGCACTACAACTCCTCGCTGCAGATCCTCGGCGGCCTCGAGATGACGACCAGCAAGGATGTGCTGGAAGCGCTCTCGAACGGCGCCGGCCCGAAGAAGCTGCTGATCACGCTGGGCTACAGCGGCTGGGGTGCCGGCCAGCTCGAAGAAGAGATGGGGCGCAACAGCTGGATCAATGTCGGTGCCGAGCCGGGCATCATCTTCGACACGCCGGTCGAGCAGCGCTACGACAAGGCGCTGTCGTTGCTGGGCATCGACGCGAACATGCTCAGCGGGGAGGCGGGGCACGCATGAGCTCGGCGAGCACGATGCCCTCTGCAACCCCCCCGCTTTCATTTCTCGCTTTCGATTTCGGCACCAGGCGCGTCGGTGTGGCTACCGGCAACACGTTGACTCGCCAGGCGCAGCCGCTGCGCACGATCGCCGCCGAGGGCGATGCGCGCTTCGACGCGATCGGCAGGCTGATCGGCGAGTGGCAACCGAACGCGCTGGTCGTCGGCGTGCCCTTTCACCCCGATGGCGTACCGCACGACAATACCGACCGCGCCCGGCGTTTCGGGCGCCAATTGCATGGCCGCTTCAAGCTGCCGGTGCATGAGGTCGACGAGCGTTACACCACGACCGAAGCCGCGGCAGACGGGGCGCGCGACCTCGATGCGGCATCGGCCGCAATCATCCTGAATCAATTCCTGAGTGCGCTGAAATGAGCAGCCTGAACCTCGACGCCGAAGCGCTCTATGCCGACTTGTTGGCCGGCGTGCGCCCCCTGCTGCAAGCCGACAGCGTGCTGGTGGGCATCTGGTCCGGAGGCGCCTGGCTCGCCGAGCGCCTGCAGCGCGATCTGATGCGCCCCGGCGAGCACGGCGTGATCTCCAGCGCGCTGCACCGCGACGATTTCAGCTCGCGCGGCATGACCGCCGGCGCCGACCACACCAAGCTGCCGTTCGATGTGAACGGCAAACCCATCCTGCTGGTCGACGACGTGCTCTACACCGGTCGCACGATCCGCGCCGTGATCAACGAGCTCTACGATTTCGGCCGCCCGGCCAGCGTGACGCTCGCGGTGCTGGTCGACCGCGGCGGGCGCGAGCTGCCGATCGCGGCGGCGGTGTCTGCGGCGCGGATCACGCTGCCGAAGACGCAACGCCTCTCGCTCGCGCGCGACGATGCCGGCGCGTTCAGCTTCGACATCGAGGAAATGGCGTGATGCTCAGTCGACGAAACCCGCAACTCAACGCGCACGGCGAGCTGATCCACCTGCTCTCGATCGAGGGCCTGCCGCGGCCGGTGTTGCACCACATCCTCGACACCGCCGGCACGTTCCTGAGCGTCAACGACCGCGAGGTCAAGAAGGTGCCGTTGCTGCGCGGCAAGAGCGTGTTCAATCTGTTCTTCGAGAACAGCACGCGCACCCGCACCACGTTCGAGATCGCCGCCAAGCGCCTGAGCGCCGACGTGATCAACCTCGACATCGCGCGCTCCAGCGCCGCCAAGGGCGAGAGCCTGCTCGACACGATCGCGAACCTCTCGGCGATGCATGCCGACATGTTCGTGGTGCGCCACAGCGAGAGCGGCGCGCCCTACCTGATCGCGCAGCACTGCGCGCCGCATGTGCACGTTGTGAACGCGGGCGATGGCCGCCACCAGCACCCCACGCAGGGGCTGCTCGACATGTACACGATCCGCCACTACAAGCAGGACTTCACGAAGCTCACGGTCGCGATCGTCGGCGACATCGTGCACTCGCGCGTGGCCCGCTCCGACATCCACGCGCTGACCACGCTCGGCGTGCCCGAGATCCGCGCGGTCGGCCCGAAAACCCTCGTGCCGGGCGACCTTGCCGCGATGGGCGTGCGCGTGTGCCACGACATGACCGAAGGCATACGCGACGCCGACGTGATCATCATGCTGCGCCTGCAGAACGAGCGCATGAGCGGCGCGATGCTGCCGAGCGCCGCCGAGTTCTTCAAGAGCTACGGCCTGACGCCCGAGAAGCTCGCGCTCGCCAAGCCCGATGCGATCGTGATGCACCCGGGGCCGATCAACCGCGGTGTCGAGATCGACTCGGATGTCGCCGACGGCACGCAGAGCGTGATCCTGCCGCAGGTGACCTTCGGCATCGCGGTGCGCATGGCCGTCATGTCGATCATCGCGGGGAACAACGCATGAAGATTTTGGTGAAGGGCGGCCGGCTGATCGATCCGGCCTCGGGACACGACGCGATCGGTGACCTGGCCATCGCCGCCGGCCGCATCGTCGGCGTGGGCAAGGTCAGCGGCGAGTTCGATGCCGACCGCACGATCGACGCGACCGGCCTCGTGGTCGCCCCGGGACTGGTCGACCTCGCCGCGCGCCTGCGTGAGCCCGGCCACGAGCACGAGGGCATGCTCGAATCCGAGATGGCCGCAGCGGTCGCGGGCGGCGTGACCAGCCTGGTCTGCCCGCCCGACACCGAGCCGGTGCTCGACCAACCCGGCCTCGTGCAGATGCTGAAGTTCCGCGCGCACAACCTGAACCTCGCGCACCTCTACCCGCTCGGCGCACTGACGCGCGGTCTGCAAGGCGAGGTGCTGACCGCGATGGCCGAGTTGACCGAGGCCGGTTGCGTCGGTTTCTCGCAGGCCGAGGTGGCGCTGAAAGACACGCTGGTGCTGCACCGCGCGCTGCAATACGCCGCGACCTTCGGCTACACGACCTGGCTGCGGCCGAACGACGCCTGGCTCGGCAACGGCGTCGCCGCGAAAGGCGCGCTCGCCACGCGCATGGGCCTGTCGGGCGTGCCTGCGATCGCCGAGACGATCGCACTCGCGACGATCTTCGAGCTGGTGCGCGACACGCGGGCGCGCGTGCACCTGTGCCGCCTGAGCAGCGCCGCCGGCATCGAACTCGTGCGCCGCGCGAAGGCCGAGGGCCTGCCGGTGACCTGCGACGTGAGCATCAATTCACTGCACCTGACCGACCTCGACATCGGCTATTTCGATTCGGCGATGCGCGTCACGCCGCCGCTGCGCCAGCAACGCGACCGCGATGCGATCCGCGCCGCGCTGGCCGACGGCACGATCGACGCGCTCGTCAGCGACCACACGCCGGTCGATGCCGACATGAAGAACCTGCCGTTCGCCGAGGCCGAGCCCGGCGCGACCGGCCTCGAGCTGCTGCTGAGCCTGGCGTTGAAGTGGGGTGAGGACGACGGCGTGCCGCTGGCGCGCACGCTCGGCGCCGTGACGCACGCGCCGATCGCGGTGATCGGCGAGGCGCTCGGTTCGCTCGCGGCGAGCGCAGGCCGGCTGATCGATGGCGGTGTGGCCGACGTGTGCATCTTCGCGCCGGACGCGCGCTGGCAGGTCACTCCGGCCGCGTTGCGCAGCCAGGGCAAGCACACGCCGTTCGCGGGCTACGAGTTGCCGGGCCGCGTGCGGTACACGCTCGTCGCGGGCAACGTCGCGTTCGACGCCGCGGCCTGATGCGCATCGGCCTGCGTGCCGCGTGGCGACTGCTGCGCAGCGTGATGCATGTGCTGCACGGCCTGGCGATCGTGCTGCTGCGCTTTCGCGCGCTAGACATCACGCGCCGGCAGGCGCTCATCCAATGGTGGTCGGCCAAGACGCTGCGCTTGATGGGCATCTCGATGCGGGTCGAAGGCGCGCTGGAATCGGGCGGCGTGCTGCTCGCCGCGAACCACGTCTCGTGGCTCGACATCACCGCACTGCACGCCGTGGTGCCGCAGGCCCGCTTCGTCTCGAAGGCCGCCATCCAGTCGTGGCCGCTGCTCTCGCACCTCGCCGATGCCGCCGGTACGCTCTACCTCGAGCGCGAACGCAAGCGCGACGCGCTGCGAGTCGTGCACCTGGTGGCTCAGGCGTTGAGCGAGGGGCAGACGGTCGCGGTGTTCCCCGAGGGCACGACCTCGGATGGCCACGCCTTGCTGCCCTTCCACGCCAACCTGTTCGAGGCGGCGATCGCGACCGCCACAAAGGTCCAACCCATCGCGCTGCGTTTCTCGGATGCGCGCGAGCGCGTCAGCCCGGCGGTGGAATTCGTCGG
>Ga0209583_10000099_pt1 | contig 27814 bp, 25 predicted proteins | sample Str014_FD_187201 | JGI IMG/M metagenome (GOLD analysis project Ga0209583, IMG submission 187201) | Freshwater sediment microbial communities in response to fracking from Pennsylvania, USA - Straight Creek_MetaG_SC_2014 (SPAdes) (version 2) | ecosystem: Environmental > Aquatic > Freshwater >... | reverse complement strand
GGATTCACCTCGCTCGGGTAGGACAACGCGCCGCGCACTGCTCGCGGGCGCAGCGATGCTCGTGCTGCCCGGGCTCGCACGCGCCAGCCACACGGTACGCCCCTGGCCAGCCGCCAAGCCGGCCCCGGCGCTCGCGCTGACCGATCTGGATGGCAAGGCCTGGTCGCTGGCGGCGCTGAAGGGCCGGCCGGTGCTGCTGAATTTCTGGGCCAGCTGGTGCGAGCCTTGCCGCGCCGAAATGCCGTCGCTCGAGCGGTTGGCCACGCGTCACCAGAAGGCCGGGCTCGTGGTGTTGTCGGTGAACTACCAGGAGCCGCCTGCGACGATCCGCCGCTTTTTGCAGACGCTGCCGATCTCGCTGCCGATCCTGCTCGACACCGAAGGCGATGCGGCGAGTGCATGGACGCCGCATGTCTTCCCCACGACCGTGCTGATCGACCGCAGCGGCAGGCCGAGCAGCTCGGTGATCGGCGAGCTCGACTGGATGGGCGAGGCGGCCCGGGCGCTGGTCTCGCCCCTGCTGGTCGCGCCGAAGCGGGCCTGAACCCGCGGCGGCTCAGCGGCTATGCGGCGGCCGCGATAATCCTCCCTCCCACAGCAACGTGAGACCCGACATGGCTGGCTTGCAGCTCGGCTTTTCGATCAACGAGATCCTCGCCCTCGCGACGCTCGCGACCGGCACCTGCTGGATCGCCTGGAAGATCCGCAAGCGCCGGCTGGGCGGGGAGCCGGCCAGCAAACCGCTGTGGGTCAGCTTCGGGGCCGAGCTGTTCATCGTCGTGGCCTTGATGTTCACCTGCCGCGTCGCGGTGGCCGATTGGCCGAAGGTGCCGTCGGGCTCGATGGAGCCAACCCTGCGTGTCGGCGACTACCTGCTCGTCAACCACCTCGCCTACGGCCCGCGCCTGCCTTTCACGAACACCGCGATCGAGTTCGGTCAGCCCAAGCGCGGCGATGTGGTCGTGTTTCGCTTCCCGGTCGACGTCTCGGAGTTCTACGTGAAGCGCCTGATCGGGCTGCCCGGCGACGTGGTGCGTTTCGACCGCGGCGCGGTCAGCGTCAACGGCGCACCGTTCGACATCCAGGTCGTCAGCGAAGGCACGGGTGCGAACGTCGCCCCCGAAGACCGCGGCCAGTGGCTGATCGACGAGACCAGCGCCGGCCGCAGCCGCACGATCAAGGTCAACCCGTTCGTGATGGGTCGCCTGGCGCCGAGCGGCATGGGCACGAACTGCACCGTCGAACGCCCGACCGCCTGGCAGTGCACCGTGCCGGCGGGCCAGTACCTGATGATGGGCGACAACCGCGACAACTCGTCGGATTCGCGCGTCTGGGGTTTCCTGCCGCACGAGCAGGTCTACGGCAAGGCGGTGCGCGTGCTGTTCAACCTGCACGACATGTCGCGCGCGTGGACGCCGCTCTGATGGCGCAGCTTCGGGATCTGGCCGGCAAGCACATCGTGCTCGGCCTCTCGGGCGGCATTGCCTGCTACAAGGCCGCCGATTTCACGCGCGAGCTCGTCAAGGCCGGCGCGACGGTGCAGGTCGTGATGACCGAAGCCGCCGAACAGTTCATCACGCCGGTGACGCTGCAGGCGCTGTCGAACCGCAGCGTCTACACCAGCCAGTGGGATGCGCGCGAGCCGAACGCGATGGCGCACATCAACCTGACGCGCGAGGCCGATGCGATCATCATTGCGCCGGCCAGCGCCGACCTGATCGCCAAGCTCGTGCAGGGCCGGGCCGACGACCTGCTGAGCCTGATGTGCCTCGCGCGGCCGATCGGCACGTGCCCACTGCTGGTGGCGCCGGCGATGAACCGCGAGATGTGGGCGCACCCCGCCACGCAGCGCAACCTCGCGCAGCTGCGCGCAGACGGTACGACGATCCTCGGCCCCGGCAACGGCGACCAGGCCTGCGGCGAGATCGGCGACGGCCGCATGCTCGAGCCCGCCGAATTGCTCGCCGAACTGGTCGCATTCTTCCAGCCGAAATTGCTGCGCGGCAAGCGCGTGCTGATCACCGCCGGCCCGACCTTCGAGCCGATCGACCCGGTGCGCGGCATCACCAATCACTCGAGCGGCAAGATGGGTTTCGCGATTGCGCGCGCTGCGGCCGAAGCGGGCGCGAACGTGACGCTGGTGGCCGGGCCGGTGCACCTGCCGACGCCGCGCGGCGTGACGCGGGTCGACGTGACCACGGCGCAGCAGATGTTCGATGCGGTCAGCAGCGCCGCCAGCGCGAACGATGTGTTCGTCGCGACCGCCGCGGTCGCCGACTGGCGGCCGGCAAGCATCAACGATCACAAGATCAAGAAGCAGCCCGGCCAAAGGACGCCGCCGAGCTTCGAGCTGACCGAGAACCCCGACATCCTCGCCGCGGTGGCCCGTTTGCCGAAGCCGCCCTATTGCGTCGGCTTTGCAGCCGAGAGCCATGACTTGCTCAAACATGCCCGCGAGAAGCTGGTGCGCAAGGGCGTGCCGCTGATCGTCGGCAACCTCGGGCCTGCCACTTTCGGCCGGGACGACAACGCGTTGACGCTGGTCGACGCGAGCGGCGAACGCGAACTGCCGTGCGCCGACAAACTGACGCTCGCGCGGCAACTCGTCGCCGAGATCGCGGCGCGCCTCGGCGCCAAAGCATGAGCGTGATCGACATCAAGGTGCTCGATGCACGCATGGCCGATCAACTGCCAGCGTACGCGACCCCCGGCAGCGCTGGGCTGGATTTGCGCGCGTGCATCGATGCGCCGCTGGTGCTCGAGCCCGGCCAGACCGTGCTGATCCCGACCGGCCTCGCGATCCACATCGCCGACCCCGCTCTGGCCGCGATGATCCTGCCGCGCTCGGGCCTGGGCCACAAGCACGGCATCGTGTTGGGAAACCTGGTCGGCCTGATCGATTCGGACTACCAGGGCCCGCTGATGGTGAGCTGCTGGAATCGCGGCCAGGCTTCGTTCACCGTGCAAGTGCTCGACCGCATCGCGCAACTCGTGATCGTGCCGGTGGTGCAGGCGAGCTTTCGGGTCGTCGACGAGTTCGGTGCCTCGGACCGCGGCGCCGGCGGTTTCGGATCGACCGGCCGCGGCTGAGCCGGCGCCGGGAGGCGCACCGCTTCACATAAACACCTGTTCGACGGGGTCATTCGGCGTTGAACCGGGCAGGGCGATTGGCGAGAATCGCAAGCCGTAACGAATCGCCGCAGTTCTTCACGAACCGGCGCGCAATTGGGATCCGAATGAACAAGACGTGGGTGGGTCGGGCGAGCACGCCTGTGGCCGTGGTGATGGCGATGGTGATTGGCGTGTCGGGATGCGGCAAAGAGGCGGCGCCGACCGGTGCGTCGGCCTCGGCCGTTTCAGGTGCCGCGGTTGCCTCGGGCGCGGCTTCCGGTGCCGGCGGGCCGGTCAGCGTGAGCAGCGTGCGGGCGGTCGCGAGGGATGTCGACGTGATGCTCGAATCCACCGGCACGATCAGCGCGCTCAACAGCGTCGACATCCGGCCGCAGGTCAGCAGCGTGATCACCAAGGTCAACATCCGCGAAGGCCAGTACGTGAAGGCCGGCCAGGCGCTGTTCACGCTCGATGCGCGCAACGACGAGGTCAATCTCGCGCGGGCGAAGGCGCAGCTCGCGCGCGACACGGCCTCGCTCGCGGATGCGCAGCGCCAGCTCGCGCGCAGCCGCGACCTGCTCGCGCAAGGCTTCATCTCGCAAGGCGCGGTCGACACCACCCAGACGCTGGTCGATACCCAGAAGGCGATTCTCAACGCCGATCACGGTGCGATCAGGGCGGCGGAGGTCGGGCTGTCGTACAACTTCATCAAGGCACCTGCCGCGGGCCGCGCCGGTGCGATCAACGTCTACGCCGGCAGCACCGTGCAGCCGGGCGGCACCGCGCTCGTGACGATCACCCAGCTCGATCCCATCGCGGTCGCCTTCAGCCTGCCGCAACGCAACCTGAACGACGCGCTGCAGACGATGCGATCGGGCGGTGGCAAAGTGGTCGCGGTGCTGCCCGAATCGCGTGGCGAGGTCGTCGGCAGGCTGCAGTTCGTCGACAACGCCGTCGATCCGAACTCCGGCACCGTGAAGGTCAAGGCCGTGTTCGACAACGCCGGCGAGAAGCTCTGGCCCGGGGCGTTCGTCACCGTGCGGCTCGCGGTGAGCACGCTGAAGGGCGGCATCGTCGTGCCGCAGGCCTCGATCATCCGCGGGCCACGCGGCAGCCTCGTCTACACGATCGACGCGGCGGGCAAGGCGGCGGCGCGGCCGGTCGAGCTGCTCCATGCGGCGGGGCTCGACGCGGTCGTCAAGGGCATCGAGGCGGGCGACAAGGTCGTGGTCGATGGCCGGCAGAACCTGCGCTCCGGCGTGCCGGTGATCGATCGTGCGGCCAGCGGCGCGGGCCGAGTCGGTGCACAGGCCGCATCCGGCGCGAGAGCGGTCACGCCATGAACCTGTCCGAGCTGTTCATCCGCCGGCCGGTGCTCACCGTGCTGCTGAACGCCGCCATCGTCGTCGCCGGTGTGATCGCCTACGGCAAGATCCCGGTCGCGGCCCTGCCGAGCTACAACACGCCGGTCATCAACGTCTCGGCAAACCTGCCCGGTGCGAGCCCGGAGACGATGGCGACCTCGGTCGCGCTGCAGCTCGAGAAGCAGTTTCAGACCATCCCCGGCCTGAACGTGATCAGCTCGACCAACACGCTCGGTACGACCTCGGTCACCCTCGAGTTCGATCAGAACCGCGACATCGACGCCGCCGCCGTCGACGTGCAGGCCGCGCTGCTGCGCGCGCAGCGACAGCTGCCGATCGACATGACGGTGCCGCCCTCGTACCGCAAGGTGAACCCGGCCGACGCGCCAGTGCTGCTGATCGCACTGACCTCGCCATCGATGAACCTGGCGGACCTGAACGACTATGCCGAGCACCTGATCTCGCCCAGCCTGTCGACGCTCGATGGCGTGGCCCAGGTCAACGTCTACGGCCAGAAGCGTTTCGCGGTGCGCGTGCGCGCGCAACCCGAGGCGCTGACCGCACGCAACATCAGCCTCGATGAACTCAACGCCGCGCTGCGAGCCGCCAACGTCAACACGCCGGTCGGCACGCTCGACGGACCCACACAGACGCTGACGCTGCAGGCCAACAAGCAGCTGAAGAACGCGGCCGAGTTCAGCGAGCTGATCGTCAGCAACCGCGGCGGCAACCCGGTGCGGCTGCGCGATGTGGCGCAGGTCGAAGACAGCTTCGAGACCGTCAAGACCGCAGCCAGCCTGAACGGTGAAACCTCGATCACGCTGGCGATCCTGCGCCAGCCCGATGCCAACACCGTGAAGGTCGTCGACGCGGTGCGCGCGGCGCTGCCGGGCTTCCAGTCGCAGCTGCCGCAGTCGGTGAAGATGACGACCGTCAACGACCGCTCGGTGTCGATCCGCGACGCGCTGCACGACGTGACGCTGACGATGCTCGGCACGATCGCGTTGGTGGTGCTGGTGATCTTCCTGTTCCTGCGGCGCTTCGTCGCGACCGTGATCCCGACGCTGTCGCTGCCGGTCTCGCTGATCGGCGCGATCTCGCTGCTCTGGGGCTTCGGCTACACGCTCGACAACATCTCGCTGCTCGGCCTCACGCTCGCGGTCGGCCTGGTCGTCGACGACGCGATCGTGATGCTCGAGAACATCATGCGGCATGTGGAGGAGGGCGTGCCGCCGTTCCAGGCGGCGCTGCGCGGCTCGCGCGAGGTCGGGTTCACGATCCTGTCGATCTCGAGTTCGCTGATCGCTGTGTTCATCCCGATCTTCTTCATGCCGGGCGTGATCGGGCTCTTGTTCCACGAGTTCGCGGTCGTGGTGGCGTTGGCGATCGTCGCCTCGGCCTTCGTCTCGCTCACGTTGGTGCCGATGCTTGCGAGCCGCTTTCTTACCGACGACGCGCACAAGAAGCCGCCCGGCATGCTGGTGCGTTCGTTCGAACGCGGCTTCGACATCGTGCTGGGCGCCTACTCCCGCACGCTCGACATGGCGCTGGCGCATCGCGGCGTGATCCTGTTCGTCGCGTTGCTCACATTCGTCGCGACCGCGTGGCTGTTCGTGACGATCCCGAAAGGCTTCTTCCCCGAGGAAGACATCGGCCAGATCCAGATCTCGACCGAAGCCGCCGAGGACACGTCGTTCCCGGAAATGGTGAGGCTGCAGGCGCGCGCGGCGCAGGTGATCCGTGACGACCCGAACGTGCTGGCGGTCAGCTCGTTCAATGGCGGCGGTGGCGCGCAGAACACCGGCCGGATGTTCGTCACGTTGAAACCTCGCGACCAGCGCGCGCAGATGAAGCCCGTGATCGAAGGCCTGCGCCGCAAGCTGCGCGAGGTGGCGGGCATTGCCGTGTTCATGCGTCCGATCCAGAACCTGCAGCTCGGCGGACGGCAAAGCAAGGCGCAGTACCAATACATCCTGCAAAGCGTGCGCGCCGACGAACTCAACGGCTGGGCCGTCAAGCTGCAGGACAAGCTGCGGCCCGATCCGCTGTTCCGTGATGTGACCAGCGACTCCCAGCTGCGCGGCCTGCAGGCCTCGCTGAAGATCGAACGCGACCGCGCGAACACGCTCGGCGTCTCGATCGACACGGTGCGCTCGGCGCTCTACAGCGCGTTCGGCGAGCGCCAGGTCTCGACGATCTACACCAACGTCGACAGCTACCAGGTGATCCTCGAGGTCGTGGCCGGCGCCAAGCAGGACGAGGGTGCGTTCAACGGCATCTACGTGCGATCGAGCGGTGGTTCGCTGGTGCCGATGTCGAGCTTCACGACCGTCGAACGCACGATCGGGCCGACCGCGATCAACCACGTCGGGCAGTTGCAGGCGGTGACGGTCTCGTTCAACCTCGCGCCGGGCGCTGCGCTTGGCGATGCCACCGCGAAGATCGAGCAATACCGCGAAGAAATCGCGCTGCCGGCCTCGATCATCACGACCTACGGCGGGGACGCAGCGGTGTTCAAGAGCTCGCAGGGCAGCCAGGCGGTGCTGATCATCGGCGCGCTGCTGGTGATCTACGTGCTGCTGGGCGTGCTCTACGAGAGCTACGTGCACCCGCTGACGATTCTCGCCGGCCTGCCTTCGGCCGCGGTGGGCGCGCTGCTGATGCTGAAGTTGTTCGACATGGACCTGACGCTGATCGCGACCATCGGCATCCTGCTGCTGATCGGCATCGTCAAGAAGAACGCGATCATGATGATCGACTTCGCGCTCGACGCGCAGCGCCACCGCGGCATGAGCGCGCCCGCGGCGATCCGCGAGGCCTGCGTGCTGCGCTTTCGGCCCATCATGATGACGACGCTGGCCGCGTTGATGGGTGCGCTGCCGATCGCGATGGGGCTCGGCGCGGGGGCCGAGTTGCGTCAGCCGCTCGGTTTGGCGGTGGTCGGCGGGCTCGTGTTCTCGCAGGCGATCACGCTGTACATCACGCCGGTGATCTACCTCGCGCTCGATCGCTTCAGCGGCAAGGGGCCGGTGACCACGGCGGAAGGGCAGCCGGGCGCCGAACGGCCCGCCTGATCGTCAGTGCAGCGCCGACCCGCTCGGCGCGGTGTTCATCAACGTGAACACCGGCTGACCGACGCTGCCGGCCTCGATTTCTGCTTCGGTTGCCGCGCGCACGTCGCGCACCAACAGGTCGAGCCGAAGCGCAATGCCGGCGAGCGGGTGGTTGCCGTCGAGCACGACATGGCCGGGGTAGACCTCCGTCACCGTGTAGATCGCGTCGGAGGGCATGTCCGGCGTGACCGCGCCCGGCGGGAGGCCATCGAACTGCATGCCGACTTCGATGCCTTCGGGCAGCACCGAACGTTCCTCGAAGAACACGAGCGCAGAGTCGTAGTCGCCGAATGCGTGTTCGGGTTCGAGGTGGAGCACGGTCGCGAAGCCGGGTTCCTGGTCGGTCAGCGCCTCTTCGACTTTCGGGAGCAGGTCGTCGCCGCCGAAGAAGAACTCGACGGGGTCGGCCAGTTCGTCGATCAGTTGGCCTTGGGTGTCCTGCAGCTTCCAGGTCAGGCAGACGACGCACGGTTTGGTGATGTGCATCGATCAATGATCGCACAATCATTCATGGACATCTCTCTTCCGATCCCCTTGTTGGGCGGTCTCTCGCCTCAGGCTTTCATGCGTCGCCACTGGCAGAAAAGGCCGCTGCTGGTGCGTCAGGCAATACCGGAAGGCGTCGATCTGCCGAGCCGTTCGCGACTGCTCGCGATGGCCGGATTCGACGAGGTCGAGTCGCGGCTGATCGTGCGCCGCGACGGTGCCTGGAGCCTTCGCGCGGGGCCGTTGCCGCGCTCCGCGATGCCGCCGTTCAAGCAGCCGAACTGGACACTGCTCGTGCAAGGCGTCGATCTGCATCTGCCCGCGGCGCGCGCGCTGCTCGATCGCTTCCGCTTCGTGCCCGACGCGCGGCTCGACGACGTGATGGTGTCGTACGCGACCGACGGCGGCGGGGTCGGCCCGCACGTCGATTCGTACGACGTGTTTTTGCTGCAGACGCAAGGCCGGCGGCATTGGCGCATCGGCAAGCTCGCGTCGCCCGAACTCGTGCCTGGCGTGCCTCTGAAGATCCTTGCCAACTTCGTGCCGGAGCAGGAGTTCTTGCTCGACCCCGGCGACATGCTGTACCTGCCGCCGGGCTGGGCCCACGACGGCGTGGCCGAGGGCGAATGCATGACCTGCTCGATCGGCTTTCGCGCCGCGGGGCGCGACGAGCTCGCACGCGAGGTCATGCAGTGCGTGCTCGACGGCGCCGACGAGGCCGAGCGCGGTCCGCTCTATCGCGATCCGAGACTCGAAGCGACGCGCGTGCCCGGTCGCATTCCCGCAGCACTGCAGGAGTTTGCAACCGGCGCCGTCGCGCGTTTGATGCGTGACCCGGCCGCGCTCGGGCGCGCGCTCGGCGAGTGCCTCAGCGAGCCGAAGCGAGGCGTGTGGTTCGACGGCGAACCAGGTGTCGGCGACCGAGCAGAATCGACCGGCCTCGCGCTCGATCAACGCACGCGCATGCTCTACGACGACCATCACGTTTTCATCAACGGTGAATCTTTTCGCGCAGGCGGGCGCGATGCGACGTTGATGCGTCGCCTGGCCGACCGACGCGAGTTGACACCTCGCGAACTCGGCAAACTCAGCGCCGAAGCCCGCGAACTGCTGGACGATTGGCTCGCCTCGGGCTGGTTGCGAGCGCAGGCATGACGATGGTGCAATCGGCGCAGGAGACATGACATGGCAACGACCGAACCGGGTTCTCTGATCACTTCGCGGGCCGAGTTTCATGCCGCGTTGCGCCGTGCTTTCGAGCTGCTCGCGCAACAGGGCGCGCGCGAGGTCTGGCTCTGCGACGAGGACTTCGCAGACTGGCCACTCGGCGAGCGCGCGATTGTCGAACTGCTGTCGCAATGGGCTGCCTCGAATCGCAAACTGACGCTGATCGCGCGGCACTTCGACGAAGTCGCGCGGCGCCATCCGCGCTGGGTCGCTTGGCGCCGCGATTGGTCGCACATCGTCAGCTGCCGCACCCAGACGGAGCTGGCTTCGGGCGAGTTTCCGACGGCTCTGCTCGGGCTCGGCACGGTCAGCGTGCGGCTTTCCGACGCCGTGCACCACCGCGGGCGGCTCTCGCACGAAAGGGCGGAAGAAGTGCGCTGCAAAGAACAAATTGACGCAGTTTTGCAACGTTCGGAAGAGGCGTTTCCAGCAACCACGACGGGGCTCTAGGGAATCACCTTAGAGCTGCCTATAATCGTGGGCTAGGCACCGGGCGGGCTCGACCGCTCGGCACCTGTGAACGCTGGGACTCTGCACTTGTAAGGGCTCCCACAATTACCGGTAATTGTTCGACCCTAATGATTCAGAGGACACACAAATGACCAAGTCGCTTTTGCTCGCTTCGCTCGTCGCCGCCGTTGCTCTTACCGCTTGCGGCAAGAAGGAAGAAATGCCGGCTGCTGCCGCTTCGGCCGCTGCCGCTCCGGCCATGGCTGAAGCCGCTTCGGCTGCCGCCAGCGCTGTCGACACGGCTGCCTCTGCTGCCGCTACCGAAGCGATGGCCGGTGCCAGCTCGGCGATGGGTGCTGCTTCGGGTGGCGCTACCGCCGCTGCCGATGCGATGAAGGACGCCGCCGGCAAGGCTGCCGACGCTGCCAAGGATGCCGCCGGCAAGGCTGCCGATGCTGCCAAGGACGCCGCCGGCAAGGCCGCCGACGCGATGAAGAAGTAATCGGGTCACCCGATTCTCGAAAAAGCCGCCTCCGGGCGGCTTTTTTGTGCGCGGTGTTTTCAGGCTCAGTGCCGGCGCAGATCGAGCCAGCCGAAGCCCATCAGCGGGTCTGCGACGACGATCTCGTCGCCAGCGATGTCGCAGACACCCGCCAGTGCGGCTCGCGCCAGAGCCGGCGTGTTGTTGCGCTCGCTCAGGTGCGCCGCGACCAGGTGCTTCAGTCCTGCATGCACGCATGACGCGAGGATCTGTGCCGAGGTGTCGTTCGCCAGGTGCCCGAGCCTGCCGCCGATGCGCGACTTGAGCGAGACCGGATAGCTCGAGTTCGCCAGCATCTCGCGGTCGTGGTTGCATTCCAGCAGCAACGCGTCGCAGTGCTGCAGGCTGTCGAGCAGGTGCGGCGTGATCGAGCCGGCATCGGTCAATACACCGAGGTGCAGCGCCCCGTCGGACAGGCGCAGCTGCAATGGCTCCAGCGCATCGTGGGTCACGGTGTAGGGCAGAAGCTGCAGTCCGCCGACCGTGATCGCCTGGCCGTCACGCGCGAACCGCAGCAGTTCGGGCCGCAATTCGGGCTGCCCGATCGCGCGCCAGGTGCCGCGGCTCATCCACAGCGGGACGGCATGGCGCCGTGCGAGCGTCAGCGCGCAACCGACGTGGTCGCCGTGTTCGTGGGTGATGAACACGGCATCGATGTCGTCGCAGGCGAGGCCGATGCGCGCCAGCCGCGCCAGCAACTCGCGCATCGAGAAGCCGCAGTCGATGAGCACCCGGCTGGTCGTCGCACCGCTCGTCACCTCGACCAGCGTCGCGTTGCCTGCGCTGCCGCTGCCGAGGCTGCAAAAGCGCATCGCGCGCCTCGCGAGTTTTACTTCAGGTCGTCGAGCAGCAACGCCGTGATGCGCTTGCCCGCATCGCCGTTCTCGGGTGCGCCCTGGCCGTTGAGTACCGTCACCGTGCTGCGGTCGCCATCGGCCTTGACCGTCACGCGGTAACGCGCCGGGCCGCCTTCGTCCTTCTTGCCGAAGCTGAAGAGCTTCGCGAACAGATTCGGCTCGTCCTTGCCGGCGAACTTCGGGTCGATGTAGCGAACGAAGTACACGCCCTGCGTGCGGTCGCGGTCTTCGACCGTAAAGCCGCTGCGGTCGAGCGCGACCCCCACGCGGCGCCAGGCGCGGTCGAAGTTGTCGTCGACCTGCAGCGTCGCGCTCGGCTGGCCGGTGACGATGCGAGCGCGTGCCGCCGGGCCCGTGGTGCTGGGCGCGACGAGTGCTGTCTTGGCGACTTCATCGGTCGCACCCAGCTTGAGCATCAGCCGCGACAGCAGTTCGCCCTCGAGTTGCGGATCAGGCTGGCGCGGTTGCCACACGGTGTTTTCCTTGCGCTCGCCGTAGTAGACCTCGATCATGCCGCGGTGCGTGATGTAGACCTCGGTGCCGGTTGGCGTGCGTTCGACGCGGGTGCGGAACTTGTCGAGCTCACCGGTGGAGTAAGCCCCGTCGAACACCTTGCCGATCGACGCGCGCACGAAGTCCACCGGCAGCTTGCCGCGGTTCTCGGCCCAGTCGGTCTCCATCACGCCGGCGGCGGGTGTGTCCTGCACGATGACGAACCCGCGCTCTTTCCAGAAGCCCTGCAGCTGCGGCCAGAGTTGCTCAGGCGTCAGGCTGGTGCGCAGCCAGCGCTCGTTGCCAAGGCGCTCGATGCGCATGTCGGCCACGGCCTGAGCCGCGATCGGGGTGCCCGCGGTGGCGGTTGTCGTTGCGGCCGTGCTCGCCGGCGTGGTCTTCTGGAATTCGGCTGCGCTCACCGAGCCGCCCTGGACTTGCTGATAGCGCGAGTCGCGCGTCAATTGCGTCAGGTCGGGCGGGACTTCGAGGCCGGTCGTCTTGCCGCCGCTGTTGGCGGTGCGGTAGTCGATCTTGTCGCCCGACATCAGGCTGTCGAGACTGGAGCAGCCGCCCAGCGTTAGAACTGCCAGCGCGCTCGTCACGGCGAACACGGGAAGATTGAAGGAACGGGTCACAGGGTGCATCTCCAGAGGGGCGGGGCGTGCAGCGCGGCGCTGCGCGATGCCCGGATGAGAATGAACGAAACGTCGTCGCGGGCGGCGCAGAAGACTCAAAGCAGGCCCGACTCGCGCAGGGCCTCGCCGACGAGCTGCTGGCCCGCATCGGTCAGGGGCGTGATCGGAAGGCGCAGCGCCGGGCCGCACAGGCCCAGGCGAGCCATGGCCCACTTGGTCGGTGCCGGGCTCGATTCGCAGAACAGCTGCTTGTGCAACGGCAGCAACTTGAGGTGGATGGCCGTCGCCTCACGCACCTTGCCCTCGACCGCCGCGACGCACAACTCGTGCATCGCGCGCGGCGCGACGTTGGCCGTCACGCTGACGTTGCCGTGGCCGCCCAGCAGCATCAGCGCGATCGCGGTGCTGTCGTCGCCCGAGTAGATCGAGAAGCCCTTGGGAGCCCGCTTGATCAGCCAGGCGGCGCGGTCGATCTCGCCGCTCGCTTCCTTGATGCCGACGACACCCGGCAGCTGCGCCGCGCGCAGCACGGTCTCGACCTGCATGTCGGCAACGGTGCGGCCGGGCACGTTGTACAGCACCATCGGGATCTCGACCGCTTCGGCGATGGCCTTGAAGTGGCGATAGATGCCTTCCTGCGAGGGCTTGTTGTAGTAGGGCACGACCGACAGCGAGCAGTCGGCGCCGACCTGCTTGGCGAAGCGCGACAGTTCGATCGCCTCGGCGGTGGAGTTGCCGCCGGTGCCGGCCATGATCGGCACACGGCCCTTCGCGTGCTCGACCGAGACGCGGATGATTTCGCAGTGTTCCTCGACCGACACGGTCGGCGATTCGCCGGTGGTGCCGACGACGCCGATGCAGTCGGTGCCCTCAAGGATGTGCCAGTCGATCAGCTTGCGCAGCGCGGGGTAGTCGACGCTGCCGTCTTCCTGCATCGGCGTGACCAGCGCAACGATGCTGCCAACAATGGGTTTCATGCGGGATCCTCTGAATCCAAAGATTTTACCCGCGCCGACGAGGTGCCCGAAACCAGCCGGAAGCGCGGCGGGACAGGGGTTGGCGAAGGCCTCTCGCGCACTGCAACGATTCTTTGCACGAAGCGTTCGGGGGCGGTGTGGTCGGCCGGTTCGAAGCCGTCTTCGAACGCGACCACACGCAGACCCGCGCACACCTGCAGAAGTTCACCCGGCCGCAGCAGAAACTGCGGGTTCGAGGGTTTGCCAACAGTTTCGTTGCCGGCCGAGAACGTCTCGTAGATCAGCACGCCACCGGTTGCGACGCTCGCCAGCAGCTCGGGCAGGCGCTCGCGCCAGAGGTAGTTCGTGACGACGACCGCGTCGAAGCGGCGCGCGGCGAAGGGCCACGGGCCAATCTCGATGTCTGCCACGACGATCTCGGCGATGTCGGTCAACGATGCGACCGCTGCGGCGTCGCGGTCGACCCCCGTGACGCGCGCGCCGCGATGCGCGAACCATCGCACATGGCGGCCGCTGCCGCAGGCCACGTCGAGCACGGTCGCGCCCTCAGCGATGAGTTGCGACCAACGCCGCACCCAGGCCGAAGCCATCTGGCCGCCATGCGGGTCGGCCACCTCAGGCGCTCGCCGCGGCGATCGTGCGGAGGGCGTCGGCGTCAAGTTGCAAGCGCGCCGCGGCGACCAGGCCTTCGAGCTGCGCGAGCGAGGTCGCGCTCGCGATCGGTGCGGTGATGCTCGGCCGCGCGATCTGCCAGGCCAGCGCCACCTGTGCGGGCGTTGCATTCAAGCGCTGCGCGACGGCGTCGAGTGCATCGAGCACGGCCAGACCCTTGGGCGTCAGGTACTTCTTGACGCCTTGCCCGCGCGGGCTCTTCGCCAGATCGGCCTCGCTGCGGTACTTGCCGCTGAGAAAACCGCTGGCCAGCGCGAAGAAGTTGATGACGCCCAAACCGTGCTCGACACAAACCTTCTCGAGCTCGGCCTCGTACGCCGGCCGCTCCATCAGGTTGTAGAGCGGCTGCAGGCTCTCGTAGCGAGGCAGCCCGAGTTTCGCGCTGACGGCCAGCGCTTCGGCGAGCCGCGGCGCGGTGAAGTTCGACGCGCCGATCGCGCGCACCTTGCCGGCCTTGATCAGGTCCGCGAAGGCGCCCATCGTGTCTTCGAGCGGCACCTTCGCATCGTCGTCGTGTGACTGGTACAGATCGATCACGTCGGTCTGCAGGCGCTTCAGCGAGGCCTCGACCGCGCTGCGGATGTAGGCCGGCGCGAGCCCGACCTTGTCGTCGCCCATCGGCTTGCCGACCTTGGTCGCAAGCACGATGCGGTCGCGCTTGCCGCTCTGCTTGAGCCACTTGCCGATGATCGTTTCCGACTCGCCGCCCGCGTGGCCTGGCACCCAGCGCGAGTAGACGTCGGCGGTGTCGACGAAGTTCATGCCGGCGTCGACCCAGGCATCGAGCAGTTGGAACGAAGTGGCTTCGTCGACGGTCCAGCCGAAGACGTTGCCGCCGAAGCAGAGGGTCGATACCTGCAGGCCGGAGCGGCCGAGTTCACGGTGGTTCATGAGCGTGTTCATCGAAGCGTCCTGTGAGTCCATACAGCCCGATTCTTGCAGGCTCCTAGAATCCGCGCCCATGGCAAGCAAGCACAACAGTACCTACGGCGAGGCGTCGATCCGTGTGTTGAAGGGCCTCGAGCCGGTCAAGCAGCGGCCGGGCATGTACACCCGCACCGACAACCCGCTCCACATCATCCAGGAAGTGATCGACAACGCGGCCGACGAGGCTCTCGCCGAATACGGCAAGCGCATCGACGTGACCCTGCACGCCGACGGCTCGATCAGCGTCGAGGACGATGGCCGCGGCATTCCGTTCGGCTTGCATCCGGAAGAGCAGGTGCCGGTCGTCGAGATCGTCTACACGCGCTTGCACGCCGGCGGCAAGTTCGACAAGGGCGCGGGCGGGGCTTACAGCTTCTCGGGGGGCTTGCATGGTGTCGGCGTGAGCGTGACCAATGCGTTGTCGAAGCGGCTCGAGGTGACGGTGTGGCGCGAGGGGCAAGTCGCGAAGCTGGCCTTCTCCGGCGGTGACGTGGTCGAGCCGCTGGTGATTCGCAAGGCCGCTGCCGGCGATCGGAAGACGGGTACGACGGCCCGCGCCTGGCCCGATCCGAAGTATTTCGAGAGCGCCGAATTGCCGAAGGCGGAACTCACGCACCTGCTGCGCAGCAAGGCCGTGCTGATGCCCGGCGTGACCGTGACCCTTCTGGTCGAAAAGTCCGGCGAGAAGACCACCTGGCTCTACAAGGGCGGCCTGCGCGACTACCTGATGCAGACGCTGAACGCCGACCCGGTGATCCCGTTGTTCGAGGGCGAGCACTACGCCGATCGTGGCGAGACCGAGAACTTCGCGGAAGGCGAGGGCGCGGCGTGGTGCGTGGCCTTCACCGAAGACGGCTCGCCGATGCGCGAGAGCTACGTCAACCTGATCCCCACGGTGGCCGGCGGCACGCATGAGTCCGGGCTGAAAGACGGCTTGTTCCAGGCCGTCAAAGGCTTCATCGACATGCACAGCCTGCTGCCGAAAGGCGTCAAGCTGATGCCCGAAGACGTGTTCTCGCGCGCCAGCTTCGTGCTCAGCGCGAAGGTGCTCGACCCGCAGTTCCAGGGCCAGATCAAGGAGCGGCTGAACTCGCGCGATGCGTTGCGGCTGGTCTCGACCTACGTGAAGCCTTCGCTCGAACTCTGGCTCAACCAGCACGTCGACTTCGGCAAGAAGCTGGCCGACCTGGTGATCCGCTGTGCGCAGACGCGCCAGCGCGCGAGCCAGAAGGTCGAGAAGCGCAAGGGCTCCGGTGTGGCCGTGCTGCCGGGCAAGCTGACCGATTGCGAGAGCCGCGACCTCGCACTCAACGAGCTGTTCCTCGTCGAAGGCGACTCCGCCGGCGGCAGCGCGAAGATGGGCCGCAACAAGGAGACGCAGGCGATCCTGCCGCTGCGCGGCAAGGTGCTGAATGCGTGGGAGGTGGAACGCGACCGCCTGTTCGCGAACAACGAGATCCACGACATCGCGGTCGCGATCGGTGTCGATCCGCATGGGCCGAACGACTCGCCCGATCTCTCCGGCCTGCGCTACGGCAAGGTCTGCATCTTGAGCGATGCGGACGTCGACGGCTCGCACATCCAGGTGCTGCTGCTGACACTGTTCTTCCGCCACTTCCCGAAGCTGGTCGCGGCCGGCCACGTCTACATCGCCAAGCCGCCGCTGTTCCGCATCGACGCACCGGCGCGCGGCAAGAAGCCGGCCGCGAAGATCTACGCGCTCGACGAAGGCGAGCTCGCCGCCACGCTCGACAAGCTCCGCAAGGAAGGCGCCCGCGAGAACTCGTGGAGCATCGGCCGCTTCAAGGGCCTGGGCGAGATGAACGCCGAACAGCTCTGGGACACCACGCTGAACCCCGACACCCGCCGCCTGCTGCAGACCGAATACGGCGTGCTCGGCTTCGACGAGACGGTCTCGTCTTTGACCAAGTTGATGGGCAAGGGCGAGGCGCAGGCGCGTCGCGACCTGATGGAGTTGCACGGGGATGCGATCGAGGTGGATGTGTGACCTGCGGCTTCGTCGTACTACGCTAGATATACAATATTCGCGTGTCTATCCAGCGCAGGGGCGTCGCCATGCAGGTATCGAAATGGGGCAACAGTCTGGCCATTCGTCTTCCCGCGGCCGTGGTCGAAGTGCTCGATTTGAAGGAGGGTGACGACGTGGAGATCGGCGTCGCCGACAAGGGAAAGTTCATCGTGAGCCGCTCGCCCAGCAATCGTGAGGTTCTGGCGCGTTTGCGCAAGTTTCGCGGCCGGCTGCCTGCCGATTTCAAGTTCGATCGGCTCGAAGCCAACGGTGAACGCGGGTGACCACCGGCGGCGCCTTTTTCGACACCAACGTTGCGCTCTACCTGTTCTCGGGCGACACCGGCAAGGCGGCCCGCGCTGAAGACCTGTTGGCCGAGGGCGGCACGATCAGCGTGCAGGTGCTGAACGAATTCGTCGCAGTGGCCCGACGCAAGCATGCGACACCATGGAACGAAATCGACGCCTTCATCGCCGCCTTGCGCCACGTGTGTCGGGTCGAGTCGCTCACGGCGCAGACCCATGAACGCGCCGTCGGGTTGGCGAAGCGCTACGGCTTTCCGATCTATGACGCCACCATCGCGGCCAGCGCCCTCGATTCGGGTTGCACCACCTTGTACTCCGAAGACTTTCAGCACGGCCAGAAAGTGCAAGGCTTGACGATCGTCAACCCTTTTCGCTGAGTGCCACCAACGGCGACAACCTGCCGATCCCAACTGACTCCGAATGCCCACCGAACCCGATCTGTTCGACACCCCGCCACCCGCAGACGACGGCAGCAGCGCCGTCAGCCTGGCGCAGTACGCCGAACGCGCCTACCTCGAATACGCGCTGAGCGTGGTCAAGGGCCGCGCGCTGCCCGATGTGTGCGACGGCCAGAAGCCGGTGCAGCGGCGCATCCTGTTCTCGATGGAGCGCATGGGCCTGGCGTTCACGACCGCCGCGGGGCCGAAGGCGGTGAAGAGTGCGCGCGTTGTCGGCGACGTGCTCGGCAAGTACCACCCGCACGGTGATACCGCGGCCTACGACGCGATGGTGCGCATGGCGCAGGACTTCTCGCAGCGCTACCCGCTCGTCGACGGGCAGGGCAACTTCGGCTCGCGCGATGGCGACGGTGCCGCCGCGATGCGCTACACCGAGGCGCGCCTCGCGCCCATCACGCGGCTGCTGCTCGACGAGATCGACGAAGGCACGGTCGACTTCATCGCGAACTACGACGGCGAGTTCCAGGAGCCGCGGCAGTTGCCGGCGCGCCTGCCGTTCGTGCTGCTGAACGGCGCGAGCGGCATCGCGGTCGGCCTCGCCACCGAGGTGCCGAGCCACAACCTGCGCGAGGTCGCGGCCGCTGCGGTCGCGTTGATCCGCAACGAGAAGCTGGCCGACGACGAACTCGCGGCGTTGATCCCGGGGCCTGACTACCCCGGCGGCGGCCAGATCATCAGCAGCCCCGACGAGATCCGTGCTGCGTATGCATCGGGCCGCGGCAGCCTGAAGGTGCGCGCGCGCTGGAAGATCGAGGAACTCGCGCGCGGTCAGTGGCAACTGGTCGTCACCGAGCTTCCGCCGGGCACGAGCACGCAGAAGGTGCTGGAGGAGATCGAGGAGCTGACCAATCCGAAGATCAAGGCCGGCAAGAAGACGATCTCGAGCGAGCAGGCGCAGCTGAAGACGACCGTGCTCGCGGTGCTCGACGCGGTGCGCGACGAATCGAGCAAGGAGGCAAAGGTGCGCATCGTGTGCGAGCCGAAGTCGCGCGCCATCGAGCAGCAGGAACTGATCACCACGCTGCTCGCGCACACCTCGCTCGAGAGCTCGGCGCCGATCAACCTGACGATGATCGGCGCCGACGGCCGGCCGACGCAGAAGAGCCTGCGCCAGATGCTGACGGAGTGGGTCGCGTTCCGCGCCGTCACCGTGCAGCGACGCACGCAGCACCGGCTCGACAAGGTGCTCGCGCGCATCCACGTGCTCGAGGGCCGGCAGCTGGTGCTGCTGAACATCGACGAGGTGATCCGCATCATCCGCGAGTCGGATGACCCGAAGGCGGCGCTGATCGCGCGCTTCGATCTCAGCGAGGTCCAGGCGAACGACATTCTCGACATTCGCCTGCGGCAACTCGCGCGGCTCGAGGCGATCAAGATCGAGCAGGAGTTGAAGGAACTGCGCACGGAGCAGGCCAGGCTCGAAGAGATCCTCGGCAGCCCGAATGTGTTGAAGCGCACGATGATCAGGGAGATCGAGGCCGACGCCAAGGCGCACGGCGACGAGCGCCGCACGCTGATCCAGGCCGAGAAGAAGGCGGTCGCCGAAGTGAAGGTGATCGACGAGCCGGTCACGGTCGTCGTCAGCCTGAAGGGTTGGGTGCGCGGGTTGAAGGGGCACGAGGTCGACGCGACCACGCTCGCGTTCAAGGCCGGCGATGCGCTTTACGGCACCTTTCAGTGCCGCAGCGTCGATGCGCTGCTGGTGTTCGGCAGCAACGGGCGCGTGTACTCGACACCTGTCGCGCAATTGCCGGGCGGGCGAGGCGATGGCCAGCCGATCACCTCGCTGATCGATCTCGAATCGGGCACGCAGCCAGCGCACTACCACGCGGGGCATGCGCAGCAGACGCTGCTGCTGGCGGGCACCGGCGGATTCGGCCTGCTCGCGCGGGTCGGCGATCTGGTGGCGCGCCAGCGCGGCGGCAAGGGTTTCCTGAGCCTCGAAGCCGAAGAGAAGCCGCTGCCGCCGAGCCTTGCCGATGCGCAATCGCAGGTCGCCTGCCTGTCGCTCACGGGCCGGCTGCTCGTGTTCGCGCTCGAAGAGCTCAAACTGCAGGCGAACGGCGGCCGTGGCCTCACGCTGATCGACCTCGACCCGAAGGACGCACTGGTCAGCGTCACCGCATTCGGCACCAACCTGCAAATGCTGGGGACCGGCCGCGGCGGCAAGCCGAAAGACGAGGTGATGCGGCCTGCGGCGCTCGCCGTCTATGTCGGCAAGCGCGCACGCAAGGGGAAGGTGCAGGATGCGATGCAGAAGGCCATGCGGGTGCTCAGAGTGGATTGATCGCGGCCCGCGCGCGGGCGCGTGGCCGAACCCGGACACGTCCTACACGCCCCAGGCCTCACGCCTGATCGCGGGTGCATCGGAGGCTTGGTGCAATCGGCGTCTCGCACCAGCATCACCGAAAGGATCCGCGATGAGCACCCACACGATCACCGACCCGACCCAGGCGCGCACCAAGCTCTGGGATCTGATCAAGGACATCCGCTTCGCGATGTTCACGACCCGCCACAGCAACGGCCACCTGCATTCGCGCCCGATGACGACACAGAACTCGAAGCTGGACGAAGATTCGAATCTGTGGTTCTTCATGTCACGCAAAGGCGATCCGGTGGCCGACTTGATCCAGGAGCCGAGCGTCAACGTTGCGTATGCAGACACCGGTGCAGACAGCTACGTCTCGGTTTCGGGCACTGCTGCGGTAGTCGAAGACATGGCGAAGAAGCAGCAGCTGTGGTCGAAGCTTGCCGAGGCCTGGTTCCCAGGTGGTGTCGACGACCCCGATCTGGCGCTGGTGCGCGTGAAGATCACGCATGCCAATTACTGGGATGTGAAGGAAAGCAAGATCGTCCAGCTCTACCAGATGGCCAAGGCCGCGATCACGGGCAAGCCGCCGACCGATCTCGGCGAGCATGCCGAGATCCGGATGAACTGAAACGAGAGTCACCTTCACCTTCAACGTCAGAGAGTTCGTTTTCAGAGAGTTCGTCTTCAGAGAGAAGTAGCCCCGTGTCCGTCCTGTTCGACATCACCCACACCACCCACTACCGCTACCACCAGCCTGTGCAGCTAGGCGAGCACCGGGTGATGTTTCGCCCGCGCGGCAGCCACGATCTGCGTGTGCTCGCGACGGACATGAAGGTCACGCCCGAGCCGAAAGACATCCGCTTGATCCTGGATGTCTACTCGAACTCGGTCGCGCTGGTCACGCCGCAGAGCCCGGCCGAGGAGCTGAAAGTGGAGTGCAGCTTCACGGTCGAGCACACCGGAACGCGCGCGCTCGATCTGCCGCTCAACCCCGATGCGTTGTCGTACCCCTTCGTCTACAGCGATGAGAGCCGCATCGCGTTGCAGCACTACCTGATGCCGTACTACGACGATCCGACCGGTGAGCTCGACGCCTGGGCGCGCCAGTTCGTTCGTGCCGACGGGTCGACCGGCACGCGCGAGTTGCTGGTGGGAATGACGCAGGCCATCCGCGATTCGATGACCTACCTCGCGCGCTTCGACGAGGGCGTGCAAACGCCCTACGAGACGCTGCGCCTCGGTTCCGGCACCTGCCGAGATTTCGCCACGCTGATGATCGAAGCGGTGCGGCGGCTCGGCTATGCGGCGCGCTTCGTTTCGGGTTATCTGTACACGCCCTGGCTCGACAGCGGCGAGGCCGAATATTCAGGCGCGGGCGCGACCCACGCGTGGCTGCAGGTGTATTTGCCGGGCGCGGGCTGGATCCCGTTCGACCCGACCAACAACCTGATCGGCGGCACAGACCTGATCCGCGTCGGCGTCGCCCGCCACGCAAGCCTCGCCTCGCCCGTCATCGGTTCGTGGAACGGCTACCCGGGCGACTTCGCGGGCATGTTCGTCGACGTGCAGGTCAAGCGGCGCTGAGCCTGCCGCGCGAGCCGCGCATCAGTGCCGCCGCCAATGCCGCGGCGAGCAGCACGAACAGCGCAAGGCTCCAGAAGTCATAGGGCACGCCGAGCAGGTTCACGGCCGCGTCGGCGCAGCTCGCACGCGCCGAGAACACATCGGGCAAGAGGCTGTCGAGCCCGAGCCAGCCGCTGACGATGCGGTCGGCCAGCGTCAGGTTGCACGAGGCCGACGCGGCGGCCTGAAAGTGCTGCCAAAGCGCCGCCGCGACGCCGCACAGCGCGAGCAGCAGCCCCAGCGTGCCGGCTGCGAAGCGCCCGGCGACACTGCGCCAGACCAGGCCGATCCCGCACGCGATCGCAACGCCCAGGAAGATCACGCGCTGCAATACGCACCAGGGGCAAGGCTGCATGCCGAACACGTGCTGCGAGACGAGCGCCGCGCCCACCGCGGCGAGGCTCACGATGCCCACGCCGGCGAAGGTTTTCGTGGCGCTCACCTGCCCGCTTCTCACTTGACCTGCGCGATCAGCTCGATCTCGACGCAGGCGCCCATCGGGATCTGCGCCACACCGAACGCGCTGCGTGCGTGTGCACCCTTGTCGCCGAAAACCTCGGCGAGCAGTTCCGAGCAGCCGTTCGTGACGAGGTGCTGCTCGGTGAACTCGGGCGTGCTGTTGACCAAGCTCATGACCTTGACGATGCGCTCGACGCTGTTCAGGTCGCCCGCGGCCGCGTGCAGCGTGCCGAGCAGGTCGATCGCGATCGCGCGCGCCGCCTGCTTGCCGGTCTCGGTGACCGTGTCGCGCCCGAGCTGGCCGACCCATGGCTTGCCATCGCGCCTGGCGATGTGGCCCGAGATGAAGATCAGGTTGCCGGTGCGCACGAAAGGCACATAGGCTGCGGCAGGCACGGAGACCGGTGGCAGGTTGATGCCGAGCTCGCTCAATCGGTCGTAGATGTTGGTGGACATTGGTTCGGCGCGGATCGCGTGTGTTGGGGCAGGGGTGCGCAAATCCTACACTGCAGCAATGCACGCACGAGCCGACACGGGAACGCGCCTGGCGGTTCTCGCGCTCGCGTGGATCGCCGGGGTGGCGTTGCAATTGCAGCAGCGAGCGCTGTGGGCGACGGGGTGGTACGGCGTCGCGCTGGTGGTCGGCGCGGTGGCGCTCGCGGCGGCCTGGCGCTGGCGGCGGATGTTCGCGCTGGGCACGATCGGCGCGCTGCTGCTCGCGATCGGGGCCGCGGGCGGGATGGCTTCGGCCCGCCTCGCCGATGGCCTGCCCGATGCGCTCGAAGGCCGTGATCTGGTCATCAGCGGCGTGGTCGCGAGCCTGCCGCAGCGCGGCGCCGGCGGCCTGCGCTTTCGCTTCGAGCCGGATGCGGCGGCGCTCGATGGCCAGCCCGTGCGCGTGCCCCAGGTACTGGCAGTCGGCTGGTACAAAAGCATGCACGAAGACGCCGCGTTGAGTCAGCCGCAGAGCGAGCTGCGCGCCGGTCAGCGCTGGCGTTTCGCGATGCGCCTGCGTCAGCCGCACGGCAATCTGAATCCGTACGGTTTCGACTACGAACTGCAGCTGTTCGAGCACGGCGTGCGCGCGACCGCCTACGTGCGCGATGCGCCGCCGCCCGAGCTGCTGCACCGTGCGGCCGGCTTCCCGGTCGAGCGGCTGCGCCAGCGGGTGCGCGATGCGATCGAGGCGAGCGTGACCGACCGCCGCGCGGCGGGCGTGCTCGCGGCGCTGTCGGTCGGCGATCAGGGCGCGATCGAGCGTGAAGACTGGGATCTGTACCGCAACACCGGCATCGCCCACCTGGTGTCGATCAGCGGCCTGCACATCACGATGTTCGCGTGGCTGGCCGGCGGCCTCATCCAACGGCTGTGGCGGCGCAGTCGGCGCGCGGCGCTGTGGCTGCCGGCGCCGCTGGCCGCGCGTTGGGGTGGGCTGATCTGCGCCACCGCCTACGCCGTGTTCTCGGGCTGGGGCGTGCCTTCGCAGCGCACGATCTGGATGCTCGCGGTCGTCACGCTGGCGCAGACGCTCGGTGTGCGCTGGCCATGGGGGCTGGTGCTGTTGCTGGCCGGTGTGGTCGTTACCGCGATCGACCCGTGGGCACTGTTGCAGGCGGGGTTCTGGCTGTCGTTCGTCGCGGTCGGTCTGTTGATGGCGTCGTCGTCGCGCACACCCGGGAACGAAGGCCCGGGTACGTCATCGACCCATCCGCCGGGCTGGCGCGGCTGGCCGCATCGCCTGTGGGCCGCGGTGCGGGCCGATCTGCGCACCCAGGTCATCGCGACCATCGGCCTCACGCCGTTGACGCTGGTGTTCTTCCAGCAGGTGTCGGTCGTCGGCTTCGCGGCGAACCTGGTGGCGATCCCGTTGATCACGCTGGTGATCACGCCGCTGGCGCTGCTCGGCGTTGTCGTGGTTCCGATGTGGGCGGCAGGGGCGTGGGTCGTGCAACTGCTCAACGCGACGCTCGGTGCGCTCGCCTCCATACCCGGCGCCCTCTGGCTGGTGCCGGTGGCGCCGGCATGGGCGCAGATCGCCGGGCTGGTGGGCGCGGTGCTGCTGGTGTTGCCCTTGCCGTGGCGCGCGCGCCTGCTCGCCGTGCCACTGATCTTGCCGCTGCTGCTGCCACCACGGAGCCTTCCCGCACACGGCGGTTTCGACTTGATCGCCCTGGATGTCGGGCAGGGCACCTCGGTTCTGATCCGCACCCGGGCGCACCTGTTGGTCTTCGACGCAGGGCCGCAGTATTCGCGCGAGAGCGATGCGGGCCAGCGCGTGCTGCTGCCGCTGCTGCGCGCCCGTGGCGAAACGCGCATCGACCGGCTGGTCCTGAGCCACCGCGACCTGGACCATGTCGGCGGCGCGAGCGCGGTGCTCAAGGCGTTGCCGGTCGACGACCTGCTGAGCTCGCTCGAAAGCGCGCACCCTCTGCTCGCGCAGGCGACAAAGACGACGCGTTGCAGCGTCGGGCAGTCGTGGGAATGGGACGGCGTGCGCTTCGAGGTTCTGCGCCCGCTCGCCGAGGATTACGAGCGCACGTTGAAGCCGAACGCGATGTCCTGCGTGCTGCGGGTTTCTGGGGGTGGCCGCAGCGCGCTGCTCACCGGCGACATCGAGAAGGAGCAGGAGGCGGCATTGATCGCTGCCGCGCCCGAAGCGCTGAAGAGCGATGTGTTGATCGTCCCGCACCATGGCAGCAAGACCTCGTCGACCGGCGCGTTCCTGGACACCGTGCAGCCCAGCGTCGCGGTGTTCCAGGCGGGCTACCGCAGCCGCTTCGGCCACCCGGCGCCGGAGGTGCTGGCGCGCTACCGCGAGCGCGGCATCGCGAGTCACATCTCGCCAGCCTGCGGCGCGTGGTTGTGGCCGGCCGATGCGCCGACGCAGGGTGCGTGCTATCGCGAAAAAGCCCGCCGCTACTGGCATCATGGGCCCGGTCACGATGAATAGACGCGGCTTTCATTGGCCTGGAATTTGCTACCCTGTCCCCGGAGGAAACGTGCCCATGAGACCCAGCTTCGACGAAATGCGCGCCGATGCCACCACCGTCCGCGAGCACTATCGCGGCTACGACCGCTGGCTCGGGAACCAACCCAACGACGTGATGCTCTCGCGTCGCGAAGAGGCGGAAGTGATTTTCCGCCGCGTCGGCATCACCTTCGCGGTCTACGGCGCGAAAGACGAAGACGGACACGGCAACGAACGGCTGATCCCGTTCGACCTGATCCCGCGCGTGATCCCGTCGCACGAGTGGATCGAGATGGAGAAGGGCCTGGCGCAACGCGTCACGGCGCTGAATCGCTTCATCCACGACGTCTACCACGGGCAGGAGATCATCAAGGCCGGCCACGTGCCCGCCGAGCAGATCCTCACCAACGCGCAGTTCCGCCCCGAGATGATGGGCGTCGACCTGCCGGGCGGCATCTACTCGCACATTTCGGGCATCGACATCATCCGTGCCGCCAACGCCGACGGCAGCGGCAGCTACTACGTGCTCGAAGACAACTTGCGCGTGCCCAGCGGCGTGAGCTACATGCTCGAAGACCGCAAGATGATGATGCGGCTTTTCCCCGAGTTGTTCAGCCAGCATCGCGTCGCGCCGGTCGCGCACTACCCCGATCTGTTGCTCGAAACCTTGCGCTCGGTCGCGCCGCCTTCGGTGAACGAGCCGACCGTTGTCGTGCTCACGCCTGGCATGCACAACAGCGCGTACTTCGAGCACGCGTTCCTCGCGCAGCAGATGGGCATCGAACTCGTCGAGGGGCAGGATCTGTTCGTGAAGGACAACTTCGTCTACATGCGCACGACGCAAGGCCCGAAGCGGGTCGATGTGATCTACCGCCGCGTCGACGACGATTTTCTCGACCCGAGCGTCTTCCGCAAGGATTCGACGCTCGGCTGCGCCGGCCTGCTCAACGCCTATCGCGCCGGCAATGTCACGTTGAGCAACGCGGTCGGCACCGGCGTGGCCGACGACAAGTCGATCTACCCGTACGTGCCGAAGATGATCGAGTTCTACCTCGGCGAGAAGCCGATCCTGCACAACGTGCCGACCTACATGTGCCGCAAGGAGGACGACCTGAAATACGTGCTCGCGAACCTCGAGGAGCTCGTCGTCAAGGAAGTGCACGGCGCGGGTGGCTACGGCATGCTGATCGGCCCGGCCGCGACCAAGGCCGAGATCGAGGACTTCCGCAAGGCGCTGCTCGCAAACCCCAGCGGCTACATCGCGCAGCCCACGCTGAGCCTGTCGACCTGCCCGACCTATGTCGAGAGCGGCGTCGCGCCGCGCCACATCGACCTGCGCCCGTTCGTGCTGAGCGGCAAGGAAGTGCAGATGGTGCCGGGCGGCCTGACGCGCGTGGCGCTGAAAGAAGGCTCGCTGGTCGTCAATTCGTCGCAGGGCGGCGGTACAAAAGACACCTGGGTGTTGGAGGCCTGATCATGCTGTCGAGAACCGCCGATCACCTTTTCTGGATGGCGCGATACATGGAGCGGGCCGAAAACACCGCGCGCATGCTTGACGTGAACTACCAGGCGTCCCTGATGCCGCAATCTGCCGACGAAGCCGAGAAGGGCTGGAAGGGCCTGCTCGGCATCAGCGAGTTGAGCGGCGACTTCGCCAAGCGCTACGGAGATGTCACCCCCGACGCGGTGATGCGCTACATGGTCAGCGATGCCGAGAACGGCTCCAGCATCCGCAACTGCCTGCAGGCCGCCCGCGAGAACGCGCGCGCGGTGCGCGGCACGCTCACCACCGAAGTCTGGGAAACGCAGAACCAGACCTGGCTCGAGTTCCAGCGGCTGATCAAGAACGAGTCGTTCCTGCGCGACCCGAGCACGTTGTTCGAGTGGGTCAAGTTCCGCTCGCACCTGTCGCGCGGCGTCACGGTGGGCACGATGCTTCAGGACGAGGCCTTTCACTTCCTGCGCATCGGCAGCTTCCTCGAGCGCGCCGACAACACCGCGCGACTTCTCGACGTGAAGTTCCACGCAGTCGAGAGCGAGTACCACGGCTTCCAGACCCAGAGCCAGAACGGCGAGCCGCCTGCAACGCGCGACACCGAGGTCGACTTCTATCACTGGTCGGGCATCCTGCGGTCGGTCTCGGGCTTCGAGGTGTATCGCAAGGCCTACCGCAACGTGATCCGGCCCGAGAAGGTGGCCGAGTTGTTGATCCTGCGCGCCGACATGCCACGCTCGCTGGCCGCCTGCATGCAGGAGGTCGTGACGAACCTGAAGATGGTCGCGAACGAGCAATCGACCGACACGCTGCGCAAGGCCGGCCGCCTGCAGGCCGACCTGCAATACGGCCGCATCGACGAGATCCTCGCGACCGGGCTGCACGCTTACCTCACGCAGTTTCTCGAACGCGTCGGAACGCTCGGTGTCGGCATCAGCCGCGACTTCCTCGTGCCGGTCGCGGCATGAACTCCAGCCCATAAATCGAACAACGACATCCCGGAGCCTCAATGTCCATCCACGTCGCGCTGAATCACGTCACGCACTACCGCTACGACCGGCCGATCAACCTCGGCCCGCAGATCGTGCGGTTGCGCCCGGCGCCGCATTCGCGCACGCGCATCCTCAGCTACTCGATGCGCGTCGAGCCCGCCACGCATTTCATCAACTGGCAGCAAGACCCGCAGTCGAACTACCTCGCGCGCCTGGTCTTCCCCGACAAGACCACCAGCTTCCGGATCGAGATCGATCTCGTCGCCGAGATGGCCGTGCTGAACCCGTTCGACTTCTTCCTAGAACCCTCGGCCGAGCA
>Ga0209583_10000098_pt1 | contig 27865 bp, 26 predicted proteins | sample Str014_FD_187201 | JGI IMG/M metagenome (GOLD analysis project Ga0209583, IMG submission 187201) | Freshwater sediment microbial communities in response to fracking from Pennsylvania, USA - Straight Creek_MetaG_SC_2014 (SPAdes) (version 2) | ecosystem: Environmental > Aquatic > Freshwater >... | reverse complement strand
CGCGGGTTTTCTCGGAGGTAAAGTTGCGCCTGCAATCTGCCGCCCGGGCGTTGCCTAATCCCGATACGATTTTGGGTCTCGCCCGTCAAAGACTGGATGGGGCAGGGGCAAAGTTGCCCCGTGCCTTGAAAGCCAATCTGCAAACGCACAGCGTGTCACTGGCGCGCCAATCGGGCCGCCTCAATCTGGGTCCGTTGCAACTGCGCACGCGCGAAAGCCGCCGCCGTATCGGCGAACTGCACCAGCGCAGCGCGCGTGGCCTCAACCAATTTATCACCAAAACGCGCGATAGGCTTTCGACGGAAACAAAGCTCATGGCCGCGTTGGGCTATAAATCAGTTCTCGCCCGAGGCTTTGCCGTGATCCGTGACAGCGCAGGCCAACCCTTGCGCGGCGTCGCAAAGATTGCAGACGGGACGGCGCTTCAAATTGAAATGCATGACGGCCAAATGGCGGCCCTCGCCAAACCCGCGAAGAGCCAAGGCAAGCTCTTTTAATTGAACACTGCGCAGGCTATATCCAAGCAATGAACTTTCACGGCAACCCCATTCCGCCACAACGCGAAGCCAAGCTGCGATTTCTCGACGCCGATTTTCAGGTGCTGCGCGAAGGCGAATTTGTCCGTTGTGCTGTTACGGGCGACCCGATCCGCGTCGATGACATCCGCTATTGGAGTGTCGATCGCCAGGAAGCCTATAAATCAGCGCGCGAAAGCCTGGCTGCCGAACAACGCAAGTTGAAATCGATTTAATAAGGCCGCAATATTTCCTTGACGTGATTGACCATGAGCGACTCGCTGCGCTGATAATATGGCACCCATTGTTCCTCGCAGAACACCGCAAGATTGCCCAAAATCAAAATCCATTGGAGCACATAGCTGGCATTGCGGCGCATACTGCCTTTGCCGCGGCCCTGACGAAAAATGATAATCATCATGATGATAGTATTGACGATGAGAACCTGAAAAAGAATGGTTGGATGACCCGAGGTTAAAAAAATCTCGATGTCTTTCAAATTCAATGACAGCAGAAAATCATGCATAGCAATCTCCGGGCGTGGGTTGCGCGAAGAATAGAACCCCACACAACCAAAATGTGTTCGCTGAAACAATAGACCCCCGTCCCGCAGTCTGATCGACGAACGTCTCAGCGAAATTCGATTAGCACGGCAGAATTAATGAAACCTTGCTTTCGCTGCCCCCTTGGCATTAACCAAGCCCCGGGCCTATAGGGGGTTCTTTGAAATGGAGAGACTGCGATGAATGCGAAGTGGACACCTGAAACATGGCGCAATTTGCCTGTGATGCAGGTGCCGGATTATCCCGATGCTGCCAAACTGATGGCGGTTGAAGCCCGTTTGGCTGGGTTTCCGCCACTGGTTTTTGCAGGTGAGGCCCGCAAGCTGAAGAAAAAGCTGGCTCGGGTTTCCGAAGGCAAAGGCTTCTTGTTGCAGGGTGGCGATTGTGCCGAAAGCTTTGCTGAACATTCGGCAGATAATATCCGGGATTTCTTCCGTGTCTTTTTGCAAATGGCCGTGGTGCTCACTTTTGGTGCGGGCGTTCCCATTGTCAAAGTGGGCCGCATTGCGGGTCAGTTCGCCAAACCACGCTCTTCGCCTACCGAAACGATCGGTGGCATCGAATACCCGATTTACCGAGGTGACATTGTCAACGAAGCGGATGCGACTGTGGCAGGCCGCGTGCCCGATCCAGAGCGCCAGATCATGGCCTACCGCCAATCCGCTGCAACGCTGAATTTGTTGCGGGCCTTTGCGCAAGGTGGCTATGCCAATCTTGAACATGTGCACAAGTGGACGCTGGGATCCCTGAAAGATTCGCCGGCCTCAGCGCAATATCAAGAATTGGCGGATCGGATTACGGAAACGCTAAACTTCATGCGCGCTTGCGGCATTACCGCAGAAACCGCGCCGCAGCTGCGGTCGACTGATTTCTTCACCAGCCACGAAGCGTTGCTGCTGGGTTATGAGCAAGCCATGACGCGGGTGGATTCTACGAGCGGTGATTACTACGCTACGTCCGGCCACATGCTGTGGGTCGGCGATCGCACCCGCCAGCCCGATCATGCCCATGTGGAATTCGCGCGCGGCATCAAGAACCCGATTGGTCTCAAATGTGGCCCATCATTGAAGCCTGATGAATTGATCAGGCTCATCGACATCTTGAACCCGGAGAATGAGCCAGGCCGCCTGACGCTCATCGTCCGTTTGGGTGCAAACAACGTCGATAAATACTTGCCCGATTTTATCAAGACGGTGAAACGTGAAGGCCGCGCTGTTGTTTGGTCGTGTGATCCAATGCACGGCAACACGATTAAGGCGACGAGCGGTTACAAGACGCGCCCATTTGATGCAATCATGAACGAGGTTCGCCGCTTCATGGCCGTCCATCAGGCTGAAGGCACCCATGCGGGCGGCATCCATGTTGAAATGACGGGCAAGGATGTGACGGAATGCACCGGCGGCCTGCGGGCGCTGCGCGATGAGGATTTGAACGATCGGTATCACACCTTCTGTGACCCGCGCCTGAACGCCGCCCAAGCGCTGGAACTGGCTTTCCTCGTGGCTGACGAGCTGAAAAAAGAACAAGCTTTACGCCCACGCAAGATTGACGATGACGAAGGCATGGAAGCGGCAGAATAAACACAAGAGCCTTGAACAAAGCGAGCTTGGATACAATATGTATCCAAGCTCGTTTCATTTTAAGAGGGAAGCACCATGATCGACCTGCACTATTGGCCAACGCCAAACGGCCATAAGATTACAATTTTTCTGGAAGAAGCAGGGCTTGAATATAATTTGCACCGCGTGAACATTGGCGCTGGGGATCAGTTTAAACCAGAGTTCCTCGCCATTTCGCCCAACAACCGCATGCCCGCAATTGTCGATCACGCACCAGCAGATGGAGGCAAGCCGATTTCGATTTTTGAATCCGGTGCCATTCTGCAATATCTTGCGGAGAAGACGGGCAAATACCTGCCAAAAGACATCCGTCCCAAAACCGAAGTCATGCAATGGCTGTTCTGGCAGATGGGCGGCCTTGGCCCCATGGCTGGGCAGAACGGCCACTTCAACGTCTATGCGCCGGAGAAAATTCCCTACGCGATGGAGCGTTACACCAAGGAAGTCACAAGGCTTTATAGCGTCATGAACAAGCGTTTGGCGGATCGTGCCTTCTTGGCGGGTGACTATTCCATTGCCGATATGGCCAGCTATCCGTGGGTCGTGCCACACGAAACCCACAAGCAAGTGATCGGCGATTTTCCACATCTGCTGCGCTGGTTTGAAGCGATCAAAGCGCGGCCGGCGGTGGTCAAAGCCTATCTCCACCAAACCCCAGCAAAGCCGATGACCGAAGAGGCCAAGAAAATCCTTTTTGGGCAGACAGGAAAACCCTAAACCTTCTCCGTCTTGACGGCGCACTGCAATCGCGGCATGTTGTTCGGATGAACTACGCCCGAACATATGCTGTTAAGATTTGCAGCATTATTATTTGCATCTAGCGAACATATCGCTGGCTGGGCGCCGCTTGACTTCATGACAATCTGATAAAGCGCTTCCCGGGCAGCCAACCCGAGGAATGACATGGCTTTGCGCCTCTACAATACGCTGACCCGGAAGAAAGAAGACTTCGTTCCGATCGATCCCATGAACGTGCGCATGTATGTCTGCGGGCCGACGGTCTATGACTTTGCCCATATCGGCAATGCGCGGCCCGCCATTGTGTTCGACGTGCTCTACCGCCTGCTGCGCCACACCTATGGCGAGACCCATGTGAACTATGTGCGTAACATCACCGACGTGGATGACAAGATCAACGCACGCGCCTTGCGGGATTTCCCCGGTGTGCCTTTGAATGACGCGATCCGCCAGGTGACAGAAAAGACCTATGATCAATACCAGAAGGATGTGGCAGCGCTCGGCTGCTTAGCCCCCAACGCCCAGCCGCGCGCCACGGAACATATCGAAGGCATGATTGAAATGATCAGTACACTGATCAATCGCGGCCATGCCTATGCGGCGGCGGGCGAAGTGCTGTTCGATGTCTCGTCCATGAAAGACTATGGCGCGCTCTCGGGCCGCAAGCTGGAAGAGCAACAGGCCGGCGCCCGCGTGGCGGTGGACGCGCACAAGAAAAATCCGGGCGACTTTGTGCTGTGGAAGCAGTCTGACCCGACAGAACCTGGCTGGGAATCTCCATGGGGCAGAGGTCGCCCCGGCTGGCATATTGAATGCAGCGTCATGAGCAAGGCGCATCTGGGCGAAGTCTTCGACATCCACGGCGGCGGGCTGGACCTGATCTTCCCCCATCACGAAAACGAAATCGCACAATCCCGTTGCGCCCATGGCACGAAAGTGATGGCCAATTACTGGATGCATAATGGGTTCCTGCAGGTGGAAGGACAGAAAATGTCCAAGAGCTTGGGGAATTTTCGAACGATTGCGGAAGTGCTGGCGGAGTGGCCGGGCGAAGTGGTGCGCCTAAATATGCTACGCACCCACTATCGTCAGCCGATTGATTGGACACGCAATAGCTTGGATGAGAGTGACGCCATCTTGCTCAGTTGGCAAGAAGCCATGTATCGCGGCACTAACTTCGTTGACGCTGATTTGACCCCAGACGTGGAATTCATCGCGGCACTGCGTGATGATTTGAATACCCACCTCGCATTTACGAGGTTGCACACAATTGCAAAGTCTGGCGATGCGCCCGCAGTTCGCGCCTGTCTTGAATTGCTAGGTCTCGCCAAGCTGGCTGCCAACAGAAGCATCAATATTCCGCCCGAAGTTGAGAAACTCATCACCGCCCGCCACGAAGCCCGCAAGGCCAAGAACTGGGTGGAGAGCGATCGCATCCGCGATGAACTCGCAGCCATGGGCATTCAAATCCAAGACGTGAAAGACCCCACCACGGGCGAACTCAGGACCGAATGGGAAGTGAAGAGATGACCAAGCGCAAGATCAGCCTCTTCGACACCACGTTGCGCGATGGCCAGCAGACGCCCGGTGTCACTTTCTCGCTCGAAGACAAGCTGGCGATCATCGAGATGCTCAATCGTCTCGGTGTGGACTATATCGAGGGCGGCTATCCCGGCGGCAACCCGACGGACAATGCCCTGTTCGGCGAAACGCGGCCCTCCAAAGCCACCTTCACCGCTTTTGGCATGACCAAGCGGGCCGGGCGCTCCGTCTCCAACGATCCGGGCTTGCAAACCCTGTTGCAGGCCAAGGCCAAGGCCATTTGCTTTGTTGCAAAGTCCTGGGACTATCACGTGCGTGTGGCTTTGGGCTGCACCAATGAAGAAAATCTCGAAAGCATCAGTGAAAGTGTCGCCGCCGCCAAAGCCGCAGGCCGCGAAGTGTTGGTGGATTGTGAACATTTCTTCGATGGCTACAAAGCTAACCCGGCCTATGCCACCGCCTGCGCCAAAGCCGCTTATGATGCGGGTGCGCGTTGGGTCGTGCTGTGCGACACCAATGGCGGAACCATGCCTTCGGAGGTCTTCGCAATCATCAGCACACTGACGAAAGTGATCCCCGGCAGCCATCTGGGCATCCACGCCCATAATGACACAGAGCAGGCCGTGGCCAATTCCCTCGCCGCAGTGGAAGCAGGCGTGTGCCAAATCCAGGGCACGCTCAATGGCATTGGCGAACGCTGCGGCAACGCCAACCTGATTTCTGTGATCGGCACACTGGGTCTGAAGCCGCATTATGCCGCGCGTTTTGAAACAGGCGCGCATCTTCTTGAACTTACCAGCACCAGCCGCGCTTTTGACGAGTTGTTGAACCGCGCACCTTTTGCGCAAGCGCCTTATGTGGGAAAATCAGCCTTCGCCACCAAGGCGGGCATTCACGCATCGGCTCTGGTGAAAGAGCCGGAGACCTATGAACATGTGAAGCCCGAAAGCGTGGGCAACATGCGGCGCATTCTGGTCTCCGATCAGGCGGGCAAATCAAACCTGTTGGTGGAACTGGAACGCATCGGCCTTAAAGTTGAAAAGAACGACACACGCCTTGATCATCTCTTGCGCGAAGTCAAAGAGCGCGAGAACCAAGGCTATGCCTATGACGGCGCCGATGCGTCCTTCGAACTTCTGGCACGGCGCACCATGGGGTCTGTGCCGCATTATTTTGACGTGCTGAGTTTCCAGGTCAACGTCGGTCAACATGAGGGCGTGATGTTCTCTGAAGCCCATGTCAAAGTGAAAGTGGGTGAGGACGTGTTGATCAGTGCAGGTGAAGGCAATGGCCCCGTCAGCGCATTGGATGTGGCCCTGCGCAAGGATCTTGGCAAATATCAGCGCTACATCGAGAACATGGAGCTGGTCGACTATAAAGTGCGTATCCTCAACGGCGGTACCAGTGCCACCACGCGCGTGATGATTGAAAGCCGCGACAGCAAGGGTGAGCGTTGGTTCACCGTGGGCGTGTCGCCCAATATCGTCGAGGCTTCGTTCCAGGCGCTGCTCGATGCCATTAATTTCAAACTGTTGCGCGAAGGCGTTGCGGCATGAGCGATCAACAACGCGGTGTTACTTATGCCGTCCTAGCGCATTTGATCTGGGCGGCCATGGCGCCTTATCTATTCCTGATTCGCTATATCAACCCGATGGAAATCGCGGTGCATCGCGGCCTTTGGTCGGTGCCTCTGGCTGGCTTTGTGGTGTGGCGCATGAAACTTGCAGGCGAAGTGTTCGGCGTTTTTAAAAACCCCAAATTGCTGGCCACGTTGGCGCTGACGGGCGGCGTCATTCTCTTGAACTGGACCGTCTATATTTGGTGTATCCAGCACGGCCGCACATTGGAGGCAAGCCTGGGTTATTTCATCAACCCGCTGCTCAATGTGGCGGCGGGTGCGATTTTTCTGGGGGAGCGTTTTTCGCGCGCGCAGATAGTCGCACTCGTGTTGGCGGCAGGTGCAGTTGTGGTGCAAACTTTTGGCACAGGCATTTTCCCCAGCATTGGTCTTCTGTTGGCCGTGAGTTTTTGTGCCTATGGCCTGTTGCGCAAGACGATCAGTGTCAGCCCCGTCACCGGGTTCTTCATTGAAGTCATCCTGCTGGCTGGGCCGCTCCTGGCGCTTGATGGGTGGCTTGCACAACAAGCGCCGCTGCATTTCGGTGCGAGTACCTATGACACGCTGATGCTGGTGGGCTGCGGCGGCTTCACCACAGGCGCGCTCGTATTCTATGCCCTTGGCATCAAACGCTTGCGCTATGCTACAGCGGGCCTAATCCAATACATCACGCCATCAATTATTTTCCTTGTCGCCATTTTCATTTTTGGCGAAGCGGTGGATGGCTGGAAAATTGCTTCATTCGCCATCATCTGGCTGGCGCTGGCGATCTACTCAGCTTCAGCGCTATGGGAAGAAAAAGTTGAAATAGCAAAATAATCCTTGACAGCGCACGGTCAATCTGTCATGAAAGCAGATGTTCAGAGTTGCTGCCTGATGGCTGCGAGTGGAACTTTCTGGCGCGTCTGGCCCAATCGTGACCGATAGAGCGGAACGACGTCTTCAACCTGTAAGGCAATATCGAGAAACACATCGGCTTCGGCCCGAATGAATCCTTCGCTGCGCATGTGTTGCAGCAAGCTCATCAAATGTGACCAATAACCCGCCACATCGCAAACGATGATCGGCTTAGCGTGCTGGTTGAGTTGGGCCCAGGTTGCAATTTCGGCCAACTCTTCCAAAGTGCCGATGCCGCCGGGCAGGGCAACAAAACCTGTGGCGCGTTCAAACATCAGATGCTTGCGCTCATGCATCGAGCGCGTGACGATGAGTTCGTTGACCCCGTCCAACATCCGCTCCTTGGCCACCAGAAACTCAGGGATGATTCCCGTGACATGCCCGCCTGCCGCCAAAACGGCCCGCGCCACTTCGCCCATCAGGCCGATGGAACCGCCGCCATAGACCAAGCCAATGTCGGCCCTGGCCATGGCGGTGCCCAAAGCCGCCGCCGCTTCGAGATAGGCCGGGTTGCGCCCCGGGCTTGAACCGCAATAGACGCATAATCTGTGCTGGGGTGGTTTGAGGGACATCCTGCTCGCTTTTTGTAAAGAGGGCCTTATGAAGGGGCCGACTCATGCCTATATGGGTTCAGAGAAACTTCATACCAGTTGAATCACATCATGAACAAAACGCCCTTGGCGATCTTTTCCAGTCTTGTTGTCGCAGCCGGAGCCGCCACGCTCTATTATGGCACCCACAATGGCCCAAGTAGCGCGGTGGCACCGCCAGCGGTGGTTGCAAAGCTGTCGGAACCTCCGCCCGTTGCCAAGCCTGAGCCAGCCGCTGCGCCGCTTGCCGCCCAAATTCCAGTCCCCTCATTTGATACAGCACGCGTGAGCCCTGACGGCGATGCTGTGATTGCAGGCCGCGCCGCCCCGGGTGCGGAAGTTGCGCTGACACTGAACGGAACAACAATTGGCAGCGCTAAAGCCAATGCTGCTGGCGAATTTGTCATCGTGCCGGCAAAGCCCATCCCACCCGGTCAAGGGGCCCTTTCGCTGGAAACCAGCGTGGATGGGAAGATGACACATTCAGATCAAACTGTCGCCGTGTCCGTAAAGCCCAAGGCCGCGGCTGAAGCCACTGTGGCCGTGCTCTCGCCCGCTGCCCCACCGCGCATCATCCAAGCACCGAAGCCTAGCGGAGATTCCGCCAGTATCGATGCGGTGGATTACGATGCCGCAGGCAGTATCCAATTTTCTGGCCGGGCCCATGCAGGCAATACTGTGCGCCTCTATGTCGATAATACAGCTTTGGGTGAGGCCAAGACCGACGCCACCGGAAACTGGTCCTATAAAGATCAAGGTGTGATCGCACCGGGAACCCATGAATTGCGCGCCGATGAAATTGAGCAAGCGGGCAGTGTGCTGTCTCGGGTCGTCTTGCCGTTCAAACGTGAAGAGCCAGCAAAACTGGCCGTGGCAACGCCCGTGCCCGCTGCTGGTGATCAAGCAGCCGCCACGCCGCCGCATAGCATTACCATTCAGCCCGGTAATACGCTGTGGCGCTTGTCGCGTGATCTTTATGGCGCAGGCCGAAACTACACGGTCATCTTTGAAGCCAACAAAGATCAGATCCGCAACCCACGCCTGATTTATCCGGGCCAAATTCTCACCACACCAACCAAAGCAGGAAATTAGATGCTCGACCGCGTCAAGGCTGAAAAGCCTGATACCAGCCAGTGGCAAACCATGCAGCGCTTGCTGCCCTATCTCTGGCCCGAAGGCCGCTGGGATCTGCGCGCCCGCGTGGTGGTGGCATTGGTCTTGTTGGTCTTGTCAAAAATTGTCACGGTCATCGCACCCTTCGCCTTCAAAGCAGCAACCGATGGCATTGTTGCCGCACATGGCATTGACGCAGGCTTGCTGTCTGTGCCCTTCTTCATGGTTCTGGCTTACGGTGTGGGCCGCATCCTGATGGTGGTCTTCGCGCAAATCCGCGATGCCGTCTTTGCCAAAGTGGGCCAACGCACCGTGCGTGTTTTATCGACCTCAACTTTTATTCACCTCCATCACCTTTCGCTCAAATATCACCTCGAACGCAAGACCGGTGCCCTCTCGCGCATCATTTCGCGCGGCATCAATGGCGTGGACTCTGTCTTGCGCTTTGCGCTGTTCAACACGCTGCCGACCATTCTTGAAATCGCCATGGTCTGCGCTGTGATTGAATGGTCATTCAATTGGACCTATGTTGCCGTGATCGCAGTCACGGTCGTCGCCTATATCTGGTTCACCTATTGGGCCACCGAACGCCGCATCAGCATCCGCCGCACGATGAATGAAGCCGACAATGACGCAGGCACCAAAGCCATCGACAGCCTGCTGAACTTCGAAACCGTCAAATACTTCGGCAACGAAAAACATGAAGCGGATCGCTATGACGGCGCCATGGCGCGTTATGAAGGCGCGGCCGTCAAAACCTGGGTGTCTCTCGCAGGCCTCAACGCGGGCCAAGCGATCATCTATTCGATTGGCCTCACGATCGTCATGGCGATGTCGGTCTATGCCATCATCAAAGGTGGTGCGACGGTGGGTTCCCTCGTGCTGATCAACAGTCTGATGATCCAACTTTATATGCCGCTCAACTTCATCGGCTCGTCCTACCGTGAAATCAAACAGGGCCTCATCGATGTGGAAGGCATGTTCGGAATTTTGCGCGAAAATGCTGAAATTGCCGACAAGCCCGGTGCACCAGTTTTTGTGGCGGGCAAAGGCGATATTGTTTTTGACAATGTGTCTTTCGCCTATGATCACATCCGCCCCATCTTGAAAGGCATCTCGCTGCATGTGCCAGCCGGCAAAACAGTAGCCATCGTCGGCCCGTCAGGCGCTGGCAAATCAACCATCTCGCGCCTGTTGTTCCGCTTCTATGATGTCACGGGCGGCAGGATCTTGATCGACGGTCAGAACATCGCTGATGTGCAGCAGGAACCCTTGCGCCGCGCCATCGGCATGGTGCCGCAAGATACTGTGCTGTTCAACGATACGGTGCGCTATAATATCCGCTATGGTCGGCCAAGTGCCACGGACGCAGAAGTCGAACAGGCCGCCAAGTTGGCGCAAATCCACACCTTCGTCAAAAGCCTGCCGAAGCAATATGACAGCATGGTGGGCGAACGCGGCCTCAAGCTTTCGGGTGGCGAGAAACAACGCGTATCGATCGCTCGTACCATTCTCAAAGATCCGCCGATTCTGATCCTCGATGAAGCAACGTCTGCACTCGACAGTTTGACAGAACAGGAAATCCAATCCGCCTTGCGCACTATCTCGCGCAATCGCACCACGCTCGTCATCGCCCACAGATTGTCGACAGTGATTGAAGCAGACGAAATTGTCGTTCTCGATAAAGGTGCCATTGTTGAAAGAGGGTCCCATCTGGCTCTGCTGCGCAAGAAGGGCCTGTATGCCACGATGTGGAACAGACAGCAGCAGGCCGACGAAGCAAGGCGCAAACTGGCAGAGTCACTCGAACTGGCCTGATCTTTAGGGGTTGTTTTCCTTGTCTGGATCGCTGTGCTGAACAAAAGCTGAATCAACTTTTCGGTAAGCAAACAATCCAATTCACTATTAACGCTGGCGCGCAAAACCACCGCAATATCGATTCAAATTTGATGTAAATGCCGCACAGATTCATTCTTGTTTACTTCTGCGGCGCATAGTGGCTCCAACGATCGCATCAAAAGCGGCAAACGATCGAAAGCAAGCCGTCAACATAGGCGGCGCTTTCAAATTTTTTGGGGACGAGTCAAATGAAGATCACAACAACGGAGACGATTGCCGGGCGTATGGTGGAAGAGACGCTCGGCGTGGTGCGCGCATCAGTATTATGGTCGCGTCGCGTCATGAAATTTAACCACGGCGGCCTGCGCGGCCTGAGCTATACCACGATGGATGAGATGGCCGAAGGCCTTCAAGATGCACGCGTGGGTGCCGAAGCTAAAATCATCACCCAAGCCAAGGCCATGGGTGCCGACAGCATCATCAGCCTGCGCTTGGAAATCATCGAGCTGAGCGATGGATTGTTTCAAGCCAATGCCATCGGCACGGCTGTGAAAACATCGAGCCTGCCGCAAGCCATGCCCGCGTTCGGCAATGTTGCAAATGATGATGATGACGCATTCAATACAATCCCAGTATTTCAAAAGCCAACCATCAGGCTTGTTTCGAACCTGATGCACTAAACTTTTCGGCGTCATCGGCCACCAAGAGCCGAAAGCGCCAAACTTGCAAATGCACCGCCATCGTGTGGAAAGTGCGTCTCAAGCAAAAACCTTACAGGGCTTGTGATCTCGGGGGAGGTGACAGGCCCTTTTGCTTTTTGCCGGAATAGACGATAATCAGCGTCAAATCGGAGTCTCTATGACCATTATCGACAGCATTAAATCTGGCATCGCCCCCGTCCACAAGGAAGGCTGGCGTTTTATCGCCATTTTCGTGGCGGCAACGTTACTGCTCTTCTGGCTGAGCCTGTGGCCTCTGGCCTATGTCGGAATTGTTTTGACCGCGTGGTGCGCATACTTCTTCCGAGACCCTGATCGCGTAACCCCTTTGAACGAGAGCTTGCTCATTGCACCCGCCGATGGCCGCATTAGTGCCATCGAAGCTGTAATCCCACCACCGGAATTAGATTTGCCGCGCGAAAAAATGACGCGCATCTCGATTTTCATGAATGTCTTTGATGTGCACATCAATCGCAGCCCGATGAAAGCCAAAATCCTCCGCCTCAGCTATATCCCTGGCCTGTTCCTGAATGCCGAACTCGACAAAGCCAGCGAAGATAATGAGCGCCAGGCCCTGACACTCGAAACCGATAAAGGCCTCCGCATTGGTGTGGTTCAAATCGCGGGCCTGATTGCGCGCCGCATTGTGCGCTTTGTGGGCGAAGGTGAAACTTTGCTCGCGGGCCAACGCTTCGGTCTTATTCGTTTTGGCAGTCGGGTTGATGTTTATCTGCCGCAGGGCATCGCACCGCTCGTGTGCCTAGGCCAACGCACGCTCGCAGGGGAAACCATTTTGGCCGATCTCGGCGTGGCGGGCCCAGCCCGCCCCTGGCGGAAAGCCTAAGATGAAACAGCCTAAATCCAGCGACGAAAAAGTGGTGGCTTTTGCGCCAGCGGCAATTGTCGAAAACGAAAAGCGCAGCTTTAAACCCATTCCTGTTCGTTATCTTCTGCCCAACCTCGTCACATTGATTGCCTTGTGCAGTGGCGTGACAGCGATCCGCTTTGCCGTGGAAGGTCATTTTGAATTTGCCGTCGGCGGTATCATTTTCGCCATCGTGCTTGATGCGCTCGATGGCCGTTTGGCGCGTTATCTCAAGGGCACTTCGCGGTTTGGCGCTGAATTGGATTCGCTCGCAGATTTTGTAAACTTCGGCGTTGCCCCCGCAATGATGATGTATTTTTGGTCGCTGAATAGCTTGCACACTTTCGGTTGGGCCGTGTGTCTTATGTTGGCCATTGCTTGTGCTCTGCGTTTGGCGCGCTTCAACGTCGCGTTGGATGATCCCAAAAAGCCCAATTGGGCCGGCGCTTTTTTTACCGGCATTCCTGCACCGGCCGGTGCTCTGCTTTGCATTGCCCCGCTTTATTTGGGCTTTCTCGGTTTTATTGATGAGGGGCACCCCTTTGCTAAAACCATATCCGCCTATGAAATACTGGTGGCCGCTTTAATGGTGAGCCGCATTCCAACATTCTCGGGAAAATCCATAACCCGTGTGCCGCGCGAATATGCGTTGCCAATTTTGGCATTGATGGCCGTATTTGTAGTCTTTCTTTTTTCCTATCCGTGGGAAGTTCTGTCGCTCTTGTCGCTTCTCTACTTAGTATTAATTCCCGTCAGTGTCTTGGCATATCGGCGTCAAATGCGATTGGCCAATGTGCAGCCCAAGGACATGAATGGCCCAGTCACTCTTTGAGGAATTGCGCGCTCTCAGTTTTGAACAAGCGCCACCGCCCGAACCACCGCAATCGCCCAAATTAAAACCAAATATCTTGGCGCGCGTGGTCCGTGCCTCCTGGCGCAACGCATGGTGGGTTGTGGCTTTATGGGTGGTGATCGCGGCTGCCGCTTCTGGTCTGGCTTTGCGCTATGCGCCCTCTCCCGAAGGGCAGCTCTTACCCATCCCAATGTCCACAAAAGTTATCGATGAGGCGGGCGCAAATTTTGCGCGGCTTGATCTGTTGCAAACCATCACGCTATCAAACCCTGATCCGCAATTATTAGATGACCAGCGCGCTGACCTTTTGCAAACCATGCGCCAGCACAATGATGTCTATGAGTTGGTCTTCGCACCGGGAACGGGAGACTACTATGAAGGCCATGGTTTGCTTTACCATCCGTTAGATGAAATCAAAGGCCGGGTTGCTTACGCACTTTCGCTGAAGCCACTCTTCACCGCCGTCGGCGATGCGCCAAGCGCCGGCAGCATGGCAACTTTGGTCAATGAAATAGCAGCCGGAATTAAACAGGGCAGGGACCCACAGGGCGTCGATGACCTGTTGGAAGAGTCCGCTGCCTCAATACAAGCGCTCATCCAGGGCGAAGATAAGCCTGTCGATTGGTCCCATATCGCCGATCTCGACAGCGACAACACCTCACCCACCGTCACAATATTGGCTTTGCCGCGCGTCGGCCAATCCGTTGCCGCAGGTGAGATCACGGATAAGCTGCTGAATATTCTGCGCAGTTCTTCGGGGACACAGGCCAGCGTTGCCAAAATCAGTGGACCAAATACTAATCCAGCCGCAGCACCCGTCGAATGGACCCGTATTGCAGCTGGTGCAATGATCGGTGGTGTGTTCGCGGGCCTGATTTTAGCCTTGGCCCTTGGCCGATCGCGCCTGATTCTTGTGATATTTTCACCTGTCGCCGTGGTGCTGGCATTGGTCGTGTCAGGCCTCTTTGCAAGCGTGGGCGCGGACTGGATTTCTTTCTGGCCCATGGCGCTGGGACTGATCATGATCGCCACCGCGCTCTCAGTCCATTTCGCGCTGAGCGTGGTCAGCCAGGCAATGGGCGCTGAGGCCACAGAAACCAACCTCATGTTGGCAGCGCAAAACCATGGGCTCGAATGTTTTTGGATCGCAGCAATTATGGCGGGCCCATGGGCGGGGCTGCTGGTGCTTCAAAATAGTTCAATGTCAGAGCTGGTATATGGTGAGATTGGCATGACGCTCATCAGCTTCATTGCGATTTTCACCCTCGGCACAGCGCTGTTTCGTTTGTTGCCGGAGGCGGCCAAATGGCGCGCAGGCGAGTGGCTCGTGCCGGCGCACCGCGCACTTTTTGAAACGGGGCAATGGCAATTTCTAGCCCGCGGCCTTGGTGCGGTGCTGGTGTTCGCTTGCCTCGGTGTGATTGTCTTGGCCCCGACGACGCAAAGTCCAGCCAATCTTGATGCGCCTGTCACTCTGCTGGCCAAAACCCAAGCCGAGGCGGAAATGGCCATAGGGCGGCTCAAGTCTTTCCCATCTGCCCATGGCATAAGGTGGCTGGCCATGTTTCTGCCCCAGGAAGCAAAAGACAAGCAACTAGCGTTGCAGGGATTAAAAGACCAATTCCCGCGTATTACGCCTGTGGCCAGCAGCGCGGAACAAGATTTGCGTGATCAGATCGACACGCTCCAGCAAAGCCTGAAAGACATTGCTGAAGCGGCCAGCACCAAACCAAAATTGAAACAGGCCGCCGATGAATTTCGCCGCAGCCTGGCGCTTCTGGCAGCTACCAGCGGCAATACCCAAATCCACCAGTTGGAAAACCGACTCTTTGGGGGCTTCAATCGTTTGGCCGATCGGGCCGATCTCTTGACGAGCATTGAAACTCCAAGCCTAGAGACATTGCCGCCTGAACTCATCACGCTTTTCGGCAGCCCCGACAGCGCCCTGCGTATTGAGGTCATCCCCGCTGTGGGAGTGTCCAATACAAGTTTGGCGCTCACACTGGAACAGGCAGGCTTCAGTGTTGTGCATCCCGCCGTTGTTCAACGGGGTGAAGCGGCAGCAAAGTTGAAAGCCATTCTGAACGTGTTTGGTGTTGGGCTTGCTATTTCTTTCGTCCTTTTGGTCTTTGCTTTTGGTGAAACTGCACCGCTTCTCGCCGCCGCGCTCATGCTTGTAGCAAGCATGGTTGCGTTGCTGGCCGCCGAGCGGCTGATGCAAAACACGTGGAACCTGCCTTGGTTGTTAGGTTCACTCACCGTGCTGAGCAGCCTGATGGCGGCATTGTATCTGACCCCCACAAGCCGGGGGAGCACGGCCCTTTCTGCAGTGGAGTTGTTCCTTGTGCCATCCATTGCAATAGCGGTGAGCTTGCCCTTGCAACTTTTAAACACCGGCTCAGTTGCCTCAGCCGTGATGCCGATCGCATTGGGCCTTGCATTGGTTGTGACGGTGATTGGCTTGTTGCAACAGCACCGCCCCCGGGAGGAAGCAGAACTGTGGTCTGAGTTTGACGCTGAAGTGCCAGATTGATTTCAGCTTGGGCCCATGCAATAGTGCCTCATGTCTCACAGCCAATTGAGCCGTCGAAAGTCGTTGCGCGAGGAAGTCCTTGCCGCTTGTGCGCGCATTGGTTTTAAGCCTTAGATTCCAAATTCCCGATCTTTGCCGCTGCCTCGTGCAGCAACTTTTTATCCGGAGTTTGCATCATGACCATTCAACTGAAAAACCTCAATCTCGACGCTTTGGTGAAGGCCGATATCGCTCACCATTTCCACCCTTTTACTGATCACAAATCGTTCCACGCAGCGGGCGGCCCGCGTGTGATCACCCATGGCGATGGCATTTATATCTGGGATGGCAAGGGTAATAAGATTTTGGACGGCATGTCCGGCCTCTGGTGCGTCAACATTGGCTATGGCCGCAAGGAACTGGCCGAGGTGGCATATAAGCAAATGCTTGATCTGCCGTTTTACAATACGTTCTTTAAAACCACGACAGTGCCTGCCACAGAACTTGCGGCCAAGATTTCATCCGTGCTGCCCAAGCGCTTCCAGCATATCTTCTTCACCAACTCCGGCTCTGAAGGCAATGACACAATCGTGCGCTTTGTGCGCCACTATTGGAAAGTGATGGGCAAGCCTTACCGCCAGCATATCATTGGTCGCCGCCGTGGCTATCATGGTTCCACGTGGGTGGCGGCCAATCTGGGCGGCATGGTTGGAATGCACGAGCAGGGGGGCACCCAGCTTCCGGGCTTTCACCACATCCAGCAACCTTACTGGTATGATTTCGGCGGCGATAAAACGCCGGAAGAATTCGGTCTTGAAGCGGCTCAAGAATTGGAAAAGAAAATTCTTGAACTGGGGCCCGACAATGTCGCCGCCTTTATCGGCGAACCAATTCAGGGCGCTGCGGGAGTGTTAATTCCACCATCAACCTATTGGCCAGAAGTGAACCGCATCTGCAAAAAATATGGTGTGCTGTTGATTTCTGATGAAGTCATCTGTGGCTTTGGCCGCACCGGCAATTGGTTCGGCTTTGAAAGCTTTGGCTATGAGCCTGATATTGTGAACATGGCCAAGGGCCTTTCCTCAGGCTATCTGCCCATCGGCGCTGTGGCCTTCTCGGAAGAATTGCTCAAACCCTTCTTTGACAAGGGCGGCGAGTTTGCCCATGGCATGACCTATGACGGGCATCCTGTGGCTGCGGCTGTAGCCCTCAAAAACATCGAAATCATTGAAGACGAAAAATTGGTTGAGCGCGTGGCCGAATTGGCACCCTATTTTGAAAAAGCGCTGGCCAGCCTGAATGATCATCCGATTGTTGGCGAAACCCGGTCTATGGGCCTCATCGGGGCCATTGAACTTTCAGCCGATAAGGCCAAGCGCGCCCGCTTCCGTGATCCAGGCCGCGTGGGCACCATTTGCCGCGACCATTGCTTTGCCAGCGGCCTGGTGATGCGGGCCTGCTGGGACACGATGGTTTTGGCGCCGCCTTTCTGCATCAGCAAAAAGGAAATTGATGAGATGGCGCGTCTGGCGCGTCAGGCCCTTGACCTGACCTACGCAGATGTAAAATCAGAAATGGACTAAATTTGATGTAATGTTGTCGCTGACAGATTGCGGCGGCAACAAATTCGGGCTTTAACTAGAAAAAACTAAACCGGGAGTTATCATGAAAAATATAAATTTGAACCGTCGCAAACTCTTGCAGGGCGGCGCTGGCCTCGCAATGGGCGTAACGCTTATGCCTTACAAATCCATGGCAGCCGAAGAAAAGAAAATGAATCTTTACAGCTGGGATTCCTATCTCGGCGAAAACACGCTGGCAGATTTCAACAAAGACACCGGCATTGAAGCCAAGATCGATCTTTTTGGCAGCAATGATGAACTCTTTGCCAAGCTCAAGGCCGGTAACCCCGGCTATGACGTCATCATCCCATCGGCCAATTGGATCCAACGCATGGTGAAAGCCAACATGCTAATGCCCTTGGATCACGGCAAAATCCCCAACATCAAGAACTACGACAAGGCCTTTATGAACGAAGAGTTCGATCCAGGCCGTAAATATTCACTGGCTTATGTCTGGGGCACGTTCGGTATTGGCTACCGCAAATCAAAAGCCAAAACAGCACCTGATTCCTGGAAATCCTTGCTCGACTCGACCGATTATGATGGCCGCATTTCGATTCAGGCTGATCAGGAATATGCTTTGGGCAGCGCACTCCAATATTTGGGATACAGCTGGAATTCCACCAACGCCAAGGAACTCGCCAAGGCCAAAGACCTGCTGATCTCTGCCAAAAAGCACATCAAACTGTTCGCCAAAGACAATGGCGACAGCCTCTTGGCCTCTGGCGACGTTGATATCTGCTCGGAATTCTCCGGTGACGTATTAGGCCAAATGGGCAAAGACCCAACCAATGACATGAATTACATTCTCCCCAAGGAAGGTGGCAACCGCTGGCAGGATACAATGGCCATTGCCAAGGGAGCGCCTCATCCCAGCAATGCGCACGCCTACATCAACTGGATCTGTGACGCGAAGGTCAACGCTGGCTTGATGGCCGCGATCAATTACCCAACGCCAAACGCCGCTGCCAAGGCCACAATGAGCGATGAATATAAGAACAACCCGATCATCTTCCCGTCTGCCGAACAGCTGAAAAAGGCTGAGCCGAGCAAATATCTGGGCGAAGATGCAACCGCCGCCCGTGAGGAAATCTGGACGGCCGTGCAAGCGGCTTAGTGAGTTCAAGTTCTTTCTCAATCAACTCTCTATTCCGTCATCCCCGCGAAGGCGGGAATTCAGCTGGACCACGTTTGAGTTGGTTTAAAGCTGGGTCCCCGCCTTCGTGGGGATGACGGAATAGGGGCTGCTCAGGGAGCAGAACTCGCATCCCGAAACCTTTGACAACGACAAGCCATCAGCTAGAGTAACCCAACCAAGCCCACAAAGAGGCGATGGAGAGACGCGAATTGGATGATTGGAAAGACTATCGAAAAGTTTTTTTAACACTGGCAACACCGGGCAGCATTTGGATGCTGGTGTTCTTCATCATCCCCATGACCTTCCTTTTCGTCCTCAGTTTTTCCTCAAAGGCAGTGATCGACGGTGAAACATCCACCACCGCCTATGATTATTTCAACACTTTTGGCAACTATTTCGCCTCGACCGGTCAAAGCTATCTTGTGCTTCTGTGGCGCGCAGTGTGGACGAGTGCTGTCGCAACATTCGTCTGTCTGGTTTTGGCCTATCCGTTAGCTATGGCTGTTTGTTTTGCGCCAAGCCGCTGGCGTCCGGTCATGCTTTTGCTGTTGATCTTGCCGTTCTGGATCAATCTTTTGATCCGTACCTACGCGATGTATTCAATTTTTCGCACCACAGGTGTTATCAATCAGGCTGTGGGGCTTGTCGGTCTTGGCCCCTATGAAATGTTGAACAACACACCCGCCGTCATCATGGGGCTGGTCTATGTTTATTTGCCTTTCATGGTGCTGCCGCTTTATTCAACCATCGAAAAACTCGATCGGTCTTTCCTTGAAGCCAGCCTCGATCTCGGTGCGTCACAAGCGCGAACTTTTTGGAGCGTCACGTGGCCGCTCACTTTGCCTGGCGTCATCACCGGCATCATTCTGGTTTACATTCCCTGCCTCGGAACCTTCCTCACTTCAGACATTCTTGGCGGGCCGAACAATTGGACGATTGGCAACGCCATCCAGAACCAATTCCTTGAGGCCAACAATTGGCCCTTCGGTGCGGCGCTTTCGTTCATTCTGATGTATGCCACTTTCATCGCCTTGGTCATCCGCGCATTGTTTGCGCGCCGCTCGAAAGGGGTGGACGCATGAGTGTTCAGTTAAAGCCCGGCCAAGGGCCGCTGGAATATGCCCGCAGACCATGGATCATCATTCTCTTTGGGCTTGTTCTATTGTTCCTCTATGCGCCGATTGCTTCTTTGATTGTCTTCTCGTTCAACGTCGACAAAAGTGGCGTGTGGCATGGCTTTACATTTATGAATTATGTCAAAGCCTGGCATAACGATGCCATCTTTTATGCCTTGAGCAATTCGCTCACCATCGCCGTCCTCTCAACCATTGTCTCGACGGTCTTGGGCGCAACGACAGCCCTGGCCCTCTGGCGGTTCAACTTCCCGTTCAAAAATACCTATGAGGGTTTCATGACTTTGCCGATCGTGGTTCCAGAAATCTGCATGGGCATTTCGCTGGCGATGTTCTTTTCCTACACGGGCATGATGGCGGGTGTGCGTGATTGGCTCTGGCCGTTTAACTTGATCAACATTATGTTCGCGCATATCGCCTTCTGCTTTCCCTTTGTCGCCGTCGTCGTCCGCGCCAGGCTGCAAGGCTTCAACCGCCAGCTGGAGGAGGCATCGAAGGATTTAGGCGCAACCGAATTGCAAACCTTCACGAATGTTCTGGTGCCCTTCATGGTGCCAAGCCTTGTGGCAGGTGGCCTTCTGGCCTTCACGCTGTCGCTGGATGATTTTGTGATCACGCTGTTTTCATCCGGCCCCGGCTCGATCACCTTTCCGGTGAAAATCTACGGCATGGTCAAGCGTGGCGTCGATATGCAAATCAATGCCGCGTCAACCATCCTGATCGTGATCACATTGGCGGCGACACTGCTTGCCATGAAACTGCAAGCCCCAGATAAAAGCGGGCATTGAGGACACTATGACAGACCCCATCATTTCAATCCGCAATGTTTCAAAACGCTTCGCTGGCGGCGTCACTGCTGTCGACAATATCTCGATTGATATTATGCAGAATGAGTTCTTCGCACTTCTCGGCCCTTCAGGTTGCGGCAAGACTACGTTGCTGCGCATGATCAGCGGATTGGAAACGCCAACCGAAGGTCAGATCATCATCGGCGGCCAAGATATGGCTTTCACGCCACCAAATCTGCGCCCCACCAACATGGTGTTCCAATCCTACGCCGTCTTCCCGCATATGACGGTCGAACAGAATGTGGGTTATGGCCTGAAAGTGACGGGCGTTGCCGCGCCCGAAATCAAAACCCGCGTAGTCGAAGCCTTGGAGATGGTGAAGCTCTCGCATCTCGCGGCAAGGAAGCCTGATCAAATGTCCGGCGGCCAGCGCCAGCGTGTGGCCTTGGCGCGCGCATTGATCAAGCGCCCGAAAGTTCTGCTGCTGGATGAGCCATTGTCCGCTCTCGATGCCAAGCTGCGCGACGACATGCGCATGGAATTGACCAGGCTTCAGGAAACTGTGGGCATCACCTTCATCATCGTGACGCATGATCAGGACGAAGCCCTGTCCATGGCCAGCCGTATCGCGGTGATGGACAAGGGTGCTGTCGCGCAAATCGCAACGCCCGGAGAACTCTACGAACACCCGAGCAATAAATTCGTCGCCGATTTCATCGGTAAGGTGAACTTGCTCGATGCCTCAGTCCTGAAACAAAAGGGCAAGACAGTATCCTGCAGCACGCAAAGCCTTGGGAAATTTGATATTGACACCGACAAAACCTGTGGCACCACGGCCACCATTGCCATCCGCCCTGAGAAACTCAAACTCTCAATAGCCGAACCCAAGGGGGCAGGGCTGGTGAAAGTCAAAGCCAAGGTGCGCGATGTCGCTTATTACGGCGACACCAGTCATGTGATCGCAGATACAGACTCGGGCAAGGAACTGGAAATCAACGTGCAGAATGATTCACGCACCGGTGGTTCTGGTGTTGAACGTGGCCAAAAACTCTGGGTTCATTTCAATCCGCATGATGCATTGGTGTTGACAGAATAATGGCGCTTGAAATTGATAAACTCGGCTACACCCCCGGCGACGAAGCCTTCCGCCGCGAAAGCCTGAAGGGCACGCGCTTTGAGGCGACCTATGCGGGCGCGCTTTCTTTTATGCGCCGCAAATATACACGCGATTTAAAGGGCGCCGACATCGCCATCACGGGCGTTCCCTTTGACCAGGCTGTGTCACATCGGTCCGGCACACGCATGGGGCCAGAAGCCATCCGCCGCGCTTCAGCGGAAAATGCCTGGGGCCCGATCTGGCCGTGGAATTTTGATCCCTTCGACACATTAGCGGTGGCAGACTATGGCGATTGCTTTTTTGATTGGGGCCGCAAGGAAGATTTTCCAAAAACACTGGAAAATCATGCCGCTGAAATCATCAACCAAGGCGTGGAACTCGTCTCGTTGGGTGGCGACCACTATGTGTCATACCCGCTGCTCAAAGCTCATGCCAAAAAACACGGGCCATTAGCACTGGTGCATTTTGATGCGCACCGCGATGTGGAAATTGACAGCGGCGGCCGCATAGATCACGGCACCATGTTTGGCCATGCGGTGAAAGAGGGCCTGATTGATCCTGAAAAATCTGTGCAGATCGGCATCCGCACAACCTTTGTCGGCGAAACCACCATGGGCTTCCGCATCATCTATGCTGATGAATGCCACAACACTTCAACCGCAGACCTCGTCAAGATCATCACCAAACACGTGGGCGGGCAAAAAGCCTACCTCACATTCGATATTGATTGCCTTGATCCCTCGGTAGCGCCCGGCACGGGAACCCCCATTCCGGGCGGGCTGACCTATCATCAAGCGGCATCAATCATCCGCGGGCTGACGGAGATCAATTTCATCGGCATGGATGTGGTCGAAGTCTCGCCGCCTTATGACCACGCCGAGATTACCTCGCTCGCCGCTTCAGCCTTGGTGATGGAATATATATGCTTGCGTGCCTATCAAAAAGGCGCCCGCGGCCACAAGATGGCAAAGTAGCCAAGCCAACACATGGCCACCAGCCTCTCGCGCAACAACCTTCTGGGCATCGCCAGCCTGTGCTTGGGCGCGTTGGTGTTTTCCTTGCAGGACTCGGCGATCAAATCGATCAGCGGGGCCGAGGCTGTCACACTCGCCATCGTCTTTCGTGCCTTTGTGTCACTGCCTATCTTGGCAGTCATGGTGGCGCTGAACGGCGGCCTTTCCCAACTGCGTGACAAGCAATGGCGCGTACTCATTCTGCGCGGCGCTATTTTGCTGGTGTCCTACACCGCTTATTTCATGGCCTTCCCGGCCTTACCTTTGGCCGAGGCGATTGCGCTCTATTTCATGGTGCCGCTGATCGTGACACTTCTGGCGGGGCCCATGTTGGGTGAAGTGATCGGTTGGAAAAGCTGGGCCGCCGTGGGCTTGGGCCTCATTGGCGTCTTCGTGATCTTGCAGCCGGGCACCGCACTGTTCAATCCCGCCGCCTTGCTCTCACTCATCTCAGCAGGCGCTTACGCCACAGCGCAGCTTTTCGCGCGCAAATATGGTGCGGCGACGCAAGCCACTGTAATGGCCTTCTATCAAAACGCGACCTACTTGGTGGGTGCCGCTTTGATTGCGGGCCTCGTGGCCGCACTCGGCCTCAAACCGCCGGGCCATCCGAGTCTGGACTTTCTCTTTCGCGCCTGGGCGATCCCCAGCCCGCATGATGCGTTGCTGATGGCGGTCTGCGGCGTCATCGCCGCCTTCGGCTCGACGCTACTCGCCAATGCTTATAAAATTGGTGTCGCCAGTGTGGTCACACCCTTTGAATATACCGGCATGATCTGGGCGGGCACATTCGGCTTTCTCTTCTTCGGTGAAATCCCCCGCGCCACAACCATCATTGGCATGGGCCTCATCGCTTGCGCCGGCATTCTCGCATTGCGCGCGGCGGCGGCGGCCCCGCAGGCGGCAGATATTCAGGCGTGAACCGTCATAAATCTCATCTGAAGCTGTGGAACAGGAGTATCGTAATCTTGTCCGCAAATCGCTAAACTGTGATAGCCTCGCAGCAGGAAAACCCAGACGGAGGAACCAATGTCAACAGAACTCACCTATCTCGCCTATACTGCAATCTTCACGGGATCGCTCTGGGTTGTCTACATTGCATCGCAAGTTCTAACCAATGGACCTCTCACGCCGCAGAACTATATTGACCCAACACCGCGCCCTGTGCCGCTTTGGGGCCAGCGCGCCCACCGCGCCTATCTCAACGCAGTCGAAGCCTTCGCACCTTTTGCCGCCCTCACGCTGATCATCCACGTGGCCAGCAAGGAAACCTCCACCAGCGCAACTTTGGTCATCGCCTATTTCTGGCTGCGAGTGATTCACGCCATAGTCTATTGGCTTGCGGTTCCATATATTCGCACCATTTCATTCACGCTGAGCTGGCTATGCGTGGTGGGCCTTTTCTGGCATGTGATGGCCTGACATCCAAAATCATTGCATTTGCCTGTTGATATTTGGCAGAGTGCATCAAAGGAGAGGATCAATATGTCAAAAACAGCACAGGAATTTCTCAATGCGGCGCGCGCCGAGGTGCCCACGATCTCCCGTGAAGAGGCCTCCAAGCTTATGGGGCGTGAGGATGTGGTCTTTCTCGATGTGCGCGATGGAACAGAACTGCAGGCCACCGGCAAGATTAAAGGGGCCTTGCATGTGAACCGTGGTGCCCTTGAATTCAAAGCCGATCCGGAATCGCCCTATTACGCCAAAGAACTGACCCCCGATAAAACCATCATCACTTATTGCGCGTCGGGTGGCAGATCAGCACTCGCCGGCAAAACGCTCAAGGACATGGGCTATAAAAAAGTCTTCAACCTAGGCAAGTTTCAGGATTGGAAAGACGCCGGCGGCGAAGTCGAATAATTTGGACACAAAGCTGGTACAGCGCCGCCCGCCAGCATAATTCCATCAGCCACAGTTTGGTGACGGCGTGTCAGAATGCTTCTGGCCGCGTGAATTTCGTGATGAAGCAGCGAGATCTGAATTTGATATCCGTTTCTCAGCTCGGCACTTGAAATCCGAAAGCACCATCATTATATGTAACTTTCAATATTACAAATAAGGAGAGAGTGATGAAAGCTGCACGCGTCCATGGTTACGGCGATACCGATACAATCAAATATGACGAAGTGGCCAAGCCCACGGCAGGCGCTGGCGAAGTGCTGGTCAAGGTCGAGGCCTCCAGCCTCAATCCCGTCGAAAGCTACGTGCGCCAAGGGTTCCTCGCGCAGATGATCCCTTTGACCTTCCCATTCACCATGGGCCTCGATCTGGCCGGCACGGTTGAGGCCGTTGGCGCGGGTGTGACAGGTTTCAAAGCGGGGGACCGCGTGATCGGCAAATTGCCGATCAATGGCAACGGCTCCAATCAGGAATATGTTGTGGCAACGCCGGGCCAGCTTGCCAAGCTGGCAGACAATGTGAGCTTCGCGGCAGGCGCAACCTTGCCGCTTGCAGGTTTGACGGGCCGCCAGGCTGTTGATCTCGTCGCGCCCAAGAAGGGTGACCGGATCTTGGTCACCGGCGCTCTTGGCGCTGTGGGCCGCGCGGCCATTCAATATCTGAAAGAGATTGGCGCCGTTCCTGTCGCCGTGGTGCGCGCCTCACGCAAAGCCGAAGCCGCCAGCCTTGGCGTCGAAGTCATCGCCGCTGATGCTGCCACGGCCAAGGCAAGTTTCGCAGGCGCGGTGGACACGGTGGGTGGCGACGTTGTGCTGCACGCGGCCACGCTGGTGCGCGACGGCGGCAAAGTCATCACCGCAGTACAAGTGCCGGAAGGGGCCAATGCTGACAAGCGCGTTGATCTCCAGAATTTCTGGGCCAAGGACGACACTGCCATGCTGAAGCAAATCGCCGACGCAGCGGGTAAGGGCCTGCTGAACATTCCCATCGCCAAAACCTTGAAGCTCTCGCAGGTTGGCGAAGGCCACAAACTGCTCGCCGCTGGTCAGGTGGGCGGGAAGATTGTGTTTGTGCCCTGAGTGACATTGGCCTTTCTCTCCCCAAAGCGGAGAGAGAGGCCATCACATTTCCAGCGAAATGCGAACGAGCACAAACTCGCTACCCGTCATTCTCGCGAAAGCGGGAATCTAGCTGGTCACCAGTTGGTGTGTGCAATTGAATGCACTGTCACCGTAATTCCGTTATCGACCGTTGTCGAATTTAGGTGATCATAAATAGTGGCCAACGATGTGATATATCTGAGGCTTCTTCTCCCATTTCTATATCTACAGTCGAATAACTCTTGTCCGGAAAATGGCGAGCGATGATTTCCCCCAAAGCCGTATTGCAGAATGTAACGATCGAATTTGAGTTTTTGAGGCACCAGTCTTGAAAACCATTTAGTGATGCCCCTTCAAATGCATTTAAAATAGTTGGGCCAGTAAGAATCTGTTCGCAAACAGCAGAAATGCTATTGCCATGCTGTTTGTGAGGGTAAATTCTATGGATGGTTTCATTCTTAAAGTTTGCTAGGTGGTCTACTAGTTCTTTAGGTCCATAGTGAAACGCTGTTCTATTTCGGAGATTTTCAGCTACCACGAGGTAGTTTTTTGATGCAGAGTTTACCGCTAGGACACGTGCTCCACCATCGACAAGTTCTCTTAGTTGAGTGATTTTTCCAATATATTGTCCAAGAATTGTATTTGCTTCAACAATTACAGAGGCGAGTTTTCGTAGCGCCCATAAGGCGCGGACCATTTGCATTGTCTTAAGCGTTTGATCCTCAGAATCTTCCTTGGTTCGACCAATAATTGCCCAGTGGAAGCGTACGTCATTGAGAATTAATGAAGCTGACAGAACAAATTCTTGCTCATTTCTGCTAAGCTGCAAAAGTTCTGAAGTGGTGAATTCAATTACCGCATATTCGGCGGTGAAAATGCTGTCATTTACCTGCATTTATTGACCCCTCTGCCTTACCCGTCTCCACCAAGGCCTTGAACTTCTCCGCGTAATCCGGATGCCACCGCGACAGCGCGGGGCGGTTTTCGATGATGTCACCAGTGGCCCAGGCGATGCGCTTTTCATCCAGCGCGCGCGTCACATCATTATCCGGACACAGGATATAGAAATCCCCGCGTGCGAGTGCCGCCAACATGAAGTCAATCAACTGTTCGGGCGTCCACGCGCCGGCAGGTTTCGGGGCGCCGCTGGCTGCGGTCAGCCCGGTAAACACCCAGCCGGGGATGAGCAAATGTGCCGCCACCTTGCAGCCCGCAGTGTTGCGTAGTTCATGTGCAAGTGCCTCAGTGAAAGCCTTCACGCCAGCCTTGGACACATTATAGGCCGGGTTGCCCGGCGGCGTGGTGATGCCCTGCTTGGAACCGGTGTTGATGATCAGGGCAGGCTCGCCATGCGCAATCATGGTTTTTGCAAATGCCTGCGTGCCGTGGATCACCCCCATCAGATTGGTGCCGAGGATGTGCGCCCATGATGCGGAAGGTTCCAACGTGGAAGAGGGCGGCCCCAAGCCAGCGTTGTTCATCAGCAGCGTGACGGGTGGCAGGCCCTGCGCCACGTGGGCGGCAGCCTTTTGCATCGCGGCTTCATCACTGACATCCACGCCAATGGCCAGCACTTTTGCACCGCTGGCCGCCAGCGCCTTAGCTGCAGCCTCAAGCTTTTCGCCCTGAAGATCAAGCATCGCGACGGCCATGCCGCGCTTGGCCATTTCCTTGGCGGCGGCCAGCCCGATGCCAGAAGCAGCCCCGGTGATCACGGCAGTGCGTCCGGCCTTGAGTGCAGCATATTCTGTCATTGCGTTCTCCGTCTCACCCGCCGCGCCCCGCCATCATCGCCCAGCGTTTCAACTGATTTCAGAGGGGGCAGTTTCTGCACCCGCTTCAAATTCACAAAATCCGCCGTCTTGTGCGGAATGGCCATGGCTTCCACGAAATGTTGCTGGAACAGCGGCTCCACCGCCGTTTCGATTTTCTCGATGCGGCGGACGACCGCTTCCACCTCATCGCGCGCCGCCCTGTTGAGGAGTGCAATGCGCGCGCCCGTGCCTGCGGCGTTGCCGGCTGACTGCACGCGCGCCAGATCACAATCCGGAATGAGGCCCAGGATCATGGCG